>Ga0116230_10001515_pt1 | contig 22228 bp, 21 predicted proteins | sample S1TSphfallax_3_FD_88678 | JGI IMG/M metagenome (GOLD analysis project Ga0116230, IMG submission 88678) | Host-associated microbial communities from peat moss isolated from Minnesota, USA - S1T2_Fd - Sphagnum fallax MG | ecosystem: Host-associated > Plants > Peat moss > Unclassified | place... | reverse complement strand
GCAAAAATGCGCCGGCACGACGTCGTAATAATTCGTGATGTCTTCGGTCGTGAAGGCGTTGTTGTAGCCGCCGACGTCTTCGGTGAGCCGGTCGATCGTCTCGGTCGCGGTGTTCGCGGTGCCTTTGAACATCAGATGTTCGAAGAGGTGTGCGAAGCCGGAACGGCCGGCAGGATCGTCTTTGCCGCCGACGCGGTAGCCGACGTTGACGGAGACCGAGGGGACGCGGTGGTCCTCGACGAGCAGGACGCGCAGTCCGTTGGCTAACGTGCGGTCGACGAAATCGATCGGGGCGACCGTCAGAGCGGCGGCTTGGGCGGTGGTGGGAGACGTCATACGATGGCTGCTTCCAATGCGCCGTAGGGGTGCGAAATCATTTCCCAGATTCGGGTGCGAAACGCGGCAGAAGGGTTGACGGATCGAACATATGTTCGATATTCTGGGTCTCCCATGGCGGCTTCACCCCTCTTCGACGATCTGCGGCAGCGCCTCGACCACCGGTTCCGGGAGGCGTCGGGGGCGGCGTTCGTGCAGGCGGATGCGGCGGTCGTGGCCAGCGGGATCCCGGAATTCGACCGTGCCCTGCACGGAGGCTTTACCCGGGGAACCATCGCCACACTCGAAGGAGCCGCCAGTTCCGGCCGCACGGCGTTGGCCGCCCGGGTGCTGGCGGTCGCCACCGCCGGAGGCCTGGCGGCGGTCGTCGGCGAGGGGCTCTTTCCGCCGTCGCTGGCCGCGGCCGGGGTGCGGCTCGAGCGGCTCGTGCTCGTCCCGGTCCGCGAGCCGGTCGCCGCGGCGCGCGCGGCGGACATCCTCTTACGGTCGGGCGTGTTCGGGGTGGTGGTGATGCCGGCGCTCGCGAGCGGCCGCCGTGCGGCGGCGGGCGGGGCGGCGATGTGGACGCGCCTCGCGAGCCTGGCGCACCGGGCCAACGCCGTGCTCATCGCGCTCGGCGATGAAGCCTCGAGCGAGCTGCGCTACTTCGCCTCGCTGCGGATCGAGACGGCGATCGAGCGCGTGCGCTGGAACGGACCGTCCGGGCACCTGTGCGAGCTCGCGGGCTACGACGTTCGCGCCGTCGTGCGCAAGCACAAACGCGCCGCACCGGGCGGGGTCGCCCGCATCAGCTGCGTGGGGTTCGAAGCGCGTCCGCGGCCGGCCGCGCTACGCGAGCGAGTGCTAGAGCAGCCCGATGTATTTGCTGGTAATTTTGCTGCCCGACGACCCGGGTTGATCGAACATTTCGCTCGCCAACCGGACCACCGCGCGGAAGATCGACCCGATCGACTTCATACGCTGACCTCCAGAACGGCGTGACCGCCACCTTGTTGGATGATCAGTATAAGTTATCCACAGCCGGACGCCCAGCTATTTGCGAATGAGAATCAACGCTTTGTGCTGGCCGAATGACCAATGGCAGGCCGCCGCATCGCGGTATTCAGCTCGCGTCGGGGCGGCGCATTATCGGCAGCGTCATGCGGCGGGCGGGGTGGACGGCGGCGGCCTCGGTGATCGCCGCAACGTCGACGGCCAGCGCACGGCCGGCCGGGCTCAGCTGTCCGCATTGCAGATCGGCCGACGTCTTCGTCTTATACGCGAGGGTCGTGCGCGAGCCGAACGAGGCGCTCTTCATGCACGGCTGGGTGGGCAGCGCGTCGAGCGGGCCGGCCGCGGCGAGATCGGTGTAGAGCTGGGTCGCGAGCTTCACCGGAATCGTAACGCTGCGCGTCCCCACCCCTTGCGTGACCTGCGCGTGACCATCGGGTGCGACTTCGATACGGTAGCCGGCCATGTTGGTCGAGCCGGTGTTCGTGATGACGGCGTTCACGGTCGGCGAGGGACTCGGCATTGGAGCCGGGCTCGGCACGAGGATGAGAGCGAGCAACAGGACGGCGGCGTTCATATCCGTGCAACGTTCCTTTGGGGTGAAATCGTGCCGCGGTGCACGATCTTCATCCACGTTTCAGACGGCTGATTTCGTGCCCATTTTGTGCGTGCTCGTCCCGGCCTTCCGGCTGGGCGTCGCGCGGCTCGACGATCCGTCGCTCGATCCCGATGCCCCCGTGCTCGTCGCGGACAAACACGAACGCGGCCGGGTGATCGAATGTACGGCTGCCGCCGCCGCGCTCGGCGCGCGGGTGGGGATGACGGTCGTGCAAGCGCAGGCGGCGGCGCGCGACGCGCGCGTGATCGTCGATGACGCCGTGCGCGATCGGGCCGTGTGGAACGCGATCCTCGATGCGCTCGACGCCGCCTCACCGCTCGTCGACGACGCCGCGCTGGGCTGCGCATATTTGGAAATGCACGGCATCCCCGGCGGCGAGACGGGCTGGTTCGCCGCCGCGCGCGCGGCGCTGGCGGCGTTCGCGCTGCCGTTCGCGCTGGGCCTGGGGCCGAACCGGTTCGTCGCGCGCGCGGTCGCGCTCGTCGCGCCGGGGACGGTTTGCGATGCGAGCGCGGCGGAACAATTGCTCGCGCCGCTGCCGCTAACGTTTCTCGAGATCGACGGCGGCACGATCGACCGGCTGCACGTGCTCGGGGTGCGCACGCTGGGCGAACTCGGCGCGTTGCCGCACGGTCCGTTCGTGCGCCGCTTCGGTCCCGACGCCGCGCGCTGGCACGCGCGCGCGCACGGCATCGATCCCGAACCGCTGCGCCCGCGACCGCGCGCGACGCGCATCGATCGCACGCTCTACGGCGAAGGCACCGCCGCAAGCGAAGAAGCCGTGCTCTTCGCGCTGCGTACGCTCCTCGGGAGGATCGTCGACGATCTGGTGGCCGCGGGAAAACGCTGCGGCCGGCTCGTGCTCGCGCTCGAATGCGAAGACGGGGAAGTCGTCGAGATCACGACGCGCGTCGCGCAACCGACCGCGCAGCCTGCGACGCTCTTCGAATTGCTGCGCGCACGCATCGAAGGCGTCGTGCTGCGCACGCCGGTCACCGGCGCGCGGCTCGTCGCCGAGCAACTCGAAGACGGCGGCGTGCAGATGGCGCTCTTCTCCGGCAACGATCCCGATCCGGAAGCGCTCGCGATCGCGCTTGCGCGGCTCGACGCCGCGGTCGGCGAAGGGATCGCCGCCCGCGCGCGCGTGACGGACGGCGCGCGCTTCGAAGAGCGCTTCGTCCTCGAACCGTTTGCCCTCGGCGAGTTCGGCGGCGCACCGCCGGCGCCGTTGCCGATCACGGCGACGTTGCAATACCGCCCGCACGAGCCGCGTCCGATCGCCGTACGCGTGCGGCGCGGTCTGCCGCAATCCGTCGGCACACCGCCACGCACGGTACTCGACGTCGCCGGCCCCTGGCGCGTCGACACGCACTGGTGGGCCGAAGCCACCGGCGACGGCACCCACCTCATCCGCGACGAGTACGACGTGCTTTTAGAGAATGGCACGCTGTTGCGACTGGGACGCGAAGCGGAGGATTGGAGTTTGCGCGGGCGTTATGATTAGCACCCTTAACGACTGAGCAGTTTGCCTATCATCTATTCTCCAAATCATCATCAGGCAGGGGGCAGGAATGGCACGCAGACAGAGGCACATAGCCACAGATGGACCGTGACAGTGTGCTTTCCGAAGCCCAACCCGGCTGGGTCTATAGGCAGTTCTTCGTTGCAGTTACAAAGCGCGACGAGCAGTCTCTAGGGCTCGATGATCTTTCGATTTTCCATCTCTCCAAGAGATATTGCATTGAATCTTACCTGAATGGCGCAAGGCGTGGTCTAATCCAAGGGTCCACAGCGCCGCTGTAAACTATGATCCGAATCGGGGCTTAAAATACCTTAGTGAGCGACACATCAACACATTTAATCAGGAACGTGTTTTATTTCTTGATTTCATTGCTTCGTCGCTTAAAGAAGAACATCGAAGCGCGAAACCGGCGGTTGACGCACTCCTTCCATTAACGGGTGCTTTCTGCGCGTTTGTCGATGAGGAGCTGTCCGTCGAGGAAGTAGCCGACCAGATCGTGCGCCACATGCCTGCTTATGGTGAAGATATCTAGTCATTGATATGTCAAAACAAAAGAGCCCGCAACAAAAGAAAGCATCGAGCCTCGAACACGATCGGCGCAACGTCTACGGCGAAAATGCAAAGTCAAGCCGCAAGAACATTGCAAAGGCTAAGCAGGCGGGCCAGCAGCGCGTGCGTCATGCGGTTGCTCAAACTCTTGCGGGTCTGAGCGGTCTTGCTCCGGACGAAGATCAGATGACGAACATGGAGCTCGCCGCGAAGGCCATAGCGTCTAGTCTCGAAAGGCGACGCTTTAAGAAGGTCTCTGACGAGCCTCTTGGCTTGGTGCTCCAACGAAAACGTATGGCGAAGAATCCGAGCGATTGAAGTTGCACGTTTTATTTGTCGAGAGATCCGTGGGGTCGGTATCGTAGCACTCAAAAATCGCGACGCCGCAAGCCGAGGGGCAGACGAAGGATGCGCGGCAGCCGTCAGAACGGCCACAAAGGCTGTCGCAAAACCGCTCTCTCGCGTGCCTCGACTCAGTCGTCTTCAGCCGGTTCGTTGCTCGCCAAATGTCTGGAGTAGAACGGCACCTCGCTGGCGAGCAAGTCTTCCATTGCGGCGATGTCAGGACCCGAGATAATGTCATCCCACACGATGTCGTATCGAACTACACCGTATTGATGCCGGAAGATATTCCCAGCGCTTCCGAAACGGGCAAACTTTACGTCTGGGTAATCAGCACGAATCTTCGCCCCGTTTTCGTGCTTTGTGAACCAATATGCCGCCTCGCAAATTTCCTCGAGCGCTCATACGACCGCGTACTGGCGCATCTTATCGGTAAGAAATTCGTCACGACTAATGCCGTCGATGAAGGTTCGGATGAGCGAGACTCCTTCGGCAATGTCATTTAGTCGTTGCTTCGGATCGTTGCCGTCGTAATCAGAAGACATCGACCCGCTCGCCGACATCGAGACTGTTCGCCGTAGCGGATTCGATGACCGGGTTCACCGGCACGCGGAAATCAGACTCGAGAAGTACTTTGATTTCCCCGAGGTCAAAGTAACCGAACCCCGGCCGTAGGCGAACGATAACGTCGATATCGCTTCCCGAGCGTTGTTCGTTCCGGGCGCATGAACCAAAGATAGATAAGCTCTCGGTTCCCAACCGCCGCAGCTGGTCACGCCGGGCGCCGATCCGCGAGCGGAGGACGGTCAGCGACGGCGGGACTGCTCGTTCATTGTCCATGGCCTTCTTCACGATAGGGGGCTTCCGGGCAAACTGTCAACTCTGGGCCGAATTCACGCGTGACGTTCGACCGCTACCGCACGCCCCGGGAATCCATCCAGGCTTCCCGAACAGCGAACGTCCCAGTGCTCCTCTTGCTGCGACGGATCGCGTTTTCGTTGCCCTTTGGGCTCGTGACGGCGATCGTTACCCACCTCATCCGCTTCGGCGATGATCATGACTTCGGTGGCGATGCCAATGCGGCGATCGTGACGCTGGCGGTCGTGGGTGCGGTGACGCTGGCGTTTGCGCTGCTGCACGGGTTCCTCGTGGCGGGGACGACCACGCCGACCGGGACGCTCGCGCGCACCCGGATCGCGCGCCTCGTGCCGCACCCGGCGCTCGTGTTCGGGCTCGCGGCGCTTACCTATTATTCGATCGAATCGCTCGAGGGCAACGGCATCGAGATCGGCTTCGCGACCGTCATGCTCGCGATCATCGCGACGCTCGTCGCCTGGGGACTGCGCGCATTCTGCGCGCTGCTCGCCACCTTCGTTGCGGACGCCATTCGCGCGCTCGTTGCGCTGCTCGCGGCGCAGCCGCGGCCGCAACTTGCGCTCGCGCGCGCACACCGCCCGCTCCATACCGAACGCGAACGCGTCGCGCGACGATTCGGCCGGGCTCCTCCGGCGGGACGCTAGACTCACTCGTCTTTCGTCCCGTTCTTTCTTTCGTGAGGAATCATGGCTCGATTCATCGCGCGCATCCTGTGCGCGCTTGGCATTGTTCTCTTTTTTGCCGTCACGGCGTTGCCGGCACGCGCCGACGTCACCGGCGTCGTGCGCGGTACGCTCATCCAATCCAGCAGCAAACCCGTCCCGGGCGCCGTCGTCACCTTGACCGGCACCACCGCGGCGCTTTCGGCGACGACCGACGCACGCGGGCACTTCTCGTTCCCACGCGTCCCATTCGGGCGCTATACGCTGCATGCGATGACGCCCGACGGCGCGGCGGATACCACCGTCGACGTCTCGACCGGCAGCGTCACCGACCTGACGCTTTCGCCCCTCAAAACGATCGGGAAAGCCAGCGCGACGTCGACCGGGGTGCACGGCACGCCGATCTCGGTCAATACGATCAACGCCGGCGAGATCGCCACGCTGCCGGTGAATACCACCGTCGATCGCGTGATCGAAACGCTGCCCGGTGTCGTACGCTTCTCGTATGACGAACCAGTGGTCGACGGATTCCACGGCGTCACCTACGAGCTCGACGGTGCGCCGCTACCCTCCTCGACGAGCTCGAATTTCGCCAACTTGATCGATCCGCGCGAGACGCGCGCGATCGAAGTCTTCACCGGTACGTTTCCGGCCGAATTCGGCGGCCAGCGGATGGGTGCGGTCGTCAACGTGCAAAGTCTCGCGTTCGCGAATCCGCCGCCACCCGGCTTGATTACGCTCGGTACGGGCGAGCAGGGCGCGCTCGAAGGACAACTCATCAAACAATTCGACGTGGGCAAAGCGCAGGTTTCGATCGCACTCGATAATCTCTCGAGCGATCGCGGCCTCGATACACCGTCCGAAACGGCGATCCACGACGCGACGTCGACGACCAATCAGTTCATCCGGATCGGTCTACCGCTGGGCGCTCGCGATTCGATCGCGCTCGATGTCGCGAACCAGTACGCCACGTATCAGATCCCAATCAACACGGATCCGAACGATCTCAACGCCGGCGAGGTCTCGCTCCCCAATCAAGACGACGTCCAGCGCGAATACGATCGCTTCCTCGCGCTTTCGTTCACGCACGAAGATGCGGACGGCAACGGTTATTTCCGGGTCGTGCCGTGGACGCGCTACAACCGCGTCGTCTACGACGGCGACCTCGGGGCCGACACCCAAGGCTACGTCCTCGGTACCGCCGCGACGCCGCAATCGTGTCTGGTCAACGTCGTGAACGGCTACGACTGTCCATCGAACGGTCTCTTCCAAGATCGCGCAGCGGCGTATGTCGGTTTGCGCGCATCGGCGAGCCGGTCGTTCGGGCAGCACACCTTCACCTACGGTGTCGACGTACAGCAAGAAGACTTCGATTCCAACGTTGCGATCGCGTTTGCAGCCGATGAAAATCCAAACGGTCCCGCAGCAGGCCCGTTCAGCGACGTTACGGCGCAGCGCGGCACCGAAACATCCGCATACGCCGAAGATGTCTGGGCACCGAACCCGTATCTCTCGATCAAGCCGGGCCTACGCTACGACCACAGCACCGGATACGTCGACGGCGGGCAGCTCAGCCCGCGGTTCGAGATCGATCAGACGATCGCGCCGGGCACGATCGCACACGCCTACATCGGACGATACTACGCGGCACCCGGTCTCGAAGACACGCGCCGCGAAGCCGTGATCACCGATACGGCGCCGACGGCAAATCCCGTCTACGATCTGCAACCGGAACGCGACACGCTGCTCGAAGTCGGGCTCGCGCACGATTTCGGCGCCGGCCAGCGCGCGTACGTGAGCGCCTACGACCGTACCGTGGTCAACGTGCTCGACACCACGAACCTGCTGAACACGCCGCTCTTCGCCGTCTATAACAGCGCGATCGGCGTGACGCGCGGGATCGAGGGACGCTATACGCTCTCGACACCGACGACCGACGTCGGCTTCTCGTTCACGTATTCGCTCTCGCTGGCCGGCGGTGTCTCCGGCGGTACGTTTCTGTTCGCGCCGCCCGACGTCACCGATCTCACCCTGCAGCCGGAAGATCACGATGAAACGTACGTCAGCGATCTGCATGCGACGCGCCGCTTCGCACGCGACTTGAAGAGCTTCGTCACGATCGAATCGCAGTACGGATCAGGCTTTCCGGTGGCGTTCCTCAATGGCACCGGCGGCCGGCTCCCGGCGCACTTCGAAGAGAACCTCGCGATCGGGCGGCTTCCGGCCGGCAAGCACATCGGCTACGAACTCACCGCCGACAACTTGCTCGACAACCGGTATCTGATCAAGGTCGACAACGGCTTCAACACGACGCAGTGGGATGCGCCGCGCCGCGCCGCGTTCCGCTTGCTGCTTCCGTTTTAGTCGAGAGCTCTAGGCCCGTGGCAACCCGCTCAGGATCCAGCGTTCGAGGATGCGGAGCCAGCGCGTGTTCCACGGGTCGTCCTTGGCGAGCGGCTCGACGAGGATCACGTTCAAGCCGGCGAGCCGCGCGCCGAGCACATCCGTGAACAACTGATCGCCGATCGCGACGGCGTCCGCCTTGGGAACGTCGATGCGTTCGAGCGCGAGACGGAACGCGCCCGGCGCGGGTTTGCGCGCGTCGGCGATGTACGGCAAGTCGAGCGAACGCGCGATGCGCGCCGCCCATTGCGAGCGATTATTGGTGAGCACCACGAGCTGCAGGCCGGCTTCGCGCGCGCGGGCAAGCCACGCGACCGTCGCTTCGTTCGCGGCGGTCGCGTGGTACCCGATCAAGGTGTTGTCGAGATCGAGGATCGCGCCGCGTACGCCGCGTTCGAGCAACCGCTCGATCGAAATGTCGGCAACGCTCGAGGCCGAGGATGTCGGCCACCACCAGCGGCTCATCGCGGCACCCGCACGGCGATCGCGTCGGGCACCACGTTGAATTCCGCGGGTGTGTACGTCGCGGGCTCACCGTCCGCGTAAACGCGCTCGCGGTGCCGCGGGTTCGAAGTACGCACGATGAAGCGCGTCCCACGCAGCGACCCGACGGCCGGCGCATCGGCGAAGCGCCGCCGTGCGACCGCCGCAATCACGCCGACCGCGTCCCACATCGAATCACAGCGGATCGTAAAGAGATCGAGGCGTTTATCGTAGATCGACGCATCGGGGTTTTCCACGACACCGCCGAAACGGTTGCTGTTGGCGACGGTCAGTTGCACGGTGCGGACGCGATGATGCGCCCCCGCCTCGTCCTCGATGTCGAGATCATAGGGTTGCAGCGCGCGCAGCGACCGCGCGGTTGCGATCGGGATCGCCAGCATCCCCCAACGGCTTTTCACCTCGGGCGTTTGCGCGCGCGCGACATGGGTCGAGAGGCCGATGCTCGCCTCGCTGAAGTACCAAGACCCGTTCACGCGGCCGACGTCGATGCGACGATCGCGCCCGGTCTCGGCGAGCAAACAGGCATCCGGGAGCGCGAGCGGGATGCCGAGGGTACGAGCGAGTTCGTTCGTGGTTCCGAGTGGAAGGATCAGGAGCGGGACGCCGCTGCGGTGCAGTCCATCGACGGCGCCGACAAGCGTCCCGTCGCCGCCGCCGACCGCGACGAGATCGATCGCGCCCCTGCGTCGCGCGATCTCCGCGCTCAGATGCTCCCCGTGCAGCGGCTCGATCCACTCGACCACATGGCCACGCTCGCGCAGCAGCGCAAGCGCTTCGTCGCGGGTCGAGGAACCACGCCGAGCGTCCGGGTTGACGGCGAGGAGAATTCGTTGCAGCACCCCTTTCTCGTTCCCCGAATTGCCGAATGATTTCGCCGGGTGGTGCGCCAAAGGGCGCGCATGAGACGTTTGGTGACGGCGTTGTACGCGCTGGTGCTGGTTTTTGCGCCCCTCGGGGCACGCGCCGACGAGGGGATGTGGACCCTCGACAACTTCCCGGTTGCCAAGGTGAAGGCTGCGTACGGCTACACGACGACGAGCGCCTTTCTCGACCACGTACGCAAAGCATCGGTCCGGCTGCCGGGATGCTCCGGATCGTTCGTCAGCGCGAACGGCCTCGTGATGAGCAATCACCACTGCGCGCGCAGCTGCATCCAAAACATCTCGACGGCGCAGAACGACTACATCGCGAGCGGCTTCTTCGCGAAGACGCTGGAAGACGAACCGAAATGCCCGGGCTTTCAGATCGTGAGTTTGCTCGCGATTCACGACGTGACGAAAGCCGTCAATGCCGCGCTGGCCGGTGCGTCCGGGAATGCCGACTACAACGCGCGCCAACGGGCCGTCTTTGGCAGGCTCGAAGCCGCATGCCAAACCGATGCGAGCACGCAGTGTCAAGTCGTCTCGCTCTACCACGGCGGCATCTACGATCTTTACACCTATCACAAATATACGGACGTGCGGCTCGTCTTCGCGCCCGAGGAATCGATCGCGTTCTTCGGCGGTGATCCCGACAATTTCAATTTCCCGCGCTACGATCTCGATTGCTCGTTCCTGCGCGTCTACGACAACGGGAAGCCGCTCGTCTCGCCGGATTATTTCCCCTGGAGCCCGGCCGGCGCCAAAGACAACGAGTTGATCTTCGTGGCCGGGAATCCCGGATCGACGGCGCGTCTCCTGACGGTGGCGGAACTCCAGGCCCAGCGCGACCGTAGCAATCCGTTCTCGATCCGCTTTCTCGCCGAGGAGCGCGGGCTCTTGACGCGCTTCGTTCAAGAGAGCCCGGAGCACGCGCGAATCGCGAACAATCTGCTCTTCGGCATCGAGAATTCGCTCAAGGCGATTCAAGGCCGTGAGGACACGCTGCTCGATCCGGTGTTTTTCGCCGGCAAAGTCGCAAGCGAACGGGCCGAGCGCGCGGCGATCGCGCGCGATCCGAAACTGCGCGCGCTCTACGGCGGAGCGTGGGACGCGATCGCCAAGGCCGAAGCGCGCGCACAGGAGTTGGCCGTCATCAATAGTTTTCGCGAGATGAGCGGTGCGCCGGGTTCCTACCTCGGTTCGGCCCGCACGCTCGTGCGCGCAGCGGCGGAACGTCCCAAGCCCAGCGCCCAGCGGTTGCGTGAATATTCCGATGCGGCGCTCCCCGGACTCGTCGCTCGACTGACGGCCGCGGTTCCGGTCTATCCGGATCTCGAGAACGTGACGCTCGCTTGGAACCTGACCAAGATGCGGGAGTTCCTCGGCGCCGACGATCCGTACGTGCGGGCGATGCTCGGCAACCAATCCCCGCAGCAGGTTGCCGACGCGATCACGCAAGGAAGCAAACTGAACGATCCCGCCGTCCGCAAAGCGCTCTACGACGGCGGTCAGGCGGCGATCGACGCATCGACCGACCCCGCGATCCTCTTGATGAAAAACGTGGATGCGATCGCGCGCGCGACGCGCAAGCAGTTCGAAGACGAAGTGAACGCTCCCCTGAGCAAGAACGAAGAGCTCGTCGCCCGGGCAGACTTCGCCCTGCACGGCCTCGCGAAGTATCCCGATGCGACGTTCACGCTGCGCGTGACGTACGGCAGCGTCAAGGGCTACATGCAGAACGGCGAATACATCGCGCCGTTCACCACGATCGCGGGCGCCTATGCGCACGCGACGGGTGCGCCGCCGTACCAACTGCCGAAGAGCTGGATCGATGCCCAGCCGACGGTGAAGGGCGACACGCCGTTCAACTTCGCGTCGACGGCCGACATCATCGGCGGCAACTCGGGCAGCCCGGTGATCAACGGCTCGGGGCAGATCGTCGGGCTCATCTTCGACGGCAACATCCAATCGCTGGGCGGCGACTACGGTTACGATATCCGCCAGAACCGCGCCGTCGCCGTGCATTCGAGTGGACTGCTCGAAGCGCTGCGCGATGTGTACCACGCCGATCGGCTCGCCGGCGAGCTGGCGCCGAAATGACGTACGACGTCGTCTGGGTCGATGCGTTCACGACGACGCCGCTGCAAGGCAACGCTTGCGCCGTCGTGCTCGACGCACGCGATCTCGACGACGATCGGATGCTCGCGATCGCGCGCGAGATGAATCTCTCCGAAACCGCCTATGTGTTTCCGGGCGGCGACGGCGCCGACTTCTCGGTGCGCTACTTTACGCCGGTCGGCGAGATCCCGCTCGCCGGTCACCCGACGATCGCGACGACGCACGCCCTACGCGAAACGGGCCGCATCGCCGCCGACCGCGACGACGTCCTCTTGCGGATGCCGGCCGGCGTGATCCCCGTGCGCATCGTGCGCACCGGCTCGACGATCGCGTACGCGATGTCCCAACCCCCGCCGACGTTCGGGGCGACCTATAAACGCGGCAAGATCGCAAAAGCGCTCGGCCTCGGCAAGGACGATCTGCACCCAGCCGCCCTCCCGCAAGTCGTCTCCACCGGAACACCGCAACTGATGATCGCGCTCGCATCGTTCGAGACGCTCGACCGGCTCAAGGTCGACCGGCACGCGCTCTTTCCCCCGGAGCGTGACTATTTCAGCGTTCACGTTTTTGCGCGCGCCGACGACGGCTTCGCGCTGCACGCACGGCACTTCGCCGATTTCGGAGACGTTGCCGAGGACCCGTTCACCGGCTCCGCGACCGGCGGCATGGCCGGCTACGTCGCGCGCTACGGCATCGTCACCGAAACGCAATTCCGCGTCGCGCAAGGGATGCACGTCCACCGGCCGGGCGCCGCGGACGTCTACGTCGGCGGCCTGCCCCCGGGCGACATCGGCCGCATCACCGTCGCCGGCCCGGCGGTTACCGTGATGAAAGCAATGCTCGCGCTTCCGTAAGTTCGGCGATGTCCGCCGTTCGTTGCGAGAGGAGCGCATGCACGCGATCGAGCGCTTCGCGCACCGGCCAAACCGCCGGTCCCAGCACGCGCACGAACGCGCCTGCAGGAAGCACGCCGACGCCGATTCGGAGCGCCAACGATCGGGCGAGCGCGTCGAGCGATTCAATCTCGGGCGATCGGCCGATAACCGCAAACGTACCGACGGCCGCAGGCGCCTCGACGCCGAGTTCGATCGAATCGTAAAACGCATCGCGGCCGGCGATACGGACGAGGGTTCGCAGGCGAAGACGGGTATCGTTGCCTACGCTTGCGAGATCGCGCAAGAGAATCGTTGCGCCCGGCGCACAATCGACGGTCGTTGAAATCATTGCGTCGCCACCGAGCCGCGCGACGATCGGTTCCGGGCAGAGTTCCAACGTGGCGCCACTCGCAACGCTCCATGCGGCATCGATTCGCGATGGCGCCGCGCCGCCCAGAACGCGCGTGGCGGTCTGCTCGGTTACGATCAGATGGGCGCCGGGCCCGACCGTGCCGGAGATTTCCAGTGAATCGCCGCGCACGATACCCGGACCCAGCGTCGAGAGCATGACGAGTGCCGCGCTATTGCGCCGGAACGTCCGGCTACAGCGCGCGACGCCTTCGTAGCGCAGGCGTTCGATGATCGTGCGATCGCCGCGGCGGACGGCGTGAAGTTCGAGCCGCCCAGCGAGCGCTATCGCGCGGCGTCCAAGAGCGCGGCGCGTTCGACGAAGCGCACGACCTCGCCGACGTTTACCCCGGCGCGCAGATCGGTGAAGACCAACGGCCGGGTTGTGCGCGCCGCGGTCGCATCGCGCCGCATCCGTTCGAGATCGGCGCCGACGTGCGGGGCAAGGTCGATCTTGTTGATCACGAGCAGATCGGCGCGGGTGATCCCGGGGCCGCCCTTGGCCGGGACCTTATCGCCGCCCGCAACGTCGATCACGTAGATCGTCACGTCGGCCAGTTCGGGGCTGAACGTCGCGGCCAGATTGTCGCCCCCGCTCTCCACGATCACGAGTTGCAAGCCGGGGAAGCGACGTTCCAGATCGGCGATCGCCTGGAGATTCATCGAGGCATCCTCGCGGATCGCCGTGTGCGGGCAGCCGCCCGTTTCGACGCCGACGATCCGCTCCGGCGGCAGACATCCGCTGCGTACGAGAATCTGCGCGTCTTCTTGCGTGTAGATGTCGTTCGTCACGACCGCCATGTTGACGGTCGTGCCGAGAGCGCGTGCGAGGTGCTCGCAGAGCGCCGTTTTTCCCGCACCGACGGGGCCGCCGATCCCGATACGAACCGCGCTCATGAAGCGAACAGCCGCGCGGGCAACACGCGATGACGCAGACCATCGATCTCGCAGATTAGCGCGCTCGAAGAGAGATCGTCGATCGTGCGCACCGCCAGCGCGCGCTCGACGAAGGCCGCGATCACCTCACGCAGACGCCAACGGACGAGCGCGACGGCGCGTTGTCCGAGCGGAACGGCACGCGCGGCGACCGATGCGAGCGAGGCGACGATGACCGTCGCGTGGGCTTCGAGGGCTGTGCGAATCGGCGCGCCGACCGCGCGATACCCGATCCCGGCTGCAAGCGCGTGCACACCGGCGGCTTCACCGGTCGCGATCGCACGGGCGTAGGTCGCCGTTGCCTCCGGCGCGAGGCCGATCGCTCCATAGATGTCGAGCGTCGCGCGCGCGAGATGCGCGTTCGCGCGCCGGATCTCCGCATTCGGCTGGGCGGCCGTCGCGCGCGCGTCGAGCGCGACGATTCGCTCGGGATCATCGAACGCGAGCACGAGTGCGCCGCCGTCAAGCGGCGCATTTCCGGCGATCAGATACTGTGAAATCCAGGCTTCGAGCGCCGGGGCACCGGTGACGCGCTCTTCGGCGATCGCCGTTTCCAGGCCAAACGAGTGCCCGAAGCCGCCGGCGGGAAAGGCAACGTCGGCGAGTTGCAACAGCGCAGCCAAATCGATTGTCACGTCATTCGTGCCCGTGCGGTGCGTGCGCGTGCAAGAACGGCTGGCGCACGACGCGCGCTTCCCGCGCGACGGGCACACCGTTCGCGATGCCGAGCGCCTCGAGGAGCGGATCGAAACGGACGACGATCGCTTCACCGTCACGCAAGATCGGCAGATGCCGATTGCCAAGCGCGTGGGCCAGATCGATCGCGGCGCCGATCGTCGGAGGCCGAAAGACGAGAACGTCATCGGCGATCACGGCGACGGCGATTACGCGTTCGGTATCGACGTGGATCACGTCGCCGTCGGCGAGCCGCGCCTCACCCGCGAAGCGAATGCCGATATCGCCGGCGCTCGTCTCCAACCGCAGCACGCGCTTCGCCGTATCGTCACTGCGCACGGCGACGCGCTCGAGGCGCCGCCCGCCGACCTCGAAGGTCGCGAGATTGCCAAGCACGCCGTCTCGGACGACGAGCATCAGAAGAGCGCGTACCGCTGGGCAAGTGGGAGCACGCGGGCCGGTTCGCACGTCAAGAGCTCGCCGTCGGCATGGACTTCGTACGTGCGCGGGTTGACGTCGATCTTCGGCAGCGCGTCGTTGCGCACCATATCGCGTTTGCCGACCGAGCGGCACCCGCGGACCGCGACCCGCGCGCGGCCCAGCGGCGAGCGCGCGGGCAGGCCGGAGTCCAGCGCGAGCTGCGATACGAACGTCAGCGAACCCGCTTGCGGCGCGCTGCCGTAGGCGCCCCACATCGGGCGCATGCGCTGCGGTTGCGGCGTCGGGATCGAGGCCGCCGGATCGCCCATTGCGGCCCACGCGATCGTGCCGCCCTTGATCACGAGCTCCGGGCGGAAGCCGAAGAACGCCGGATTCCAGAGGACGAGATCCGCAAGTTTGCCGACGGCGACCGAGCCGATCTCGTGCGACATGCCGTGCGCGATTGCGGGGTTGATCGTATATTTGGCGACGTAGCGCTTCACACGCTCGTTATCGCTGCCGGCCTTCTCGCCGGGCAACGCGCCGCGCTGCTCTTTCATCTTGTGCGCGGTCTGCCACGTGCGCGTGATCACCTCGCCGACCCGGCCCATCGCTTGCGAATCCGACGAGATCATGCTGATCGCACCGAGATCGTGCAAGATATCCTCGGCGGCGATCGTCTCACCGCGGATGCGCGAATCGGCAAAAGCGACGTCTTCGGGGATCGTCGGATCGAGATGGTGACAGACCATCAGCATGTCGAGGTGCTCGGCGAGCGTGTTCACGGTAAACGGCCGGGTCGGATTCGTCGATGACGGCAGCACGTAGGGTTCGCCCGCGATGCGGATGATGTCCGGAGCGTGCCCGCCGCCCGCGCCTTCCGTGTGATAGGTGTGGATCGTGCGTCCGGCGATCGCTTTGATCGTCTCCTCAACGAAGCCCATTTCGTTGAGCGTATCGGTGTGGATCGCGATCTGAACATCGTATTCGTCGGCGACGCGCAGGGCCGTGTCGATCGCGACCGGCGTCGTGCCCCAATCTTCGTGCAGTTTGAGCCCGATCGCGCCGGCCGCGAGTTGTTCCGTGAGCGCCGCGCTTCCGGAGGCATTGCCTTTGCCGAGAAAGCCGATGTTCACGGGCAGCGCATCGCTCGCCGCGAGCATCTGCGCCATGTGCCACGAACCGGGCGTGCACGTCGTCGCGTTCGTTCCCGACGCCGGACCGGTGCCGCCGCCGAGCATCGTCGTCACGCCCGAGGAGATCGCGGACTCGACTTGCTGTGGGCAGATAAAATGGACGTGCGAGTCGACGCCGCCCGCGGTGAGGATCATCCCCTCACCGGCGATCGCCTCGGTCGATGCGCCGACGATCATCCCGTCGCTCACGCCGTCTTGCAGCCACGGATTGCCGGCCTTCCCGATCCCCGCGATGCGCCCGTCTTTCAGCCCGATATCCGCTTTGTAAATACCGCTCGCGTCGATCACGACCGCGTTCGTGATCACGGTGTCGAGCACGCCCTCGTCGCGGCGCGCCGTCGGATGCTGACCCATCCCGTCGCGAATCACTTTACCGCCGCCGAAAACGACTTCATCACCGTAGGTCGCGTAATCGCGTTCGATCTCGACGATCAGGTTCGTGTCGGCGAGGCGCAGGCGATCCCCGGTCGTCGGGCCGTAGAGCCGCGCGTACGCGCTGCGGTCGATCTTCACGAGGGGCTGCTCCCGCCCGGAGGCGGCAGCCCGCGCAAGCCGGCGATTCGTTGTTCGCCGCCGATCGCGACGAGATCGACGGGCCGCTCGATCCCGGGTTCGAAGCGGATCGCGGTTCCCGCCGGGATGTCGAGGCACATGGCATACGCCGCCGGCCGGTCGAACGTCAACGCGTCGTTGACTTCATAGAAATGCGCGTGCGACCCGACTTGAATCGGACGATCGCCGGTGTTTGCAACGGTCACGGTCGTTCGTGCGCGGCCGGCGCGTAGCTCGATCGTCCCGTCGGCCGGGAACACTTCGCCCGGGATCATTGGATCGGCTCGTGGATCGTCACGAGCTTCGTACCGTCCGGGAACGTGGCTTCGACTTGGACTTCCGTGAGGATTTCGGGGATGCCGTCCATCACGTCGTCGCGGGCGAGCACCTCGCGGCCGCGGGCCATCAGATCGCTCACGGATACACCATCGCGCGCGCCCTCGAGCACAAACGAGGACAAGATCGCGATCGCTTCCGGGTAGTTGAGCTTCACGCCCCGCGCGCGCCGGCGCTGGGCAAGTTCGGCCGCGTAGCTCAGCAGCAACTTATCGCGCTCGACGTCGGTGAGGCGCACCGCCGTTACGACTCCGTGATCGCCGCGAACGACGTCGCGTCGAGTTTCGAACGATCCGCCTGCATGAGCAGCGTATAGGCGATCAGCCCGCCGGCGAGCCCGAACAGCCATCCGCCGGTCCACAAGAAACCAAGTCCGGGGACGACGAGACCGGCAAGCGCGACGACCCAGCCGAACGCAACGGCGACGAGCGCGCGCCAATTGAATCCGCCCGCGTAGTCGTACCGACCGCTCGTCGTATACAGCTCTTGCAAATCAATCTGCATTTTGCGGACGAGCCAGTAGTCGGCGATCGCAATCCCGTCGATGGGTCCGAGCAATGCCCCGTACGTGCCGAGCCAGCCGAAGATGTACGTCGAGAACTCGGCGAGCACGTACCACGGCTGCATCAGGAGCGCGAGAATTCCGGTGGCAACGGCGCCCATCGCGAAGGTAACACGCGCAGGCCAGAGATTCTCGAACGCGCGCGCCGGCGCAACGACGTTTGCACCGACGTTGATCGTGATCGAGGAAAGCATCACGATCGCGCCGCCGATCACGATGACCGGCGCCGGGAATTTCACCAGCAGCTCAACCGGATTCCAGAGCGCCTTTCCGAAGATCGCAACGGTCGCCGACGTGACGGCAATGCCGATGAACGCGAAGGCCGCCATCGCCCACGGCATCGACGAGATCTGCCCGATGAACTGGCCGCGTTGCGTGCGCGCGTAGCGCGTGAAATCGGGGATGTTCAGCGCAAGCGTCGCCCAGAACGCGACGACGCCGATCACCGACGGGAAGAACGCCGCCCAGAACGCCGGACCTTGAAGTTTCGCCGGCGTCGCGAGCATGGCGCCGAGGCCGCCGGCCTGCGTCATCGCCCAACCGAGCAACGCCAGTGCGCCGATCGCGACCGTCGGCGCCGCGACCTGCGCCAGTTTTCCGATCGCTTGCGGTCCGCGCGCGGCCACCGCGACGTTCGCGAGCCAGAAGACGCCGAAGGCGATCCATTGATGTGCGGGGACGTTCGTCCACGGCGAGATCGCGGCGAGGATCGCGTCGAGCGCTAGGCCGCCGAACCAGGTGTTGATTCCAAACCACCCCGCGGCGATCAGCGCACGCGCGAGCGCCGGCAGATGCGCGCCGCGCGTTCCGAACCAGAGTCGCGCGAAGACCGGATACGGGAAGCCGTACCGCGTCCCCGCATGCGAGACGAGCAAGATCGGGATGAGCACCACGACGCTGCCCGTGAAGATCGTCGCGACCGCTTCGAACCAATTCATCCCGAGCGAGATCATCCCGGCGGCGAGCGAGTAGGTCGGGATGCACAAGCACATCCCGATCCATAACGTTGCAAACTTCGCGCCGCCCCAATCATGTTCGGCGAGCGTGCAGGGTCGCAGATCGTCGTTCCACAGCGATCCGTTGCCCGAGACCTCGGCGATCGCCTCAGGCGTCAGGACTATGACGTCGCCATGCTGCTCTTGGGTGATCATCCTACCACCGTGTCGTCCTGAGCTGCGAGCTACACTTCGACCATCGCGCCGTACGTCTCGGGGCGGCGGTCGCGGTAGAACTGCCAGGTGTCGCGGACCTCGCGGATCACGCGTTTGTCCATCTCGCCGACGATGACTTCGTCTTTGTCGCGGCTCGCCGTCACGACGAATTGGCCGCGTGGATCGACGAGATACGATTGGCCGTAGAATTCACCCATGTTCCACGGCGTTTCGAAGCCGACGCGATTGATCGCCCCGAGATAATATCCGTTGGCGACGGCGTGCGCGGGTTGTTCGAGTTTCCAGAGATACTCCGAGAGACCGGCGACCGTCGCCGACGGATTGAACACGATCTCCGCGCCGTTGAGGCCGAGCAGCCGCGCGCCTTCGGGGAAGTGGCGGTCGTAGCAGATGTAGACGCCGACCTTTGCAAACGCCGTGTCGAAGACGGGAAAGCCTTCGTTGCCGGGTTTGAAATAATACTTCTCCCAGAAGCCGCAGCCGGCCGGTCCCGCCGCGACCTGCGGGATGTGGTGCTTGCGATACTTGCCGAGATACGTGCCGTCCGCGTCGATCACGGCGGCGGTGTTGTAATACACGCCGGTGATCGTGACCTCATACATCGGCACGACGAGCACGACGCCGAGTTCCTTGGCAAGATCTTGCATCAACTTCGTGGTCGGCCCGTCCGGGATGTGCTCCGTCGAATCGTACCACTTGGTATTCTGCTCGGTGCAGAAATACGGTCCGTAAAAGACCTCTTGCAGGCAGATGATCTGCGCGCCGCGCGCGGCGCCCTCGCGGATGAGTTTGACGTGCTTCTCGATCGCGGCACGCTTGTGCTCGGCGACGGGTTCCGAGCCGTCGACGTCGTGATGGGTTTGGACGAGGCCGATCTTGACGATATCGCTCATGGCATACTCACAGGTTGACGGGATAAAACGGGTTGGCTTTGACGAAAGAGCCGGCACCGGTTTCACCGGTGAACGAGCCGTCTTCGACGATTTTGCGGCCGCGCGAAAACACGTGGCGCGCTTTGCCCTTGACCTTCATGCCCTCGAAAATATTGTTATCGACGTTCATGTGATGGGTCTTGGCCGAAATCGTCCGTTCGACGTTCGGATCCCAGATCACGATGTCGGCGTCGGAGCCGACCGCGATCGTGCCCTTGCGCGGGAAGAGTCCGAAGAGTTTCGCCGCGTTCGTCGAGGAGAGGGCGACGAGTTGATTGATGCCGATGACGCCGGCGTTGACGCCGTAGTGCCAGAGGATCGTGAAGCGGTCTTCGATCGTCGGCGCACCGTTGGGGATCTTCGAGAAGTCGTCTTTCCCGAGTTCTTTCTGACCGCAGTTATTGAACGAGCAGTGATCCGAACCGAACGTGTGCAGCTCGGAGTTCTTGAGTTTTCCCAAGAGCACGTTCTGGTTCCATTTGGGCCGCAGCGGCGGCGACATCACGTAGTTCGCGCCGGCGAAATCCGGGCGGTCGTAGTCGTCTTCGGAGCAGACGAGATACTGCGGACAGGTCTCACCGTAAATCGGCAACCCGCGCTTGCGACCGTCGGAGATCATGTCCGCGGCCATGGCGCTCGACACATGCACGACGTAGAGCGGCGCGCCGGAGACTTCCGCCATACGGATCGCGCGATTCGTCGCTTCGCCTTCGAGCTCGACGGGCCGGGTCAGCGCGTGCCACTTCGGCGCGGTGTGGCCGGCGGCGAGCGCGTCCTTCGTCGTTACCTCGATCACGTCGCCGTTCTCGGCGTGGACCTGGATGAGGCCGCCGAATTTCTTCGCCGCCTGCATCGCGCGGAAGATCGTCTCATCGTCGACCTGCAGCACGTGCTTGTAGGCCATGAAGACTTTGAACGAGTTCACGCCCTCGCGCTCGATCATCGTCTGCATCTCGTTGAGCGTCTCGTCGCGGCCGTCGGCGATCGTCAGGTGGAAGCCGTAGTCGATCGCGGCCTTGCCGGCGGCCTTCTTTTTCCAGGTCGCGAGCGCGTTCGCCAGCGAGTCGCCCTTGGTGTGCAGCGCAAAGTCGACGATCGTCGTCGTGCCGCCGAGCGCCGCGGCGACCGTCCCGGTCGCGAAATCGTCGGCCGTGGTCGTGCCGCCGAAGGGCATGTCGAGGTGCGTGTGCGGGTCGATGCTGCCGGGAAAAACGTACGCTCCGCTCGCGTCGACCACGTCGTGGCCGGCCGTCTCGAGTTTGGCGCCGAGTGCGGCGATGACGCCGCCGTCCATCAGGACGTCGGCATGCGTCACGTCGGTCGCCGTGACGACCGTCCCGCCGCGAATCAATGTTCCGATGACCGTGTCTCCTACTTGGCCGTGAGTTCGCGCTGCCGCCAGGTCGAAGAAGTCGAGCCGTCGTCGACGCGCACCATCGTTATACAGTCCTCGACCGGGCAGACCATGCTGCACAGGTTACAACCCACGCAGTGCGATTCGTCCACAACGAGGTCGGTTTCGCCGCTGCCGCGCGTGCTGATGACGCGGTCGATGCACTGGTGCGCCGCGTCTTCGCACGCAATGTAGCACTTGTTGCAGTGGATGCATTTGTCCTGATCGATCCGCGCCACGACCGCGTAGTTCAGGTTGAGATCGTTCCAGTTGACGAACTTCTGCACGCTCTTCCCGACGAGATCCATCGCGGAGTCGAGCCCGCGATCGTCGAGATACGTATTGAGGCCGTCGATCATGTCTTCGACGATCTTGAAGCCGTGATGCATCACGGCCGTGCACACCTGAACGCTCGTCGAGCCCATCAGCATGAACTCGACCGCGTCGCGCCAGGTCTCGATGCCGCCGATCCCGCTGATCGGAAGCTGGACCTGCGGATCGCGCGCGCAGTCCGCGACCATGTTGAGCGCGATCGGCTTCACGGCCGGCCCACAGTAGCCGCCGTGGGCGCCGAGATGATCGACGTTCGGGATCGGATCCCAGCTGTCGATGTCGACGCCGATGAGGCTGTTGATCGTATTGATCATGCTGATCGCATGCGCACCGCCGCGTTTCGCCGCGCGCGCCGTCTGACGAATATCGGTGATGTTCGGCGTCAGCTTCACGATCACCGGAACCTTCGAAACCTCGACGACCCACTTGGTACACATCTCGACGAGTTCAGGATCCTGACCGACCGCCGCGCCCATCCCGCGTTCCGACATCCCGTGCGGACAGCCGAAGTTCAGTTCGAACCCGTCGACCCCCGACGCCTGAACCGTTTCGACGAGCTCGTGCCAGCGGTCGCGGTTCATCTCCATCATCAGCGAGGCGACGATCGCGCGATCGGGATATGCGGCCTTGCACTCCTCGATTTCGTGCAAATTGACG
>Ga0116230_10001513_pt1 | contig 22234 bp, 13 predicted proteins | sample S1TSphfallax_3_FD_88678 | JGI IMG/M metagenome (GOLD analysis project Ga0116230, IMG submission 88678) | Host-associated microbial communities from peat moss isolated from Minnesota, USA - S1T2_Fd - Sphagnum fallax MG | ecosystem: Host-associated > Plants > Peat moss > Unclassified | place... | reverse complement strand
TGACTTCTGTAGCAGGGGCCATATCGTGGGAACACTAAGAATTTACTCAAATTCCTGCTGCATATTATTGCAAGAACCAGCGATGAACAAGAATGGGAGTCTAAAACAGAGTGCAAGGAGGAGGACATGGGGGACAAGGTGGAGGACAGTAATACTGGGGATAAGGTGGAAGGGGACTTACTTGATAACCATTCCTCTGATCCACTGGCACCAACTGAAATTGTGATTCACACCAATCCTTATATTAGGGATTGTGATTTTAGCAATTTGGCTCATACCGTGTTGTTCATGGTATGACTCCCACTCCACTCACCCAAAGAACTACATGCAGCTTCTGTGCACCCAACAACTTTATATAAGCTACATTATCAATGTAACTTGCAGGTGATGGAACTGGACACATACAAAGCTTTGGATGATCGGATCGAGAGAAGATCCAATGGACGTTCAGGGTAAGAACTTCCTGCCTACCAGCATATTTCCTTCCAAATCCAGTCATCCTAGTGAAGTACAAGTGTCTTCACTGGGACATTCAAAAGAGAGTGCTTGAGTAGTCCAACAGTACGTTTCCCTGTTACAGAAGCTGTGTTTGGTAACCTATTTCTTTGTTCTATGAACCGCCTGTCCCCCTTCTACTGCTCTTTCATATATTAGTTTCTCACACCCAGTATTAGGTGTCCAAACAGGAAGCACTTTGTGGACCAACTGTTGAGTCTCTTACAGTATGAGAGTCATCTACTGGAACCTTTTCTTCAGGTGTGTTTCTCTTGCTATTCTTGTTCTGCATCTCCTTATATTGCGCTCCAATACTCTGTCAGCAGTTGAGCATCAAACAAAATGATGTCAATTTTCTTTCCACTGTGGAATAATCCTATGCATCAAAATGTTATTATCTGAAAAATCCTTCAGGACTAAGGTGGTTGCGTAAGTGGAGTTTACCAGTGTGGAGTTGGGGATGCATAGGTGCTGGAAAATCAGCAGCACAAGCTGAAAATCATCATTGAGTATTTTGTGACACATGCTCCTAAGGTGGGTGGGGATTCATCCCTTTTTTCTAACTATATTCCCTTTATTGCTGATCATTTGTGGGATACTCAGGAGGACCAAATTCTTTCCGCATCTCAAGAACGATCAATATCATTGATTGGCACCATTGATTTTCTCTTTGGAAATGTTTTTGTCTTGAACTGAATATGACCCAAAACAGCATGGGAGTGTTTAGACTCATGACTTTTGCAGCAGATGTTGTGCATGTAGCTTTCTTTTCATCTCTTTATTTTCTGTTGGGTGACTTTCTAATTTCCAGAGCTTACAGTCATTGGGTTTCTTACATGCTGGAAATGCTGACAATGTGAGAGATCAATGGTGCACTAAAGTGTTTGGGGTTCTGGGCAATGTTGCAGTCAATGCGGGAGAAGCTAATGACAATCAGTACTGCACAAGAGCTTTTTGGTTGTATAGCCAGTGCTACAAACAGCACCAATGTCTGTAAAACTTTTGGATCATATGAACTGCAGTTACTGCTTGCTCATGCCTTTCAGGTAACAAGCAAGTCTCTACTTTGGAGTGCCCTTTTAGATTTCTTTGCTTCCTTTACTGCTCTGATTGTAGTATTTTACCAGGTCATGTATATGCTGGTTCTGCCCATCTAACAAGGGATGAGGTTTTGGAATTGGTTGGTAGGCTTTTTTGGAGATAGATGCAGTACAGCGGCTGGAGAAGGGTCAGACTGAGTCTTCCTCAAGCAAAAGCATTGGGTGTGTTCAGAAAACGCTTCTTGAGGCTTTTGGAAACCTCCGGCATTTAATGAAGTAAGTCATTTCATCTTATTTGTTTTTCAAGGTTCCATACAAGGTTGGCTGTAAAAATCATTACTGTTATGCAACTAAGGGGAGACTGGTGTGTACATGAGGACATAGGAGATCTATAACTTGGGGCAGTGGATGTCCTACTGCAGGGATTCTGGAGAGCTGTGTCCAGCAGCAGCCCAGGCATTATTTGTGGCCAAAGCTATCTCTGTCAGCTAAGTCCTCCGTTTATTCTTTTCACCCACACTGTACATATGTATGCACATTGTGACTGAGAACTTAGGCAGGAGGAACTTTCTTCCAGAAGCTCCAAGCCTAAAGCATGCAGATGTGAGATTTAACTACACTATGCAATGAATGAAGATCCTTGGCCAATCATTGCATGGAGTTGTTTACGGAGGTTGCCTTCCAATTTTGCTCCACATTTGGTGTTGAATGGAAAAGGTGCCTACAAAATAGCTTCAACTTGGAGTTGCTCAGAGTTTCAAAACAACTAACAAAGAATGAGGCTCAACAAAATTCAGAACAATTAAACTAAACAAAAGAAAAAAAATGGAAGATATACATGCAAGGGCAAAGTCTAGAATACCATGGGTGAACAAAAGTGGTCCTAAACAATGTTAGTTGGTTATTGAAAAATTAGCGGATTATGAATATGTGTTGGTTATTTATAACCTATCTATTAATTCTAAAATTTGTTGAAAACCAATTAGAAAACTTATTTGTCGAGTAGGTATCTGGATGAGAATTGACAAGATCTTGATGGGTTGGGTATATGTGCTAGAAATTTCATCTAGGTAGGTTTTCAATCCTTGAGCCCTAAACCATTTTGTTGCACTTTGTAACATGTGCCACTTTAATCTTGAATTCAAGATTTCCTAAAGGTTGAATGGTTGTTTCTGTTTCCAACTTGGTTTGATTGGTATTTGTTTGCTACAAAATTGAAAATTGATAAGTTGCCTGCTTGAACGATCAAGCTGCTGCAAATAGTTGAAGCTCTAATTGATTTAGGAAATAGTTCATCATTCTCTATTTTGTTTTGTTTTGTGTGTGTTCATATGCTCTTGTTTTCATTGAACACCAAAGTAATGGTCAAACAATGTATAGATAATTGCATTTGGTACCTTCATATTAACAGTCAACACTTTCTTACTCAAAATTTTTGTTTTGCATTATTGACATTCATCACCTTCTAATTTCTAAACTTATTTGCATGCAAGAACTATGGCATTTGGCACCTTTTAACTTCTAACTAAGGTGCACACAAGAGATCACATTAGTTGTTGGCATTTGACGTTTTCTAACTTTTAACTTAGCTACACAGAAGGTTGTTGTGGATTTTTGTGAAGATTTATATTTTTATTGGCATTCTAAGCCTGACAACTTTCAACCTTACCCAATAGGAGGATATTACGTTTGTTGTGCACATCAATGTTCTTGTTGTCATTCAACATTTTTTTGTGTGCATGTGTGCTTTTGTCAGCATTCAACACCTTTTGACTTTGGATGGACATGGTGCATTTGTGTGCGAACTTGGAAATGGTGATTTCATTGCATCAACATGGTAATGAATGGAAGTGGACATGAACATGAACACAATGAAATTTATTTTTCTTTTGATTAATTTTGTTAAGGATGTTAGAATTGTTGTTGATGATTCAATAGGGCATTGTGAATCTGTTCCAATGATCTTGTTGGAGATGAATATGTAATGAACAACCATGTGATTTTTGAACTTCCATATGTTTAGGCAAGGTGGATTGCAACTAACCTAATGATTTTCAATGAAAGGGGGTTCGACAAAGGTTGAAACACTGAATGGATCATAGTTATGAAGTCATCATCCACCAATTGTGAAACAATAATGCTTACAAAAATGAAAACATTGGGGCAAAAGAAATTTTTGGAAATATTTGCTTTTATATCTTGACAGAAGAAACATACCAGTTTCTACTATTATAATGGGATTTTTTGGTGCACATGTAGGTATAGTTATTCATACCAATAATGCTGCATTGAAGGTAGGTTGTTGCAAAATGCTCTGTTTTGTTCTGTTTTTATTTAAATTTCTCTTGATATTTGGTGAGTACCCTTTGAGTATCACAAGAAAATAAAATAAACTAGGGCATACATGCACACTAATAGGAATCGCAACAAATGTAACTAGCATTTGATTTTTCATGTTTTAGTGCTAAATGTTGTAAGTGTTTAAAATGTCTTTACATGAAGTTGTTTCTAACATACGAAAAACATGTGGAATAGTTTGGTTGAATCTAATAAATATAAATTATAAAATATTCAAAAACATTCAAACTTTTTTGAAAGGGTTTTTATTCTAAGTTTTTATTATGTGAGATAAGGCCTTTTAGGGAGAACATTACTAAACCTAAGGTAATGCTTGGCATCATCCCACATGAGCCCTTTATTTTAGTAATGACTTTACTTAGGGTTTTGCATACCACAAAATCCATTAATTATAGTGCTTAATTTAGTGGCATAATTTTCACGTGGTGTTTCCAAATCAAAACATTTTATTGATAATTTGTTTGATGGTAACAGAAGCCATGGAGAAACATATTTGTGTTTACTTTGGATAAACATAGAACACAACTAACAAACAAAAAATTTGATTTAACAGTGTACATGTATTTGATTCATTTTGTTCAATTTAGAATTCAAGAAAAAACATGAAACCAGTGAAAATAGCAACATTGAAAGCAAGTAATATCAAAGTGCACTACTAATAAGGTGAACGAAATCTCTCGCAACATCTATGATGTATTATTTCATTACATTTTGGACGATTGATAATATTTAGATAATATGATTTCTTAAAATGATTGTTCATTGTCGGCCATGACATTTGCATAGATAAAAGAAAAGAAAACTCACCCAAATTTTATAAGGCCAATATTTAACATATTGTGTCAATTGCTTGCAAGGTGGTCACTCACTTCAACATATGTTTATGTTTATAGTATGCTTGATGATAAGTGTGATTTTTAATATTGAGGTGTTTTCTAATACATTAATTAGAACAAAACTCAATGATTTAGATGGTTAAAAACATTCAAGGCAATAGTTAGATGTGGTTTGTAAGCCATACACCTTATAAACCATCTTTAGCACATGATTTGGATAACATGAATAAACATTATGGTTAGAAGGAATTGTTTTAGACAAAATTTATGGTTTTACACAAATTGGAGTTCATGCCCTTTTTTGTGTGTAGCATCCACATGTAGCACTACCCCCATGTCAAACCTTGGTAACACCATTTGTGAATAGCCTAAAATCATATCTAGTCATAAAATTAAAACCTTCCACATCCCAATACTTGCACCAAACTATTATAAATAACTTTCAATTAAAGTAGACTAATCAAAAATGTATTTCATGCAAAAATATCACCATTCACACGAAATATTGGCTTGTTAATTGTTGAATGTGGAAAATATGTTACTTTTTATATGGGTTTTGATATCTTTGGAATGAAAAAAATGCCAAACTACATAGAGCATAATGTGGTCATAGTAAATGGGGATAGGTACTTAAGGTGGAACTTGACAATTATAAAACATAGAGAAAGTGTGCCTTCTTTTAAAATGTAAATATTTTCATACACTTCTAATTTTCTCTTGTAAGGTTTGGTTTGATAAAGTGATGGCAAATTCCTTAAAAATAAAATCACTATGGTTGAGATAATAATAGATCCTTCATTTTTGCATTGGATGGTGCAATAACAGTTAAACATCCTTTTTATTCAAAGTGCAAACTTCCCAAACACATTTGAATCTTTTTTAATTTTGTAACTTAATGGTGCACATAAAAAATAGAAAGGTAGATGAAACTCGTGGCCTCCCAAAAGTAGTTGATGTTTTTAACATAAAAACAATGGAAAACCAAGTTGTTTAAGTAGAGTACAAATCGAACATGATGAAATTGCCATTAACAAAGATGATCAAACATTGAATGCTATTTTTTGAATAAACTAATATTTACTTTGCAACACAAAATTTGCATGTTGTTGAGCTCCAACAATGTGTAATCTGATTAAAACAAACATCAAACACATTGTGAATTGTGATGAATATGAACTATACATTTGTTTTTTCACACTGTATTCATGTGTGTGTGAACAAGCCCAAGTTTATGACTTTACAATGATATGTGCTTTGGCAAGTTCCATGCCTAATTGATTTTGTGAAAATAGGTTGAAGTCACAATGAAAACTTATTGAAACCTACAATGCAACCAATACATCCTTTTAAGGTTTGTGATAAGCCCAATGATTGTTGGAAACACATCTTTTGTCATTTGTAACCATGTTTTCATGTATTATTATGTCAATTATATGTTTTTCATGTACTAGAAAACATTGATTGATGATAAAGGAAAAAAATGAATCCAATTGGCATGTGGTGGAGTAGACCACACCAACAAGAGGAAGAACAAAAGGAATGCTAAAAAAACACATCACAATTTGAGAATTTGCATTTGTAGTTGATGCTTGATATGTTTCAAATTTAAAAAAATGTTTTGGGAGTTTTTGAAGAGTTTTTTTGCATCATAAATGTGACATCTTTTGCCAAGAGGTAGGATAAAAGTTGAATGTTAGTTGCAATTATGTTAAAAGTAAAATTACTCGATTAATAATTTTTTTACTATCTAAATTATGGTTATTCAATAATTCGGAATTACCAATAGTAGGTAGGAATGGTTAAAAAGCCACCATAATCATTATTTTACAAAAAAAAAATTACCTCCATCATTGTAGTAGTAATTGGCATTAAATGGCACAAGGATTGTCATTAAAATAAAATTCAAGATCGATTTAGGAGGGATTTTACATGGTTGTGGAATGTAGTCACTTTCATAAGGGTTTAAAGTGGTTACTTCAAATTATTGAAGGGTTTGAATTTGAATGTTGAAATGGGGAAAACTTATTGTGTGAATTTTGGGATAATGATCTATGGGAACATCATTTTTTGAATAATTTTCTATGATAAACACTTTAATAATAATCCAAAATACATTCATTTCTAAGACATGGAATGAATGTATTACATAAGGCCACTATCATGAGGAATGCTAAAATATTGGTTTCTTATGCACCCATCATCCAATTAGTTTTTATAGACCATGATAAGTGCGAATGTTGGTAATTTTGAGATAACTACTTTGCAAGCTTGTGAGCAACCCCACAATAAAAAATATTTGCTCCATTTCAATTTGAAATCTTGATATGCCCAAAAAACAACATTCAAGAACTTGCTTGCATGCTCCTTCCACCATGTTAGAGGTTTAATAACCTCTTCTCTAGAAACAAGAACACCAAAAAACACAAACACCTCATGACACAAGTAGAATTTCATTAGCTTTTGAAGTAGATGTTTTACGATCAAAGAAAGAGTATACAAACAAATTGTAACTTTAATGTATTATGGTTAAGAATAGGGTTCAAAAACCTCTAGACTTTGATAAGAAAAGGAATCATAACCCTTCTACCATATTCACCAACAAGAACTTTAATTTTATCCCTACTCAAAAGATGTGTGATGCATTGCACATGCTTGAATCACAAATGTTTGCAAATTGGGTTTTCATAGGGGTTTTGAACTTTCAAATGGGAAGCCTTGCCTTTATGCATGCCTTGTCCCACTCTTGTCTACCTTTGCCAAATTTCTTAGTCCAAGCAATGGTCTTTTGCAAAGTAGACTATGCATTTTTCAATAACACTTCCTTCATGCCAACACAAAGTTTTGTGTCATTTATGGCATGTCGACATGCTTTTGACATTGCATGGTCAAAACAAAAACTTGCAAAAGGTTGTTGAAGTTGCAAAAGGGCACATGTAACCATTGAAGATAATGTGCTACTAGGGTGTTGAGGTTAAAGTCCTCATCTTTGACATATGCTATCACCTTGTCCATCAATTCAACAAGTAAGGTTTCACAAGTTCTATTAAAGTTGCCCAACTACTAGGCACCTTGAACAAGTCAATGATTAGATCTTTTGGCATTCAATGTTCAGCTATGAAATTCACAACCAACACAAATGTATCGAAACTAGTCCTAAACATACAAGGATTAAAGGTGATGGTACTAGTTGCACAATTACCTAATGTAGGCAAAACATATGTTACCATGGTTTCTACAAGCAAGTTGGGAATGTGATTTTTCACCAAGCATTTGGAATAACATAAATAAAATTTAGGATCTTGTTGCATCACCAATCTCCAAAACCAAGATGACTCTACACATCACAATGCCTTTGTCACTTTCCATAATGAAAAAATAAGGTTTTCCACAAATTTGAGTTGAGGATAGTCAATTTTTTGGTAATGTCCCTCACCACCATAAAACTTAAGGATGCTTGATGAATGGACAAGCTCTTTCTTCTTACATGCCTTTTTGCCCCTTTCTCCGCTACCCTCACCACTTTGATTTATAGACCTTAATTCAAGCTTGTTTTTAATAAATTCATTAGGGTGTTCATTCAATAAATGTTTTTTCATCAAAGTATTTCGATGAGCAAGGTTATATTGCAACAAACCTTTTTTGGATCTTGTGGTGCTTTGTGCATTTTGTGAAGGTTCAAGTACGAGAAGGTAGTATATGGCAAATCACACACCTCATCATTTCCACAACTTGTGCATCAACTTTAGAATTTTGATCCTAGAGAAAAAAAACCCAAATTGAACTCAAGTTGATGGTGCAACACCTAAAACCCCTAGTTTTTTAAAGAAATTATATACAAAATTGTCCATGTCATTAGTTTTTTTATAGCTTGAATATCTTTAAGACTTTCTATTGTCTATTGCACCTTTGAAGTTGTGAGCTTAATATCACCAACTTATGTTTTGTCCACAATGTAATTTGATACACACACAAACCATTTAACTCCATGCTAGTTGACATGCATCAATTTTTTCTAAAAAAAGAAAACTTGCAAACCACATTGAGCACACCATCACAAATTTCCTTAGGAATGTTTTTAATATGATCCTAATGAATCATTAGATTTATGTTAAATATTTTTAAAAATTCACATCATTGTTGTGTGTTTTTTATTTTTTTATTTTATTGTTGATAAAATGGTCGTTGAAAATATATAAACATAATATTAAACATAATGAACAATGGTTTTGACTTATTCATTCCATGATTATAATGATGAAAAAAATAACGGTTTGTCATTTTACCATAATTTTTATGAAACAAATGTAAAATTTTACAATTCAAAGAGACTTAAAATTTATATCATTTTAAAGAATAATTATGTTTATGTTGATACTATGATAATAAAATATAATTTGAACATTTGTTGAAGTAATTAAAAAATGACATTTGATCCAAATTATATTATATACTAGCTCTCATTAAAGTTTTACATAATGATATTTCCCTAGGAAGTTTGTGATGACAATGCAACATTGTATTAACCCAAACTAGACACCAAACCTTAAATTAGTTGTAGAAGTTGATCTAGTATCTAAACCCCTAAACCTTCATAACATATTGCCCCCATTACATGTATCACCTAGGTGTATGACTTTTTCATATGCACTAGTTTATTATCTTGTATCCATAATCATACATGTATTGCACACTTAGGTTAGACCTTGTATATTAGTACAACATTAGTTCATATGCATACATCATGATTTTATTAACATTGTCATTCTAAGCATTGTGGATTTCTTGATGGCACTCATCATTGGTAAGCATGATCGATGCTTGTTCAATGGATTTGTCAACAAGATTCTTCCATGCCCAATTCACCAACCTTAGTTATAAGAAATCATCCAAGTGGAGTTTCCTTTCTCTTTGAGCATTGGTGAAGTTTTTCATGTCCTTGAGTAGGTCGGCCCACAATATGGATAAATACCATGTGGTTCGTGAAACAATCCCCAATATTTTGGAAACCACATGTGTAAGGAGCATTTCATTTAGAAGTTGAGGAAATAGGTTCATGTCCATCGAACAATCCATTTGGAAAAAAAAAAGCCTCTAAGTTGAACATTATAAACAAGAGAAAAAAATGGTCATCCACCATCCTCTAGATGTTTGTCATGACTCAATTGTGAATGAACCTCAACAAAGTTAATATTTGGTTTAACTTTAGTAACCCATTATGGGTAAGTGCATGGTAAGGTGGACAAAAAGTAGTAGGATTTACGAATTTGAAAGTCCATTCCTTTTTTTGAGCTTTAAAATGTTTTTTGTAGTTAGGTAACAATAACACATTGATTCTAAGTGACTTTTTTCCATTAAAATTTTCATTCTTGTAGAGGTCATTGATTAAAACATACTTGCAAAATTTCAAAATAAATCATGTTTTAAAAAAAGATGATATGGACTTTTGAAAAAATGTGTTTGCTTTTCACCAAATAAAAGTTTATAGCTCATAAACATCATTAAATATGAATCAAAACATTTCAATCTTAATTTCATTATTACATTTAAAAACTAAAATCAATTCCTTCAAAAGTTTTGAGATCCATCATAGAACCAAACCAAAGTCTATTCACTTAATTGTTGCTAACATTACATACCTTAATTTTTAATTTTAAAAGTTCATAACTCTTATAATTTTATATATTTTTCATACCAATCAATTTCATTACATACATATTGAAGTTTATAATTTCAATTTAATCAGTCCCATTTAATGATTCCATAATGTACAAAAAAGTGGTAAATTAGAACTACATTTAAGTGGTAGAAAAATGGATTATGTTACTCCAAAATTACTCCACCCTGCCATGCATCCACCCTTATGTAAGAAGTAAGTCATATGTGTGGGTAAATAGGTAAGAAAATAGGTGAATACTAAGCAAGTTGTTGGATTGTACTAATGTTGTACCAACATATAAGGTGCAACCTAGGTATGTATTACTAGTAAGGATATTGGTATTGAAAATAGGCTAGTAAGCTATGACTTGAGGCTATGTTGACCTTATGCAAATATTAGTTTGTTATGAGATTTACAGTAATATTAGGTACATATAACTTGCCTTATACTAGTACCTTAATACCATGTTTATTTATACCTACCATATATTAGGAAAAAACCAACCTTGGACTTAAAATGGTTGATACTAGATTGTGAATGATTTCAAAAAGTATTCAATATTAGTTGTAATTTGCCATAGTAGTTATAATTCTAATGTTGTTTGTTGCAATATGATTTTACTTAAATCACTTAGTTTGCAAATCACCATTTCCCAATATTGTTAACCTAATAATTTTTTATTTAAAAATTCCAATATTAATAGATTTTTACTATTCAAGTTCATTATTTACTTGTATAATTCAATAATAATAGCTTTGATTTTATTGTTGTTCAAACCTTAGGGTTGTACATGATGCATCATGTTAGTAATGTCATGTCCTTTTTTATGCATACATGCCCTATCATCATGTCAATAATTTGTTAAAATTTGTTTTGGAATGTGTAGGAATTTGTATGATATGTCATAGTAAAACAAATTGAAATGAATTTGTTACCATATAATGAATTGACATTTTAAATTATGATGGAATATAATGTCAAAAATATAGTGTACAAATCCATTTTAAACAAGTGAGGGTAAAAGTATATAAATTTAAAATATATAATTTAACATGTGACCATAAATTAAATGAGTTACAAAGCTATAACCAAAAATACTTAACTTAACATGTCATTGTAACCCACATATATGCACCTAAAAGTGAAAACTTGTTCAAGTGACAAAAATTGCCAATAAAATAAAATAATTCAAGATGTGAAATTTCAATACTTGTTGTGGGTTATAATCACATGTTTGGATGCTACATTTTTTCTATTCTATTCTTTTATGTTTTTAAATTTCACATGCATCTCATGTTTTTTGGTCATGCAACCATGAATATTGAAATGCAAAGTAATATTTTACATGCAATCATAAATAAATTGAGTGACAATATACTTTTTAAATGTGATTATATCATTTTTAGTTTCAATAGGAAATGAAATTTGAGAAATATTTATTTTCAACATGTGACCATAAATAAAATGAATTAAGAAATGCAACAATTACAATTTTACAATGACAATAAGTATTGAAATAAAAAATATATATTTTACATGTGATTGTATGCAAATGGATTAATGAATTTAGTTTTTGCATGGAACAATAAATTAAATGAATATATATATATTTTACATGCACCCATTAAAAAATGGATTACAATTCTGTTTTTTACATGTGACCATAACAATTTTGCACATGACCATGAACAAAATGTAACCACAAATTTGTTTTTTACATGTACAAGGGTCCAAGCATGGTAAATTAAATTGCAAATGTTCTTTGCAACATAAATGGAAAGTAGCCATCAAGTATGCTTTGATATATTGAATTTAAAAATATTATTTAGTTTAAGGATTAACATGAACATTTTCTTCAACTTTGTTAAAACTTTAAATAAAGATTACATGTTTAAAGTAGGTTGTTTAAATAGATGAAAAATTACATTTAATTGTTTTTTGAATTAATGGGGTGTCAAATTGTACTTGTTTCATCTTTTTCACATTCTAATAAAAATATATTTAGCTTGTAGGGTAAAAGTAAGTTTGAAACCAATATTTACTAGTCAATTGCAAAGCTACTTGCTATCTATTTTCATTATACTCAAATTTTTCAAATTTGATATTCAACTTACCCTAAACCGAATGTAAGCATAGATGTTTTCAAAATGAAAAAAAAAAAATCTTTTTAATATACTTTCTTATGTTTTTGTAAAAAAAATTCATATTTTAAAAAGGGATTTTCAGGAGATGTACTTTTTGGTTTAATTTACCATGCTTGGACCCATAATTGTGTCATTTTTACATCACTACAAGGGATCTTTTCCATTCCAACCCATTAATTTTGCGACATGTCCAAATCAACCATTTTTGTGACTACCAATGCAACTGTCTTTTGTGGCACATGGTAAAAATAACTTGTAGTTGCATATTTGACTACAAAATGATTTAAAGTTGCATATGCAATTATGACTTGCAACTAATATCAATTTAGATGAAAAATGCATTTATATCATTCATTTTTAATGGTTGGGCAAAAATAGATGAGAATAGATGTGTTTTTGTAACTCATTGTGTGATTCATGTGCCATTAGACACCATGTGGCATTTTATTCAACTAGAATTGTGATTATATATTTCATTTGCAAATATGTACATGTAATTAAATGTGAAAAAAATAATTGGAAAATGAAATTACAAGATTTAGTGTTTAATTTTTTTTCTTTAATGTTTTTGAATGAACTAAGTGTTAGATGTGTATTAGGGTTTGTTAGGTTTGTGAAAATTTCATAAGACCAATCAAAATGGTAGAAATGAACCATTATTTGCATTTTTTAGCATAATATTTTTTTTGTGTAGGTGTGAACATGTTTTTTTTCTAAACATTAAATGGGATTGTTGATTGGTGACTCTTTTTAATAGTATTTTTGAGTGAATGTTAAAAATCATTATAATTTCCATTTAAATTTGATGCGCTTTTACATATTACTTGAAACTACACTTTTTTTGAAGTTGTTATTTTTTTGTTGAAACCAAAGTGCCACTTGGTTAAACAAAATTTGGTTAGATGACAAAATGAAGGTAATTTTTCAAAAAAATCCTTATATATTTTTAGCTATGTATTTAAACCCTATATAAAAATCTAGCAACTTTTTTAAAAATTTAGTCATATTTTAGCTATTGAATTTTCCAAAACCTTGACATTGACACTTTTAAATTTGAATTTAACTAGGGTCTATATATATAATGTTAGGGAAAAATGGTTGGTTCTAATAATGGTTGTTTAGGATATTAGACTATTAAAAATTCCACACAAAGAAAAAAAAACTTAGAACAAGAGAAGTGCATTTGGCCCTAGTTTTATTAAATAGGCTAGGTAGTTGGGTAATTAATCAATTAAGTAAGTTAAGTAATAGGTTATAGGTAATAATTAGTAAGTAGGATAGGTAATAGATACATGGTATATAAGTAATCTAAGTAAAAAGTATTTTATGGTGTAGATATGTCATAATGTACATTTAATTAAATGATTAATCTAGGTTAAGTAGTAGGAGTTATTAGTTAATTAGGTAGACTAGGTGGTAGGTAGTATGTATGTGTGCTAAGTAGTAAGAGTTCTATTGTGTTGATATATGATTATTTTTAAATATTAATTATTACTTAACTTTATGTAGGTTGTGTAATTAGTTAAAAAAATAGGCTAGGTAGTAGGTAGTAAGTAAGTAGGTTAAATAGAAGGTATTTTATTGTATGAATATGCGACAATGTTTTTTTGCACAAAACAAAGGATGTGATATGATAGAACCACCCAACACTAAACACAACAACATTTTCTAATATCTTCCTCAATTTTTAACCAAATTGAACAATTTTTATGCCATCAAAAACAAAAGTTGGAGGATTAAATTTTTTTTGTAAGCACCAAAAGAAAAAGAGCAAGGAAAAAATGCAAGAAGAGAAGGAAAAAGATTGCGATATTTTGTTTCAAAGTTTTTGAAGGAAAAAAATGTTAGACCTTTTCTAGTTTCAAACCCCATATTTTCCTCATTTTTATTCTGTTTTGGTTGATATAAAAACTTATAGGTGCGCCAACTAGGGATTTACAAAACATTTTTGTACTAAAAAGGCAATGGAATAACAAACAAAAAATTTAGCCTCAAAATCCAACATAATGTTGAGGGTCTAACATTTACACCTACCATAAAACATAAACCCATTACACAAAATAACTCATATCTCCTTCATTCCTTGACCAAATTGAGTGTTTTTGGTGGCATTGGAAGTGTTAGGTGGAAAACTACACATTTTCTTTGAACATCAGAATCAAATGAACAATGTGTAAGGATTCAACCTCCTTTGATTTTTTAAGTGTATGGTGGTCAATTTGTCTACCTTAGAGTTACATAATGTTGTGGTTTCCTTTCATTAGGATTTTTCCATATCATTTGTTAAAAAGTTCAATTTTGTAAAGTATATACCTAGGTGAAAGAATGGACTTGTCATGGTTTGCACTTTAAGCATTCAAAGTGCATGAACCATATGGGATGAGCCAAATAAGAAGGTTTGTATTAATGAAATAAATTTAGGATCCTACCTATCTACTTAAGCTTATTTACACCCACATACCTATCCTTAACCTAACTACCTACCTACCTATTGATTTGACTATCTAGCCTACACTAGGATGGTTGCCTACCTTGATTTAACCTAGCTTAAACAAGGTAGTCTTTATGATTATACTATTTGTTATTATAAAATTTTAAATTATCATTTATTACCACATGTATACATCCTAACTTTTTGTCAAATGTGATTACACAATTTAGCTATAAATCTAGTTGCAAATGGTCTTGCCACATAGGCATTTGCAACTACACATTTTAGTTGTAAAAATTAGTTGCAAATAACCATGCCACATTAGATGGATGAAAAGTAGGTGTTAGTTGCATATTGATGTGATTGTTTTTTCAATTGGGTGTCATGTACTGTCTTTTATGATTGAAATTTTATGCGACTTGTCCAAGGCAATTAGACATAGTCGCAAGTCACATGTGTCATTAACAATTTAAAATCAATGGTAAATCTAGTCATTAATTTGCAAATTTCTTATAGTGCATGTGATTATAAATGGATAAATATTTGATTTTTTCAACCTTAGAATTGGTGCATATTACTTTGTATTCTATTCAAGTTAGAAAATAAAATAAAATACCATGGTAATTTAAAAAAAATTGTAGTCAATGTTAATTGTAGGTTTGCTATGATTGAAACTTTTATGTGTTTGATGTGATGCATATTGACATGAAGGTAAATGCAAAATCACTATGTCGTAAACTTGTTTGATTAGTTCAATGCATTAACTTTTTTGGTAAGTACATGATTGCTTGTGAATATTATTAACCTAGTGGTCTTTATATTACTCAAAGTTTTGTTGAATAATATTTTTCATCATTTCTTGTAAAAGGCCTTTTTCAAATTTTTTTCTTAATGTTTTTTTTAATGGAAAAAAAAGGGCATCAAAATGTTTTCAAATATATGTAAATTGTTTGAAGTGTATATTGTTTTTTTGATTTATTGTTGTTTAGGTAGATTTTTTTTTTAATAGTTTAATCTATAGTCACCGTTTAGACACAAGTTGTGAGGCATTCTTGCACATCTTCAACATGAAGATATGCACTCACAAAATCTGCTTGGAAATGGAACTACTATGTAGTTATAGTCTAACAAGTAAGGTGGTTCAATATAATGCAATGAAGTTCACTAAGAATCTAATGTGTTGTGTTCATTTGGAAGATACAAAGACATTGTGGAAGAATCGTAATTCACCATGATGGAATGTGAAGGGGCATTATGTTGATGTTCATTCAATGGAGTCACGCTTGATGGTTGAACCCCTCTTGTTCCATTCGTCATAACATCTACATACAACTTCTTAATCTAACATGCATTGGATTTTTGAAAAGGTTAATATAAAAGGAGCCATGTTACAAAATCTTATAAGTTTTTATTTTTTTGATCAAAAGTTAAGCCTTGGGATTAATAATCACTTTGCTTAGATTGAGAAAAAAAAAACAGATAATTCAACCCCCTCTACTTCTGGCAAGTGTAACTCCCTTACAATTAAACTGATGATGCTGAAATTTGGAAAGAACCTTCTACACCTCTTAAAAAAGAACTGTTTTAAGTTTGACACAAATCCAATGGTGGATTTGGGAGGAACCACTATTTGAAATAAAACTCCAGAGGCTTTATCATGGAAATCCTTCCATGAATTCCACTACAACACCCTCCACTTCCGGCAAGTGTAGCTCCCTTATAACTAAATCGATGATGCTGAAATTTGGAGAACCTTCTACACCTCCTAAACAAGAACTATTTTAAGTTTGACACAAATCCAACGGTGGATTTGGGAGGAACAACTATTTGAAATAAAACTCCAGAGGCTTGTCATGGAAATCCTTCCATGCTTAATTCTTACACACATTTTTTTCATGAACAACACCTTTCCACACATAAGAACTAATCCTTTTTTTTTTCACACATTCCTTCTTTTCCTTTTTCCTTTCTTCAACCCAAGAGATTTCCCTCTCCCCTTGGTAAGCCTCCATGACCTTTCCTTGAGCTTGTTCCCCTTGCCCAATGGAAGCTTCAAAATCTTCCCCTCCAAATGGCCTCCTCATCTTTCAAGAGCCAACGAGAATTGAGAATGATTTGCCCTCCAATTGATTTTAGGATGAGAATTTTTGGGCCTAATGAGACACAAAAAAATATTCCATCCTTAAATCAAATAGAACGACAATCCTCATGACTAATGGGATTGGAGGACTCATCCTTTCCCTTATCTTGGATATCTTGATGAGGTTCTTGAGCTTGATCCTTATCCTTTTCGTCCGTTGACCCTCACATCCTACTTCTTCATCTTAATTATTTCAAGTAACTAACTATTAGGACAATTTATCGGTAGTAATAAGTAAACATCCTTGAGTCTTTACTTGATTAAATTAATTCAATGGTTGAAGTAACATCCCCACGTACCATTTACTCTTTTGATATCCCCTATTTATTTTTTTCTTCCATGCACTAATTAACTATGTAGTACATAGTAAATTGGAATTAAAATTTGCATCACAAAAACCCCCACATACTTCTAGATCCACCGTCGAAATTAGGGTTTGATGAATCCATTAGATTTAGGATGTTCGAGTTTTCATGAAGTTTCGTCATCACTCCCACACCTTATGCCTACCCTAATTTGTTAAATAAAAAAACCTTGACCCCTTCTGAACGCAAGTACCACATTGTTTCTTCTACCTTCTTGGTTTTTATTGATGCAGGTGAAAATTTAGTCATGGCAGATGATGTCGCTACGCCTTGGAATCCTCTAGTTTCACTAGTAGAAAAGGAAGAACTTGAAGAAGCACCGCTTGACGTGAATGTCTCTCAACAGTCGTGTAAAAAAAAACTGTCCAAAAGAGAGGTGCGCACTTGAGTCGATCGTTCGGCATGGGATCATCAATTGTCTCCTAATTCGCATGCCTTAACAATCTATTTAGAATTTGTTCCTGCTCATGGAATCGCACCAGAAAGGTTTGAAGAGTGTCAATGTGAAGACGACGATGTTCGTCTTCATTGTCAAACTTGGGTTCCCGGTGATGGCCATTATTGTTGGCTGCAAGGCCCAATCAACCCCCTTTCCATGGAGCATTGAGAGCCGAATACCTAGCTTGCACCATTCGTTGCATTTTGGAGTTTTTGCAATTGTGATTTATCCCCTTAAAGTTGTTTACTAAGTTGTAATTCATTAGAGGCCACTTAGGTGGAAATGTTACTACTTAAGTTTGATTTTGACTATATTTAAGAGTTTGATAGAAGTGAAGACTAAATAAAGATGTATTGGGATTGCATCCTAAAAATTCTTCAAGGACATCATTTATGCTTGAAGATTATTTTACAGACTAACTTAATATTGTCATGGCGAAATGCTATTATTAATTATGGGCTTGTATTCCCAATATATAAGTAAAATCCCATTTAATTTTACATCCCTTTTCACCTCTCTACAACATAAAAGGATAATGTACTTAAAAAGGTTTACTAGGTCCTAAAATTAACTAAGCTTTATATCAATTTAAATAAAAGAGTCTTCTACGCTAAAATATCCAAAGGCTAATTCAACTTTTAATAATTATTACTTGGAGGTTTATTAGGATTCAAATCATTAACACTAAGGAAAACTATGGAACTAAAGCATAACAATTTGTGGTATTATAATCCATGACTCACACAAGTCAATGGTTAGTGATGGTAGTTTTGTTTTTGTTTTTTGTGATTAAGGTGATTAATGGTTTGACACTTTCTTCATTTTTTAAATGCTCTTTGTTGATGTAAAAAATATAGGAAGACTTCCCCATATCACAAAAACAAATTATGTTGTTTCTCATCATCAAACATTAGGGTATTTTAAAAATGAATTCTTGCTAGTCTTGATATTGGGTAAAATTTATTAAAAACCAATGGTGCCTTTCTAAATGGTTGCTTCATTTGAAATATTTTCAAAATATTTTTGAATATTTTAAAAAGGTTTTAAAAAACCTTTAAATCATTAATTTTTCATATTATTATGTTAAGTTTTATATTTTAAAAATGTTAAAACTTTGTCATTTTCACACCTTTTTAAATCATTTAATAAATCTTTTATCATTTAAAAACGTTGGTAAAAATTGTTTGAAAATTTAAAGTTAATTACTTATTCACATGTTCCCACAATATATTATGAATGTTGATATATAAGTAAAATAAAAAAATTCAACACCAATTTAAATTATCATTTTTATAGTATGAAATCTTAAATCAAAATTTTGCATTCATTAAAATTTTCAGCCAATGGGTCATCTACTTATATTTTTCTCATCTCATGCTCAAATTTCAAATTAATGAAATAGTGTTAAATGGAACATTATTTTAAGTTTTTCTTATGACCATGTTTGTCAAAATGTGATTACATTATTAGAATGATGTCTTGAATAAGTGACTCAATGCTAATGTTTTGCTAACGGATAATGCCATTCAAACAATTAACAAGTTGGATGGTTATGAATCAATGGTTATGAATTATGACAATCTCATTCTTGGTGTGGAGTGCCCTACTCCAAGGGTCAATAAAGCTAAAGTTGCTGAACTTATGGTGCATTCACACTTGATGTTAAACCAATGTTAAGTGAAAGTCTAGGTGGCATCCTAGGTGGCACACAATTTCAAAATGGGCAATAGATAGCTTAACGTTAAGTGAATGTTAGTTTAACATAAAATCTTCATGATAGGTAAGTTCAAGTCTTAAATGACTAGTATGGTGTTAAAGTACTCAACAGTAGAGTCCCTAACACCAAGTGTGAACGCAACTATATCTTATTAACATCAAGTGACCAGTGAGTGGGTAAGGCCTGTGGACCTGTGTGAGTCCCCAAAAGGTTCTTGTGAAGGTCAAAAAAGAAATGTTGTAAAACATGGTTTGTTGAAACCCTAATTTCAATCTCACACTAGTGAACACAAATTTAGTTGGATCTGCGAAAAAGTCAAACTATGCCGGTTTAGCTGAGGAAATTGGTTTTTCTGCACTAAATCTGTGCAGCTTGCCGTGGCTGGTAAAAGCCGCAAGACAGTTGTGCACCTCCAGAAAAGAGTGTAATAAATTGGACCTGACTGTGGCTCAGTATTTCTGATCGGTTGATCATAACGATTGGTCATGTGGTTTGCTATTAGTAGTCCCCACGAATATGCAGTTCCAGTTACAGTTTTATTGGTAGGGTTGCCGAAAAAAATAAAAGCTAAACTTAGACATTTAATTTTATTATCCAGAATGACATACGGAATCACCGGTGGAGATGCTCTAACTTGTAGTATTGGACTGTGGGTTTCTTTATGGACTCTTTGCCCAGAAAAATTGAGACAAAAAGAAGAAACCAAAGTCCCAAGTTTGTCCTTCTTTTGCATTCACTGTTTATGGGAAAAAAAAGAAATAATGGAAGGTGGTATTTGGGTCATAACCAGTGGAATTTTTTTTGCAATTAAAAACATATGGAAAAAAATTCCAAAAGTTACTCAAATTTCAACTAGTAGGAAAAACACATTTCTCCAAAAAAAATTGAAAATTTTGTCAAAAAATAAAATAAAATTCTGGTAATAACCAGGTCAGCATTTATTTTATTTTGTTAATAACCCTTGGTTTTCCATTTTTTGAAAATAAATAATAACCTGCAGCTATTGTTATTTCAAAAACCCCCCAAGGAAAGGAAATTCAAATTAATGGACGACTTTTAGAGAACGAACTGATTGGGGGGGGGGATTTTGTGTGTCGTTTCTAATAACCCGCCCATCCAAACAATTGTCAATAACAACTTGTCCATGAACTTGACTATTGTCTGTGCTATGAACATTGTGCCCCGATTAGAGAGTCAAAGTACTAGTGTTCTAGGACCAAAGACGAATAACACAACAAATCAACTACAAACAAAGAGCGATGGCAGGTGTCAAAACTCACTCCCAAGATTTCAACTCTAAGTCATACAATTGGACAAAAAGAGTGGGTTTTTTGGCAAAAGAAACTCACTAGGAAGCTTTTTTTAAACTCTAAGTCATACAATTGTAAAAAAAAGAGTGGGTTTTTTGGCAAAAGAAACTTGCTAGCAAGCTTTTTTCAACTCGAAGTCATAACAATTGTACGAAAAGAGTTTGTAGGGTTTTTTTGGCAAAAGAGATTACCATGGGCCAACTTGTACATTGTGTGTGTGGTGTGTCCCTATGGGCAAGAGAACAAGGCCACATGGACTCAACATAGGCATGCCACCTAATAATGGCCAATACATCATAATTGGGCGGTTGTCCCAGGTGTCAAAAATGGGCAAGTTTTGTTTTGTAGCCAAAGAAAATTTCAACTAGGGGCGGAAAAGGGGGGCCATAAAAAAGGCAAAAAAAACACAACCCCCAGGAATTTAGGCTATATATGGTTACCTTCCAAAACATTGGATTGGTTTTTGGCTACTGACTTGGCATGGTCATCATTTATGAACATCACCGACTGAGTGACTGAGTGACTGCCTTCCCGTGTGAACGGGACTACTAAGTATAGGCGGAACAGCCTTCTTCTCCGCTTTCACACTACTACCATGAAAAAAGGCTCCGAGAACAAAGGGACGCGGTTTAGGCCACTCCAAACTCGGCAGACACGGATGGCGGTGGCTTCCGGATGGCCGTTGGATGCGCTCCTTAGACGGAGTTTTCACCCTGCGTTCACACAGATGGGGAACAAAACCAAATTGTCGTCAACGTTACCTATTGGGCACGATTCTCCCTTGTATGACTAATTTTTTTTAATTAAAAAAAATTGGGGGGGTTGGCGGGTTTGGGGGAGGCTACACCACAATACCGCCCTTATTCCTAGGGTTTTAGGGGTGTAAAGCACCTCCATATAACCATAGTAGCCTAGCAGGTTGTGCACTTTGATGTTGAATCTTTAATATATATATATATATTTCCTAAGATTCCAACATAATCATTAAAAAAATTATTAAGGTGCATTTTTTCCCTTTAAAGTATACCTTAATAATTTCTCTAGAAAATGCAGATTTATTTATTTTTCTCATAATTATTTAGTGTGCAACTTGCTAGGTTACTATGGTATTGTATTTTTCACATAATATCAATATTCATGTTGTATACTTGCTAATAATATCTGTCTTCATTACTTATATTCATGCCATTGTCTAAGAGTTATAAATTTGATTATCCTCATACCTTACCAGTGTTTTTTTTTTTTTTTTTTTTTTTTTTTTTTTTTTTTTTTTTTTTTTTTTTTTTTTTTTTTTTTTTTTTTT
>Ga0116230_10001512_pt1 | contig 22243 bp, 15 predicted proteins | sample S1TSphfallax_3_FD_88678 | JGI IMG/M metagenome (GOLD analysis project Ga0116230, IMG submission 88678) | Host-associated microbial communities from peat moss isolated from Minnesota, USA - S1T2_Fd - Sphagnum fallax MG | ecosystem: Host-associated > Plants > Peat moss > Unclassified | place... | reverse complement strand
GCAGTGCTTGTCGTTGTTGCAGTGCTTGTCGTTGTTGCAGTGCTTGTCGTTGTTGCAGTGCTTGTCGTTGTTGCAGTGCTTGTCGTTGTTGCAGTGCTCGTGGTTGTCGCAGTGCTCGCAATGCTTGTCGTTGTTGCGGCACTTGCTGGGTTGTAGGTGTAAGCAGCCGTCGCTGGAGTGGATGTCGGACCACCGATGTAGCCGAGGAACGTGCCGAGAATCAGCGCAAGCACGAGCCCGACAACAAGTTGCCAGGTGCTGAACGTACGACGGGACCGTATGCCCAGGGAGCCCGCCGGGACGCGCCCGTCGGAGGTGGATGATGAAGGGTCGGGCACTGGTGGCTCCTCGGCGCTCGGATCAGGTGACACGGGTGATGTGTGCGACGGTATTCCGCAATCGCCGTGCCAGCAAGATCTCTCCACGGCTTGCGTGACCGAAAGAGATCACTCGCACATCACCATCCATCGAGAGTTACGCGACGGGATGGGATTATCACAATCATTTATGGAATATCGGTGCAATCACGATCGGAGTCTGGAAGCCACAGTGTTCCGCAATCTGCAAGTACTTGCGAAATACGCATGATTATGACCACGCCAGTGCCACTTTGTATGACTGGACGTTGAATTCTTTGCTAGATGCTCGAATTACCTTGCTCCATCTGAGGGCCCCATGAATACTGGCGGTGCTGGGAGTCTCATGGGCACCAGCTCGCCTAAGACGGCGACCGCGCGACGTATTCACGAAAGGCACTATTACTTATGCGACTTCGCACAACGATCGGCAGCGTCGCTGCGGCCGGCCTGATCGCTGGGATGTCCACGGTCGGCTTCGCCAGTTCGGCGTTTGCCAGTGTCAACGGGAACCCTGTGATCTCTGCGATCACTCCTCCTTCGGGAGCGTTGAACCAGACAGACCTGCAGAATGACGAGCCGGTACAGCTCAGCTTTCCGGCTGGCACGTTCTCGAACAACGAGCGACTCGACGAGTACGCATGTGATGACCCTGCAGGCCTCACCACCGAGTCGTTTCTCGCAACGATCAACAAGTACACCTGTGACGGCACCGCGTTCAACTTCTACGCGAACTCCACCGGTGGTCTCACCACGCCGAATCCGCAGACCAATGCTGCCAATGCGGTGACGCTGTACTCCCTGCCGAACGCACCCGACCTCGGCGAGTCGACCAGCAACGCGACGTGCGACCTCACCGACGAGTGCATCCTCGTGTTCACGAACACGACGGCAAACCCCGACGACGGTGTTGACGTGGCCTACTCGCAGCCGTTCTTCGTCGACCAGAACTACGACTACTTCAATGGTCAGCAAGCTCCGGCTCCGCTGCCTGAGGTTCCTTACACGATCATCCTGCCGCTGGCGGCTGCTGGCCTTCTCGGCGGTGCGTGGGTCATCAACCGGAGCCGTAAGACCCGCCTCAGCATCTGAATCTCACCTGCCAGCGCCATTGGCTGAGGTCGATGGCGCTGGTAGTGCGGTAGCAGCACGTATGCAGCAATGAACGCAATGACAACGGATCAACTCCAACGGAGGAGAATGACAGTGAGAAGGAATCTGCTCGGTCGGCTCGCAGCCGTCGCAGCGGTGGGTGTGACGCTCGGAACGGCGGCGATGACCGTCGGTGCTGCGTCGGCATCGGCAAGCGGCACGACCCCCTCAATCAACAACTCAACGGCTTCAAGTGGACGTTTCAACCCGTCGACGGTGCAGGCGATTCGGTCGGCAGGGTCGGACACGACCTTCTACATGATGCAGTCGATCTCCGACCTCTACAACCAGGCAGCGCTCTACGGCTGCACACTGGCATCAGATGACGAGACCTGCACGACGGCAGATGACGCAAACACCGACGACACCGACAACTGGAGCCGGACCGAAGTCCAGACCGGTATCGACGCCATCGGTTCGAGCGCTGGCCTCTCGATGCTCTGCGGCTACTCGGTCAGTGGAAACTCGACCTACGTGCCGGCGGAGATGCGAGTCGACTTCGCTCGATCGTCGACGAACCCCACCGCCAAGGCTGGCAACCCCTGCACTGGAACTTCCGGGCTGACAGGCATGGCTTACGCGACGGACGGCGTTCCGGCGGTCGACTTCCCGACCCTGAACCCAGCCATCTACGGAGCTACCGTCAAGTGTGTATCGGCATTCCTCGCTACATGTGCCGCAAACGCCGCAAACGATGGCTGGAACGCGTCGACCCAGACTGTGGAGCTCGGTCCGGTCGCTGCTGGCTGGCTTCCTGGCGATAATCCCGCAGGTCCGTACTCCGGCACGGCGTTCACGAACCTCCCGAACAACGACCAGACAGCCAACACCTCATCCACGGCGTATCGCATCTGGTGCGGTGGCGCGAACAAGATCACGGACTGGGGACAGCTGACGGACCTCACCAGTGGTCAGGCAGTCGGCTCGGGCACCCCGATCGGCGTGCCAATTCAGGTGTGGGGCGTCAACCCGGGCTCTGGCACGTTGTCGGTGTTCAACGGCTGGGTCGCCACGGGTGCGGTCGCTCCGGATGCCGGTTGCGCGAAGAACGCAACCACTCCGACTAACGGTGCTCCCGGTGTGGGTAACGCAAGTGACGTGGCGCTTGAGAACAACTCTGCTCAGCTCGCCACGCTCGCAGGCGACGACAGTGGCGTCACCACCATCCCCGGCTTTACTCCGCCGGAGACCTACGGCAGCGGCATCGCCGGCGAGGCGGCAGAGGTGAGCGCATCGCTCTACTACATGTCCTACGGTGTGGCGAACGCAAACAACTACGCGTCGTCGACGGTCATTACAGTCCCCGGCTCTCCTTCGGGCACCAAGTGCCAGTCGGCCACGACGTCCATCAACGGTGTGGCTGTCCCGGACTGTGCGTCCTATGCGGCTTCGCTGCTGTCGGAGAACAACATCAGTCCGTCGCCGCTCGCAATGACCACGACGATCAAGTCGAGGCAGTACCCGACACAGCGGTTCTTGTACAACGCTTACCTGTCCACGACGGTGCGAGCCTCCACCGCCAGCTTCTTGAACTGGATCTGTGACGACAACGACGTCTTCCAGAAGGCTACGGACAACAACACCGGCCAGAACTACGACTCGGAATTGTCGTACATCATCGACAACGAGTACGGGTTCCAGCGGATTGCCGACAACACACCGTCAAGCAACGTCGGCTACAACCAGTGCAACCTGATCAGCTCGGTCTCGACGAAGGTCGACCCTAGCTCGCAAGAGATGATCCAGGGACAGTTCGCACTGGGCAGCACCACGGTCACGCTGAACACCAGCGTCACCACGCCTTACGGCATCGGAGCGTCAGCCGATCAGCCGATCAGTGGTGCTGGTATCCCTGCGGGTACGTACATCGTCAGTGACAACTCGGGAGTCTTGACTCTGAGTCAGGCTACGACGTCCTCCTCGGCTGGAGAACCCCTCTACGTGACCGGGGCGCTTCAGTACAACCAGGAGTAGGTACACCCCTAAGCACACGGGGTGCGAAGTTACGCCTGCCGTGAGTAACTGATGAGACAAGAGACCCGGTGGCTCTCGCCACCGGGTCTCTTGCTCACCGTGTAGTTATCAAGAGTTCACCCCGCATCAACCCAGCGTCCCGGTACCATGCTGGCATCGAAGGCGGCAGAGTCGTTGCCACGCCACGTGAAGTATTCGCCGAATGATCGTCCGCATGGAGGCAGCGTGAACTGGAGTGCAAGCCGTGCAACACGGCTCGCCTTGGCTCTCGTACCGATCTCGGCCTTGGCCTTCGTGACAGCGTGCGCCATGTCCGTGACGTCATCGGCCGCGTCGAAGGCGAGACCTCCGCAGGTGATCATCACGCCATCGAGTGACTTCTACACCGGTGAGACCGTCACGGTGTCCATCAAGCCAAATGCGTATTTTGCCAGCACTGGTAGCCAGGCTCTTCGAATCATCGAGTGCGAGGACCCGGGTGGCCGTCCTTCGACTACGACATCGAACCCCTTCTATTGCAGCGGATTTACCGGTGCGAGGGTGGTGGCAATCGGTAATGGGAGTTTTTCGGTGACGTACACGATGTTCTCCACCCCGGATCCGAAAGACGGTGATATCGGCGACGATCCGGTGAGCTGCAATGTGAGGCATTACTGCCGACTGTTTGTCGGTCAGAACATCACGAACTTCTCCCTCCCTCACACGTGGTCGGCATCGTTTGCCGTGAGCCCGTCGAGAAAGCCCTACGCCACGGCTTCTGCTACGAGTTCACCGGTTGCCAAACCAACAACACCGAGCACGACGCGCGAAGCAGCATCGCCGTCGCACATTGCCAGCTCGGGACTGGGCGACGGGGCACTTGCAGCGATCGCAGCAGGTGCACTCGTCATTCTCACGGCGTCGCTCGCCATGTTGAGGGTACGAAGGAATCGGCTATGACAGCTACAGATTCCTACGCTTCTCGAGTCCCTGCACTCGATCGCGATCTTGGCCGATCCCCGGTCCAGCGGCGCAATGGACCAGATCGCATATTTCGAGCAGTGGTGTTGGCCGGGGGCCTCGTTCTCCTCGGAGGGTCCCTGTTTATCGTCGGGTTTCTCTGTGACCGTGGATTCTCAGCACTACGCCACAGCGGACTGCACATCATCACGAGCGCGACGTGGGCCCCCGATGCCGTCCCTCCGAACTACGGACTCCTCGGCGACTTGGTCGGCTCGGCACTCATTGCACTGCTCTCACTTCTTGTGGCAGTGCCAATCGGCGTGGGCACCGCACTGTTGATCAACGAGTACGCACCAGGCCGCATACGGCGTTCACTCGTCGGACTCGTCGACCTCCTTGCGACGGTTCCTGGTGTGGTCTTTGGGCTCTGGGGTCTCGTGGCGCTCTCCGACCACACCGACAGCACGGCGGCGTGGCTGGCGACGTACGCAAAGTTCATCCCCATCTTTCGCGATCCCGACCATCGTTACGGTCAGTCCATCTTCGTGTGCGGGCTCGTCGTGGGGATCATGGTGTTGCCGGTGGTCGCGTCCATCAGTCGGGATGTCATGTCGCAGGCGCCCCGTGATGTCTGTGAAGCAGCCCTAGCTCTGGGAGGAACCCGCTGGGGCTATATCACCGACGTGATCCTGCCCTTTGCGCGCAGCGGGATCATCGGCGCCACGTTGATCGGCTTCGGCAGGGCAATCGGCGAGACCATCGCAGTCGTCCTGATCCTTGCTCCAACTAATACCTTGACTCACGATCTGCTCGGGCCGGTGGGTGGTTCCATCGCTGATCTCATCGCCACCCTCTTCACCTCGTCGAGCCCCGCCACCGAGAACGCACTGACACTGGGAGGGGTTCTCCTGCTCCTGGCGACGTTTCTCGTGAGCGGGAGCTCCCGTATCGTGCTCAACCGTCAGGCACGCAGGGCGGGTGCACGATGATCGGCACCACGACCTCTGTCGAGCGTCGGAACCGGACGACGTCTGGTGACGACATGCAGGTTGTGCGTAGCTCGGGAAGGAAGCCAGACCGTACGCAAGGTGTGGCGAATCTCCCTGAATGGGCTCGTCGTCGGGCAGATCTGCTGCTGAGCATGATCGTGCCCGCGGTCGTGCTGGTCGGGGTGTTCGCTGGCGTGTCGATCAGTGCACCGGTCGGACTCGTCCTGTGCTGGCTGATCCTGTTCCTCACGTCCTACGCCGTCCTGAGCTGGCGCCACGAGGGCGTGCTGGCAATGAAGGACCGGTTAGCGACCGTCGCCGTCTGGGTCGGCGGGATTATCGCACTTGCGCCGCTGCTGTGGATCTTGGACGTGGTTTTCCAGCGCGGTGTTCCCGTGATCGCAGCAGACTTTCCCCACTTCCTGGTCAGCAACCTGACCCAGGCTGGCCCGAGTGACCCGGTCACCAAGGCGGGCGTGGGCAATGCCATCATCGGGACGCTCGAAGAGTGTGGTCTGGCGACGGTCATCTCCGTGCCGATTGCACTGCTGACCGCCATCTATCTCGACGAAGCGTCGCGAGGAGACGAGACACGCGCCGGACGGGCTCATGCTCATATGGCAGGTCTCATCCGCATGATCATCGATGCAATGAACGGCATTCCCTCGATCATCGCTGCACTGGTGGTGTATCTCGTGTGGGTAGCCCCGCACGGCGTGAACGGGTATTCAGGAGCTGCTGCGGCTGGCGCGCTCACCATCATGATGCTGCCCGTGGTGACAAGGACGTTCGAGGAGAACCTGCGCATTGTGCCAGGGTCACTCCGGGAGGCCTCGCTGGCTCTAGGTGCACCTCAGTGGCGCACCATGATCGGGGTCATCATTCCGACCGCTCGAGCTGGACTGATCAGCGGTGCGATCCTGGGCGTAGCGCGAGCGGTGGGTGAGACTGCTCCGACGCTGTTCACCGCACACGGCAACCCCGCATTGAATGTCAACCCGTTTCACGGGGCGCAGGGAAACTTGGCACTCGATATCTACCTTCTCGTCTTCAGTCCGGCAGACAACGCCGTCCGAGAGGCTTGGGGAGCTGCCGCCGTGCTCGTTCTTCTGGTCGGATTGCTCTTTGCCATTGCTCGCTTTATCGGTACCAGTAGCGCATCGCGCAGGTCGAAGCGTCGTCGGTGGGCAGGAAGCGCCGCCCATCGTTTTCAGCTCGGTCGGCAACCACATTCGTCCGATACCGGAGGTCGTTGATGTTTTCGTTCAAAAAGATACGAATTGCCGCGCTCGCTGTCACAACGGTGATTGCATCTGTGGCGTTCGTCGCCATTCCCATGCTTCCAGCGTCAGCTTCCCAGAGCCTGACTGCTGAGGGCTCGTCCTTTGCCGGACCCGAGGTGAACGCCTGGGCTGCCGATACCGCTGTGCCTCCGTACAGCTTGAGCATCAACTACGACTCGGACTCCTCCGGGGACGGGCGCTACGACTTCGCCAGTGGGACGGAGAACTTCGGCGTGAGTGACATCGCCTACCAGAGCGGCGAGAAGAGTCCATCATTCCCGTTCATCTACATCCCGGTGACCGCTGGTGGCCTGGCATTCATGTATCACCTCAATGGCTACTCAGGAACCCTGGATCTCACCAGCGAGACCGCCTGCGGCATCATGACGGGTCTCTACACGACATGGAATTCACCCGCACTTGTCGCTAACAACCCCGGCCTCGCCAATATCACGACGCCAGTAACCGACGTGATTCGGTCTGATGCCGCAGGCACGAACTATGTACTTGAGCAGTACTGCCTTGACGAACAGCCCGCCATGTGGGCATCGTTCGTCAATGCGAACGCAGCACAGAACTCCGGTTCGTGTGTTTCGCCGACTGCACCGTGCTCGACGTGGCCCACCTTTGCCGGTGCAGTCTCTGAGGGAAGCTCGAGTACCGCAGCCGATGTCGTCGCAGCGGGCTCGAATAACGGGTACATCACGGCAGTGGAGACCTCCTATGCCATTCAGGCAAATCTGCCCGTTGCTTCGGTGCAAAACGCAAGCGGCGACTTCACCCAGCCGACGCCCATCAATGTTGACTCTGCACTTGCCTATGCAACTCCGGAATCCAACGGGACTCAGCAGCTGGACTTCAACGGCTCCGGACCCAATGTGTACAACCCGTCGACCTACAGCTACATGCTCATTCCGACTTCAGTTGGACCGAACCTCACCATGGCTGAAGGCACGGAAATCAGTGAATTCGCAAACTATGCGCTCACGATCGGTCAGCAGCCAGCTCCCGCTGGCTATGGCGGCCTTGGTCTGTCACTGGAAGAGTACGGCGTCGATCAGATAGCCGCCCACGTACCAGGTGCTGTGCAACTCACCTCAGACGAGACGTCGCACTACGCAAGCGGAGACCTCACCCCCGCAGAGGTCGCAGCCGGTAACACCACGCCGACTCCGATAAGCGGCACAGCCCCGACAGCGCCGGTACCCTCCGATCCTGGGACGACGGCGGCAGCATCGTCCTCATCTACGTCTTCTTCGTCGACGACAACAACGACAACCAAGGTCGTCGCGACAACGACCACAGCAGCCAAGAAGACGACAACGAAGCCGACCACGAAGTCTCCGGTGAAAAAGACCACTGCGACGACGACGGCCACGAAGAAGACAACAGTGACGACCATTGCCAAGTCGGCTGCATCTCCGGTGAAGGGCACCGTCACCACGACGACCCTTGCACGAACCACCACGACGACGGAGCCGCCTCCCCCAGGGGATCCGTCCGGATTCGCCGCAGTCAAGACGGGAACCGTCGCAAGCTCGGGCGGAGTACTGAACGAGACCGCTTCTGGGACCACCGTAGATGTGAATGCACCGTCGGGAGCGTTTAAGCAGTCGACAACCGTGATCGTGTCGAGTGCGAGTGACCCCGCAAGTGTGGTCGTCCCTGACCTCTCCGGTATGCAGACTGATGTGGCTGAAGGAGTCACGTTCGAACAGGATGGCAAGAAGTATTCGGGTGAACTCATCAAGCCAGTCACGGTGACGATCAACGACACGTCGATCGGATCTTCGGACCTACTCATGGTCTATGACGAGAGCTCACAAAACTGGGTATCCGCAGCGAAGTCTGGCATCGTCAGCCACGTGGAGATGAGATCGGGGTCGGTTTCATTCACCATCACCGCTGACCCTGCGGTCGCAGTGGAGGAGAAGGCCGTCGTGACCGGGGCTGCTAAGGCGGAGAGTTCGTCGTCATCTGCCGACTCGTCACAATCGGTGAGCGCTGCAGTGTCGTTGTCGACTCCCACGAGTGCAAGCTCCAGCTCGTCCGGCACAAGTTCATCGAGTCTGGCCTTCACTGGATCGAACCCCGTGCCGCTCGCTATCGCTGCGCTGGTCATCATGGCCTTCGCCGAGTTCCTTCGTCGACGGATGAACCGCGCACGCTACGGCGGTGCACACCAATGAGCGTCGTTCGAAGCATGCTCTGCGTGGCGACCACGTCGCTGCTGGGTCTCGCTATGACGGTTTCCCCTGCAAGTGCGACGACCGACCCGGGGACGCTCACCGGGGAGGGCGGAGCGTTCGCCGAGCCGATCGTCATCCAGCTCATCAACGATGCGTCCACGTCGATCTCGCCAGAGTACGTCGGCTATGAGCCGCTCGATGTCGACTCGGGGCGAGAGGCGTTTGCGGATGGTGACGCAGACTTTGCTGTATCGGAATACCCGCTCACGGCATCGGAGCAAGCAGAGGCCGCTTCGATCGGACGGAGCTACACCTACGTTCCCTTTGCTGCTGTACCTGTCGATATCGGCGTCAATCTCCTACAGTCGACAGATACTGCGTCCACGCCGAATACGTCGTCGGCATACCTCGACGACATGCAGTTCACTCAGGACCAGCTGTTCTGCCTCTTTACGCCCGTCTGTGGATCGCAGTTCCCCGACGGACGTGACTGGGATACAGCACCGTTCCTTGCCGACACCTCCGCAGCAAACGCTGCAGCGTGTCAGGCGGCCAATGATCCCAATGCCCTTGCATGTCAGCAGCTCACGGTTGATGACACCAGTGGATCGGGCGGAAGCCTCCCGATCCAGGTGCAGATCCAGCAGGTCCCAGACGCCTCGCTCACCGCCCTCGAGACGCTCTTCGCCAACAGTCCGGCGACGCAGTCCCAGTGGAATGCATGGGCGAGCAAGGAGCCCCTTGCGCCTGGCACCTCGTCGAACCCGCAAGACGAACTGTGGCCGAGTGATTCAGGCAACGGTAAGGATCAAGATGTCGAAAAGGCCCTCTTCCCCGAAGACCCCGACATCAGCACCCCAGCGGATGAGCCGTTGAACGAATATCCGATCTACCCCGACGTGGCAGACGAGTACAGCAACAACGGTTCCATTGCCGCGCTGCCGAGTGACTGGATGGCGCCGTACATCCCTCAGGCCAAAGTGCAAAACGGAGCGGGCGACTACGTCCTCGGGACCACGATGTCAGCCCAAGCTGCACTGTCCGATGCTTCAGTGGCATCGAACAACCTGGTGACCTTCCCGGCTAATGATCCCAATCCCAATGCCTACCCCTTAACCCAGATGAGTTACCTCATCGTGCCGACGTCAGGACTGAGTGCGGTGAAGGACGCCTCGCTCGCCAAGCTCATCGACTTCATTCTGAGCTCCGCAGGCGCCGCCGATATCGAGGCGGGAGGTGCGACACCGATTACTGAGTCCTCAGACCCTGCCTTATACGCAGCAGACAGCGCTGTTGCGACTCAGCTCCAGTCGCTCGCAGCCGCCGCAGCCACTTCGACAGCAACGACCACCCCGACGACCACGACTGCACCGATTTCGAGCGGGACATTGTCTGCGACCACGGCGATGACGACAAGTTCGGCTAGCTCGACTGCATCTGCTGTGGCGACCGAAGCTTCGGGGATTACGCCGAAGGGTTACAAGGAGGACGGCCTCGACTCGGTTGGAAGCGCAGGGGGAACCTTTGTCGGCACGGTGCAAGGGACGCGCTTCTCGATCGATGTACCAGCGGGCGACTTCGATGCGACGACGCAGCTGGAGATTTCGTCAGCGCCGGCTACCTCGGTTACCTCCTCTGAGCTGCCGCAGGGCGACAAGCCGATGCTCGCTCTTGCGCTCACGCTCTCCCAAGGGGGAATCGCAATCACGAGCAAGCTGGCCTCTCCGATCAAGGTCACGCTCGACTCACTCGGAATCGCGTCAGATGCGAGTCTGCTGGTATTCGATTCCGCGAAGGCCGCATACACCACCGTGAGCGAGACCGATCAGGTGACCAATGTCGTGGCTGTAACCGGAGAGCTGAGCTTTGACATTGCGAGTGACCCGGAAGTGGCGCTCGTTGAACCGCCGGCAACGGTCAGGTCCACGTCTCCGACTAACTCGGGGACGACGGGGTCGTCTAAGGATGTCGCTGGGACCTCGAAAGTCGCGACCACTTCCGCGTCGGAGTCTGCTGGATCGACAACTTCGCCCTCCGGCTCTGGATCAGGAGCCACCCTTGCCTTCACCGGCTTCTCTCCGATGCCATTGGCTGCGTCTGGCGCGTTTCTCCTCATATGCGGGGAGGCTGCCAGACGCAGGCGCAGACGCCCAGCCGTCAGGAGCCGATGATGTCCATCCCCGTACGCGATGTCGCCACCGTGACGACGAGTGCTGAAGCCCAGGCTGCAGGGCCACAGCGTGGTAGACGACCTGGTCGTCTTATTGCGAAGGACGTGAGCTGCTGGTTCGGCAGTCACAAGGTTCTCGACAAGGTAAGCCTCGACATGCTCCCCGGCAAGGTCACCGCCTTGATCGGGCCGTCTGGCTGCGGGAAATCGACGTTTCTTCGCACCCTCAACAGGCTTCACGAACTCGTTCCATCAGCCAAGCTTTCCGGCTCGATTCGACTCGACGGCATCGACATCTACCATCCAGACGTCCGTGTCACGGGGACTCGATTGAGAATTGGGATGGTCTTTCAGCGCCCAAACCCTTTTCCTTCGATGACCATTGCTCAGAATGTTCTCGCAGGTCTGAAGCTCGCCGGCGTCAAGATCGGCAACAAGGACGATCTTGTCAAGGATTGTCTCGAGCGAGCTGGATTGTGGCGTGAAACACGAAACCGTCTGAACGAGCTTGGTGGTTCACTATCGGGAGGACAGCAGCAACGGTTGTGTATCGCTCGGGCGCTCGCTGTTCGTCCGAGAGTGTTGCTCATGGACGAACCATGCTCTGCTCTCGACCCAATCTCCACTCGGGTCATCGAGGACACCATTGGCGAACTTTGCAATGACGTGACCATCGTCATTGTGACCCACAACATGCAACAGGCGCAGCGTGTCTCGCACAGCTGTGCACTGTTCCTGCTCGACGGAGAGGGCCAGCCAGGCCATGTCATCGAGGCCGGTCCCACGGATATCATCTTCTCGAGCCCGCAGGATCCTCGGACGTCAGATTATGTCCATGGGCGATTCGGGTGAGTGACTAGCGTGTTTGCGAGAAGGCGCTGCTCTGGAGCTGTTGCAGCAGTAGTGGCCACGGTAATTGCGGGGCTCGTGTTCCACGCACCGAGTTCGTCTGCAGACAATTCCCCGTCCGCCACGATCGTACCGATCCTCCTGCCGTCGAATGCAGCCAGCACGGTCTTGCAGAATGACGAACCTGTGCAGTTCCACGTTCCTGACGGGGATCTCGCCCCGCATGCAGCGGTAAGAGTCTACGAGTGCGATGATCCCACCGGGAGCACGTCGGCGGTCTATCTAGCCACACTCGATAAATACACGTGCGACGGGGTCACGAACCGATCGTTTGTGACGAACAACGATGGCGGTCTGACGACGCCCGATCCCGCGAGTGACCCAAATGATGCCTGGGTCCTGTACTCCCTACCCAATGCTGCAGACCTTGGAGAATCGACGAGCAACTCAGACTGCGATCTTTCGGACGAGTGCATTATCTACATCGGACCGAGTCTTCAGGACCCTGACGATGGACCAGGGGTGGTCTATTCGACGCCATTCTTCGTCGATCAGCATTTCGATTACGAGAACGGGAACGCCGCCCCTGCGGGGACCGTTGTGGCTACCACGACGTCAGGTCCAGCGACTACCACCACGACGACTACGAACTCCACCACGAAGACGACCGCAGCCACCTCCACCACGACGACCACCACGCCAGCTTCGTCGCACGCGCCGATCACTGTGGCTCCGAGCGTACGTCGAACATGGGTGTGGGACTATCCCATCTACGAGGGACCTACGACCTCCGGGCAACGTGTGCTGGTGGTCACGAGATCGAGTGGGGCCCTGGCGTTAGCGTCACTGGATGCCGAAAACGGTGTGGTCAGGTGGACGGTGTCGACCAGTCTCTCTGCCATCCCGCCAGCGGTCCTCGCCCCACCAGCCGCAGCAGATGGTCGTGTTCTCGTCCTGACGCCGAAGACGCGAGCATTCCACGGCTATGGGGTAGGTCTCGAGGGCATTGATGTCAACACTGGGCATGTCTCGTGGTCACTCCAGGGTGCATTCGCAGTGTTTGATGCACCGACGACCTGCACCGGGCCCAGTGGATCGGAGGCGTTCTGTGTCATTGTGACAACGTCGCTAACCGGACAGCTGACCTTTGTCGAGCTGGACCCTGCAACTGGCAAGGTGCTCGAGAAGATTGCCGGGATATCGCGACAGATCGCTCCATCGCTGTACGAGAATGCAAAGGCCCCCCTTTCACTCGTTGCCCTGCAGCCAGCGGGCGGCATTCAGTGGGTCCGGTCGCTTTCGTCACTGTTGGGTAGTAGCAGCTACAGCCCCGACTTCGGGTGGAAAGTTAGACGCTTCGGTTCGATCATTGTTGCAAGCTTTGGTCATGTGTCGGACGGCACGTCACAGAATCTGTCAGAAGCACGATCCGTCGGCATTTCTGCAACGACTGGTGCAGTGCTCTGGCGAGACGATGGCGCATTTGAGTGTGGGGGGTCTGCTCTCATCGAAGGCGCCTACCTGTGCGACGAATCCGGGTACATCAAGATTGCCTCGGCGTCAGCACCTCCAGAGCTCGATCACGTGCACGTCACGATCACCGGGATCAATCCCCAGACAGGAACGTCCACGTGGCGCGACACCCTGGGTGATCCCGATGCCTTCGTCATGGGTTCTGGGGTGGCCATTGCATCGACGACGACCGTGGTTGTGACGTCGTCGTCCGGAAAACCTTCAGCACTCAATCTGTTGACCGGAGAGATCGCACCGGCGGGACGCTCGGGTCATTACTGGTGTCCGAGTTTCACCACCTTTGACGACAAGACCGTGTCGGGTTCTCCGGATCGTCGATCTGGACCGGAAGCTTTTTCTCCGTGTGACGGTGTACGGAGACCGGTGTCTTCTTCTCACGCTGCCTTTCCGCCTGTTGCCGCCTCGGGCGGTGGGCATGAGATATGGGTGACCGCGAAGGGTCTCGCAGCCGTTTCGAGTGGGTCGTGATGCACGGCAACCTGTGCAGGCCGTGGTGGGTTCGATTGCTAAGCCGCAGCGATTTCAGAGTGAGAGGTCACAGATGAAGGCCGAGTCAACCGTTCGACGCCGTCGAGATCGTCGCCCTGTCGCCTCAATTGTCGCCGCAGGTCTTGTGGTGTGCATCGGAGCGGCAACTCTCGCGCTAGGGGATGCCTACGCGTCAGTCAATGGGAGCCCTGTGCTCTCAGCGATCACCCCTCCTGCAGACGCGTTGAACCAGACGGATCTACAAAATGATGAGCCAGTGCAGCTCAGCTTTCCGGCGGGCACGTTTGCAGACAACGAACGCCTGGACGAGTACGCGTGCGACGATGCTGAAGGCAGCACTTCGGAGTCGTTCCTCGCGACGATCAACAAGTACACCTGTGACGGCACCGCGTTCAACTTCTACGCGACCTCGACAGGTGCTCTCACCACACCGAACCCGGTCACTGATCCGCTCGGTGCGGTGACGCTGTACTCCCTGCCGAACGCGCCTGACCTTGGCGAGTCGACCAGTAACGCGACGTGCGACCTCACCGATGAATGCATCCTCGTGTTTACCGATACGACGGCCAACCCGGACGACGGAACCGATGTGGCCTATTCGCAGCCCTACTTCGTCGACCAGAACTACGACTATCTCAACGGAGATCAGGCACCCGCCTCGTCACCGACAACCACCACGGTCGCACCGACAACCACCACGGTCGCACCGACAACCACCACGGTCGCACCGACAACCACCACGGTCGCTAAGTCGGGTTCGAGTACAGCTACAGCATCGAGCTCGTCGACCGCGTCAACAACAGGAGCGAGTTCGTCCACGTCATCCACGTCCTCGACAGCGGGGTCGAGCTCATCGACCGCGACTGCAACTGCCGCGACGAGCGCAAAGCCTGCGGTCGCAGTCGTGGCTTCGAGCACCATTGCGCTCAGAGGTCACCTGGAGACCGAGCTTGTGTGCTCTGACGAACCGTGCTCAGGCACGGTTGAGGTTCTCGGCCATTTCGCATTGGCGAAATCGTCGACCAAAAAGCACTCCACCAAGAAGTCCTCGACGAAGACGAGTTCCACCACCCCGCCCACGAAGAGTTCCACCGCCAGCGTGCGAGATCGGGTCAAGGCAAGCGAGCCGTTCGTCATCTTGGGGAGTGCTAACTACACGATCGCCGCTGGCAGTGAGAAAGTCATCACGCTGAAGTTGACCAGCGATGGAAAGCAGTGGCTGGCCTCGGCCCGCACTGACAGTCCCTATGCCGAGGTCAAGCTTGAGGTGAAGGGCGGCACTGCATCGGTGGTGTCGATCGTCGTCTTCTGAGCAGTGGGATGAGAACCGCGTCGACCTCAAGTGAGCACGATATCGAGCATCTGGTCGCCCTCTCCCTGGAGGATGCCGGTCTCGACATGGACGATTCTGCGACTGACGCTCTCTCGCGCGTCCTCGCAGGCCTCTCGTCCTCGGAGATCGATGCAGCGCTGATCGGCCGACTCGTCACCGAGGCGAGCTTGCTGGCCCCACCGAGGATGCCGGAGAAGGCCCAGCCACGGATGCCGGAGAAGGCCCAGCCACGGATGCCGGAGAAGGCCCAGCCACGGACGCCGCTGCGTCCGGCGTCGCCCTGGGTGACGGTGTTCACGTGGATTCGCAACTTTGGAGCGCTGCTTCTGCTCTTCGTGGCCTGGCAACTTTGGGGTACGTCGATCAGCCAGCACCACGCGCAATCGGTTCTTGCCGGTCAGTTCGCCGCAAAACTGCACAAGGCGAAAGACCACGCCGAGAAGGCGGTGGTTCCAGCTCGCGCCATGCTCTTGTCACGAGCATCCCAGGAGCGCGCGGCCCTGCCCCCTGCCGGCACCGTCGTGGCGCGGCTGCAAATCCCGGGGATCTCGGTCGATCAGTTTGTCGTCGAGGGAACCGCAGAGAACGACCTCGCCCAGGGACCGGGTCATTACATCGGTACCGCCCTGCCGGGCTATGCGGGCAACGTGGCGATCGCAGGCCATCGCACGACCTATGGAGCGCCGTTCAACCGCCTCGCAGGCGTCGTGGCCGGGGACAGTATCTATCTCACGACGACCAGCGGCGAGCGGCTCCGCTACGTCGTGCGCGTCGGGCCAAAGCCCGTGGCTCCGACGGACGTCGCAATTCTCGACGACTTCGGTGACGACCGGATCACGCTCACGACATGTACACCGGAATTTTCAGCTGCCGAGCGCCTCGTGGTCGTCGGCTACCTCGTCGACCCACCGGCCACCCTTGGAGTGACCTCGACGTCCCCAGCTCGCCATGTCTCGGGCAGCCGTACACATCCGGTGGCGGTGACTATCGACTCGTCTCCGACCGGCTGGAACTTTGGACACCTGCCCGAAGTGCTCGTCTCGCTCGGCTTGCTGGTCCTGCTCGGCGCCGAGAACCGGCGACTCGTACGGTGGCTCGGCCGCTGGCGTGGTTGGGTTTTGCTCACACCGATCTGGTGCATCGTGATCGTGGTTGCCTTCGCAGCGCTCTCCGCACTCGTCCCGGCGAGCCTGTGACCCTATGCGCTCAGCGCGATCGCGGCGGCAGCCAAGCGCTGCGCGGTGATGCGGTTGGCCACTTCGCTGATCCGTGCCGCAAGCAACAGTGCGTGCTCGGGAGCGGATCCGGACAGCGCACACCACAGGGTGAGGGGATCCGGCTCAGGCGGATTACCGCTTGGCCATGCTCCCTCAGGGTAGAGGTAGTGCTCGCTCGTCTCGCGTGCGAGCAGCTCCAGCAGATCGACCCCGTCGCCGCCCGCCTCGATGAGGACTCCGCCTTCCAGCTGCGCATACTCTCGACGAAGCTCCCTGGCAGTGGCATAGGTCGACGATGTCTCGTTGAGCAGTTCGACCACCTCCCAGGAGACCTGGCGCATTCCACTTGGAGCGTCGCCGATCGAGGGGGAAAAGTAGTGCGCCGCAGTTCCTGTTGCCGAAGCGCTTCGCGGCGAGTGGCGCGCATATCGAGCATCTGCGGCAAGGATCTCTGCGGTGAGGCGAGTCACGGTGCGGGCGTTGCCACACAAGACTTCGTGGACGAACCGCGCCCAAAATCGCTGGGGATCGTCGGACAAGCGCAAAGGTAGTCGACCAGGTATCGGCGGCTGTTCGCTCACTTCGACATCCGACACCGGTGCTCTCCTGACCGCGCATCTCTTTGCCCACTCGCGCTTTGTCACCTCCGCTAACGGACGTCCCCGGGCAGGATTGAGCACTTGTGGAACATGCACGTCAAATGTCATGTCATGTTCTAGTCATCAGCTGTTCAGCAAGGATTTGCCTGCATGGGGCGTCCACGTAGTTGAAGCGCATTCCATTGCACACCATGATCGCAAGTGCCGTCGACCGACAGGGAGGCAGGCAGATCGAGAGAGGTGAGGGACGCCGGTGCGACGACTTCCACGTCTGGAGCTCGCCCCCAGTGACCGGGCAGAGCTCGAGGCCAGAGCAGCTTCGACAGATCTTTCAATGCGTGTCGTGCAGCGCGCACAGGTCGTCCTGCTTGCGTCGCAGGGTATGTCGAACACTGACATCTCGATCAAGGTCGGGATGCACTGGAACAGGGTTGCTGTCTGGCGACGCAGGTACGCAGCCGAGGGTCTGCGAGGACTCGAAGACGAAGAGCGATCCGGACGTCCACCGATCTATGGGCCTGACGAGATCTTCCTCCTGTTGCGGATTGTCAGCGAAGCCCCTCCTTCTCCGCTTACTCGCTGGACCGTCGAAGCAATCGCCTCGGCAATGGGCGACCGCGGTGTCACGATCTCCAGCTCCCAGACGTGGCGTATCTGCACGATGCTCGACCTCAAGCCGTGGGAAGTCGCAGCTCATGAGGGTCAAGGAATGGCGGCGCGCTGGGAGCATGCCACCGAGCTGCGGGGAATGTATCTGTCGGGAAGTGGCGGAGCCTATGTCGTTGCGCTGCGTGGCCATGCCAGCTCGGCCGGGTCTGATGGCAGCGTGGCGCTCACCCCCGGCGTCGAGTCCAGTCTTCATCAGCTGAGTTGGGCGCTCGCAGATGCCCGTCGCCAAGGTGTTGCCACCCACCAGGACCGCTGGTCGGATCGGGCGCGCTTCCCGCAGTTCCTGAGCGACGTCGCCATGTCTGTGCCTGAAGGGGTCACCCTGCAGTGCTACGTGGACGACCCTGAGCTTGTCGGTGCGCTGATGACGGGCTGGGTCGCTCCGGAGCGCTTCGGACTGCAGCTCGTGGCAGGCCACAGGGCCTGGCTCCAGCGTCTCGAGCTGCTTCTCACGGCGATTGAGCGAACTGCAAGCGCGGATAGCGTGGTTGTCGCGATGGGTACGGCCCATCGACCTGCGGCCACTCCAGCGCAGCTCACGGCGGCTGTTAAAGCAGCGCAGCGCGAAGGCCGACGCTGTAGCTGGCTCCTTGAAGCCTCATCCGTTGGGCTCGCCGCCGCCGTCTGAACCAAGCGCGTACGATGTCTGCGTGGCTCATCCGGAGCGGCGCGAATCTGTCAGCAGGTCCGCCGAGGTCAATCGCTAGATGCCGCTTGAGTTGCTGCATCTCTCAAGCGTCGTCCGAAGCTCGATGCTCGACAACTCGGGAGCCCGCGTGGGGCGCATCGAAGACGTCATCGTGCGCCCGGGAGGCGAGCCCCATCCTCCGGTGACTGGGCTCGTAGCGAGCATGTCGGGACGCGAGCTGTTTGTCCCGATCTGGCGTGTCGCCGAGCTGGGTGTGGCAGGAGTGCATCTCGAGGGCGACGCGACGAGCCTCGGGAAATTCGAGCGACGACCGGGTGAGCTGTTGCTCGCTCGCGACCTCTCTGCTCACCATCTGATCAACCTCGTCGGCGCACGACTCATCCGGGCGAACGAGATCGAGCTGGCATGTGTCGACTCAGCCTGGCGTGTTGTCGGCGTCGACCCGTCGAGCAGGGGCGTGCTTCGGCGTGTCATGCCCCGAGCGCTCGCCCGCTCGATCGGGACAGGGCAGATCGTCGATTGGGAGAGCATCGAACCGTTTGTCGGCCATGTGCCATCGGCCAGGATGCGCATCCCGTACCGCAAGCTCGCAAGGCTGCGTCCCGCTCAGATTGCCGACCTTGTCGAGGCGGCCTCGCACGAGGAAGGCGAGGAGATCATCGAGGCCGTCGGCCAGGATCATGAGCTCGAGGCGGATGTCTTCGAAGAGCTCGACTCCGACCACCAGCGCGAATTCTTGAGCTCGCGCTCCGACGAGGATGCTGCTCGCCTTCTTGCCACGATGGCACCGGACGATGCCGCCGACCTGCTCGCCGATCTCGACCAGGAGCGGCGCATCCCCGTTCTCGAGGCCCTCCCGGCAAAACAACAGGCAAAAGTCCGCTCGCTGCTGAGGTATCACCCAGAGACAGCGGGTGGTTTGATGAGCCCGGACTTTCTCCTCCTCGACCAGGCAACGACCGTTGCCGACGCGCTTGATGCGTTGCGACTGAGCGAGGTGCCACCCGAGGCGCTGTCGGTGCTGTACGTCGGCGATGCAGATCGCAGGCTCGTCGGCACGGTCTCGATCGTGCGTCTCGTCAAAGCCCTTCCCGAGCAGCGCCTCGGCGATGTCGCAGAAGACGAGCCCGTCACGGTGCGAGCCGACGCCGATCTGCACGCGATTGTGCGCAAGATGTCGGATTTCAACCTCTCGGCCGCCGCAGTCGTCGACCAAGACTTCCAGGTGCTTGGCGTCGTGACCGTCGACGACGTGCTCGAGCTGCTCATGCCGACCGGATGGCGCCGGGACTTCGGGATGACCTCGGTCCCCGACTGAGCCCCGGGTCCATGTCTGCAGCACGCTGAAACGCGGGCTTGGGGCGCCACGCTTCGCGGGAGTTCACCTGATCGTGTCAGGTATTCACCGGGAATGGCTTGTCGCTCCTGGTGACAAGTGGTCTCATGGCACCACGGCGTAGTTGATGCCTGCCAGGAGGGTCCCGATGCGTAATCCGTCTCAGCTTGTCGCCTATCGACTGCGCACGTTGATAGCGACAACAGGAGCAGCGCTCGCGGTGCTGGCTGTGCCGGCGGTGGCCTCGGCTTCGACTGCCGCGTCGGTCTCGTTGAACCGATACTTCGATTCCAGCACCGGCGTGCACTGGAGCGACTCTACGCTCGACAACAACGCCGACGAGGTGCCCGTGGGTTTCACCGAGGAAGGTGTCCTCGGCTACCTCTACACAAGCCCTGGTCCGGGATTGCAGGCGCTCTACAGCTGCGTCGACGGCGGCCAGGGAAACTACATCTCCACCCAGAGCGACTGCGAAGTTGCCGAGAACCACCTCGGCGACGTGCACGTGCTCGGAATCGTCGGCTACGACTACGTCAGTGCGCCCTCGGACGGCACGAGCACGACCGGGCTTTACCGGTGCTTGCAAAGCTCGCCCTTCGACCATCTGGAGACCACGTCGTCGACGTGCGAAGGTGTCGGCAGCTACAACCTTGAGGGCAGTCTCGGCTACATCCTGCTCGCCTCGCCTGGCACGCCACTTCCTGAGTCTCCGGTGACCATTGCGCTCCCCGCCGCCGGCATTGCACTCTTTGGCACCGCCGCCGTCGTCTCGACGCGTCGTCGCGGACGGAACCGCCCGGTCGCCGTCTGATCGAATGACCGCCCGCTGTGCGGCTGTTGGTTGGAGTAACGCACGCTGGAGCGGTAACATGACAATGAAAGCAGTCGCACCTCGTTCGGTGAGGCGGCTCGTCGGACACAGGCCACTGACCCCACCTGTCGAGAGACACTCCGGGTCAGACCAGGCCACCCCGGACGAAGGGGTGGTCCAAAGTGGCTGGCCCTTGCGGGCCTACGCCGGCGGGCGCCAAAGCTCTGACGAGAGAGGTGCGCCGCGGCGTGAGTCGCGGTAGTCCGCATGCCCGGCGGACGTCACCTCGCTCGGAGAAGCGACTGGTGGTGGGCCGACAAAGGAGTCACCCTGCACGCGATACGTCGGAAACCCGACTTACGACGCGCGCACGCCTGCGTCAGGACGGCCTGGTAGTTCGCTGATTTCGGCCGTGACCTCGCTGGCATGCGCGCTCTATTTCACGCATGCCCGCCGCCGAGGGGAGGTCACCCGCGCATGGCCGAAAATCGCCACGATGCACCCGTCACGATCGCTGTCACCGCTGCACACACCGCTGCACACACCACAGCACATACCGCTGCACAGACCACAGCGCATTCCGCCGCGCACACCCCCGCCACGCACGAGCTCGCCGCTCACGATACTGACGCACACGAGAATGACGCAGCGGCCGTGCCAGCCGACCCACATGCTCCGGCTGTGCTCGACACGGCCCACCTCGGCGACATCGAGGGCGCCCTCGGTCGGATCCGGGTCGGCGACTCTGATGCCCGCCGGTCCTGGGGCGCCCGCCTACTCACGCTGCTTGCCATCATCGGTCCCGGTCTCATCGTCATGGTCGGGGACAACGATGCCGGCGGCGTCGCGACGTACTCCCAGGCCGGGCAGAATTTCGGCCTCAGTCTCCTCTGGACGCTGCCACTGCTGATCCCGGTGCTCGTCGTCAACCAGGAGATGGTCGTGCGACTCGGCGCGGTGACTGGTGTCGGCCATGCCCGCTTGATCAACGAACGGTTCGGCAAATTCTGGGGCGCTTTCTCCGTCGGTGACTTGTTCTTGTTGAACTTCCTCACGATCGTGACCGAGTTCATCGGCGTGAGCCTGGCGCTTGGCTACTTCGGCGTGAGCATGTACGTCTCGGTTCCACTCGCGGCACTCGGCCTCATAGCAATGACGGCTAGTGGGAGCTTTCGCCGCTGGGAGCGGTTCATGCTGGTCTTCGTCGTGGCGAATTTCCTCGTCGTTCCGCTGCTCGTCTTTAGCCACCCGCACCTCGGTCCGGTTGTCCACGGCTTCGTCGTGCCAGGGGTAAAGGGTGGCGTCAGCTCGACTGCCGTGCTCCTCATCATTGCGATTGTCGGCACGACGGTCGCCCCGTGGCAGCTGTTCTTCCAGCAGTCGAACATCGTGGACAAGCGGATCACGCCACGCTGGATCAACTACGAGCGTGCGGACACGGTGATCGGCTCCCTTATCACGGTCTTTGCCGCCTCGCTCATTGTCGCCACCGCTGCCTTTGCCTTTGGCCACACGCGCTTCTCTGGCCATTTCACGAACGCCGGAGCAGTGGCGCACGAGCTCAACCACGTCCTTGGCCATGCGACTGGCACGCTGTTCGCCCTGATCTTGCTCAATGCCTCCATCATCGGAGCAGCGGCCGTCACACTTGCGACCTCGTACGCGTTTGGCGATGTCTTTGGTATGAAGCACTCACTGCACCG
>Ga0116230_10001511_pt1 | contig 22244 bp, 11 predicted proteins | sample S1TSphfallax_3_FD_88678 | JGI IMG/M metagenome (GOLD analysis project Ga0116230, IMG submission 88678) | Host-associated microbial communities from peat moss isolated from Minnesota, USA - S1T2_Fd - Sphagnum fallax MG | ecosystem: Host-associated > Plants > Peat moss > Unclassified | place... | reverse complement strand
CGTACAGCAGGCTCAGACGGAACTGGACGGCATGGAAAAATCCACCGCCGCCGCCGACCATCTCGCCCTCCATTTAGGAGTAGTCGTCGAACCCTTCGCCCAGGAAATTACCGGCGATTACCGCAAACCCCTCTGGCTGCTCTTTGCCGCGGTCGGCGCCGTGCTGCTGATGGCCTGCGTCAACCTCGCCAATCTGCAAATCGCCCGCGGCGTTGCCCGGGAGTCCGAAACCGCGCTGCGCTCCGCCCTGGGAGCCAGCCGCGCCCGCCTGCTGCAAGGCGCGCTGATCGAAAATCTCCTTCTCGGCGCAGCCGGGGGCGCTCTCGCCATTGCCTTCGCGTTCAGCGCGCAGAAGATATTGCTGCATGTGGCATCCACGCTGCCACGGCTCAACGAAGTGCGTCTGAGCCTGCCCATGCTCGCCATGGCGCTCGGGCTATCGCTGGCAACCTCGCTGGGATTCGGCATCGGCCCCGCGCTTCGCGCACTGCGCGTACTGCCGCGGCAGGCGCTTCCGTTGAGCGCCACGCGCCTCTCTGGGAACCGCCGTGCGACCCGCTCGCGCCGTCTTCTCGTCGCCGTCGAAGTAGCCCTGAGCGTTGTCCTGCTGGTGGTGACGGCACTCTTCACCCGCAGCTTCGCGCGCATCCTCACCCAGGATCGCCAGTTCCGCGCGGATCGCGTCACGCTGGTCAAGGCGGAGCTCGACCTGCCCCGTTATTCCCGATACTCGAGCAATGGCGACATGCCCGCCGATCCGGGAGCCGACCCGCGCAGCCTTGCGCGTGACGCCATGATCGACCGCGCCCTCGATGCGCTCAGCGCCCTGCCCGGTGTTCAATCCGCCGCCATGACCAGCGTCCTGCCCCTCACCGGCGAAACCAGCATCAACGGATTGATCCGGCCAGACCATCCCCTTCCCCCGGCACAGGTTCCCCAGGCCAACCAGCGCTGGGTCAGCCCGCAATTCTTCAGCGCCATGCAGATTCCGATCGTCGCCGGCCGCCCGTTCAACCGGAGCGACCGCGACAATCCCCGCGTGGCCATCCTCTCCGAAAAGGCCGCCAAAGCCGCCTTCCCGGACGAAAATGCGCTTGGCCGCACGCTCAGCCATTGGGGACGCACCTACACGGTAGTCGGCATCGCCGCCGACGCCCGCATCAACGACCTCAAGCGCGACGCCTCCGTCTTCTACCTGCCCCACTGGGATTTTCCGCCACAAACGCCGGTCTTTATCATCCGAAGCTCAGCCGGCAGCTCTCAGGGCAGCGAATCGCTCGGGCTCGCGATTCGCCAAACCCTTTGGAATATCGATCCGGAAATCGCCATACCCACCGTCACCTCCCTCGATGCGCAAGTCGGCGAATCCGTCGCGGTCGAGCGCTTTCAGACCATCCTGCTCTCCAGCTTCGGAGCCGCAGCGCTGCTGCTCGCCGTCCTCGGCATCTACGGAGTTCTCACCTACTCGGTCTCCCTGCGCACCCAGGAATTCGGCATCCGCATAGCTCTCGGATCAAGCCGTCTGAGCCTTGCTCGTCTGGTCCTGCTGGATGCCGCAACGTCCACCCTGGCCGGCATAGGACTCGGCCTGCTGGGCGCCGCAGCCGCGTCGAAATGGGTTCACAGCCTGCTCTACGAGACCAGCGCAGCCGACCCTGTCGCCATAGCCCTCAGCCTCGCCGTTCTGCTCATCGCCGCAGTGCTCGCAGCCCTGCTCCCACTGCGCAATGCCATCGGCGTAGACCCCATGCAAGCGCTCCGAAACGAATAGAAATTCCGCGAAAAGGACAACACAGTGACCCAACTCCGCACCTTGCTTAGCCGAATCGCCGCGCTCTTCCGCCGCCAGCGCCTCGACGCCGCGCTCGACGAGGAACTGCGCACCCACATCGACCTCGCGACAGCCGAAAACATGACCCTGGGCATGAACCGCAAACAGGCGCGTACTGAGGCGCTGCGCAGCTTCGGGGGCGTGACGCAAACCCGCGAAGCCTACCGCATCCGGCGCGGTTTTCCGCTTCTCGACCAGATCGCCCGCGACCTCCGCTACGCCCTCCGTCAGCTTTACCGCGCCCCCGGCTTTGCGGCAACGGCCATCCTCACGCTGGCCCTCGGCCTCGGCGCCAACACCGCCATTTTTTCGCTCATCAACGCCCTGCTGCTGCGCCCGCTGCCGGTTCCGCAAGCGGAGCGGCTGGTCCTGCTCAACTCCACCAGCACCAACTTTGGCATGACCAACTATTCCTTCTCCGCGCCCATGGTCCGCGCGCTGGAGCAGCGCCACGACAACTTTGAGCAGGTGGCAGCCTTCAGCCGCAGCATTCTGCAAGTTCGGGGCGCATACGGGAACGAGCAAGTCCAGGCAGAACTCGTCAGCGGCCAGTTCTTCCCCATGATGCAGACCCCGCCCATCCTCGGACGCTACCTCACCCCGCAGGACGACATTGCCGGCAACCCGCAAGGCTTTCCGGTTGCGATCAGCGAAGGCTTCTGGCGCACCTGGTTCAACGCCGCCCCGGATGTCGTCGGCCGCAAGCTGGTCATCGCCAACGTCCCCTTCACCGTCGCCGGGGTGATGCCGGCGAGCTTCATCGGCGCGGACCCCACGGTACGGCCCAGCATCTATGTTCCCCTCGCCGCCGAGCCCATCACCGACGCCCCCTACAACAACATCGCCGGAGGGTTCCGCAACATGTGGCTGCGCATCCTGGGCCGCCTCAATTCCGGCGTCTCGGTCCAACAGGCAAACGCCGCCCTCAAAGCCTCCACCCAATCCATCGTCGAAAGCGCCGCCCCACCTGCCGACATTCTCAAGCAATACAAAGACACCCACTTCACGCTCGGTGCCGAGTCCGGCTCCAAAGGCTTCACTTACCTCCGCATCCTGTTCCAAAAGCCGCTGGTCGCCGTCTTCTCCCTCTGCGGAGCCGTACTGCTGCTCGCCTGCCTCAATTTGGCCAGCCTGCTGATGGCCCGCGCCGCCAGCCGTGAACGCGAGCTCGCCACCCGCCTCGCCATCGGAGCATCCCGCAGCCGCCTCATCCAGCAGCTCCTGCTCGAAAGCCTGCTCATCGCCGCCCTCGGCACCGCCGCTGGACTAGCCCTCTCGCCGCTCGTCAGCCGCGGCCTCGCCGCCATGCTCCTCGGCAACCAACAAGGCGTCACCCTCGACACCTCGCTCGATTTCCGCGTGTACGCCTTTGCCGCGCTGCTCACTGGGTTCACCGCGGTCCTCATCGGCCTCGTTCCCGCTCTCCGCGCCACCTCCGGCGACCTCAATGAGCAAATCAAGAACGGCGCCTACGCCCGCTCCTCGCAGAAGCGACAGCACTTCGTCTACCGCCTGCTGCCCCGCCTGCTCATGGCCACCGAAGTCACCCTGGCCCTGATGCTCGTCTTCGGAGCCGGCCTGCTCGCCACCAGCCTCGTCCGCCTCTACCGCACCGGCCTCGGCTTCGAACCCAAAGGCCTCGTCAACCTCGACCTCAGAATGGATAAGCAGCCGCTCAAAGGCTCGGCTTTGATGCGCTGGTACCAATCCTTCGGCGACACCCTAGCCCACCTGCCCGGCGTCGAGTCCGTCACCTTCGACTCCATCACGCCTCTCTCGGGCAACATCGAGGCCTACAGCTTCTCCACGCCCCAGAGCGGCGGCGACCAGCAGATCGACATCAACGACGTCGCCCCCAATTACTTCCAAACCATGCACATTCCGCTACTCCAGGGCCGCGACTTCACCTGGAACGACACCAAGGCCTCCGGCCTCAAGATCATCCTCAACCAGTCCGCCGCCAGGCTCCTCTTTCCCGGCAGAAGCGCCATCGGTCAGTCGATCCCGGCCGGAGACAAGAAATCCTACGAAGTGATCGGCGTCGTCGGCGACATCCACTACGACTCCGTCCGCCACCAACCGCCTGCCGGAGGCTACTTCCCCATCACTCAGGGCAGCGAAGACGACAAGACCTCCTACACCGCCGTCGTGCGCCTGCGCGGCGACGCGGCGTCTTTCGCCGCCACGGCCAGAAAGATTGCCGCCCAAATGGCCCCCGACATCCCCGCCCCCGTAATGACCACCATGTCCAGCACCCTCGACGACTCCATCAGCTCCGAGCGCATGATGGCCCTGCTCAGCGTCTTCTTCGCCCTCTGCGCTCTGCTCGTCACCGCCATCGGCCTCTACGGCACGCTCGCCTACGCCACCGCCCGCCGCACCAGCGAAATCGGCATCCGCATGTCCCTCGGCGCGCAACGCCTGCAAGTCGTCCTGCTGATTTTCCGCGAAAACGCCTGGGTCAGCATCTCCGGCTGCGCCGCCGGCCTCGTCGCCGCCCTGCTCGCCTCCAAAGCCCTCGCCAGCTTCCTCTACGGCACCTCAACCCGCGATCCGTGGGTGCTCGCCGGCTCCGTCCTCGCGCTCGCGGCCATTGCCAGCGCCGCCTCGCTGCTCCCAGCCGTCCGCGCCGCCAGAATCGACCCGATGCAAGCCCTCCGCACCGAGTAATCGCCAATCCGGATGCCCAACCCTCGCCGCGTCGTTGTCTTTCCGGCTAGGGTGGGAATCGCAAAAGCCAGCCGGTCGTTCGTTTTCCTTTGCCTTTGCTTTTCTTGCTGTCATTCCCCTTGGGAATCTGCTGTTATCTTCTCCCAAAGGCCAATCTGCCCCCGCCCAAGCGTCCGCTCCGCCACACCCAACACCGCCCCACCGCGCCGGTCCACCAGAAACACCACCAGGCGTAGCGCGCCACTCCCCGCCGGCGCCTTCAGCATCAACGCCCGCCCATCCGCCGCGCCGACTCCCATCGCCTCCAGCTCCCGCACCACCGCCACATGCCGCAGCGTCCGCCCGCCATTCTCGCCCCGCAACACACTCGACTGCGCCGAATCCTCCGCCAACGCCGCCATCAGCTCCGTCTTTCCATCCCCGCCGCGCACCGCAAATCGCACCTGGCCGTCCGCAACCGCCGCCCTCTCAATCGAAATCGCCGTCTTCGCCGAACCAGCCGCCTTGGCCACCGCCCGCAGCATCGCCCGCTCGTCGCTGCCCACCAGCTCCGCCGCGCCATCCACCACCGCCTGCGGCGTGTACACCTCGCCCAGCCCAAACCGGTCCGCATACTTCCGCTGCCGCTCCGTCATCGCATCCAGAGAATACGGATCGCGCCAGCCCAGCGAATTCCAGTACGTGACATGCTCGCTCAACACAATCACCCGCGCCCCCGCCACCGGCTGCTGCGCGTCCAACTTGGCCAGCAAGGCATCCGCCGGGGGACAGCTCGAGCACCCCTCCGATGTAAACAGCTCCATCAAAACTGGCACCGGCGCCGGCTCGCCCTGCGCGGCCATCACCCGCGCCTGACGCCCGCAACCTACCGCAACGCAGACCAAGCCAGCCACTACCGTGTACCACGACGTTTTTCGATTCGGAACTCGCATGCCCATCAGAGTGCCCAAACCCGCCAATGGTTACGCGCTACCCCCCATCCTCTATCCTGAGATCCATGCGTCTCGCGGTTGCCCTCATCCTTCTCGCGCTTGCCTCCAGTGCGCCCGCCAGCCTTGCGGCCCAGTCCGTCACACTGACCCCGGCCATCGTCGAGTCCGGCTCGCCGGAACTGATCCGCGTCCACGCCTCCCACGCGCTCACCCAAGTCGACGGCGAATGGTTCGGCCACAAAATCCGGTTCTTTCCGGGCGGCAACAGCGACACCTGGTTCGCCCTCGCCGGCGTCGATGTCGAAGCCCCGGCCGGACCATCCAGCCTGAAAATCACGGCATCGTCCGGCGGTAAAGCGTCGGATTTGACAACCCAAGTCTCCATCCGCCCCGCCCACTACCGCACCAGCGCCATCACCGTCGAACCCAGATTCGTGGAACCCGGCCCCGACGACCAAAAGCTCATCGAAGCCGCCTCAAAAGCAAAGGAAAAAGCCTTTGCCTCCGCCGAATCGGACGGCGCAACCCATCCGCTCTGGTTGGGAAACTTTGCAGCTCCCGTCAAATTCGCCCCTACCGACAGCTTCGGCACCCGGAGAACCTTCAACGGCAAACTCGCCAGCATCCATAAAGGAACTGACTTCCGCGCCCCCGCCGGTACACCCGTACTCGCCGGAAACTCCGGCACCGTCATCCTCGCCCAAAAGCTATTCTACGAAGGCAACTGTGTCATGATCGACCACGGCCTCGGCCTCATCAGCATCTCCATGCACTTATCCCGCATCGACGTGAAACCCGGCCAGCAAGTGACCCGCGGCCAGCAACTGGGACTAAGTGGCGCCACCGGCCGAGTTACCGGCCCGCACCTGCACTGGGCCATCCGCTGGCAAGGCGTGATGCTGGACCCGGTAAAGCTTCTGCACCTCGACCTGAACAATCTAAACTGATATTTCTTGCATGCATCCTTCTTAAACTCTCAATCCAGAATGCACGGAAGCGCTATTGGCGTTTTAATTGAACTTAACTGACGATAAAGTTCTTTTGCGGCCTCAAGAAAATGCGCCGCCTTGTCTGGCTTTCGCCTGTAGGTTTCGGCCCAAGGATTAGAGTAGCCCTCCCGCGCTAGGTAAGCCGCGGTCGCCGCAAGTTCCAGGGCGACAGGATTTGCCTTGACGACGGTCTGGAGCAACCGTTCCCGTGGGACCGCAGAAACCGCTCCGGAATCATTTGCGGGTGCCCGGAAAATGGAGTAAGTGCCGCCCCAGGTTGCGGGTCGCTCCTCCTGGGCAATATACCCCTGAACCTCCGCGACCACGACGGCCCTAGCAAGTTCCTCGCTAAACGGCCCATAATGCCGATATTCGAAGGCAAAGCCCTCTCCCAGTCCAACAATTTCCAAAATGTATGCAGCCTTCTGTAGGCGCGTCTTTCCCACGATTTCCCCGCCCGCATCATGGATAATCGCGACGGCTTTCTCCGCATCGCTTCGGGATGACCTCAAGGTTTCCATTTCAACACCTCTTCGTCGATGGATTCGGAAAGAACTCGTTTCGCTTTTTCATCGCCTTTCTCATGGTACACCCGAAAGGCGCGGAACGGCCTAATTGCCTTTACAACTTGCGAGACGAGCGCAACGTCGAAGGGCTCGCCCGTTCCGTGTGTCGGCTTCATCATAATCTGATCGAGCGGTCCTTTCGACTCCTCGGTCATCGTTTTATATATCGGACGTTCAGGTTTGTCGATCAGCAAATGGGGAACTCCTTGGGGATTTTCTTTGGACCAATCGAGAAGCCGTCGCTCGACGGATAAGCATGCCGCCTCGAATTCCTTTTCCGCAAGCTCGACCCCACTTAAGCGCTGATACAGGCATTCCCGCACGTCGAAGCATTTGAACAGTCTCCTATCGCGTAAATTCTTGGACAGGGCCGCAATCACGGGATCCTTCGCGTGGACCATCAGCGATATCGCGCCTCCAACAACCAGATCGTCCAAATCCAGCGCATTTTCGAGCTTTTCTGGATGCTTGGCAAATTGAATGATCGGATGGCTCTTCGGCAATCCTGTTTTAGTTACCGAGTTACTCCGGGCAAGTTCAATTGTTCTCACGAGCATTTCACTGAATAACTTTTCGGCACCGCGAGTCGTTTTATGCAAGTATACCGTCGCATAGAGTTGAAATAATCCAAGCAGATACGCTTCCGCTGCATGAAGGGCCTTTGGCCCGAGAACGAAGGTTTCAATCTTGCCAACTGCAACTCCGTCTACGCCGTAGGAAACTTCACCAACCTCAAGATTGGAAAGTAACCAACTGAAGTCGATCGCCCCGTGGTGGGTCCCGGTCATCAGCCTATCCCTCTGTACGTAGTCCAGTCGATCGGCGTCGAATTGGCTTGATACTACCGCTCCGTAGATGCTGGCGTGTCCAGCTTTCTTAACCACGTCCGCCACATCTGCGGCAAATCCGCTTCCGAGTCCGCTGAGAGCCGAGCCAACTTCACCTTCTCTAACCAGGTGGTCCGTAACCTTCTCGTGATCCGCCATGGTCAAGTTCAGTCGCCTGCCGACATCTTCAAAGGCATGGCTGTAAGGTCCGTGGCCCAAATCGTGCACCAGCGCGGCGGCGAGTGAGCTGCGTGCTTTCGTTTCCTGGTATCCGGGATCGCCCAAATACCTCTTAACCACCTCCATCAGCTTCCTCGCGGTATGAAACACGCCTATGCTGTGCGCAAACCTCGTGTGGGTCGCGCCAGGATAAACAAGTTCCGAAAATCCCAACTGCTTCACGCGTCTTAATCGCTGAAATTCGCGCGTCTGGATCACTTTCCACATCGCATCATGAAACTCGTCCCGAGGGAACTCGATGACATTGTGCAAAGGATCCCGAATTCGCTGGAATGAGAAGTTCATAATCCTGCCTGCCACCCTTCGAGGACTGAAGAATCCGTTTGCCCGCCTAGCCTTTGCGCTGAAGCTAGCATTACATGGGAAAAGTAGCAAGGCGTGAGTAAGTCTAATCGCATGATGGGAACCAAGCGAAGTAATGGAAATCATTGAAGCGCGAGTTGCGCGTCGGAAACGGAGTTCGTTTTGGAGTTGCGGCTAGACTCAATGGCCAAATCCCGAAAAGCCCGATAAACAAACGACCCCATCCACCAACCATCCATATATTGAAACGGCGTCTCCCCCGTAGTGTAATGCCCGCAAGGCAGCACTTTCTCTTCAAACACAATCCCATGCTCATGAAACGCCTTCACCACCTGCAGCGAATACTCCAGCGGAAAAGTCAGATCGTACTTCGCATAAATCAAAAGCACTTTCTTCACAAACTCCGCCTCGCCCTGTTCCCTATTCCCTATCCCCTCGTCCCTCATCCCGGTTTTCGCGAACTTCCCGTAGTAGTGCGCCGGACTAGCCCCGGCCCAAAGCGCCCGCACCCGCTCCTGCGTCAGTCCAGCCTCCTCGAGCGCCTGCCGGATATGCCGCGTGCTCTGCCCCGCCCAAACCACATCCCCCACCGCCGCCGAAGCATGATTGAACGCATTCACCTTCAGCCGCGCATCGTGCGCGCTGGCCAAAAACCCATAGGCGCTGCCCAAACTCGTCCCCAACACCCCGAACTGCTCATACCCCTGCGTCTCCAGCCAATCCACGCAGCAGCGAATATCCACCACCGCCTGCCGCACCGCCGAAAGCGTCCGCCCAATATTCGCGCTCACCGCGTAATCGGAGCGCTCCAGCTCCGCTGGCCTTCGAATATCGTGATACGGCTTCGACAGCCGCAGCGCCGAAATTCCAAACCGGTTGAACAGCGTACACAGCGCGTTGTGGCTGAAGGCGTCCGCGTTCCACTGCGGCATCACGATCATCGCCTGCTTCGGTTTGCCCATCTGCCTGGCCGGGTCCGCTGGAAACCACCGCGCGTTCACCAGATCGTTTTCCGCATAAGGCGTACGCTCCGGCGAAGTAAACCGCAAAAAACGCGCCTTGGGAACCTTCCCATCCGCCGCCAGCTTGTGCAGTTGCGCATCCCGCGCCAGCGTCTCCGGCCGCACATTGGTCGGAAACAGCATCGGATGCCGCTCCTCCAGCCGAAAATCCGCCGGCCGTTCGTACGAGTAAAACCGGTCGCTGTCGGCCAAAATCGCCTCATTCACCTCGACCATCGCCGCCTCGCCCTGTCCGGCAGCCTCCATCCTCGCCACCCGCGCCGTCAGCCCCGTCTCTTCCAAAAACGGCCGCAGCCAGTCGAAGCCCCACTCCAGCGGCCGCACCACGCGATTCTCATCGCGCATCGTCAGCCGCGTCTCCCAGTCGTACATAAAGCGCGCGTAGAGGTTTTTCAGCATCGTCTAGCCCAGTCTAACAGCGGCCAATTTGGCAGCCCCAGCATTTCCCAATCCCTATTTCCTATTCCCTAATCCCGATTCCCCGTCTTTCCACCCGATCCGCAATCCCGGTAAACATCTCCCATGGAATCGTCCCCGCCCATGCCGCGTGCTCTTCCGCCGTAATGCGGCCATCTCCTTGCCTTCCCAACAGAACCACCTCGTCGCCCGGAACAACTCCTGAAACCTCCGTCACATCCACCACCGTTTGGTCCATCGAGATCCGGCCCACAATCGGCGCCCGGCAGCCGCGCACCAGCACCGCGCCCCGACTCGACAGCTCGCGCCGCAGCCCATCCGCGTATCCCACCGCCAGCAGCGCCACCCGCATCGGTTCCGTAGCCACAAACGTCCCGTTATACCCCACCACCGCGCCCGCTTCGATCGCGCGCACACTCACCACCCGCGTCTTCCACTCCAGTACCCGCCGCAGACGCCCTCGCAGCTCCCGCGCCGTCACTGGCTCCTCCGGCGAAAACTCCGGCGCCAACCCATACAGCGCCAGCCCCGGCCGCGCCATCGCCCGCATCCCAAACCGATCGCAAATCGCTCGCAACCCCTCCAGCGGCCCCCCGCTCAGCACCGCCGCCGAATTGCCCACATGCAGCCACTCCGGCGCGAATCCGCCCGCGAAGATCTGCTCGACCATCCCCGCCAGCCGCGAAAACTGCTCTCGCGTCACCGCGCCGTCACTCTCATCCGCAGCGTAGAGATGGGTCATCAACCCCTCCAGCCGCAGCGCCGAATCCCCGCCAAACCGCTCCAGAATCGCATCCAGACCCTCCGCCCCGACCCCCTGCCGGCTCATGCCCGTATCCAGCTCCAGATGAACCCCAACCGATCCCGCCGCGCAGCCAGCCGCCCGCGCCGCAGCCTCCAGTTCTTCGATCTGCCAGATTTCCCAGACCGCCGCCGTCAACCGATGCGCAATCGCCGCCGAACCCTGGCCGGGAAACGGTCCGCCAATCACCAGGATGTCCACATCCGGATAGCCGGCCTCCGCGCAGCACTCCCGAGCCTCTACGCCCTCCTCGACCGACGTGACGCCCAGCCATTGCGCTCCGGCCCGCACCGCCGCCGGAGCGCAATGCGCCAGCCCATGCCCGTAAGCATTGGCCTTCACGATCGCCAGCAACTCCACCGGCGCAGCCTTACACGCTTCCACCAGGGTCTGATAATTGTCCGCAAGAGATTCGGTCGAGATTTCGACCCAGCAGGGGCGCATCGGCATGAATAAATCCACCCTCTATCCTACCCCGCCCGACAGCCCGCCCAACAGCCCGTGTCTCCCTAAGCTGAACTGAAGCAACGGCTTGCGAAAAGAAAATGCCGCTTGCCCAGCCGGGAATCTCCCGGGGACAAGCGGCGCAGTATTGCTTAGCCATCGGATTTCGTCCAACTGTTTCCCGTCGCCGGGCGCGGGGCTCCTCTTCCCCACGCTCGACTTGCCACTCCGGCCGACACCATCGCAGACAACAGACCGCTGCTGTTGCGAGGCACCCTATTGTCTTAGCCTGATTGTTCGGGGAACAGTTGGATGGCCCGGATCGCTAACCCTCGTCGCGGAGGTTCGGACGAAGTACAGTTTCGATACTAATAATCTTTTCGGTCCATACAAGTTCCATCGGGTATCGCTGCGGGGTTCAATACCGGTGCGAATCCAGATTTCCGCCGTCTCCACCACGATTCAAGATGCTGAAATCGTTGCCATTAGACGCCGGCGCTATTTTTTGAGACGAATCCGCGCCTTTCGGAGCGCAAACATGGACAATCCCTTCGAATCCTACGTATGATACGGTCTCGGAGCCTCCCAAACAGTGGAATTCAATGCCAAAGGCCTGCCAGACTCTGACGCCGCAGCCAACCTGGGCGGACGCGCCCCGCGCGCGACCCTTGAGCCCTGGCTGCCGGTCACGCCCACGGACCAACAAGCCGTCTTAGCCCAACTCGAACTGCTCCTCGCCCACCCTCTTTTTTCGCAGAGTAAGCGTTATCCCGCACTGCTCCGCTTCGTCGTCGAGCAAGCCCTCGCCGGCAACGCCGGTCAAGTGAAGGAACGCCTCATCGGCATGGAAGTCTTCAGCCGGCATCCCGGATACGACGCCAATGCCGACCCGGTCGTCCGCGTCGCCGCCGGCGAAATCCGCAAACGCCTAGCCCAGTACTATTACGACCCTTCCCATCACGAAGAGATCCGCATCGAGCTTCCCACCGGCTCTTACGTCCCCGTCTTCCTGCGAAAAGTCCAGACTCCGGAACGAAAAATCGCCCCGGCCACTCCAGTCGCCGATCCCGCCCGCGCGGAACGCAACCCCCGAGACCCCTCCTCGCCGCCTGGGCCGGCGGCCTCGGGTGCAGTATCTCAATCGTCCGTCATCCACCACGCCGCTCACCCTGTTCTGACCCTCCTGCTGGTCGCCGTCACCCTGCTGCTCGGACTCGCCGCCGGCTACTGGCTGCGTCAATATCGCCAATCCAGAATTCCCCGTCCCGCCTCGCCCGATCAAACCGTCGACGACTTCTGGCAGCCCGTCACCGCCGGACCAGCCACCGTCACCTTCTGCCTCGGCGAGCCGGCCCGCGACTCCAGCAACGATCAAGATCCCGCTCAGACCATCCAGCACCCCAAACTCGCCGAACCGCTCTACTTCCGCCTCCGCCAATCCGGACTCTTCGCCCTCGCCGACGTCGTCACCCTCACCCGACTCGGTGGCGTCCTCGAGCGAAGCCACAAAGCCTTTCGCGTCTCCGCCGCCTCGGAAGCCAGCTTCGCCCAGCTCCGCGAAGGACCCGCCGTCTTCATCGGCGCATTCGACAACCTCTGGACCATGCGCCTCACCCGCGATCTTCGCTTCGGCTTCGACTCCGTCGACGGAAACGCCTTCATCGTCGACCGGAAGAGCCGAACCAATACCACCTGGTTCACCGCCTGGGACCTCCCCTACGAAAAGCTCGCGCGCGACTACGCCATCGTCGCCCGCTATCGCGACTCCCTCACCGGACAGCCCGTCGTCATCGCCGCCGGCATCTCCGAAGAAGGCACCGAAGCCGCCGGCGAACTCATCTCCAACCCCGCCGACCTCGAAACCCTCCTGCGCAACGCCCCCGCCAACTGGCGCAAGATGAACATGGAGGCAGTCATCGAAACGCAAGTCATCGACGGCCACGACGGCCCGCCCCAACTCCGCGCCGTCGAATTCTGGTAGCCGCGCCCCGGCTTCTTTCTCCTCTTCCAAAAGCCTTCTCGACTCTCCTCCAGGGCGAACTCTTTTCCAGGGGCAGCAATTCCGCACCCATCCCAGCATCCAACTTGTTGGAGTTTTTCGCGTCCTGTTGTCTAATCGGGGTGCGGACAAGCGAAAACCGTTCCGCCGCTACCAAAACAGAATCCCGCTCTTCCCAATTCCCCCAACGGATCGGAGCCGCATTGGTCTCTTCCAACGAAATATTCACGCGCAGGCTCTCCCGTTACTATGCCAGCGCCTTGCTGCTCATTGCCTGCCTCGCGCTCGCTTCCCATCTCATCCAGCGCGCCGCCGGGCGCAACATCGAAGGCATGGCCGAGATCATCAATGTCAGCGGCCGCCAGCGCATGCTCTCCCAGCGCATCCCCAGCCTCGTCGCTCAGTATGAATTGGGCAATCCCCAGGCCAAAGAAGACCTCAAAGCCGCTATCGCGCAATTCGAATCGGAGCACCTGAGGCTCTCCCGCGGCGACCTCGCAGACGACTCCAGCCCAAACGACCCCCATTTGATCCAGGATCTCTATTTCAGCGGCCTTCATCCCGTCGACGCCGAAGTGCGCGCCTTCATCAACGACGCCAAACAAGCCGCGTCGCTTCCGGCGAACGACCCCGCCTTGCCGGCCATTTCCGTCCGCCTCTTCGCCGAAGCCCGTGCGCCGCTCCTCGACGCGCTCGATCGCGTCGTCGCAATCCGCCAGCAGGAAAGCGATGCCAAATTCCACCGGCTCCGCGCTCTCCAAATCGCGATTCTCGCCGTCATGTTTGCCGCGCTCGCCCTCGAAGCCCAATTCATTTTCCGGCCCATGGTCCGTAAAATCCTCGAGTTCGGCGGCGAAATTCTCCGTCTCGCCTCCACCGATTCCCTCACCGGAGTCGCCAACCGGCGCGGTTTCCTCGTCCGCGCCAACAATGAGCTCGTCCGCAGCCGCCGCTACAGCCGCTCGCTCAGCCTGCTCATGATCGACGCCGATCGCTTCAAGCGAATCAACGATACCTACGGCCACGCCGGCGGCGATGCCGCCCTCGTCGCCCTCAGCCATGACCTCCAGCGAAACCTGCGCCCCTCCGACATTCTCGGCCGCATGGGCGGCGAAGAGTTCGCCGTACTGCTGCCCGAAACCGACCGCGCCGGAGCCATCATCCTCGCCGAACGCCTCCGCGGCAGCATCGAATCGCTCCAAATCGAACACGCCGGGCGCCTCATCGCCCTCACCGTCAGCATCGGCATCGCTGAGGTCGAGCCGGACTGCCAGACCATCGAAGACGCCATGCACACCGCCGACCGCCTCCTCTATCGCGCCAAAGTCGGCGGACGCAATCGCACCGTCTCCAAAGAATCGGCCGAATTCGCAAATTGAACAGCCGCGAACCCCACACTCGCCTTGACTTTAACCCGGCGGCCACAGTGGCATACCGCATTCCAATCGCAACCGGTTTCCCGTTAGCCCACGCACAAAGGCCGTCATCCGAAGATAACAGCCTTGGCCGTTCGAAACCGTAATGCAAGCGAAAATGACGACGGAATGAGTACGCGCTGGAATTCCGGCAATCCGCGACCCGCCCCCAGGCTAACATTGCCGGAGTTATAACTCTCGGCTCCGCTCCCCAACCGCTCTAGGAGTTCTTTTCTTTCTGCGCCGCCCACCGCTTCCGCTGCGCGTCTGCGATTGCCTTGCGGGCTTCGGGACTAAGTACCCGCTTCACCGCCTTCTTTGCCGCCGTCTTTGCGGGACGACCTACTTTCTTGGGGGTAGAGTCCTTAACGGCTGAAATCTTGGCTTCCACTTTGCCAGTCGCCGAAAGAAGATTGCGCACCTGATAGAGCCGTGCAATCTCCGCATCGAGTTGAGCGATAATGCCTTCAATTGCCATAGACTCTAGATTATCGCATCTCTGTGGATAAGTCGATACTATCTACCCCTTGCCTGCGCAAATTCTCCGATTTTGCTCGTATCTTTCATCTCGGTCCCGCTTACATCCGCTCCTTTCCGCCGGCCGCGATCCGAATGCCACAAACCTCGCGCCGCCCAGCGTCCGGCAGTTCCTACCGGAATGCAACGAGCAGGCGGCGCGCCAAACTAAGTCAATCCATCTTCCCCGGGGATGCCATCGCCTCAGTTCACCACCAGCGTCAAACTCACGCTCTTGCTCACCCCATCCGAAGTGGCCGTCACCGTCACGGGATAACTCCCCGGAGGCGTTCCGCCGCCGGGGTGCGTCGATCCGCCCGACCCACCCGATCCGCCCGATCCCGCGCAACTCGACAGTCCGCATAGCATCCCGAGGCATAAGACCGCCCCCAAACTCACGCTCCAGAATTTGCCGCGCCGGGACTTACTCCGCCACGCCAGAGGCAGCGCCAGCAAGCCGCAGACCCAAACCCCCGCCGTGCCCCAGTCCGCTCCGCCAGTCCGTGCCACCGTCGGTGCGCCGGCCGCAATCCCCACCGACACATTCCCGCTCACCCCCGCCGGCAGCCCCGTCAACTGCCCCGGATTGAAGACGCAAATCGCATTCGCCGGCAACGCTCCGCATACGAACCGGATCGCCCCCGCGTTTGCGCCCTGCGCCGTCGCCGCCAACGTGTAATACGCCGTCTGCCCCTGCACAACCGTCATCGACGAGTCGCCCAACACCGTCAGAGACATATTGAACGCAATCCCCGCCAGCGCCAGACTCGCCGAACCCCCATTCCCGCTCGCAATCGTCAGGTTCCCCGTCAGCGCCTCGGCAACCGCCGGCGCAAAGCTCGGCGCAAACGTCACCTGCACCGTGCAACTGGCACCCGCCCCAAGTGTCGCCCCGCAGGTATTCGCGCTCAATCCAAAACCATTCCCCGCTCCGGTCGCGTCCACCGACAGCGCCAATCCTGTCAACGCCGAAAGCGTTCCCGTGTTCGTCACCGTCACCGTCACCGGCTGCCCCTGTTGCCCCACCCCGGTCGTCCCAAACTGCACCAGCGCCGCCGGAGAGGTCGCAATCCCTGGCGGCAGCGCCCCCGTCCCGCTCAACGCCGTAGTCGCCGCCGCGGCGCCCGACAGCTTCGAACTAGCCGTCAGCGCCCCCATCTGCGCTCCCCCCGAGGTCGGCGCAAACAAGACTCCTACCACGCAACTCTCGCCCGCCGCCAGCCCCGCCGTACACGTCGTCTTCGTCGCATCCAGCCCAAACTCGCCCGTCACCGCCAAAACCAGATCGGTAATCCCCGTCTGGCCGCCATTCTTCACCGTCGCAATCTGCGTCCCGCTCGCCGCGCCGATCAGCGTCGGGGCAAAGCTCAAGGCCGCCGGCGCCGCGCTCAACGAGGCCATCGTCAATCCCGTCCCATTCAAGGTCGTGCTCGCCGCCGCCACCCCCGCCGTCGTGCTCGTCGCCGCCAAAAACGCCTGCCGTCCCCCCGCCGCCATCGGCGCAAAGCTCACCACCACCGAACAGCTCCCGCTCGCCGCCAGCGTCTTGCCGCAAGTCGACGACGCAATCGCGAAATCCTTCGCCGCAGGTCCCGTAACGCTCACCCCCAGCCCCGACAGCCCGCTCCCGCCCGGATTGAAGATCGTCGCCAGTTGCCCCGCGCTCTTCTGCCCAATCGTCAACCCGCCAAACGTCAGCGACGCCGGACTCAACTCCAGCGACGCCGGCACCTGACCCGCGCCCAGCAGCGCCACCCGCACCGGAGCCACTCCCAGGCTGCTCGTCGCCACCACCACCGTACCGCTCTGCACTCCGCCCGTCCGCGGCGCAAAGGTCACTGGCGCCTGGCAGCTCCCGCCCGCCACCAGGCTCGTCCCGCACGTCCCCGTTCCCACGCTGAACGGCGCAACCGTCGTAATCGAAAGCCCCGCCAGCGGTCCCGTTCCAGGATTGGTCACCTTCAGCGCCATCGCCGCGCTGTTCGCTCCCACCGCCACCGTCCCAAACTCCAGCTCAAGCGGCGTCACCGCCAGTTGCGCCGCCGGCACCCCAGTCCCCGTCAAACCCACAATCACCGGCGTAAACCCCGCCGCCGTCGATTCAATCGTCACCGAACCGATCCGCGTACCCGGAACGGAAGGAGAAAACGTCGCCGAAAAACTGCAAATCGAAGCGCTCGCCAGTTGCGTTCCGCAGCTATTCTGCGTCAGGCTGTAGTCGCCGCTCAGCCGATACGTCAACCCCGAAAGCGCCGTCGCGCCCGCGTTGGTCACCGTCACCGTCTGCGGACCGCTCGTCTGACCCACCGTCAGCGACCCAAAACTCAGCACCGCCGGCGTCACCGTCAGCGATCCCGATGGAATCCCGTTGCCCGTCAGCGGAACCACCGCCGGAGCTACCCCCTCCGAGGTCGTCAAAATCGTCAGCGTCCCGCTCTGAATCCCCGTCGTCTTCGGCGTCATCGTCACCCCGGTCGTGCAACTCGCGCCCGCGGCCAAACCCTCCCCCGGAATTGCTCCGCACTGGTTCGCCGTCAACGAAAAACTCCCCGTCGCCGAAAGCCCCACCCCCGTCAGCGCCGCCTGACCGCTATTGGTCACCGTCAGCGTCTGCCCCGCCGAGGTTTGCCCCACCACCACGCTTCCAAACGTCAGCGCCGTCGGGCTAACCGTGATCCCGCCCACCGCCTCACCGCTCCCGTCCAGCGGAATCGTCAACGCCGCCACCCCCAGATTCGTGACGCTCACCGTCAACGTCCCCGGCTGATCCCCGCTCGCCGTCGGCGTAAACGCCACCCCCACCACGCAAGAGGAAGCCGCCGCCAGCTTCGTCTTGCAGGTGGTCGCCCCAGCCGCTAGGCTGTACGGCCCGGTCAGGCTCACCGCAAGCCCATTCGCCGTCTGCCGCCCCAGATTGCTGATCGTCGCCGTCAACGGCGCGCTCGCCGTTCCTACCGGCGTCGCGGGAAACCCAAGACCCGCCACGCTCGACTCCAGCGTAATCGCCGCCGCCCCCGTTCCCATCACCGTCACCGTAGCCGACGAAGGAATCGCATTGCTCGCCGTCACCGTCAGCGTCGCGCTCTCCAAACCCACCGCCGAAGGCCCAAACGTCACTTGAATGCTGCAACTCGCCGCCGGAGCCAGCGGCCCCGTGCAGGCCGGAATATCCGTCGGCGCGCTCAGTTGAAGATCCCCAATCCCGCCCCCGCTCGGCCCCGAAAAGCCGCTCAGCGCAAACGCCGGCTCGTTCATCGTCTCCTGGCCAACATTCGTCACCTGCACCGTAAACGCCGAACTCGTCAGCCCCACCACCACCGTCCCCAGATTCAGCGTCGCCGGAGAAACCTCCAGCTCCGGAGGAGCCAATCCCGTCCCGCTCAGCGCCACCTGACCAACTCCAACCCCCGGACTGCTCGTCGTCACCGTCAACGTCGCCGTCGTCGCCCCCGTTGCCAGAGGCGTAAAGATCACTCCCAACGTGCAGGACGAGCCCGCCGCCACGCTCGCCCCGCAAGTCGTCGCCCCCAGCGAAAAATTCCCCTCTCCCACCCCCGAGATCGTAAATCCCGGATTCAGCAGCGGCGACCCGCCCTTGTTCGCAATCGTCACCGTCCGCGCCGCGCTCGGCACATTCACCTGTTCCCCGCCAAACGCGATCGAAACCGGCGTTGCGCTGATCGTCGGCGGTCTCAGCCCCGTTCCCGCCAGATGCACCTGCTGCGCCCGCAGCGCATCCGAAATCGTCAGCGTCCCGTTCTCCGTCAGCGCCACCGTTGGCGCAAACTCCACCGTAATCCCGCACGAGGAATTCGCCGCAAGCTGGCTCCCGCAATCGCTCACCACCGAAAAATCCTCATTCGACAGCGTATCGCTCACCGAGGTCCCAATCGACTCAAGCGGCAACCCGCCCTTGTTGGTCAGCGTCACCGTCAGCGGCGGCGACACCCCGCCCACCACTGTCGAGGCAAAGCTCAGGCTCGTCGTCGAAAGCGTATCCGTCGGACCAATCACCCCCGTCCCGCTCAACACCGCCGTCTGCGCCCCCACGCTGTCGGTCACCGTCAGGCTGCCCGTCGACGCCCCCGCCTGCGTTGGCGCAAAGTCCACCGTCACCGCGCAGCCCGTATTCGCCGCCAGCGTACTCCCGCAGCTATTGCCCACCTTCACAAACGGAGCCGTCACCGCGATCGACGCAATGGTCAGCGTGCTCCCGCCCGTATTCTGCACATTGAAGCTCTGCGTCGCCGACGCCGTTCCCACCGCCTGCGACCCAAAACTCGCGCTCGCCGGCGTCAGCGTCACATTCGCCGTCGCCAACCCCGTCCCGCTCAACGGAACCAGCAGCTCCCCGCCCGCCACATTCGCCTGGATCGCCAACGTCGCCGCCCGCGCCCCCGTCGCCGTCGGCGCAAAGCTCACCTTCAGCAGGCAAGCGGCACCCCTCGCCAGCGTATTGCCCACGCAGGTATTCGTCTGGCTGAAATCCCCCGCCGCCGCTCCCGTAAACAACGCCCCCGTCACCGTCAGCCCCGTAGCACCGGTTACTGTGACCTTCACCGCCTGCGCCGCCGAAGTCGTCCCCACCGTGGCGCTCGCAAACGTCAGCGAAGCCGGCGTCACCGTCGCCGTCGTCGCCGCCACCCCAGCCGTCGCCGGCGCAATCTGCCAAATCCCCCGCCCATACGTACCCGCCGTCAGCATCGGCGTCGTCGCAGTCACCGGCGTCGCCACCAGCGCCGTCACCGGAGACAGCGGCAGCCCCGTCCCATACTGCGACCAGCAAGCCGCCGCAACGCCGCACGTCCCCACCGCTCGCGTCGCAAACACCCCCAAGTCCGTCCCCAAATACACCGTATTCGCATCGTTCGGGTCCACAACCAAAGCATTCACCGGCGCATCCGGCAAATTCGAGTCGATCCCCGTCCAGTGCGCCCCGCCGTCCGTCGACCGGTACACCTGCAAGAGAGGTGCCGAACTGTCCGCGAAGCCCGAAATCGTCGCGTACACCGTCGCTCCCGTAGCATCGTGCGGGTCCACATAAAGGCTGCTCACATCCAGCCCAAACGCATTGAACGCCAGCCCATTATTCAAGACCGGCGAAAGCGCCAGGTCCGTCCACGCGCTCACCGTCCCATTGGCCGCAACCGTCGCCGCAAACACATGCCCCGGCACCACCCCGCCCCCATCCTCCACGCCCGCCATGCCCACATAAATCACCTCGCCCCCGCCCGTCACGCTCCCGATCGCCAGGCTCCGAATCAACGCGTTCCCATCGCAAACCGAAGCATTCGTCCCATCCAATACCGGCGAAATCGCATTCGCCGCCGTCCATCCCACCCCCGACGCCGGCCCGCGCCACACCCGGCACGTCCCAATCACCACATCCGAAGGCACAACCGAATCCAGCTTGAACTCCGCCGGATACGGCATCGACAGCCCATCGTCCTCCACCTGCGCCTCGCCGATCGCCGGCACAGTCCCAAACAGCGCCGCCGTACACGCCGAGGCCGAATCGCAGTTCAGAATCGAAACCCCCGCCGCGTTGTTCGCATACCAGTTGTTCTTCGTCGCCGTCGGGTCGATCGCCACCGGACCCCCCTCCCCGCCCAGCACCTCATTCCAATCCCCAGCCTTCGCCGGAGCATTCTGAATCCCCGCCACCCCATTCGCCCCCAGCCCAGCCAGCAGCGTCGAAGCCGTCGAAGCCGACTCCGCCAGCGACTCCACCTCCGCCAGCGATCCCAGGCTCGCGTTCAAATTCTGCCAGTGCGAAGCGTCCGTCGCCGCACACGCCGATCCCGTCTCCCCCACCAGATCCGTCGACCGCCAAAGCCCGCCATCCGTCCCCACATAGATCAGCGAAGGATTCCCCGTATCCCACGCAAACCCATGCTGGTACTCGGCCACCTGCGCGCTCATGCACGTCGTCGCATTCGTCGTATTCCGCCACGCGCAGCTATTGGCCAGGCTGCACTTCCACAAATCGTTGTCCCCGGCAAACAGCAGCGTATCCTGCCCCTGACCCAGCGCCGAAGGCACCGCCGCCAGCGTCAGATTGTAGTCGCCATTCTCGATCGTCGCCGGCCCACTCCCATCCGAGGTCTCCAGCGCCGAGGTCCCCAATTGCACCCCAAACGTAATCGCGGAATTCGAGCATACCCCGCCCGAAATCTGGCACTGATCCTGCCAAATCCCCTGGTCCTGGTTGAATTCATCCACCGTCCACGCAAACGTATCCCCCGTCTGCGGATTCACCGCCAAACTCCCGCGAAAGATCGGGCACCCAGCCACCCCCACCGCACCAGCCTCCGTCGGACAATTCCCCGGCGTCAGCCCAACTCCGGGCTGATTCGCCATCTGCGTCCAGTTCATCCCATCCGTCGACTGGTAATACCCATGGAACCGCACCGCCGCCACAAACACCTGCCGCACCGGATTCCAAACCACTGAGGTCGCCGCATTCCCATCCGGCAGCGCAAACCCATCCGCCGGCCCCTGCACATCCTCGCCATTCAGGTCCGTAATCCGCGCCAAATGCCAAGTCGCCCCGCCGTCCGCGGACCAATACAGCCCCTCCAAACTCGCGCCCGTCACCCCGGCATTCACCAGCGTTCCCTCATACGCCTGGCTCACCGCCGCCACCACCAGTTGCGTATTCGCCGTGCTCCACGCAAACCCCGCAAAACCCTCCCCCACAAACGAGTAATCCTGCGGTCCAAACCCATCCTCCTCATCCATCGTCTGCGTAATCAGCGTCCACGTCGCCCCGCCGTCCGTAGAACGCAGCAGACCCGCCCCGTAATACGAGTCCAGCGCGTCATTCGGATCGCCCAACCCCGCCAGCACCACCCCCGTCGCGCCCGGCTGCACCGTCACCGCCCCCACGCTGATCCCCGCCTCGACCGCCCCGCTCGTGCTGCTCAAAGCCGGCAAACTGTCCGTCAACGGCAAGAACTGCACCGTGGAAGTGCTCCCAGCCGCGGCGTTCTGGCTCTTCCACAGCCCACCTCCCGTCGTCCCCACAAACACATGGTTCCCCGAAGCATCCGAAGGATCCAGCGCAATCGCCGAAACCCTCCCCGTCACCAACCCAAACTCCAAAGAATTCACCCCCACCGGCCCAACAGCGCTCCAAACCGGCACACTCGCGCCCAGCGGCGCAACCCCACCACTCTCCCCCCGCACACCCTTGTCATCCTGAGCAAAGCGAAGGACCCGCTTCCCACCGTTGTCATCCTGAGCAAAGCGAAGGACCCGCTTCCCACCGT
>Ga0116230_10001510_pt1 | contig 22270 bp, 21 predicted proteins | sample S1TSphfallax_3_FD_88678 | JGI IMG/M metagenome (GOLD analysis project Ga0116230, IMG submission 88678) | Host-associated microbial communities from peat moss isolated from Minnesota, USA - S1T2_Fd - Sphagnum fallax MG | ecosystem: Host-associated > Plants > Peat moss > Unclassified | place... | reverse complement strand
GTCGGTGACGACGCGTTGCGACCCGGCCTCGCGGTCACGTTGTGCTTCGACGACGGCCGCACGCGCGAAGCGACGATCGCCGCGGTGCGCCGTCACAAGGGCCGCCCGCTCGTGCGCATCGACGACATTGCCGATGCGAACGCCGCCGAAGCGCTCGGTCACGCCGATCTGCTGATCGCGCGCGACGATGCGCCGCTCCACGACGGCGAGTATTTCGACGCCGATCTCGTCGGCTGCCGGCTCGTCGACGAGGACGGCGCGGATCTCGGCGCGGTCGTGCAGGTCGCCCATTATCCCGCGCAAGACATGCTCGTGATCGGGCCGAGTCGCGCGCTCTTGCCGTTGGTTCGCGCGTTCGTCGCGCGCGTCGATGTCGCACGCAAACAGATCCACGTGACCGTGCCGCCGGGTTTGCTCGACCCGGCCGAGGCCGATCAGGCCTGAATCAACGCGCGGGCGTCGGCGTCGCGGTCGGCGCGGGCGAGGGCGATCCGGAGGGTGAGGGCGAGGGCGACGGAGCCGAACGGCGGTGGTGGAAGAGGCCGCCCAGCGTCGCTTCCGGCGCCTGGGTGGAATCGGGTCGCGCACCGGTCGCTTCGGACGACGGCGATCCGGCGGCGGCGGGCTGGAGGCTGCCGTAACTCGTGTGCGCGGCGCGATCGAGGATGCCGGCGCGGATGATGTCGCCTTGCGCGTTCACGTCGGCGAGGTTCGCGATCTGGCCCGAGTTGCTGAAGACGACCGTTCCCGACGTGACGCTGACCACTTGCTCGATGATCGATGCGCCGTCGCCGAGCGGCGTGATGAAGCCGGTGACGTAGAATTGCGCGCCGGCTTTGCGCGCGGCCGTGAGGTAGTCGGTGCGATCGACGTTGGGATCGGCCGGCACGACGCGAACGCGACCGTCGATCGCGATCTCGTTGGCGAGCGCCGTCACGATGCGCAGGTTGGTATCGCGCGAGAGCGAGGCCGATGCCTGGAGCGGATAGACGACGACGAGGGGGGCATCGCTCGGGGGCGCGGCGGCTCCCAGCGCGACCAGCGCAAAAAGCGCAAGCAATAGACGGCGCACGCCTGGCTGCGTTCAACGTTTGGTTGGCCGATCCTTACGACGCAAGCGTGGCGGCCGCAGGCGGCACCGCCTCGCTCTGCGGTCGCCGTGCCAATTGTCGTTCCCATTCCGCGCTCACGTGCGCGCCGAACAAGAAGATCATCGAGACGAAATACACCCACAGCATCACCGCGAAGATCGCTGAGAGCGTGCCGTAGATTTGCAAGAAGTTGGCGTGGGCAGAATAGATGCCGAACGCCACTTGCGCGATCGAGTAGCCGACGGCGGTCACGATGGCGCCCGGAATGCCGAACGTCCAACTCGCGCGGCGGTTCGGCAGATACGTGTAGATCAGCGCCGAGAGCACGAAGATCAAGCCCAGCGAGAACGCGTATGAACCGACGGTCGGGATTCCGCGGAGGGACGTGAGGCCGGCGACGCGCACGACCGTTGAGATGAGCACCGGGACCGCCGTCGCGAGGATCAGCACGATGCCGACGATCGGCACGAGCACGAGCGCGATCAGCATCTCGATCACGAAATGACGGCTGGGAATGCCGAGCGAGCGGTCGAGACCGTAGGAGATCGCACCGAAGACGTTCTTCGCCGACCAGACGAGGCCGGCCAAACCGATCGCGCCCGAGATGCCGCGATAGGCGACGACCGAGGGCAGATTCGAGGAGACGAGATCGTAGATCTGCGGTGCGAGCCGGTCGATCGTCTCGAGCGCGCGCTCGCTTCCGGCGGCCGTGCCGTAGATGTACCCGAACATCGCGACGATCACGAGCGAGAGCGGAATCGCCGCGAAGATCGCGTTGAACGCGACGGCCTGCGCCAAAAACGACGCGCCGTCGCTCGAGAAGTTCAGCCCGGCGACGCGCATCACGTCGACGAGTTCGCGCAACCGCTCACGCATCGCTGATGCTCGCCGCGATCGTCGTCGTGTTGAACGGAGCCTTCGTGCCGGCGACGCCGCCCGTGCGACGCCTTTTCGGCCACGTGATGGCACCGCTGCTCCCCGTCGTCGCGCGGCTCGTCGACACCGTCACGGTCGACGGCGACGACGTGACGCTCGTGCGCGGCGCGCGGACCTGCGTGTTTCGCGTCGGCGCGCCGGCGTACCGTTGCGATGACGGTACCGTTCGCCCGGCCGGCGTGGCGCCGTTCGGGCGCGACGGCGTGGTATACGTTCCGCTGGCGGCGGTCGCCAGCGCCTTCGGGGGTCGCGCGACGTACGACGCGCGCAGCGCGAGCGTCGGCGTCGTCATGCCGGCGCGCTGGTCGGTGACGACGCCTGCGCCGTTCGATCCCGCGGCGCCGCAGGTCGTGCCGACGCGCGTCTTCACGCCGCAGCCCGGCCCGCCGAGTCCCCGGCCGGCCGTCTCGAGCGTGCCGCAACCACGCCGCACGGCGATCCCCGCCATTCCCTCGCGCGTGCCCGACTAGAGCCCGGCGTCGCCGAGCGCTTTGAACCAGCCTTGCGTGACCGGATCGTCCCACCAGTTCGCGACCCGCGCTTCGGCATCGTGAACGCCGCGCAGCGCGTCGACGTGCCCGGCGATCGTGGTCGGATCGGGGTTCGCTTCATCGAGGTGCGCGCGCAACGCGTCGAGTCGGTCGCGCGCCGCGGGATCGTCGCCGATGGCGCTACGCAAGTCGTCGTACGGCAGCGGCGGCGTGGTGGGGCGACGGTCATCGTTCATAGGCGACGTGTTCCCGCTTTCGGGCGCCTTCGCCGCTTCGTCGCGTCGTCGCCACGCGTAGGGTGCGCGGCGTCGCATACCGTAGCGAGCGGCATGACCCTCGCGCGCTGCACCATGACGGAGGCCTCCATCAGCGGGAGTGCGGCGGCCGACGGCGCCGGGGCCGCCTTGCTCGCGCGCGCATGACGACGGCGACCGCGTCCGCCGCCACCGCCGGCGCGCCGGAGACGGAGCGGCTCTTCGCCGGACCGCGTTCGATTCGCACGCCGCGCGAGCGCTTCACCGCGCTCTCGCTGATCGTGACGGTTCCGGTGACGCTCGCGGTCATCGGTGCCGTGTTCCACGGCATCACGGTGACGCAGGTCGCGCTGCTCTTCGTCGGCGGCATGGTGTTCGTGTCGCTCGCGCGCGGACGATTGCTCGGCAGCAGCATTCGCGTGCGCCGCGAGGAGTTTCCCAACGTCGTCGCCGTCGTCGAGCGCGCCGCACGCCGGCTCGGCATCGCGCCGCCGCAGGTGTTCATTCGCGACGATTACCTCGTGCCGCTCAACTCGATCGGCCTCGGCGAACCGTACGCGCTCGTGCTCTCGAGTCAGTATCTCCAACTCTTCACCGACGACGAACTCGCGTTCATGGTCGGCCGCGAGCTGGGGCACATCGCGGCCGGCAACACGCGGCTGCTCTCGCTGATCAACGCGTCGGGGCGCACGAACCCGGTCGTCACGTCGCTCTTCGGCGGCTGGATCCGCCAGACGGAATACACCGCCGATCGCGCCGGCCTCTTGTGCACGTCGCTCGGCTCCGCGCTCAAGGCGATTGCGGTCTCGACCTTCCACGTCAGCGGCCGTCAGGTCGAATCCGCGATGCTGCACGATCAACGTCGCGACATCGAGAACGACATCATCCTGCGGCTCGGCGAAGTGACGGGCAATGTGCCGTACGCGGTGAACCGCGTGCGCGCGCTCGAGGCGTTTGCCGCAAGCGATCTCTACCTCACGTGGACGCGCCGGCTCGACGTGAACCCGTTGCCCGTGCGTGCCGCGCTCGGCCCCGCCGACGGTCCGGTCGACCGGCGCGAGACGGCGTCGAACCTGCGGCGCTTTCTCGCGGTCGCGATCGATCTGATCCTGATCAGCATCATCTTCCACACCGCGAACGTCGTGCACGCGACCGTCGATGCGGGCGACGCGAGCACGGTCCATCACGTGCACGTGACGGTGCACCGGTTCAATTGGCATACGCTGCGCGATTACATCGAGGCCAACTCGTGGCTCTGGTATTTTCCCTACGCGGCGGGTCTCGTCGCGCTCAGCGGCCGCACGATAGGCATGATGATCCTCGACCTGCGCGTCGTCGGCCGCATGCACGAGCGCGCCGGGATCGCGCAGACCATCTGGCGCTTTTTCCTCGCCATGGTGTGCACGATCACCGTGTTGCCGATGGTGTACGGGTGGTTCCGGCGCGTCCATCTGCACGACCGCTGGTCGCGCACGTTCTTGATCGGCAATCGCGCCGGCATGCGCTGAACGCCGCCGGCCGCGCGGTCAGTCGGTGTCGGTCGTCTTCGGCGGTCCGTTGCACGCACCGGGTTGAATCGCGAGCGGCGGCGTGGTGCTCAGGCCGAACGCGACGGGATACGACGATGCACCGTCGGTCATGTAGGTCGCATCGATCGTCCGCGTAGCCCCGGGATCGAGTTCGAAGGCGCGAACGAGTCGCGGTTGATTCGGATCGTCGACGCACGGAATCGTCGTCGGTGCGTTCTCGCCGGCGAACAAGAGCGTGACGGTCGCGCCCCCGCCGCCCTCGGTGCGTTCCCACAAGAACACGCTCTGCGGTTGCGTCGTCGGGTTCGCGAGGTGCAGATGCACGTCGCGCACGACGCCGTAGTCGCCGCCGAGCGCGCGGCCGTCGGGCAACGCATTGGGCAGGTCGAGCATGCCCGCGCGCACCGGTTCCGGATCGGGCGCGCCGACGGTCAGCGAGAGGTCGATCGGCGGCACGTCGGCGAGCGAGTAGATGCCGCGGCGCGCGTGTGAATCGTCGGGCAACTCGGGACCGGCGAGCAACGCCGGCAGATCGTCGGGACCGGCGGCCGTCACGACCGACACGTCGACGTCGCCGCCGCTGACGACGCGCAGATCCTCGATCGCCTCGATCAGGTCGTTCGGTTGCATCGTGCCGAGCGGAAGTTCGAGCGGCACGCCCGGCGCGACGCCGACCAGCGCGCTCTGTTGCAATGCGCGTGCCAGCAAGAAGCGCGCGGAGGCTTGTTGACCGACGTAGGCATACTCCGGATTCGGTCCAACCGACGTCCCGAGGAGTTGCACGAGTGCGGGCATGCCCGTCGTCTGCAGCACGAGCGAGAGGCGGCGCGGAACGCCAGCCGCGACGTGATAGAGCAGCAGCCGCACGGGCGCATCGGTCGCGAGCGTGCCGCGGAAGAGTACGCCGTCGTCGGCCGGCGGTATGTACTCCGGATCGTCGCTGTAGAAGAGCTCGCGCGCAACGAGCACGGGCAGTGCGGCGACGGTGACGTGCACGTTCGTCGTGCCGGTCACGTCGGGGAGCACGCCGCGACCGCCGATCACGACGCCGGCCAACGCGTCGAGCGTCGTGCCCGGCGCGAGGTTTCCGTCGAGCGTGATGCCGTGGATGTCGAGCGTCGTTCCCGCTGCGCGCTGCGCGAGCGCGTCGATCGCGGCGCGCACGCGCGCGGTGACGAAGGCCGGCGTCACCGTCCCCGCAAGCTGGATCGTCACCGCCGGCGGCACGACGCCCGCCGCGTGCGGCGGCTCCGGCGAGGCGACCGGCGATGGCGTTGTGCTCGGAAGCGCCGTGGGCGACGCGAGCGGCGGCGGGTTCTGCGCACCGGCCGGGCCGCCGGCCCATACCACGGACCAAGCGAGGAACACGGCGGCTAATGGAATTTTCATCGGGAGAACGCCAAACTCAGGCGTCGAGCGGTGAAGTCCCTTGCGTCCACTGCCGACAACAAGGAGGCGAACGTGGAGGTCGGGCGCTTGCGCGTCGGTGCGTACCGGTTGTTTGGTGCGATCCTCGTCATCGTCTCGACGATCGGCGCCGGCCCCGCCGTGAGCAACGCCGACGTCGCCGTGTTGCGCGAACTGCGTCCGCCGCAACGCGCGAACGTGTTCGTCGTCGCGCGCGATGGTTCGTTGCACGTGCTCTACGGCGACGGTCTCGATCTCCCGCCGCCGCCCGATCCGGTGCCGCTCGCGGCCGCGCCCAAGCCGGTCGCGGTGCCCGCACGACGTCGCGCGCCCGCAGCGGTCGCGCTGCACCCGGTTCCCATCCTGCCGCACGCCGTCATCGCGATGCCGGGTCTGCTCGCGTTCAACGCGCAGCTCTTCGTGCCGACGCGCGCGTTGCCGAAGCCGAAGCCGCCGGTCGCGCACGCGACGGGCCACGACCTCGCCTGGCTCTATCACCACCGGTTCGATGAGAGCGCGACGAACGTGCCGGGCGTGCCGGTGCGCTCGCAGGTCGCGTCGCCCTTCGACATCGATTCGGGCGCGTTTCACGGCGTGCGCGCGAACAACGGCTGGAGTGCCGTGCGCGTGAGCGTGTCGATCCCCTGCGGCGTCAGTCACTTCGTCACCGGCCCCGGCTTCGATTCGATGGGCTCGCCGGCGACGGTCGATCTCGAGACGGGCTACGTCTACATCGGCGGGTGGGGCGCGGGGCCGCGCGGCGTCTCGGTCGATGCCGGTCTGCAGAAGAGTTCGGCGCAGGCGGATCGCGACGAGTACGCGTTCTACTGGAAGTTCGACCGCAATAAACCGATCACGTCGGACGAGCGCTTTCCCTGCGGCGGCCCCGACGTCGTGCTCGAACTCTATCCCGTCTCGACGACGCAACTCGTGTTCTCGGCGACCGGCGTGACCGACGCGGGCGAGCAGCGCACGCTGACCGTCGTGCAGACCACGCGACCCGACGACGGTTGGATTCCCACGGGCGGCTCGAGCGACGACGGCGTCATCCTCAAGCGCATCATCTCGATCGCGCAGCCGTGGCAGTGGAAGCAGCGCTTCGGCGGAGGGCGCAGCGACCGCTTTACGAGCGGCAGTTACTTCGGCGTGAACGGACCGCACGATCTGACGCCGCGGTTCGTGTGGAGCCGTTGCGAGGTCGGCCGCGTCGTGCCGCCGGCCATCGTGCCGTCGTATCAGCCGTGGACGGGTGCCGACACGTGGACGTCGCGCATCCCCGGCACGTACACCGATTGGCCGCCGCTCGGCGTGCTGCGCAAGAGCGACGGCGCGTGCGATGCCGCGGGGCTCTATCTGCGTGCGTGAGCGTTGCGCGCTCGCGCTCGCAATCGCCGTGATGATCGCGTTCTCGCGCGGCGCGTACGGCGCCGACGATGCGGCCGCCGGGTACGCGAACGTGCGTCCCTCGCTCGTGAAGGTGTGGGCGTTCGACGCGCACGGGCGGCCGTTCGAGAGCGGCTCGGGCATCGTGATCGTCTCGAACGCGTCGCGCTCGCTCGTGCTGACGGCGGCGCACGTCGTCGCCGGTGCGTCCGCCATCACGGTCGACATCGATCGCGACCGGCACGACATCCCCGCGCATCTGCAAGAGCGCGGTCCGCGCGATCTCGCGCTGCTCGCGGTCGATCGCGGCGGCCTCGTGCCGGCGACGTTCGCGCCGCGCTCGCGCGCCGTCGTCGAGGGCAACCTGATCGCGGTCGCCGGCTTCGTGAAGCACGACGAGTTGATCGGCATCGTCGGTCAGGAGCCGCGCCTGCTCTATCCCGGTACGATCAGCTCGCGCCCCGACGACGGCGCGTATCTCGAATTGGAAAACGTGCACATCGAAGAAGGGCTCAGCGGCGGGCCGGTCTTCGATCCCGATACCGGCGACGTGCTCGGCATCGTCACCTCGCGCACGAGTGATCAGCGCGGCGGCTTCGCCGATTCGGGCGCGCTCGTCGTCGTGCCGTTCCTCGCGTCGAACGCGATCGCGTTGCGCGAACGCAGCGGCCGCACCGTGGTGCTGATCGCGCCCGCGCCGACACCGACACCGCGTCCGCATCCCGCCGCCACCATTGCACCGCGACCCGCCGCCAAGCCGGTCGTAACGGCGCCACCCGTCGTCGTGCTCGCCGCACCGAAGGCGACGCCCGATCCGCCCGCGGCGCACGTGTGGGACGCGCGCGATGCGAGCCCGCATCGCATCGTCTACACCGACAACGGCTGCGCGATCGCGCTCTCGCTCTCGATCGCCGACCTCACGTTCGGTGCGAGTACCGACGACGCGCGGCTGACCTTACGCGTCGCGCGCCGCGTCGCATCGACCGCGGCTTGCGCCGACCTCGCCGACAGCGATCCGAGTAACGGAACGTATCGCGCGGCGGCCGCGTCGTTCGACGGCCGTCACGTCACCGTTCGATTCCAATTCGTCGCCGGCGACAATCCGAATGCCGCCGACACCACGATCTTTCCGGCCGACGTGAGCCTCGATGCGAACCTCGACGCCGCGCCGGTGATCGCGCACGTGCAATTGATGGACGCCGATTGGGACGACGCCCTCGACGTCACGGCCTCCAGAGATCGCTGAACTGCGTCGCCACGATCGCCTCATACGGCGGATCGCCCTCGAGGATGCCGACGTCGCGCGCAAACTGCTTCATGCCGCTCACGAACTCAGGTGAGATGCGCGAATCGTAATACGGCAGATCGCGTTCGACGAGGCCGCGGATCAGTTCGGCTTCGGCGGGCGGGAAGAGCTTGCGGCCGACCTGCGTCGCGAGATCGGGATTCTCGCGCAACGCCGCGTGCGTGGCGACGAGCGCGCGCACCGCAGCGGCGGCGGTCCCGGGATCGCGTTCGATCAACGCATCGGTCGTGACCAGCGAGGCCATCGTGTAGTTGAAACACGCCGGCGGACCGTCACCGCGCCGCGCGTCGAGCACGAGCGTACCGGCTCCGCTGCGAAGCGCAACCTCGGCGCCCATGCCGTTCGCCCAGAAGCCGTCGATCGTGCGTTCCGCGAGCGCCTTCGCGGCGGTGAGCCCGAAGTTGATGCCGGCGCCACCCGCACCGGGGACGGGAGCGATCGTGACGCCGTTCTCGGCGGGATCCATGCCCGCTTCGATCAGCAAGCGTTTCAAGCCGAGGTCGACCCACCCGGCCGCACCGATCGTGCGGCCCTTGACGCAGCTGATGTCGCCGCGCTCGGCGCCGATGTCGCTGCGCATGATCAGAAACCAATACATGCCCTGGCCGAGTCCGCCGAGCAGTTTCGCACCCTGCCAGGCGGGAAACGCCGACACGACCGAGTGCGAGGACGCGCCGACGAAATCGATGGCACCGTCGCGCAAGCGCTCCCAGCAGGTCGAGAGCGGGTAGATGAGTTCCAGCTCGACGTCGAGGCCCTCGCGCGCGAACAAGCCGAGTTCGACGGCGGCCGCGGCCGGAAAATATGAGTTCGAGATCAGATCGGGGACGGCGAGTTTCAAACCGCGACTCCGTTGGACGTGCGAAGAAGAGGCGCCGTTCCGTCGTCGTGTTGCGGGTTCCTAGAGACGCGAGCGCATGCAGTAGCGCGACCGCCGCGCGTACAAGCCTCCACCGATGACGAGCACCACGACCGATCGCGCGACCACCGTCCGCCCCGCCGATCGCCTGCGCGGCGATGAGGAACGGTATGACGGACGCATCAAGGTGTCGGGCCAAGCGCAGTACACGGCCGACTTCGCGATGCCCGACATGCTGTGGGCGGCCTTCGTGCCGAGCACGGTCGCGCACGCGAAGATCGTCGCGATCGACGCGCGAGCGGCGCGCGAGATGCCGGGCGTGCACGCCGTGCTGACCGGCGCCGACATCGGCGAACGGTTCTTCGGCCGCCGCCTCTGCGACTGGCCGGTGCTCTCGATCGATCGCGTGCGATTCATCGGCGAATACGTCGTCGCGATCGCCGCCGACACCGCCGAGATCGCGCAAGCCGCAGCGGCGACGGTCGAGATCGAATACGAAGATCTCCCCGGCCTCTTCGACGCGGAAGCGGCGCTCGAGCCCGACGCCCTCGTGCTGCACGAGCATCCCGAGAAATATCCGTTCATGTTTCCGAAGCGGCCGCAGCACGCGCATCCCAACATTCAAGGGCGTGTGGTCTCGGCCGTCGGCGACGTCGACGCGGCGCTCGCCGAAGCGGATCGCACGTTCACCTACACGTTCACGACGCCGCGTTATCACGGCGGCTACATCGAGCCGCGCGCCACGCTCGTGTGGTTCGACGGCGACGGCGTCGTGCACGTGATCTCGACCAACAAGAGTCCGTTCGGCCTGCGCGAGCAGATCGCGACGACGACCGGACTGCCGAAAGAGAAGATCGTCATTCACCCGAGTTACATCGGCGGTGATTTCGGCGCGAAGGGCCTCTCGGTCGAGGAGTTTCCTTGTCTGTATCTCGCGCAGGCCACGGGCCGGCCGGTGAAGTTCGTGCGCACGTACGTCGACGACATCCGCTCGACGAACGTCCGGCACGCCTCGAAAGTCACCGTGACGTACGGCGTCTCGGCGAGCGGCAAGTTCACGGCTCTGGACGTGCGCGCGCTCTACGACGGTGGCGCCTACGCCGCCGGTAAGGTGATCCCGACGATCGTGCCGGGGCCCGACACGAAGTCGCCCTACGGCATCCCGCACCAGCGCTTCGACCGGCTCGCCGTCTACACGAATTCGGTGCCGGGCGGTTTCGTGCGCGCGCCGGGTGACGTGCAGATCGTCTTCGCGCTCGAGTCGGCGGTGGACCTCATCGCGCGCGAGATCGGCGTCGACCCGCTCGAATTGCGCATGCTCAACGCTGCGCGCGACGGCGACGTCGACATCGAGCATCACTCGTTCGCCGATGCGCGCGGGGTCGAGGTGCTCGAGACGGTCAAACGCGAGTCGGCGTACGGCACGGCGCTGCCGCCCGGACGCGGCGTCGGCGTCGCGCTCTCGGTGCGACACATCGGTGCGGGCAAAACGTCGCTCGCGCTGCGGCCGAACGCGGACGGGTCGATCGACATCCATACCGGCGTGACCGAACAGGGCATGGGCATCCTCACCGTGATCCAGCGCGTGGTCGCGGCCGAACTCGGCATCGACGACGCGCTCGTTCGGCCGGCACGCGGCGCGACCGATGCGGTGCCGTTCGATCCGGGCGTCGGCGCGAGCCGCTCGACGCACATCGTCGGGCAGGCCGCGCTCGACGCGGTGCGCCAACTGCGCAACGATCTCGATGCCAGCCTGCCGTGGGAAGCGGCGGTCGCCGCGCTCGTGCGCGAGAAGGGCGAGGATCGCACGTATATCGGCACCTACGACGGCGAGCACGCGCACGGCTCGCCCGAGCACAACAACTTCGCGGCCTACGCGATCGACGTGAGCGTCGACGAAGCGACGGGCACCGTGACGATCAACGACGTGGCCTTCGCCGTCGACGTCGGCACGGTGATCAACCCGGTCGCGCACAGCGGTCAGATCGACGGCGGCTTCGTGATGGGACTCGGCCACGCGGTCACCGAGGAACTGGTCGTGGAAGACGGCCGCATCGTCAACCTCTCGTTCGCCGACTACAAGATGCCGACGCAGAAGGACATGCCGCCGTTCCGCGTCTTCTCGCTCGCGTCGGATGCCGGTCCCGGGCCCTTCGGCGCGCGCGCGATCGGCGAGGTCAACACCTCGGGCGTCGGCCCGGCGCTCGCCAACGCCGTGCACGCGGCATGCGGCGTGCGGATCGCCACGCTTCCCGTCACCGCCGAGCGCGTGTACGAGGCGCTGCATCCCGAAGCTTAACCTTCATTAATCCCGTGAATAACCGCGCGAAGCGCTCGGAATAAGAGCCTCGCTCGCTGCACGCGAGCGGGGGGGTGATGATGAGTAGCGGCGCGACGGGGACGTTCGCGGACATCGAGACGCACACGATCTCGAAGGAGCAGTGGCGGATCGTCGGGATTTCGGGCATGGGATTCTTCACCGATGCGTACGACCTGTTCGTCATCGGCGTCGCGCTCAAGCTGATCACGAGCGAGTGGCATCTCGATGCGCTCCAGATCGCGGTCGTCGGTGCGACGGCGCTCGTCTCGGCCGCGCTCGGCTCGGCGATCTTCGGTCGCATCGCCGACGTCTTCGGACGGCGATATATCTACGGCGTCGAGGTGCTCGTGCTCGGCGCCGGCGCGATCGCCTCGGCCTTCTCGCCGAACGTGTGGTGGTTGATCGCGTTCCGCTTCGTCCTCGGCCTGGGCATCGGCGGCGACTACCCCGTCAGCGCGACGATCGCGAGCGAGTTCGCCGGGTCGGCCGTACGCGGCCGCATGATCTCGAGCGTGTTCGGCATGCAGGGCGCGGGACTCGTCGTCGGGCCGTTGCTCGCGATGGCGCTGCTCGCCGCCGGCGTTTCGGGCGATCTCACGTGGCGCATCCTCCTCGCGGCCGGCGCGATTCCGCCGCTCGCCGTCTTCTGGGCACGGCGACATCTCAAGGAGACGCCGCGCTTTGCGAAGCTGAACGAAGGCAAGCCGCCGCGCGATCTCGCCGACGCGGAGCATCGCTTCGGCGACGTGCTCGGCGATTTGAAGCAGAACTACCGCGACGGCACGATCGTGCGCTGGCTCGCGGGCACGAGCGTGGCGTGGTTCGTGCTCGACCTCGCGTACTACGGCAATACGATCTCGAACCAGCAGTTCGTCAGTGCGGTCGCGCCGCGCGCGAGCGAAGTGCAGACGCTCTTCGTGTCGTTCCTCGTGTTCGCTCTCGCTGCGCTACCGGGCTATCTGCTCGCGATCTTCGGCATGGATCGATGGGGACGCAAGACGATTCAGATGCTCGGCTTCGCGCTGATGGCGATCACGTTCGGCGGCATCGCGGTGCTCGGCGACGCGAAGGCGCTGTTGATCCCGTTCGTGATCCTCTACGCGCTCAACTATTTCTTCACCGAGTTCGGGCCCAACACGACGACCTTCATCTATCCCGCCGAGATCTTTCCGATCCGCGTGCGCACGACGAGTCACGGCATCGCCGCGACGATCGGGAAAGTCGGCGCGGCCATCGGCACGTTCAGCTTTCCGCTCCTGCAGTCGGCGTACGGCCTCGTGGGACCGATGATCGTCGCAGCCGCGTGCAGCATCATCGGCTTGATCGTGACGTGGCGCGTACTGCCCGAACCGAACGGTCAGGATCTCGAAGCCGTCTCACGCGACCGCGCGTTCGCACCATCGGCCGCCGGCTCACCCGCCCCCGCTGTATAACCTCGCCGCCGGGTTAGGTGCGGACGAGGGCGGCGTGGCCGGTGACGGTGGCGGTGATGCGGTCGGCGTCGGCAGGCATCGCCGATCCGCGCCAGACGACGTGGAGGTCGGGGCGCACGAGGATCAGTTCGGCGCCGTAGATGTCGGCCGCAACGGGGCTCGCGATGTGCTGCACGTCGAGCGGCGTTCCCGCTGCGCCGAACGCGTCGATGAAAGCGGTTGCGTCGTGCGTTCCGCGGCCGACCTCGAGCAGCGTGTAGCCCGCGCCGAGCCGATCGTGGATCGCCGTTCCGTCTTCGAGCCACACGTGCGGGAGACGAAAGCCGGGCCACGTCGTCGGCACGTACGCCGTGTTGTTGGGATCGGGACCGTCGCCGGGTTCCTCGCAGACGATCGGCGAGCCGACGTAGCGATACCCGGCCTCGATGCCGAGGATCTCGGTCACCTTGCGCTGCTCGGCGTCGAATCGCGCCGCCATGTCATCGAGCGTGGCCGCCGCGCGCCAGGTGTTGCGACCGCTCATCGCGTTGCCCGATGCGGCGACGTTGCGCAGTCCGATCTGACGCCGTTCCGTCTCATAGGAATCGAGCAGCGCGGGGCCGCCCCAGCCCGCCAGCGTCGCGGCGAGTTTCCAGGCGAGGTCGGTCGCGTCGCCGATGCCGGTGTTCATGCCGAGCCCGCCGGTGGGAATCACCAGATGCGCTGCGTCGCCGGCGATGAACGCGCGACCGTCACGATAGCGCTCGGCGCAGAGCAGATGCTGCGTCCACGCGTTGACCGAGAGCGTTTCGAACGCGACGTCCATGCCGAGCGCGTCGCGGAAGATCGCGGTCATCTCCTCGTCGCTCTCGGCCGCGGCGTGCAGCGTCCAGTGCTTCGTGCTGTCTTGAATGATGATGAACGGAAAGATGGGCGGCTTGGTGATGTGGTAGTGGCGGCCTTTGCCCATCGGGATGCGCTCGAAGAGGTCGTCGCTGTGGAAGAGCGCCTGACGTAACGTGCGAATGCTGCCCTGGCCGTTCAGCGCGATCCCGAGCTGCTTGCGCACGGTGCTGGATCCGCCGTCGCAGCCGACGATGTAGGCGGCGCGCACGCGCTGCGTGCGGCCGTCGCTGCGCAGTTCGGCGGTGACGCCGTCCGCGTCTTGATCGAACGAGACCATCTCGCACGAGAAGCGCACGTCGATGTTCGGATACGTTTCGGCGATCGAGCGCAGCAACGGTTCGAGCGTGTACTGCGAGATCAGTTGATACGGTTCGAGCGGACGGCCGTCGTTGTTGGCCGCGATCGTCGCCTTGGCTTCGGCGACCGACGGATAGGGCAGGTGCACGAGCGCGTCGCCGGCCATCGACGGCGCGAGGAACACGTCCATCGGCACGTCGCGCGGTAAGCCCGCGGCGCGCACGCGATCGGCGATGCCGAGCCGGCGGAAGATCTCCATCGTGCGCGCGTTGCAGCGCTCCATCTTCGGGAGCTGGATCGAGGTGGCGTTCTTCTCGACCAGGAGCACGTCGACGCCGCGTTGGGCGAGATCGAGCGCCAGCGTGAGCCCGACGGGCCCCGCGCCCACCACCAGCACCTGCCTCGAATCGGTCGGCGACTCCATACGCATGATGGACGACGCGAGCGCGAAAGATGCCTCCCATGGAAACGGGGATGATCACGATTGCCGCACTGCGCGGCCGGCTCGACCGCGGGGAAACGACCAGCCGCGCGCTCTGCGAGGAAGCACTCGCGCGCATCGCCGATCCGGCAGGCGAGGGCGCGCGCGTCTTCACCGAAGTGTTTGCCGCGGGCGCACTCGCCGCCGCCGACGCGGCCGACGGCCTCCGTGCGGCCGGGTATGTCGCCTCGCCGCTGGCCGGCATCCCGGTGTCGGTCAAGGATCTCTTCGACGTCGCGGGATCGACGACGCGTGCCGGGTCGCGCGTTCTCGCCGCTGCGCCCGCGGCGACGGCCGACGCGCCGATCGTCGCGCGGCTGCGCGCCGCGGGCGCCGTCGTCGTCGGCAAGACCAACATGACGGAGTTCGCCTATACGGGGCTCGGCATCAATCCGCACTACGGCACGCCGCGCAACCCGTTCGATCGCGCGAGCGCACGCATCCCCGGCGGCTCGTCCTCGGGTGCCGGCGTGTCCGTCGCCGACGGCATGGCGGCGGTCGCGATCGGTACCGACACCGGCGGATCGGTGCGCATCCCCGCGGCGCTCTGCGGCTGCACCGGGTTCAAGCCGACCGCGCGCCGCGTGCCGACCGCGGGTGCGTCGCCCCTCTCGTTCACGCTCGACTCGATCGGACCGCTGGCGGCGTCGGTGGCGGATTGCGCGCTCACCGATGCGATCCTCGCGAACGACGCGACGCCGCTTGCGCCGCCGCCGCCCGCCGCGCGGCTGCGGTTCTTCGCGCCGACCACGACGGTGCGTGACGAGGCCGACGCGCACGTGCTCGCGACGTTCGAGGCGGCCCTCGCCGCACTGCGCGCCGCCGGCGCGATCGTCGAGGAAGGTCCGTTCCCGGCGTTCGAGCGGGTCGCCGACGTGATGCGCGGCGGCGGCTTCTCCGCGGCCGAGGCCTACTGGTGGCATCGCGAACTGCTCGCGCGCGACGGCGCGGGATACGATCCGCAGATCGCGCTGCGCATCCGGCGCGGGGCGGCGATCACCGCCGCCGACTACTTCGATCTGCAGCGCGCGCGGGCCGCATACATCACCGCGTTCGAGGCGCAACGCGCGGGCTACGACGCGCTGCTCTGGCCGGCGGTCGCGATCGCCGCGCCGCCGATCGCCGATCTGCTCGCCGACGATGACGTCTACGCGCGCATCAACCTGCTGGTGTTGCGCAACACGAGCCTGGTCAACGTGGCCGACGGCTGCGCGTTGACCGTGCCGATGCACGCACCCGGCAGCGCGCCCGCCGGCATGATGATCGTCGGCGGGAGCGGCGATGACCGTCGCGTGCTGGCGATCGGCGCGACGGTCGCGTCGGTGCTGAAGCCGCTTACGTCTGCGGCGTGAAGTCGAGCGCGAGCGAGTTCATGCAGTAGCGCTGACCCGTCGGCGCCGGACCGTCGTTGAAGACGTGCCCGAGATGCGAATCGCAGCGGCCGCAGCGAACCTCTTCGCGCGTCATCCCGTGCGAGCGGTCGACGACGATCTTCACCGCGTCGGGCGCGATCGGCTGGAAGAAGCTCGGCCAGCCGCTGCCGCTCTCGTACTTCGTCTCCGAAGAGAAGAGCGGTGCATTGCAGGCGCCGCACGCGTACGTGCCGTCGGCCTTGTTGTGGTAGAGCGCCCCGCTGAACGGCCGCTCCGTCGCGGCCTCGCGCAGCACGGCGTAGCGCTCCGGCGGCAATTCGCGTTTCCAGTCGGCGTCGGTCTTTTCGAGGTTACTCATGGCGTCCGTGAGACCGAAACGGTGCGGAGGAAAGTTGCGCGGAAGAAGGCGGCAACCGGAGGTTCGTCTTGGCCGTCCACTTTACGACGCTGGACCCATTCAATGACACCAGCGGCACCACGGGGCGTCCAAAGGGCGTGATGTCCACCTGCCGCGGCGCGTATCTCAACGCGCTCGCCGAGGCATTTCACGCGGGACTGCGCCCCGAGCGCGTCAATTGAGGCGGAACGTTCGCGTTCGCTTCTGGGGCACGCGCGGCTCGTTGCCCGCGCCGCTCGACGGTGCGGAGGTGGCGAGAAAGATCGGTGCGGCGTTGCGCGCCGTGCGCGACGGCGCGATCGCGCTCGGTGATGACGCGTCGATCGACGCCGTGGTGGCCGGATTGCCGTTTACCACACGGTCGACGTTCGGCGGCAACACGTCGTGCGTGCAACTCGACGCCGGCCATCCCGAGTGGACGGTATGCGATGCGGGGAGCGGGCTGCGCGCCTTCGGCGACGAGGTGCTCGCCCACCATCGCGAGCCGCAGACCTACAACCTGTTCCTCTCGCACGTGCACTGGGACCACATCATGGGGTTTCCGTTCTTCCGGCCGGCCTACGTGCCCGGGAACCGCATTCGCATCCACGGGTGCCACGAAGGGCTCGCCGAGGCGTTCATGCGCCAGCACGGTCCGCCGTCGTTTCCCATCGAGTTCGGTCAGCTCGGTGCCACGATCGAGTTCGTACGGCTGGAGCCCGATCGCAGCTATCGCATCGGCGGCTTCGACATCGTCGCGATCCCGCAACACCATCCCGGCGGTTCGTATGCGTACCGTTTTGCGGCCGCCGGCGCGGCGATCGTGTTCGCGACCGACGCCGAGTACGCGTTTCACTCGATCGACGACGCGGCGCCGTTCATCGCCCATTTCCGGGACGCCGACCTCGCCATCGTCGACGCGATGTACACCCTCGGTGAGGCGCTCTACGCGAAACAGGACTGGGGTCATTCGAGCAACGTCGCCGCGGTCGAGCTCGCGCAGGCCGCGCAGGTGCGACATTTGGTGCTCTTCCATCACGACCCGGCGAATCACGACGGCGCGATCGAGCGGCTGTTGCGCGATGCGCGTCGTTTCGAAGAAATTACACGCGGCGGCACGGGTTTGACGGTATCGGCGGCGTACGATGGCTACGAACTCGTCGTACCGTCAGGTCTGGGAATATGATTACTGCTTCGGTCGTCCTCGCCGGCATCGTCGTCGTGGCGGTGCTGGCCGGAATCGTCATCGAGCGCTCGGTGCGCGCGCGTCAGCGCCGGCGCACGGTGCTGAGCGAGCCGCGTCGATCCTACGAATTGGAAGCGCGCATCAAGACCGTGCTCACGGGTCCGCGTCAGAAATACGGGGACATCTTCACCGATTACACGGTGTGGAAGAGCGACACGGAGACGCGGCTCGAGCTCGTCTCCGGGCCGCCCTGGCAGCGGCTCAACGAGTTCACGCGGTGCCTCGTCGTGCGCTACCTCTGGCGCGTGCTCGAGAGCCTGGCCGGCGGCGCGGTCGTGATCATCGACCAGCCGAAACAGCTCTGGAACGAGGACGTCGATCTGGGCTTCCGCGATCAGGGCTTCGACTGGAAATCCTTCGGTGCGGGGCCGCAGTTCGTCAACGAAAGCTGAGCGCGCGGCATGCCGATGCCGCTCGTCCTCATCGATAGCGATTGCGTCCTCTGCGACCGCTCGGTACACTTCATCGCGAATCGCAGCATGCCCGGCTCGTTCCGCTTCGTCGCCCGCACGTCGGACGAAGGCCGGGCCGCGCTCGCGCCCTTCCCCGATGCCGCCCGCGCCGATGCGATCGTCGTGATCGCGGATGGCCGGGCCGCGGTGCGCAGCGACGCCGCGCTGGCGATTGCCCGGCGGATGGAGCAGCCGTGGCGCGCGCTGGCCGCGCTGCGCTTCGTGCCGCGACCGCTCCGGGATGCCGCCTACGATCTGGTGGCGCGCAACCGGTATCGCTGGTTCGGCCGGCTCTCGCCCTAGGGATGCTCTGAAGAAGCTCTACGAGCGGCTCAGCAGCGCGCCGATGAACGGGAGCACGCGCATCGGGCCGCACCGCTCGGCCTCGCTCGGCCGGTGCACGGCACACGCCGCGAGGTCGAGGCGGCCGAAGCCCGGCCCGGTCGCGTGGCAGCCGCAGGCCCAGCGGACGTGGGCGACCACCGGACGGCGTTTGCGGCCGGGTTCGGCGTCGATATGAAAACGAACCGGCGAACCTAAACGTGCGCGCAGGTCGATAAGCGTACGGTTCACTCCGGCCAGCATACCGGCCGTTCCTGAGAATCTCGAGGTGATTTCGATGAGAATTCTCATCGCAAATGCACAACGCGCGGCGCGATCCTTCCGACGGACGGCCTGAGGGTTCGCGCTCCCGGGAGCCAAAAATTTTCGTCTTTGGCCGCTTAGGGAGGCCAACGTCTCGGCACGCCCGTCAAGGAGAAACAGAGACCCGTATGAGCATCGAACTGCGCGATTACCTGGAGCTTCCATATGCCAAGCTCGAAGAGCTGAATTTGGAAGCCAAGGAAGACCGCAAGAAACGCGTTGCCGCGCACACCATCCAGGAAAAACGGCTCAAGTATCTGACGGATACCAAGGGCATCAAGGCCGTGACGCTCATGTTCAGCGACCTCGAAGGCCGCCTGCACATGCTCGACTACGACAAGAAATTCTTACTGAAGTCCTACGACAACCTCACGTTCGACGGCTCGTCCATTCGCGGGTTCACGGCGCAGAAAGAGAGCGATCTTCGCCTCAACGTCGACTGGAGCGCGTTCTACCACGCGCCCTCCGACGTGTTCGGCTCGGGGAAGGTGCTCGTCTTCGGTGAGGTCATCGACAAAGACGGCTCGCCGTTCGCGGCCGACATGCGCGGCATCCTCAAGCAGTTCTCGACGGAAAAATTCACCAACGACGGCTACACGCTCAATGCGGCCAACGAAGTCGAAGGCTTCGTCTTCGCCGGGATCGATGCGGAGCAGTACTTCTACAAGACGCACACCTTCGATTACATCAATACCGGCGGCTACTATCACTCGCTGCCCGGCGATCCGCTGCGCAAATTCATCGATACGGTCGCCGAAGTGCAGCGCGCGATGGGCTTCGAGAACGAGAAAGACCATCCCGAAGTCGCTCCCTCGCAGTTCGAGATCAACTATAGCTACGGCGAAGTGACGGCGGCGGCCGACACGATCCAGCTCTACAAGCTGATCTGCCGGCAAGTCGCGACGAATCTCGGGCTCACCGCGAGCTTCTTGCCCAAGCCCGTCGTCGGCGTGAACGGCAGCGGCATGCACACCAACGTGTCCGTGACCAAAGATGGCAAGAATCTGATGTGGGACGCGAACGGCGACGAGAAGCTCAGCACGTTCGGCTGGGACTTCATCGACCGCATCCTGACGGTCGGACTCGACTCGTGCCTGGTGATGAACTCGTCGGTCAACGCGTATCGCCGGCTCGACCCGCACTTCGAAGCGCCGAATCAGATCAAGGCCTCGGCGGTCGATCGCGGCTCGATGGTTCGCGTGCCGATCGGCAACGAACGCAGCGCGCGCGTCGAAGTTCGTTCGGTCGGTCCCGACGCGAACCCGTACATGGTGCTCTACTGGGTGTTCAAGACGGGACTCGACGGCAAGATCGACCCCAATCCGAACCTGCGCCAAGCCGATAAATATCTGCCCGACAACATCTACGATGCGCTCGCGGCGTTCCGGAGCTCCGAATGGATGACGACGATCTTCGGCTCCGACGTGAAAGAACGGTACGGCGATCTCAAACAAGCCGCGGCCGATCGTTGCCCGAAATTGCTCGGCACGTTCGTCAAGCCCGAAGAAGTCCAGTACCACCACGAAGTCTACAACCAGTTCCTCTGGAACTTGTTCTAGGTCGAGAAGGCCGACCGTATGTACGAGAGCGATCGCTGCGGCGGTCGCTCTTTTCGTGTGAACAGCGTCGCTCTTTTGCGACACGGCGGGATTCGCTCGCGCTGGCGACCAAGCGGCCGCCCAGCGGAGGAAGCGTGAGCGTACGCCGGATCGTGCACGTCGGAGGCACCGAAAGCGATCACCACGTTCTCGAAAGCGTTCTCGACGCTGAGGGGAACGCGACGGTCAGCTTGCTCACGCCGGCCGATGCGCTCGCGGCGTTGGGCCGGCAACTCGTCGATGTGCTCGTCATCGGCCTCATGCAGCCCAGTCACGACGTGCTGGCGCTGATGCGCGCCGCGCAGGGGGCGAACGGCATGCGCGTGCCCGTGATCGTCACCGCGCCGGTCGAGGCGCACCAGCGCGTTCAGGCGTGCCTCCAGCGCGGCGCGGACGACTACCTGACGACGCCGCTCGACATCGCCCATCCGTTGCTCGTCACGCGACGAATCGAGGCGTGCCTGCAGCACGCGGCCGGGCCGCCGCCGACGCTGCCGATCGGCTATCCCCCGGCCGTCCCGGGCGCGCAGCCGAACGCGGCATGGGAAAACGCGCAAACCGTCCATCGCTTCATCCCGCGCGAATTCCTCGACATGCTCGAACGCAAGTCGCTCGCCGACGTGCAGCTCGGCGATCACGTGCTGCGCGACATGACCGTCTTTTTCTCCGACATCCGCGACTTCACGCAGCTCTCCGAACGGCTGACGCCGGCGGAGAATTTCAGCTTCCTCACCTCCTACTTGCGCAACGTCACGCCGATCATTCGCAACGCCGGCGGCTTCGTCGACAAGTACCTCGGCGACGGCGTGATGGCGCTCTTTCCCGGCGACGCGACGAAGGCGCTCGGCGCCGCCGTCGAGATGAACCGCCAACTCGCGCGCTACAACGCCGGCCGGCAAATCGCCGGCTACGTGCCGATCCGCATCGGCATGGGCTTGCACCGCGGTTCGCTCATGCTCGGTACGATCGGTGCGGAAGACCAGATGCAAACGACGGTCATCGCCGATGCCGTCAACCTCGCATCGCGCATCGAGGGCATGACGAAGACGTTCGGCGTCAACCTGCTCCTCAGCGGCGCGGTCGTCGAAGCGCTGCCGGCCGAGCATCCGCACCGCTTGCGCGCGCTCGGCGCCGTCGCCGCCAAGGGCAAATCGCAGAGCGTCGAGATCTTCGAGTGCTACGACAACGATTCCGACGATCTGATCGCGCACAAGGATCGCACCGCGAAGCAGTTCGCGGCGGGCATGGCCGAGTTCCGCAAGGGGATGCTGCTCACCGCCGGCCGCATCTTCGCGCGCATCGCGGAGATGGAACGCAACGACGCGCCGGCCGCCTACTTTCGCGACCGCTGTTCGCTCGCCGTCGTGCGCGACCGGGGCAGCGGCCCCTGGGATGGGGTCGAACACATCGAGGTCAAGTGACCCGTATGACGAGCCACACCGAGTACCTCACGATCACGACGCCGACGCGCTATGAAATTCGCGACATCACGGGCGAGGTCGAGCGCGTCTGTCGCACGGCCAAGCTGCACGACGGTTTCGTGCTGGTGAGTACGATGCACATCACCTCGAGCATCTTCGTGAACGATCACGAGAGCGGCTTGTGGAGCGACATCATGACCTGGCTCGAAGAACTCGCGCCGGCCGGCGAAGACTACCGGCATCACCTCACGGGCGAAGACAACGCCGACGCGCACCTCAAGCGCATGCTGCTCGGGCATCAGGTGCTCGTGCCCGTGACCGGCGGTGCTCTCGACCTCGGCCCATGGGAGCGCGTGCACTACGGCGAGTTCGACGGCCGCCGTCCGAAGCGCATCGTGCTCAAGGCGTTTGGGATCGGCGCGACGGCGTAGCGATCGTTGCCCGCGCGAGGTCGTTAGTGGCCGGGAGCACCCGCGGGCGTGCCGCT
>Ga0116230_10001508_pt1 | contig 22274 bp, 14 predicted proteins | sample S1TSphfallax_3_FD_88678 | JGI IMG/M metagenome (GOLD analysis project Ga0116230, IMG submission 88678) | Host-associated microbial communities from peat moss isolated from Minnesota, USA - S1T2_Fd - Sphagnum fallax MG | ecosystem: Host-associated > Plants > Peat moss > Unclassified | place... | reverse complement strand
TTTCGCTTAAAAATGTAGTATATAAAAAACTAAAAAATCAAAAAATAAGTATTAAATAATTGAAAAAATGAGATAATATTGTATAAATTAAATGATATACATTATAAATATAAAAAATTATAAAATTTAATAAATTAAAAAAAAAATTAAAAAAAATTGAATAATTAAGGTTATAGAAATAATAATTTTTTGAAATAATAGTAAAATCAAAAAGAATATTATAACATTCAAAAAATGCAAAAAACATTAATATAAACCTAACATTTTGCACTAAAAAACGTATAAATATAATAGATACACAAACCACATCTAGTATGTATTCAAATACTAAAATTGTCGTATTACTGGAACCCCTTAAATAAGCTATAAACAGTATACCATAGTTTCAAATCATATTAATTGGAACGCTAAATATACTAATCATTAATAAAGGAAACCCCAAATAAAGATGTTGTATACTAATTTTTGAAAAAAAATTTAAAAAAATAGTTCCAAAAAAAAATCAACCAAATATTGTAATTAAAATTGCTACGCCTAAAAACATGTCGTCAACTGACCCTAATTCTTTTTCGGACTCTACTAAGTACCTTATAGAAGTATTATACGTATCAAATATTTTTTCAGATTGAAATTGTGTTTTTAAACTATTAATAAATATTACGTAAAAAAAAATAAATAAAAAAAAAAATAACATAATAAAGTATAACAAATAAATTCAACTGTTATAGCCTATAATTTGGTCAGTTAAAATATTTATTGGTAAAAATTTATAAAAATTATTATTATTAAATATTATTTTTGAAGAGAATAAATTAAAAAAATCGTTTAAATCATTTGTAAAATTAAAATTATAACTTACAGAAATAATATTATTTAAATAATATAAATAATCAATAATTGCAGTTGAGTATATAAAATTAATGTCATTACAATAGATTACTTTTTGATAATTTATTAAATTTAAACTTTTATTTTTATTTTGAAAATTTAATAAAAAGTCTGTAAAATCGGGTATATACATAAAAAATAAATTTTTAAAATAAAAAATTTCTGAAGGATTTAAAACAATATTTTGATTAAATTTTATAGAGTATAGGTTAAAATCATATTTAAAGATATCTTTTGTTGTTAAAAATTTAAAAGGGTTGTACATAAAATAATAAAAAGATTACATATTTCAATCTAAAGCGCTGTAAATATAGTCTACAAATAAACTTAAAAAAATAAATAATAAAAAAATAAATAATAAAAAAAATTCAGTTGAACCGATTGAAAAAATATTAAAAATTATTGGGAATAAAAAAAGAAATTCACTATCATAAATTATAAGAAATAAAGCTAATAATAAATACTGAATAGAAATATTTAAACGAATAACAGATATTGATTTAAAACCACATTCGTAAAAATTTAATTTATAGTTTGAATATTTATCCTGATAAAAATATTTACAAGCAAACGTTAAAAGCCAAAAAATTAATGAAAATACTAAAATATTTACAATTAAAAAAATAAAAACAATCCCACCCACTTACTATTTAATTAAATTTATAAAAAGTAGAAGAGATTATACTTAAGGCGTTATTTAATAACATTAAAAAGGTATACATTTTTTTATTATTATTATTAAAATTTATAACATTAAAATTATATTGTACTAAATAACTAAAAAAAAAAAAAATAAAAAACTTCAATTGTTGCGATTTTTTTATTTTTTTTTGTTTAAGTTTTAAATTTAATCTGGTATAGTTAACGTTACTATTTTTATTTTTTAAATTATTAAAATTAAAATTATATATTAGTTTACCAAGTTTTTTATTAAATTTAAAATTTTTATTAAACTTTAAAAATCATAAATAATATAATAATAAATTTTTAATAAAATAAAAAATTATAGTTTGTTTTTTTGTTTTTTTGTTTTTTTGTTTTTTTTTTAAAAAAAACCGAATAATTACTGTGTAAAATAATTTAGAATTAATAGGTTTGAAATCATATATTTTATCTTGTTTATATAATAAATACTTTTTTTTTAAATTTTTTAAAACGTGGGAAGGGTTATTTTTTTGTAGAAATAAATTTATCATAGAATTTAGTTTAAAAAAGATATAAAAAAAAACAAGGTATTACGCTCAAAAATCATAAAAAAAAAATAATTAAAGATTCTTCACTTGTTATATCTAGTTTTAAATTATTTGAGTGTTTAATTTGATTTGGTGCACCGTATAATAGCGAAAATCAACATCTTGCAAATCCAATAACGTTTAAAAATATAAATATAAATATAAATATAAAGGTGAATATAAAATCATAATTTAACAAAAATATACACAATTGTATTTCTAAATAAAATTTTAAAGTACCTGGAAATCCAAAAAATAATAGTAACATTGCTCAAATACCTAAACTTAGATTTGGAAATAAGGTAGAAACACCATAAATTTTGTACAAATTCCTTGTATTAAATCTTTTGTATATACATTCTACTAAAAAAAACATTAAAGAAGATAATATACCATGTGTAAATAAAAAAACTAAACCAACATTAATAATTGTTGCGTCATTTAATACAAAAATTAAATAAATAGCATTCATTTCTTGTACCGTTGCGTATGCAATTAATTTTTTTATATCTGTTTGAGTTCACATTTTTAAAGATGCGTCTAAAACCCCTAAAATACAAATAAGAACTGGAAAAATATAAAAAGAATTTGTACTTAAAATTAAACTAAATTTATAAAAACAATAAACAGCAGTTTTAACTAAAAATCCACTTAAAAATATAGAAAAACCGCTTGGAGATTCTACGTGTACTTTAATTAATCAAAAATGAAAGGGCCATAATGGGACTTTAATCCCAAAACCTAAAAAAAATAAAATATATAGGTAATAAATCTCTGCTGAAGTAAAATAAAAATTTTTTAGTACTAAGAACGATGTCGAACCTACTTTGTTACTTATGTACATAATGGCGCTTAAAACTAGTAGAGAACCAAGTTGTGTTCACGTAAGAAAATAAATATTAGCTTGTTGTGATTTTTTTGTATAGCCAGATTTATAAACAAAAAATACAGACGGTAATAGTAACAACTCATAATAAATAAAAAGTTCGAATAGTGAATTAGATTTTACCAATAAATGTATTATAATTAAAAAATATAAAAATATAATTGATAATCCATAATTTGCTGCTCAAAAACGATCACCTAATGTTATAATTGAAATTAAACCGATTAAATAACATAAATATATAATAACTAAACTAGAAAAATCTAATAATTTTTTATTTAAAAAATTATAAGTAAAATCATAATAAATAAAATTTGATATTTGTAATAAACTTTTAAAATGAATCGAAATAAAAAAATAAAATAAAAAACACAAAAAAGAAACAGTGTAACTAAATAAAACAGCATTCTTAAATAATAGTATTCTATCCGCGTTACAAAAAATATTAAATTTATAGCTAATAATAAGTCCTACTAAAAAAATTGAAAAGAGAAAAATTAAGAATTTCAAATTGAGATCGTAAATTGTTAAAAAATTAACAAATTTATGGAGATTATTAAACATATTATTTACGTATATATATATATATATATTTTTATAATTATAAGTATGTATTCAATATTGTAAAAATTATCTATTAAAGACAGAAGATGCCTGTGATATTTTACCAAATCTTTTTTGTATAAATTGACGTGTTAATCTTAATCCACGTTTTGTATATTTATTTACACCCTTGATTTTTGTTATTGTTTTTTTTAAACCAATAAATATTTTATTTTTTATACTAATAAAACAATAAGTATTTTTTTTAGTGCGCTTAATAATTATGCAAAAATTATTATATAATAGTTTAGTTCAATGTGATTTACCTAATCTAAAAGTTATTTTAGATAACTGGTTAAATTTTTTTACTTTAAAACCTTTACCCCTATATTTAATTTTTTTAAAATTTCATTTTAATTTATATTTTAATAAAAATAAAATATTTTTATACGTAGTTACAAAATTATTTTTATTTATATGTAGAGTTTTATTTAATGATAAAAAAAAATTAAAAATATTGCCTGTATTGTTAATGATATAATTTTTTTTATTAGTTTTATTTTTAAAATTTATTTTTGTTTTAATTTTTTTTTTTAAAACATTTATTATAAACACATTATACGGTGTTTTTACTAATAAAAAATTAGTTAAAATTGTTGTATAAAATATATTTTTACTTTTTATCATCCACGTTTTACAAATCCTGGGATGTTACCATTTTTAGCAATTTGATTCATAGAAAAACGGGATAATCTGTATTTTTTATTTACTAATTTTGGACTAATATTAAATAAACAGTAAAGTCTAAAATTTGAAATCGTATTATATTTTATATTTACAGAATAAATTAAATTTTCTGAAACAATTGAATTCCTTGAGGTGTTATAACAATTTTTAAAAAGTGAATTACCAACTAACCTATTTAATTCAGTTTTAATAAAATTTATTCGTTTTATACGTTCAATAATATACCATTTTACTTTTTTTTTCATTAATTAACGGTCTATTTCACCAAAAACGATATCTATTGTGCCCACCAATGCTGATAAATCAGCTATAAAATGGCCTTTAATTAATTTGGGCAAAAATTGTAAATTATGGTATGAGGGAGATCTTATTTTACATCTATGTGCTTTATTTGTATTATTGCTAACTAAATTAACTCCAAATTCGCCTTTGGGGGATTCTATGGTTACTGTAACCACGTTACTTTTTATAAAAAGACCGGAATGTCAACTACAAAAGTGTTCAATTAAATCTTCCATATAAATATAACTGTTAGAATTATATTTGGTTTTTAAAGTATTAAATAAAATACTATTAAAGTTATAAAGTTTTTCGTTTATACATAATTTATTTTTTATATTATTACTTGTTTTACTAAAAAAGTTTATACATTGATTAATAATGTTTAAACTTTCAGACATTTCAAACATTCTTAATAAAAATCTATCGTAACTATCACCGTTTAAACTTATAAAACTTTTTAAATTAAAATTATTGTAACTAGAATACGTATCGCGTCGAGACAATCTAACATCACGTTTTATACCTGTACATCTAGATAAAACACCTGTTAAACCGTAATTTTGAACATCTCTAATACCATAAGTACCGATATTTACTAAACGCTGTTTTCAAATTTTATTATACGTTAATACATTATGAATTTCATTTAATGTTGTGTAACAATTTTTTATAAAAAATAAAATATCATTTAAAAGGTTTGTATTAATTGTTAAGCTAAATAATTCGTTAGGTTTATGATAGGCTGCATGCATTCTTGCCCCTGATACTCTTTCGTAAAATTCCATAATTTTTTCTCTTTCTTCAAAAGCTCAAAAAATTGAAGACATACTTCCAATATCTAGAGCATGGCACGCAATTGCGAGAAAATGGTTTAATAATCGGGTTAATTCATCAAATAAAATACGCTGAACACTTGATAAAATATTAATGTTTTTTATATTTTGTAATTGTTCAATAGCTAAACAGTAGGCATGTTCTTGAGTCATCATTGAAACATAATCTAATCGGTCAAAATAAGGTATGTTTTTTTCATAATATTTTAATTCAATTAGTTTTTCAGTAGCACGGTGTAATAATCCAATATGTACATCCCCCCTTTCAATAATTTCTCCTTTTAATTGTAAAATAAGTCGCAAAACACCATGTGCAGCGGGATGTTGTGGACCAAAATTTAAAATTAAATTATTTGTTTTATTCTTAGTTTTAAAAAAATTTTTAGAGTTTCAATTTATGAAAAGACTTCGATTCATTTATAAAAATAATTATTTATTGTATAAATTTAAATAGCGAATAAAATAAAATATAAAAATAAAATTTGAATAAAAACAAAAAATAAAAGGTAACCCCAAGAAAGAAAAAATAAAAACCGTTCCTCGTAAAAACCGTATTTAATTTGAGTAAAGTATGTTTTTAAAATTTTAATAAATCTACGCACTTATTATTTAATTTATAATAAAAAATAATGAAAATAATAAAAATAATAAAAATAATAAAAATAATAAAAATAATAAAATAAAATAAAAATTAATAGTTTCTTTTTTTTTTATTTTTAATTGTTTTAAACTCATTTTTGATATTGAAGTTATAAAAAACGTTAAAGAGTTTGAAATTTCATTGGTAAATAAAAAATTATTTTTTATATTGTATAAATTAGTTTGGTTTGTTATTTTTTTTTTTTTTAATATAAAATTTCAAACATTTTGAATTTTTTTTAAAATATGCTCTAGCCAAGAATTGAACTTGGGTTTACAGGGTGAAAACCTGTTGTCCTTACCACTAGACGACTAAAGCTAAACGTAAATATATATATATATATATATATGTGTGTGTATGTGTATGTGTTAAATTTTTAAATATATTTAAAATACATACATTACAGATTTCCTAAATTTTTTAATTTTCATTTCTTTTGATGTGGGTCCAATAACTTCTCTTCCCAAAGTATTCATTCGTCTGCGTAAAATAACTAAAGCATTGTAATCAAATTTAAATGTCATACCATCGGGTCTAAAAAATTTATGAGAAGTTCTCAGAGTTAACCCTCTCATCCTTTTTTTTCTTCGACGTATTAAATGTGGTTTTGTTTGTTTTAAAACAACCCTAAGAAATTTACCTGTTTTTGCATGTTTACGAAAACTACATCTTCTAGTTTGTATAACTTTAACCAAAAAAACACCACTAGTATCACTTGGTGCAGAAAATGAATTTTTTTGAAACAACTTTTTTTAGTTTAATTTTTAATATTTATTTTTTTATTAAAAAATTTTAATTTTGAATTAAAAACACTCTGTTTTAGTATATTTTGTTTTCTTAAAATTAAAATATTTTTAAATGATTTTGTATTTTTTAAATGATAAATTTTATTTATTTGGAAAAAAAAAATAATTAATAAACTAACAAAAAAAATTAAAATAGCAAAAATATAAACAAAAGAACTATTAAATTTATAATAAACAATATAAAGCGTTAAAAAATCATTTCTGCTAAAAATTGAATATGTTGAACTAAGAATAAAATTATAAAAATAAAAAATATTAAAATTTAAGTTATTATAAATCACATACAATAAAAATAATATAATAAAGTAAAAATATCTTAAATTTATAGAAATAACGGTGTATTTATAAATATTATCAATTTGTAAACTATTTTTTTGAAAATAAAAAATTAACAAAATTAATAAAACAGGAAATTCTGCTGTTAACATAAGAGCTGTAAAAAAATCACCACCAATAAAACTGATGAATAATGCATTGTTTACTAAAAAAATAAAAGCAATTAGCACTCGAAAAAAACCATTAATAGCTATAAAAAACAAATAAAAAATAAATAAAAAATTTAAAAGTAAAAAATAAGTATAAGAGTAAGAAGAAAATATTTTATTATATAAACTAATCAAACTTAAAAAAATTTCTTTCATACTTAAAAATTATCTTATAATTTAGTTTCAACCGCCAAACATAATACATGCACTTGTTAATGAGAAAAAAAATAAATGAAAATATTCTCCCAAATAAAATAATGCAAAAAAAAAACCTCCTAATTCCGTAGTATAGCCGGCTATTAACTCAGACTCTGCCTCAACAACATCAAAAGGTGCACGATTAGTTTCTAACAAAAAAACAATAATAAATAAAGGTAATAAAGGCAAAACAGCTAAAAAAAAATAAAAATTAAAACTTTGTAAATTTATTATGCTGGAAAATGAAAAAGATTCTGAATAACAAATTACAAACAAAAAAAAAAAACCTAAAAAAATTTCTAAATTTAAAACTAAACAACACGCACGAACGCCTGATAATACAGAGTACTTATTTCTACTAAAAATACCTATTAAAATTACACACAAAGAAAATAATATTGACATAATACCACTATAAACTATATTATATTCTAATTCTACTATAACAATACTAGAACCCCAAATACTGTTTAATCAAAACGTATAACAAACTAGTAAACTAAAAGCAGGTATACATAAAAAAAGTTTTTTATTAGTTAAATCTGGAACATTTATTCCTTTTAATAATAATTTTATTGCATCAGCAATATATTGCAGTCTTCCTCGATAACCAACTTGATTAGGGCCAACTCGACGTTGTATTATTGACAACACTTTACGTTCTACTAAAGTTAATAAAGCAATACTAAAAGTTATTATTAAAGACAAAATTAATACAATAAAAAATAATAATAAACAATAAAAAATAAAATATAAACCATAAATTAAGTTCAATAAGTTAATTTATTAATTAATGTGTTTTAATTTGGTTTGGTTTATAAGACTTATTAATAAATTCAAATTCTTTATTTATACTTTTATTTTTAATAATAAAAATTCTAACATTTTTAGATGGTATTTGTTTATGTTTATTTTTTTCATTTAATAAATAAGTAATTTTATGTAAATAATAAAGAACTCTTTTATTAACTCTTGGAATCATAAAGTTTAAGGGTGTTCCAAGTTTTTTTTCTCTATATGAATCATATATAGTTAAATAAAAAAAAAAAACACCTGTTAACGTAACTAAATGCCCAGCTGTTGCCATACTTTGCCAACCCGTAAAAACAGCAGGAAAATCATGAAGACGACGAGGTAACCCAGAAAAACTTACTCAAAATAATGGTAAAAATGTTAACCATTGACCTCCAGTATAATATATTAAATGTAAATATGCTCATGTTTTTGAATATTTTAACCCGAAGAATGCAAAATAATAGTAGTAAAATCCTGCAAAAATAGCCATAACTACTGCCCCTGAAAGCATTAAATGGAAATGTGCTACAACATACATAGTATCGTGCATAGATATATTTAAACTTACATGTGACAATCACATACCTGTAAATCCTGCTACTAAGAAAAAAAAAATAAACGAAATTGAGGCATAAAAAGCTGCATCAACTTTTAAAACACCATTTAAAAGACTAAATGTTCAATTAACAACCTTTATTGTAGCTGGTAAAGAAATCATAATAGTTAAAGTACTATAAAGTGCTCGGCTTCGATGATCTAACCCAATTAAATACATATGGTGCCCCCAAACTAAAAAACCCATATAATTCATAATATAAACAGCCCATATTAAATGGTGTTTTGACGCAACCCTACGAACATTATTATATGGTAAAATAATATTTATAATTCCAAAAGCAGGAATAACTAAAACATATACTTCTGGATGCCCAAAAAATCAAAATAAATGTTGAAATAAAATAGGATCACCACCATAGCTAAAATCAAAAAATGAAGTTTTTCAGTGACGATCTAAAAGTAACATAAGCATAGCAGAACCTAATACAGGTGTAATAACGGCTAAAGCTCTTAGCATAAGTAAAATACTAATACTAATAAATGGTAGTAATATTCTTCTATTGCGTAAACCTGGCATTGATAATGTACGTCTAGTTACTAATAAATTAGTTAACGATATTGTTGTACTTATACCTGCGAAATAAATACCCGTAATTAACATATCTTGGACTCCGTACCCTGTAAAACGAACATTAGACGAAAATGGTGTAATAAAGGTTCACCCTGAAACTGTCTGTGTAGCACTAGGGCATTTACTAACAAAACGTTTTTTACTACGTAATTTACTTGCAAAAGCTCCTAAATATCAAAAGTTTTCTGGAAAAGATTTTACTACTTTCCATAAAACTAACTTAAGAGGGGATACGTAAACATTAGAATAGTCAAAATAATAAGAGGTATTTGTTTCGTTTAACATTTTACCAAAAAAAATAGCATTATAATAATTATTAAAAAAGTTTTCGGAATAATTTTTAGTTAAACAAAAACTTGCTACTACCTTTTTCTTATCCTCTACTACGCTTAAAAATTCAAGCTCTTCGTCACTGTATGGTCGAAATCTTGGTATAAATGGTATTCCTTTTTTTTTTTTGTCCTGTTCTTCATCCCATAAATACTGTTGACGCGCACAATATTTATCAAATAAATCTTTTCTATCTTTTAATCTTATCTTGAAGTTATTTTGTAGTGATTCTAATATATAATATTGATCTTTTTTATTTTCAGGATTTATGTAATGTGTAAACTTACTTTGGTTTATTTTTTTTAAAGTATTAGAAGAAAGATCAAAAAAAGATTTTTGCTCATATTTAGAAAAATTAACCATAGGGAAATAAAAAGAAGATTTATCATAATAATGTCAATATTGTTGTCTTATAAAACCTATTTTAGCTATTAAAAGATACCCACAGGGTTGTATTCAAAACCCTATACTGTTTAAACGTGGAAATGCAACGTCTTTACTTCCTATATGATATGGTAGTAAAAAATTTGCAAAACCACCAAAAAAAATAGGAACTACCACAAAAAATATCATGATTAAAGCATGAGCTGTCATTACTTGTAAATATTTTAATGAATCGCCTTTAAAAAATGGACTACCCGGGTAAGCCATCTCTAATCGGATCATTGTAGCTAATAATGCACCAGAGCACCCTGTTCAAAGCGAAAAATAAAAATAATATAAACCCAATTTTTTATGATTAATTGTATAAAAGTATTTTTTTAATATAAATTTTCGAGAATTAAACAATATTATTATATTTTGAATTTTTTTATTTAAAGTGTTGGTAATATTTAAAGTAATGTTATTATATATTTTTGAAATTTTTGAAACAATCAAATTAAATATAAACACTATGGCACAACTTATTGGATAAATGATTTTTATAATTATAAATTCAATTATTGTTCTAATTATATTTTTTAAAGCATTAAGTACCATATAAATTAATTTATAAGTATATATATATATACATATATGTACGTATATATATTATTTATAAATTTTTTGGCAATATAACGATAATTAAAATAACAATATGCATTATTTGCGTTAAATGGGTTAATAAAATTAATGTTTCAAAAATATAGTAAAAATATTATAAAAGTAATAAATAATAAAAACAATAAATAATTTACTGTAAAGGGGTTAATTTTTTTTTTATAATAATATATAAAAATAAGAGTAAAAATGATTGGGATAAAAATATGAATTTTTATAGAAAAAAACCAAACATTTAATAAAAATAAATTAAATACTATACAAATATAAAATAATTTTAATACATATATAAAATATTTCAAATTTTTTAATTTATTTTTAAAATTAAAATAAACTATACGCTATATTTTGTGTAAATATAGTTGTAATTGAAAAAAATTGATTATATTTAAAGTTTAAGTAAAAAAAACTAAAATTATAAGTATATTTATTTATTTTTTTATAAAAGTTTATAGAATTAAATAAATATAAAAAAAAATCATTAATTAAACAGTTTAACGTAATTGGTCTGAAGGAGTTAAAAAATCAATAATAAGACTGATCAAAAAATCTTCTTAAAACCCATTTTAATCATGAATATAAATAAATTCAACTCATTATATAAAAAAAAATTATATTTTGAAAATTCATAGATAAGAAAGAATACCTTATTCTATTTAGTTCCAATGTTTTCATTAAAAAAAAAATTCAAGAAATAAATATAAATACATAATGTCAAAATTTAGCAATAATGATGAACGTTAAATAATGATTTTTATTTCTAGTTCGTGGTATATCATAGGTTAGTTCTCATGTGGAATCATCTTCTGAATATGACCAAGTATACTCAATGTAAAAATTAAGTATATAATAACATTGGTATGATTCACTAAAAAGTAAATATAAATAACCGACTGTTAATGCTAAAAATAAATAAATATTTTTGCGTAAGCTTATAAATTTAATATTTATAATTAAAAAAATAAATAAATGTATAATAAATACAATAAAAAATGAATTAAAAATAAAATTTTTTACTGATAATAATTGTCAAGTGTACAATCCAAAAGTATCATACCCAAATAAAGGTTCACCACTTGCGTTAAATAGATAATAAATTAAAATAATAAAAAAAAAACCCTCAATAAGTCAAAAACACATAAAAGCTCTTTTTCAAAAACGTTGAACAGCTGAAGTATATTTACCATATTTATAACGTTTTATAAAAAAATTAAAAGTACTAAAAAAATACAAACCAAAAAAGCCTAAAAGAAATCACAATGATAACGTTTTTAAAAATGGTAATTTAAATACAAAAAAACTATAATTAATAAAAATAATTATTATGATAAAAGCTACTAAAAAATTTTTAAAAAACTTAAAAATATAAAAAAAAAAAAGTGGTAACTTATAATCTTTTTTAACACCATTATTGTATTGATTAAACATGTATGCAAATTGTATTTTTTTAAAAAAATACATAGAAAAATAATTACTCATAAAATAATAAATAGAGGGTAAATTTTTTTTACCTTTATATTTATTATTATTTTCTAAAGTTCTATATGCAGAATAACCTTTAAATAAAAAAATATTTAATATTTTAAAACAATTAGCCGTAAAACGATATATAACTCAACTATACAATAATATTAATTGGAAAAAATTAAAAATTGGAAAAAAAAATAATCAAAGTAAATCATTTTTTTTTAAATTATTTAAATATGCTAAGAAACTAAATTTAATTTTTTGTTTATTATTAATTTTATCCTCAGCTTTTTTATTTTTATTTAAAACATCCTCTTCAGTGGATCATAGTAATATTCACTCTTTAAAAAAAGAAAATTTTAATAAGTCTAATAATGGGACATAGCTTTTAAAATATCTATTATAATAAATATAGTACAAATCTAAAAATTTATCCTGTGGGGTTCCATTAACAAAAAAATCATCCTTAAATAGCCACCTAGCATTTAAAAAATTTAAAATATATAATTTTGCGACATCATCATTATATAAGTTTAAAATTTTTAATTTTTTTAAAATAAATTTTTTAAATTTAAATTCTTTATTTATAAATAAAAAAATGCTATCAATAAATCAAAAAATATAAATTTTAATTTTAAAAAATGTAAATTCTTTAATAAAAAGTACTCTTTGCAAAGAAAAATTGTATAGTAACATTCATAAATTGTATAATAAGGTTGCTATTTTACGCACTTATAATTTATTTATTTTTAAATTTTTTTTTAAAATAAGGAATACGTATATTTAATGGTTTTCATGTTATAATTTTTTTAGGCAAATAAAAAATAACTACAAGTAAACAATCTAAAAACACAAAAATAACCCGTATAAGGTTTAAAAGCATTTTTGAAATCGCATTATTAGGTTTTTTATCTAAGTATATTACTCAATTATAAAAATTAATAGAAAATTTTGTAGAATAGTATGTTGTTGATTTATTTTTTAAATTTTGGTTTGTATTTTGTTGGGTTGTTTTAGCTTTAAAATTATTATTTGTACTTTTAGTTTTACGTTTTTTAATAAAATTTAAGTAGTCTGTATACTTTTTTGAAGAATAATCTTTACATTTTTTTGAAGAATAATCTGCACATTTTTTAAATTTTTTTTTTAAATTTTTTATTGTTTGATTGCTTTTAGGTGCTTTTTTTATTGTTTTTTTAGTTGCTTTAAAAATTATTCGTTTTCTAGGGTTTAAATCTTTTCTAAAATTTCAGTAGTTTTTAATTATTTTTAAAATATTTTTATTTAATTTTAAATAATAGTAGTTAAACATAAATGTTAATCCAAAATATTTAAATAAATAAATAAAATTAAAAAATTTTATACTATAAAATGTTAAAATTTCTAAAAAAAAAAAATTTATAAAAGAGTTTACAACTCAACTATTTTCTGAATCTTTTATAAGTTCAAGTACAATGCTAAAAAAATCATTAAAAGATACAATTAAAAATATTATTATAGCAAAATAAATATATTTAGCACCATAAATATGAATATTTAAAAAAAGTAAAACTAAATAGCTATTAAAATAGTAATAAATTTTTACAGGTACAATTACAGATATTAATAAACCGGTAAACAAATTTATAAAATCTAAAAAAAGGTTTACATAGTTAACTTTTGGTGACACTTACTATTTAAAATCGAAGAAAATAGGAGTCGAACCTATAACAACAGTTTTGAAGACTGCAGTTTTACCATTAAACTATTTCTTCTTTTACAAACCTATGCACAGATATATATATATATATATATTATATTAATTTGTTTATTAAATATATTTTATATAATGCTAATACAGTGTTTGTTTTAAAATTTTTTAAAAAAAATTCGGTTAAACTTCGTAATTTTAATTTATAAAATAAATTTTTTTTATTAAATATTGTTATTGTGGTAAAATTTGAAGAAATATTATCAAATATTATTAAAATTAATATAAAAATTAAAAAATAATAACTTAAATACAAAAAAAAAGTATTATTATTTTGTGGGATAAATACGTTAGAAAAATTATTAGTTATATTATTAAAATTTTCAATTTTTAAAAAAAGCATCAAAATTAATTTATAAATTATAAGTAATATAACATAATAATTTTTGGAAAAATATTTATTCCACCCACAGGTTCACCCACGGGTACCTTGTGTCAACTTAACTCAAATCACTAAACCCCCAACGGTATATAATTTAATTAGTAATAATGTATTATTATATAAATATAATAACAAATATAAAATTATAAATTTTATACTAAATGTATATACTAGAATTGAGTTTAATTTTCCGAATGTGATGGGCGGTGTGTGCAGGATTTTATTTTATATTCACCGTAACTTAATAATTTACGATTACTAACGATTTCACCTTCTTAAACTCAAGTTTCAGAGTTTAATCCGAACACGGTAATTTTTATAGATTACTCAAAATTTCTTTTTTGTTTCTATTTGTTTTTACCCTTGTAACACGTGTGTAGCCCAACTAACAAAGACCGTGTGGACTTGACTTCAGCCCAACAACTAACGTTAAAAAATAAATATTAATTAAACAATATTTATTTTTTAAAATTACTCTATAAAAATTATTGAACTTATAAACAGTTATTTATAAGAAATTTTTATTAGTATAAATATGAGATATTTACACTAATATTAATTATTTTAAAGGGTTGCGCTCGTTAACGGAACTTAATCCTACACTTCAAAGCACGAGCTGACGACAGCCATGCAATACTAAGGTTTATTTTAAAAATTTGATTTAATAAACACTAATAGTTGGTAAGATTTTACGTGGATTATCGCATTAAACCACATGTTCCACCGTTTATAAGAATCCCCGCCAATTCTGTTAGATTTTAGTTTTGCAACTATACTCCCCAGGTGGAATATTTAGCGTAAGCTTTAAATATTCAACTTTTACGGTAAGGACTAACAGGGTCTCAAATCCTGATGGTTACCCTTACTTTCATATTTCAGCGTCAGATATAAATAGCTAATTTTTTTCAGATATAAGCCAATACTAATAAATAATAGCATTTTATCGCTTTTTATTAGACTTGATTAGCTTCTAAATAACTCTAGTATTAAATAATTATTAAAATTTCACTTTAAAGTTTTAGTATTTAATAAAATTTAAACAGCCTACATATCCTGTACACCCAAGCATGGCGAATAACGCTTGTCACTCATGTATTACCGCGGCTGCTGGCACATGTATTGGCCATGACTTCTTTTCAAATATATTAATATTATTTTAATACGCGGGTTGGTTTTACAACTACTGTAGCCTTCGTCACCTACGCTAATTCGCTGGGTCATGCTTTCGCACATTGCCCAAAATTCCCCACTGCTGCCTGCGGCAGGGTAGTTTTCATACCCTGTGTGGTTGATCCTTCTCTCAAATCAACTAAGGATTACAGGCTAACAACTCAATACCTAATCCTTTATAATATTACCTTAAACCGTAAATACATTTAAATTTTTATTTACAAAACTATAATTATTAAAATAAATTAATAATTTATTATTATATTGCTATATTTATAAAAATTTATTATTAAATGTATGTTAACTTATTTATTTAAAAACAGTTTAATTGTATATATCATAATATACTCACCACGACGCTACAAATTTAAAATAAATTAAAACTGTTAAACTTGCATGTGTTAGGCGTTTAGCCAGCGTTTACTCCGAGCCAAGATCACACCCAATTTATAAATTACAAACCAAAATTTTAAAGTTATCAAACATATTTTAATCAAGAATGTTCTGATTCTTTTAATCTTAAAGCTTCAATTTGTTCAGGGGTACGATTTTTTAACTGTTTTTCAGTATTTAATCTTAAAATTTCCGGAAGGCCTTTAATTTGTCATCAAACTAAAAAATGTTCAAATGGTAAAACACAAAGTCTTATAGGCATATGATGGTGGTAACGTCCACAAATTTCAGCACATTGACCGTAGTAAAAACCGATGTTATCTAAATACAAAGAATGGTGTGTTGATCTCCCAGGAACACAGTCCATTTTTAATCCTAATCCTGGTAAAAATCAAGAATGTACTACATCATATGAATTAGTAACAACAGTTATATTTACATGCGCTGGTAAAACTAAAGTGGTTGTAGTTCGTAGTAATCTTCGATAAATATGTATTGGTAAGTTTTCACTTCTACTTCTATTGTTGCGTACACATTTGTATAAATCGTAAGGATTCATTAAAAATTCAATATCGGTTATTAATTTTAAATTGTTAATTATTTGTTTTTTATATATATTTCTCATTACTTCAAAATCAACATGTTCATAATCTTTATTTTTAGAAATTTCAATATCTTTTATTTTTTTTAAGCGTTTTTGCTTCATAACTCAGTGTTCATCATTATTATCAGGAACTTTACTACCCATTTCGTTATTATTATCAAAATAATTGAATTTTAATAAATCAGAATTTGAGTTTAAATATTCGTTAGTTAAAATATGTTTTAATAACCTCAATGGTTGGCTATTTGTTTGAGGTATTAAATTAACTTTTATGTTTCAAGTATTATCTAATTCATCATAGTTATAATGAGAATTACTCCTTTTTAAATTATCAAATAACTGTAAATTTAAATTATCTAATGTTTTATATAAGTTATAAAAATTTAATTTTTTAATTTTGAATTTTATAAAATTATAACCGAAGGGGCTTATAGTTTTAGTAGTATTTAAATTAAAAAATGTAATTGTTGAATTTTTAAATTCTAAATATTTTATCTTAGACTTGATTACATCATATGGGGTTTTTTTTAATAAATAATTTAACATAATTTTGGTACTATCACCTTGATTAATATCTGAAAATTTATTTAAAATATTATTTTGGTGCTTGAAAAATTTAATAGTTATTTTTGGTATATAATCAAAATAAAAACTTTTTATAAAATTTTTGTATAAATTACTTGAAAATTTAGTAATTATATTGCTAGACTTTAGTAAATTAGAGTATAATATTTTAAGATCCATAGGTTTAGGGAAATTATATATTGTTTTATTTTTAAAAAAAAATTTAAAGAAATAAGAGTTTTTATAAAAAATATTCTGTGTATCAATATTTTTAATTTTTTGAATTTTAATATTAATATTTTCTAATTGATTAAATTTTTTAAAGATTGTACTGTTAAAGGTATTAAAATTTTTTTTAGTTTTAATATTTTTAAAAAAATTATTAATATTTTTAAAAATATTAGGTTTTTTTATATAAAAATTTAATAAATTTTTATATAAATTATTTAATGTATAATTTTTTGAAATTATAGAGTTTAAATTAATTATATAAGTTGTACTAAATTTTGATTTAAAATCAATAAAATGTGGATTATTTAATTGATAAATAAATTTTTTTATATTTAATTTTGATATATTGTTATAAAGTTTTAGGGTAGTTGGGGAATAAACTATAGTTTTTTTAAATTTTATTTCGAAATTATTATTTGATTTATTTTTAAATATGTTGTTTGTTTGTTTGTTTAAAAATAAATACGAAGTGGTTCGTTTTTTAAAATTTACGCTATCACCTAACAAATCAACGTTTTTAAAGGTAGAAAACGATTTTGTTAATAACTCTTTTCAATATAATAGCAACCAATCTGATTGAGTCCTTAACCTAACAGCTTGAAGATATGAATCACAAACAATAAGATCTTGTGGTGTATTAATTACTCAACGATTAGTTCCTACATTTTTTGGAGTAGTAAGTATATTTGTAACATCTAATAGATCAAATTTATAAATTCAATACCATTGTTTACCATGAACTCTTAAAGTAAACAAACTTGATTCATTTTGTCACTCAAACATTCTTAAAATAAAGTTAGAGTTTAATAAAATATTAATGCATCAACTTAATGGTAAAACAGCAACCAAAAAATCTCCTCATTTTCCTCTACCCCTTAAACTGGTATTTATTTTAGGGTTCATTTTTGTAACCCGGTTTTTAAACGTTCTTAAAATTATAAAATAATAAAATGTTCAAAAAAACGAGAATCAAAATCATCATCAATATTGTCATTGAGACAAATGTAATAAAATATCAGACTTGTGTGTAGAAAAACCAAAATTAAAGTTTAATTGATGACTAGATTCCATACAAATTTGACCCCACACTTATTAATTAAATAGAGATAAGGCTAAGAAACATAATAGTAAATTGTAAAAAAACAAGAAATAAAGTAAAATAATAAAAAAAATATTTTTTTTTTAAATCAGAGAATTCAACACGGCAAGTCACTTTTAATAGTATAAAAGTAATTACACCAAAAAAAATATAAAAAAAAATATAAAAAAAAGTAGTGTTATTTTTTAAATAATTTAAGCTATTAGACGTACTTAAATTTATACTAGTATCAAAATTTAAAAAATTTTTATAAAATAAAAGATAAAAAAAATAAATATATATAGCTAAAAGTAATAAACAAAAAATAAATACTATACTTAATGAGGTTGTATTAGAATATTCTTCATCATTAAATTTTTGATTAAAATAAAAATCAAACACATTATTATTGTTTTTTTGTATATCAAATAAAACGTAAAAAACTAATCTAAAAACATAAATAATACTGCACAACATAGCTATAAATATAAAAAAAAAAATTATACAAGTTAAGCCTAAGTTAACAACTATAGTTTGAAAAAGCAATTTATAAAAATAACCTACAGTAAATGGGAGTGCTCCTAAATTTATGCTGCAAACTAAAAATAAAACGGATTCGATAGGTAAAATTGAAAATAATTGGCCCATTTTTCGACTATCTTGATAACCTCGAGATACTTTAACAAAATTTCCTAAACAAAAAAAAGTAAGAGCTTTAAAAAAACCATGTAAATACAAATAAGTAATTGTTAAGTAAATATTATTTAATCCTACGGTTACAAACAAAAAACCACAATGACTGATTGTAGAATACGCTAATAATTTTTTACAATCAGTTTGGGAAGCGGACACTAAAGCACCATATAAAGCTGTAATGGATCCTATAATAATAAGAACAAACATTACATTTGTTGCTATTAATAGCCAATTAAACTTTAATAATAAATAAATACCGGCGGATACTAAAGTTGCGGAATGTATTAATGCTGACGCGGGAATTGGGGCTTCCATGGAATCAGGAAGTCATAAATGACCAAATATTTGAGCTGATTTTATTGAAGATGCGAGTATTAAAAAAATAATTGGTAATAACATATTGTTATAATTATAATTTTTATTAATTAAGAAGTAAGAAAATCAATCGGTTGTGCTAAAAGAATTAAAATTATGAGCCATTATTATTATAAAAAAAAGTAAAAATATATCACTTAATTTATTAAATGTAAAGGCTTTAATAGCTGCTTTTAAAGTACCACGACGTAACGTTCAAAAATTAATAAGTAAAAATGATGTTAAGCCAATTAATTCTCAACCTAAAAATAAAAATAAAGCATTATCACACATTACAAGAAGTGACATACTTATTATAAATCAGTTTAATAATAAAATAAATCTATCTGCGTGTGGTTCATTTTTAAAATAAGATAATGAATAAATTATAGCGCAACTTCCTATTGAAGTTGTTAAAAATAAAAAACAATAACTAATAAAATCAATTTTTAAACTAAAAGAAAACGCAACAGTACTGCCCATAAATTTAAAAGACGTAATATTTGCATAAGCTATTATAGATTCAAAAAAAAAATCATTTAAAAGTAAAAATTGAACAACAAAAAATGGAATAATAGATAAGAAAGAGATAATAAAAATTCCACGAACACCAAAAAAAAAACTTAAAATTGACAATATAGAGATGTTAAATACATAAAAAAAAAAAGATAAAAAGATAAAAATAGATAAATTTTTTAAATAGTAGTTTTCAAGTATATAATATAAACTAGTTAAAGAATTAGATAAATAAGTTCTAAATATAAAAAAATATATAATACTATAATATATTAAAAATAAAATAGAAATTGTGTATAATATTTTAATTTCATAATATAATTTTGAATAAAAATACATTAAAACTTCTTTTAAACTATAATATATTTTAATTTTTATATTCATGTATAGAGAGTACGTTTTTTTACGCAAATTAAGGTTTTTAAATAAATAACTAAACAAATTATTAATTTAATACTAAAAACGAATTAAAAGTATAAATTATTTAATCGTGTATAATGCATATTTTTTGATACTCAAATAAATCAGTTTTTTTTTAAAAATGATGTACCTAAATATGTAAATATATATAAATATGACAATAACATTCCAACATTACCACCTAAACGATTATAAAAACGTCCATATGGTAAAAAGGTTGTTGTATAAAAAATACACATTATAAATAATGCAAAAGCTGTTTGATAAAATATAGTATACTCAACATTAGATTTAATTATTTTAAAGTTGTAAGTATTAAATAAAAAAAAATAAGACAAAATAGTTTTATTTTTAAAAATAGTTTTATTTTTAAAATTAAATGAATAATTATGAATATCAGGGCTTATTTTATAATTTTTTTGTTCATGTGTTCCATTAATATTTGGTTGATAAAAAAGAACAACAAAAAAATAAACTAACCCAAATAAACCCATTCTGTGAGAGGGGCAAACAATAAGTCAAGCCATGTAAGGTCTAAAGTATCAGTGTGGTGCTACACCATAAAATCTAATATCATTAGACATACCAACATCACCTCACATAAAAATTTCATAACTTAGTGCTTCAGGCATAGTATATAAATATAAACAAATAAAGCCTATTAATAGAATAATATCAATTGTTTTGCTTAATTCATTGGATAAAGCTTCATCTCATCAAACCATTTCAAATTTTAAACCATCAAAAGTATCTTCGTTTTTTCAATCATAATGCATATCAGTACCATGTACTAAACTAATAAAGCTTAAAAAAAAGGCAGATATATAATGTAAATAAGCTAAACGAATTAAAGTATCTGTGTTTAAAAATCTATCAGTAAAAATTCATCAATAGGTTTTTCCTTTAAAAAAAAAAACAGTATGTAAAGCGTTAGCAGCTATAGTTAATGTTATTTCACTTAAATGTGTACAGCATAAAACAAGTCCTAAAAAAACAACTAATTGTAGTATTAAAAATGAAAAAGAACCACTTTTTCAAGCGAATTCTTGCTCATATGAGTATACAGCTAAATACATTTTTCTTAGTAAGTGAAAAAAAATAAATATAAATAAGACATCAACACCCCTTTCATGTAATCAAAAAAAATCATCAATATATAAATCTTCAACGTCTTCTTCATCTCTTACTAAAGGAACCATCATAGGCTCAGGAACTAGGCTAAAAGCTAACATAATACCTGTTAAAAGTTGATTTGTAATTATTAAAATTACAAAAAAACCATAAAGAGATAAAAAATCATGAAAGGCTACTGGTAAGGTTGAAAAATAAATTATTAGCAATTTTAAAGAATTAGTGTAATAATTTTTTGATAATGTTATAAATTTGTATATTTTATAAACCATTTGTATAAGAATATAATTGTGTGTGTGTTTAAATAATACCTTTTTAAATGATTTAAAAACTTATAAAAAATAATTACAAATTTTAAATATCATATTGTTTTTTTTTTAAATTAAATTTTTTTAAAATAATATAATTGGGTTTAAAAAAAAATGTAATTAGATTTTTGTGTTTATTTTATATCTAATTTAACTAAATAAATAGTATTATTGTTGTATATAACTATATATATATAACTATATATATATAACTACATATATAACTACATATATAACTACATATATAACTACATATATAACTACATATATAACTACATATATAACTACATATATAACTACATATATAACTACATA
>Ga0116230_10001506_pt1 | contig 22286 bp, 23 predicted proteins | sample S1TSphfallax_3_FD_88678 | JGI IMG/M metagenome (GOLD analysis project Ga0116230, IMG submission 88678) | Host-associated microbial communities from peat moss isolated from Minnesota, USA - S1T2_Fd - Sphagnum fallax MG | ecosystem: Host-associated > Plants > Peat moss > Unclassified | place... | reverse complement strand
CGCGGACCAGTTGATTGCCGACGCTGGGCTCGATATTCAAGCACCCGGTTTCGCCAACGAGCTCTGGGAGAGCGCGCAGCAGTCGTATTCTCTCGATCCGAATATCGGAAAACGAAAGTTCGGTCCCCACCATGTCGCCGTTCGGACCGCCCTATCCAACATTCGCATTACCACATTCTTCGCAGGGGAGTCCGAGGTCAAGATCGTCGATCCGAGCCGCGTCCAAGAAGTGGCGCCTTTCGGATGTGACGTGCAGTTCATCGCTCCGACGGAACCGTGTAACGATACTGCTCCGGAGCTGTCATGTTGACGCAGGAAACGCTCGACCCGTAAGTACTTGGACACCTTGAAAATGGTGGCCAGGGAGGGAATTGAACCCCCGACACGCGGATTTTCAGCCGCTTCGAGAGGGTTCCCGGGGTTTATAAATCAACCACTTGCAGCGTCTTGCCGACCCTTTCCCAGGCACACCACGGCACAATTTCGGCACACCCAATCTGAGTTGGTCACATCACCGTCACAGCTCGATCTAGTCGACCGCGATGCGCCGCGATTCACAACACTCGTCAAACGCTTACGGCTTACGGCTTCTTGGCCACGACCTTACCGTCTTCCCAAACGTAAATCGGTGTTCCGTGCATGCGCGCGACTTCTCGGGCAGTACGGGCGGCACGCCGCATTCCACGACCCACACCGGCAGCAAAGCTCTCCGGCTTCTTTGGCGGCTTACGTCGAGTTGTCATGGTCCGCGCTCCAGCAATCTCGGTTTCGATTCGGAATTCTCATATATTGCCCAATGATCCGCCAGGGGCTGATACAAATTGAGGAAATTGGTCCACCCGCGCTTGAATCGTCGTATCACATCGGTTCGAGGGACATCGTGGCCCCCCTGCCTCACTCGGCTCGCGATCCTACTGAACGCCAGCTGCGGCGAAGCGAGTCGAATGTAGACTATTTCGATCAGATAACCCCGGCCCTTCCAATCCTCGAGACGCTTCGCGTAGTGCAGTCCGCTCAACGTACTCTCAAAGGCGAACTCGGCCCTCGCTTCGACCAAGCGGTTAAGTTCTCGGAGGACCATGCGACCGGCCGCTACGGCTGCGAGCTCCGGGCGCAGCGGCGAAATTCCACCAGCAATTAGATCGGCATTAACAAAGTGAATGAGCCTCGCAATGCCAGGCAAATAGTCGCGGGCAAACGTTGTCTTTCCGGCGCCATTGGGTCCCGCGATGATAATGCAGCGTGGCTTCCGGCGTGTTCTAGCCATGTCTCAAGTCTATCAATTCACCAGCGAGTCGCCATGAACGCGTCCGCTCGGCTGTTCAGTATCGCTTAAGGTTCGGGCGGCGCACGCCAATTTACGACTAAAGGAAACCGAGCATCGCGATTTTGGCAGCCTCTGGCAATGGCGGACCACACTGCGTTGGTCGGGATGTCGCCTCCCGGTGTGAACCGGCGTTGAATATTGATCATGAACTTCGAGCATCGCGCATGCCGAAACAACAAGCTGCGACGCCGGTCGGCGTTCAATCAATTTGCCGGCTCACGCGCATGAACCATCAGGCAGGCCTGCCGTGCCGCATTCGCTCTTTCTTGTCGAATAATTGCCTGACCTTGTCCTCGAAAGTCCACCTGGCCATTTTCTTTTGCCCACTTTCAAGCTCGGTCAAATGACGCCAGAAGTCTCGATTGTGCGTTTTTACAGGGGACTCGATGATGTCCTCCACAATGAGTGCCAGCTTTTCCAGTGCGTACTTTCTCCGCGATAGCTCAACCACGTCAAGATTGGCGATCTCCTGTGTGAGATCGGTGTTGACGGCTGTGTTTTCTCTATTCAACGCAATCGCCCACTGTCCGTGGGCAATTTTATTCCGGATGAGACTAGGGTCAAAAACAAACTGATCGATCAGCTCAGTCAGTTTCTTAAGTACATTGGGGGCGTGACTAGTCTTTGCGCCACCGATGTGACGAATCGCCAGCCCAGCGCATTTAAGCCAAGCCAACTTCACCCCAGTGGTTTGTGCTCCCTTGATTTGCTCGATTTCGTCATTGTCGAGCGAGTAAGGCGTGTGAATCATTTTGGAGAAGGTCGCCTCCGTTAGTGCGCAATACACCAAAGCCAGAAGCCTCGTCATGATCTCGACTGATTTTCCATTCTTTTGGAGTATGAGCGCGTTTATTTGCCGATTGAGGTGATTCCAAGCTCGTTCTAATTCACGAACATTTTCCGTTTGGGCTTGGAATACTTGCAGCTTCTGTTGGTCATCCATTGACGCGTACTCAAGGTGGGCAAAGTACACTAGCTTGCAATGCACTTTGCCCACCCGGAATCGAACCGGGATCTCCCCTTTCGGGGCATCTTTCCATATTAGACGACAGGCTCGATTCAATTAGAACATAAGAGTTCGGATTGGAAAAGAACGGTGCAGCGAGGCGAATAGAAGTTTCTGTCATGTATCGCTTGCCGCGTCGCAGCAGGTACCAGCGCAACTCCCTCACAAGATCTGAAAAGACACGCTGTTTTCCGATCTCGATGCCGTCTGCGGCTGATCCCAATGCGATCCAGCCACTCCTCCCTCGATGCGCCGCAGACTGCAAGAATCCTCGAACGCTCTACGGCTTCTTGGCACGGTACGGTCTCAGTGCAAGCGCAGTTTAGCTTTGGAGCCACGGGTGTGCGGTCCTCGGCCTTTCGGTACCAGCGAGTGCGCTGCTTGCTCGGGTGCCAGTCTTCACGAACGTCGCGGATGATTTCGGCGTCGCTCGGCGCATAGCCGTCGATCAAAGAGTCGTTCCAGTCGGCGAAGAGCGTCGCAATGATCTCCACCTCGACCGTCGGCTTGTTCGCCAACAAGCCCAATAGCCGGTCGAACTCCTTTCGAAGTTCGGACGAGAGTCGAGTCACCGCCTCCCCCGCCTTTATACGAAGGTTCGGCCCCTTGCGGTAGTCGATCTTCTTGTGTCCGTCGTTTGTTGATCTCTCCATAACACTGAACCACTGCTGCTCGGCAGCTTGTCTGTGAACCGGCGAGCTGATTGGACGCCGACGGACGCCGCAACTTGTTGTTTCGGCATGTACAATGCTCAAAATCCCTGATCTATATTCAACGCTGGTTCACAAAAATAGTGAGAGATTTGCGCCGCCCGCAATGTCGCGACAGCGGGAAATTGACAACGATTGAGCTCTGACGTAGAGGGATCCACCAAGCAGGGACCGCTTTCTAACCGGGCACAAAAAGACACTTTGGAGGGATCCGGATTCGACGGCCACGGCGCAATCGACGCCATCGTCAGGCGAGACTTGGAACACAAATCCTCTCGTCGATAGGTCGACCGGATTTCTAAATCGCGAATACTGCCTGGGCGCCCGCATTCGCAACGAGGAACGCATCGATGCCATTTGAAGTCGACTTCCTACCGGTCGGTGATAGCTACGGCGATGCGATTGTCATTCGGTATGGTGATGACACTAACGGCTACGCCCTACATGTCGTCGACGGTGGTCGCACCGATACGGCAGATACCATCATCAAACATATAGAGACGTGCTACCCCGGGTACTACATCAACCATATGGTCGTTTCGCACGCGGATAACGATCATGCGTGCGGATTGATCGGAGTCATGAAGCGGTTTTCGGTGAAGCATCTCTGGATGAACCGCCCCTGGCTCTACGCCCGAGAAACGCTTCAACATTTTCACGGGAACTACACGTTGCAGGGGCTCATTGACGAGATGAAGCAACGTCATTCATACCTCGTTGAGCTTGAGGAATTGGCCAATGCTCAAAGCACACAAATCCACGAGGCTTTCCAAGGTGCAACAATCGGCCGGTTCACGGTGCTAGCTCCGACGCGGGAGCGCTATATCAGTCTGATTCCGGATCTAGAGAAGACGCCGACATCCTACAAGGAGGATTCCGCCACGGCTTCGTTCCCGTTGCTAAGGTCGATCCTGGACGCGGCCAAGCAATGGCTTGATGAGAACTGGGACGTCGAAACCTTGTCGGAAAATCCGCAGCCTCCGACGTCGGCATCGAATGAAAGCTGCGTTGTGCAATATGCCACGCTCGAGGAGGGAAGACACATTCTTCTGACGGCCGACGTTGGACCCGTCGGACTGACCGAGGCTGCAGCTTACGCAGCGTCGCTCGGGTTCTTATATCCTACGTTTGTACAGATGCCTCATCATGGCAGCCGGCACAACGTCACTCCCTCGGTTTTGGACCGATGGCTCGGCCCCAGGAAACCGAGGGGCACGGCAACCGGCACTGCATTCTGCTCCATTGGAGCTCAGAAGCCTGAGTATCCGCGGGGCCAAGTGAAAAACGCCTTTATCCGTCGAGGCTTTAAGGTCTACGCAAATCGAAAGATTGCGATCTCTCATTCCTCCGGCGGAGGACATGGATGGGGGCCACTGCCCGCGGAAGCGTTCGATGACAAGGTTGAAGCCCCTTGATGGATTTTCTCAAAATCTTTGACGCCTACTCTCTTCGAGCTCGGCTGTTTCCGGCGATCATCGCGGCCGCACCTGCGCTGGCCGCGTTAGCCCTACTGATTTCATGGAAAACGTTTGAGCTCTCGAATGCCATAGCGACAGTTGCGATTGTAGTACTGCTATTCGCCATCGCTGATTTGGCGCGAGCACGAGGTCGGGCTATCGAACCCATGCTGTACAAGCGACAAGGGGGCAAACCCTCGATCGTGATGTTCCGGCGCAATGATCCTACGATTGACGATGCGCTCAAGGAGCGCTACCGCATCTTCTTGGCCGACCAACTCGGAGTGGCGGCCCCCACGGCGGCGCAGGAAGCGGCGGATCAAGCCGCGGCGGACGCATTCTACGAGCAGTGCGGGGTTTGGCTTCGCCAACATACACGCGACACCAAGAAGTTCCACCTACTCTTTGGCGAGAATGTGACTTACGGATTCCGACGAAATCTACTCGGCGTCCGATGGCTCGCGATCGCCCTCAACCTTATTGTTGTAGTCATTTGTCTCGTGCTCCTTTCGCGGAGCAACTGGAATTGGGCGGCGCCTTTAGGTCAGCGAACAATTGTCGTGCTGCTCATAGCCGCTGTACACGCCATTTATGTCAGTGCCGTCGTGCGCGAAACCGCTGTGAACGACGCATCTCGTGCTTACGGGCGCGAGATGATCCTGTCGTGTGAGTCTTTTCTGAAGGATGGGCCAGCACCCAAGCCGAAACCTCCAACGAAGCGAGCCAATAGGCGCAAATAAAATTACGAGGGATTGGCTTTATTCGCGGCGGCAATTCTCGCAGTCATATCGGCCTCCGCCGCCGCGAGAACTTCCTCAACCGCCGACACGTGCCACACCTTACCCAAGTCGGAGTCGGGCTTAACCCGACTGGAATAGATCCCCAGGAATTCCCAGGTCGTCTTAGCCGTCAGCGTTGATTGCACACGACCATCGCGATGGCTCCGATAGCCGGCGGGCCGGAAGGCGACGACTGCGGAGCCGGATTGCCCGGGACGGGTGCGGCAATCGATAAGGAACGAGGGATTATCTGGTGTTACGAGGCTCAATTCTTGGGCGAGAAAGCCGGTCGCCCAGACGGGATACTTCCCTGCGGAAGATAATCCAAATGGGAATCCAATGACACTGACCGTCTCCGCAGGGCCCACCAACATGTTTGCGCGATCGAGATCGGTCTTCATGTAATAAGGGAGTTTGCGAACGTCGCTACCCCAGTTCAGATTCAGGGCGACCACGTCCGCAGCGGCTCCCAAGCGCGGATGCTCGAACCAGAACGGGGAGCCATTGGGCCGAAATAGCGGCAATTTTATCGGCAGCCACTCGCCGAGCCGGGGTCCTTGCTTGTGGAAATGAATCACGATGTTATCCGGGATACCGCCCTGGGAATGAAGACATTCTCGGGTGTCTTGGTGACGGCCTGTCACGACGTGGCGATTAGTGATGAGTGCGCAGTGAGCCTTTTGATCATTTGCAGCTAGAAAAGCCGTCGCGTTTCCCAACACGGTCTCGCCAAAGCGCAGTTCCACGAAAAGCGACTTGAGAGTCGGAATTTCCACCGGACTTAGGGTTTCCGATTCAGCTGCAGCGGCGCACTGTTCCGTCGACTCGCTCATTAGCCAAATCCTTCAGACTGTTCGATCGTAACCGCAACGGCGGCGGCGATCGGTCCGCTGCGCCGATTGAAGAGGCCGAAGATGTCCTCCTCTTCCAAGGACTGGAAGAGTCTGCCCCGCTCGCACTTCATCACGAGGTCCGCCATGAAATACTCAAGCCGCCAGCCGGAGGCGTGCGAGGGCTTGGCGGAGACGACGTGATTCAAATCACTGAACGATGGGTGATAGCCCGCACTCCGTCCAGCGACTACCGCCCGGAGCCGTTCGGCCGGCGCGACCCGGGTGCCCCCATTGCCCCTGGGCCCCAGTCGAGTTGAGCCGGAGACGGGGAAGGTATATGTGACCGGGATGGCCCAAGGGTTGTAGAACAGGTAGTGGACCGGGATGTGATGCTTGGCTTCATAGTCCCGAATCGCCTGATATTGACGGTCGTCGACGATCAGCGCTTTGTATTTCGAAGCCGGCGAAAATGGAAATAGATGGGACTGGCTTAAAGGGGCTTCGTGGCCACCCGGCACCAACGTGCCCAAACCAATATTAAAGTCTTCCGGCGTCTGCTCGATGACCGTGCCCTGGTCGGGATAAAGTCGTTTCGACTGCAGGACCGCGACCTTGTTCGCCAGCACGGCGCCCGCCCGTTTCGCGAAAACGAGCACTCCGATATCAGCAATCTCCCAGTTGTAGAAGTGGCGTAAGCCCCCGAGGAAGTGCACATCGATGCGGACCAACCACCCGGGCGCAACCACAGCGGGTGCGGCATAGCTGCTCAATGTGTCGATTAGCGTCATGTCGAGCGACTGCTCAGGGCAGTTGGGAACTCGCGCGAGTTTTTCACAGACGCGCTTATTCGCCGCACGGAAAGCGGTTCTCACATACTTGTAGATTGCTGGCGGAAATTTCGGTAGCGGACTCATCGCTTTCATGCAGGTGCCTCCCTGGCCTTCGGCGTATTCTAACTTGCCGCAATGACTTGCGCCGCGGCACTGCCGTAGAGGCTAGAGGTGAAGGCAAGGGGGACTTGAGAAACCCGATGAGTTCTACATGGGATTGCTCACGGGTTTTGCACCCACCGCGCCTCACGAGGTTTGCTGACCCACTGCAAACCCGGTATATCCAGGTACAATCCTGGCACACCCAATCTCAGTTGGTCACCATCCTGGCACAGCCCATCGCCCATAATAAATCGGCCTCTTGAAGTGCCCTCTCTTGCCACAGGCAGCCTGGTGTAAACGCTTAAGGTCTAACGATGACGCAAATAGACCGCATTTCTGTTGATCCGGCGATCCGCTTTGGGAAGCCGTGTCTTCGCGGCACCCGGATCACGGTCGGCGAGGCACTCGGTATTCTTGCCAGCGGTCACAGCGAAGCCGAATTGCTGGCCGACTTCCTGCAGTTGACGCACGAGGACATTCTCGCCTGTCTGGGCTTTGCCGCCGAACGCGAGCGTCGACTGCTGGTCCTTCCGGCGGCATGAGTTGGCCGTTCCGCCGCTGCGGGACAAAAACCTCTCGGCGATTGGTACCGGGCGAGCGGCCGAGCGATATTCCAAAGACAGAGAAGGTATTTCTATAGTTCACCATTTCCCCATAATGTAAACTCACGGTTTACAAATGACGCCGTAAATCAAACTAGCGGGTGGGTTTATAATTGTGATAAAAGGTAAACCGTGGGTTTACAAAATGACTCCAAGCTAAACAGACTCTCTCAGCTGCTTCCCGAGGGTGTAGCGGCTCCCGCCGCTTGGCTTGCGTCCGAGGGCTTCTCGCGGCAGCTCGTCCGCAAATATGTACGAAGCGGCTGGCTCCAACCGCTCGCTCGCGGGGTCTTTGCCCGCCCAACTCAACCCGTGGCCGCCGAGGGATTGGTCCTCGGATTACAGAGACTGGCTGGCGCCGCATTTCATGTCGGTGGCGTTTCGGCACTCAATCGACTTGGGCATGCGCATTACCTGCCACTCGGACGCGAGCCGATGCATCTGTGGGGACGAGATCGAGTACCCGCGTGGATCACGGCTGCATCACTTCGCGAGCATCTCATCTTTCACCGCGAGAGTCTGTTCGAAGAGCGAGCCAGCAATATCGGAGTTACGCCGATATCGACTCGCGTGCGTGATTGGACGCTGGTCGCCTCGGCTCCTGAACGCGCCATCATCGAAGTGTTGAGCCTCGTTGACGAAAGCGAGTCCAGCTTTACATACGCGTCCGAGCACTTCGAGGGCCTGACCTCATTACGCCCCAAAGTAATCAACGAACTGCTCGTCGCGTGTAACAGCCTCAAAGTCAAGCGCTTGTTCCTGTTCCTCGCCTCCCACTACGCCTATCCTTGGTCGGAAAAAATTGACCGGTCGGCCATCGATCTCGGCAAGGGGAAACGTCTCATCGTACGCGGCGGCCGTTACGACCGCGAATTTCGTATCACGGTACCGGAGCGTTTCGGTGCTCAGCACTGAAAATCCGTTCTATCGGCAGGTGGTCTTGCTGATCGAGCTGCTGCCGCTCATCGGCCGGGAATCCTGCTTCGCACTCAAGGGTGGGACCGCGATCAACCTCTTTGTCCGCGACTTGCCGCGGCTGTCGGTGGACATCGATCTCACCTATCTACCGATCGAGGGTCGTGCAGAGAGTCTGCGCCACGTCGAAGAAGCACTGCATCGACTGGGCTCCGCCATTGAGACAGCGCTCCGCGGTGCGATGACTCTATTCCCCGGGCGCGAGGGGGAGCGCGCCACAAAAATTCAAGTGCGCCGCGGCCGAGAGAGCGTTCAGATCGAGGTATCGCCCGTATTGCGGGGCTCCGTTCTCGAGCCTGAGCCGAGAGAAACCACCGCAGCCGTGACCGAACAATTCGGTCTCGCTCGAATGTCCGTGCTCCATCCGCTCGACCTATACGCCGGCAAGCTTTGTGCAGCGCTGGATCGCCAGCATCCACGCGACTTATTCGATGTCATGCTCCTTCAGAAGGCGGAGGGCGTGAACCGGAAACTGTTTGATGTATTTCTGATCTATTTGATCAGCGGCGACCGGCCCATCGCTGAGCTGCTATCTCCGCGCGCCGTTCCACTACCGGACGTATTCAGTCGAGAATTCAGAGGCATGACGCTGATACCGGTGACACCTGAGGATCTGCACCAAACCCGAGAGCGCCTGGTCAGCGATCTGCATGCAATGTTCACCGACGTCGACAAGGAGTTCCTGTTGTCCGTGAAGCAAGGCCAACCGAAGTGGAATCTGTTTGCTCACCCGCACGCAGAGCAACTTCCCGCCGTGCAGTGGAAGCTACAGAACATAGCGCAAATGGCCCCGGAGAAACGACGCGCGGCAATAGCGCGGCTCGAGGCTGTTCTCGAAGGTCGCGATCACTGAGCGGATGCGCCCACATCATGCGGAACTGAAGGAACGTGCAGGACGAGGTCGAAAAAGATAGACCACAAGTACCCTCCCGGCGCGGGAAACGTCATGCATTACAAAATGCCATCGCGGTTGAGGAGGCCCGACTCAGCAAACTTGAAGCGCAACACACTGAGTCGAAGAACCGGCTCTCCGCTCTTCGGGCAGAGTTGGCTGCGGTCGACACCGAGCCGCAGATCCGCGTGCGTCTCTCCCCTACCCCAGACGTGCCGATTCCCCGAACGGCGGCCGACAAGATCGCATTGTTCCGCTCCCTATTTCGCGGGCGTATTGATGTCTTCCCGACGCGGTTCGTGAGTAAGAAGACCGGGAAGAGCGGATATGCACCGGCGTGCCAAAACAAGTTCGTCAGGGGCGTATGCGAATTGCCCAAAATAAAGTGCGGCGATTGCCCGAATCAGGCTTTTATTCCTTTCGACGACGACGCGGCACTCGGCCACCTCACGGGCCGACACGTCATGGGCGTGTATCCGCTCCTTGAGGATGAGACCTGCTGGCTCCTCGCAGTGGACTTCGACAAAGGCACGTGGATCGAGGACGTGCTCGCGTTCTTGGAGACCTGCCGGCGTGTGGGACTGCCCGCTGCGGTCGAGCGATCACGTTCTGGCGACGGGGCTCATGTCTGGTTCTTCTTCTCATCGCCGGTGTCGGCGATCTCCGCGCGCAAGATGGGCTGCTATCTCATCACCGAAACCATGTCCCAAAGGCATGAGCTCAGCATGGAATCCTACGATCGCTTGTTTCCGAGCCAGGACACTATGCCGCGAGGTGGATTTGGCAATCTCATTGCCCTGCCGCTGCAGCACGGTCCACGGGCATCGGGAAATTCAGCTTTTCTCGACGAAGAACTCCGTGTCTACCCCGATGACCAACAGTGGTCCTATCTCGCTTCGATACCGCGCATTGACGCAGCGGCGGTGGAGCTAATCGCCCGCAAAGCCACGGACCAGGGATCGATAGTTGGCTTGTCAGTAGCGGCACTCGATGATGAAGAAACCACACCTTGGGCGCGTCCGCCGTCACGCAAGCGCCGGCCGGCGGTCATTACCGGACCGCTTCCAGCGGTGGTGCGTGCCGTGCTGGCGCAGAAGCTCTTTGTCAGCAAAGCGGGCCTACCGTCGCCGTTGATCAACGAGATCAAGCGCTTGGCTGCCTTCCAGAATCCCGAGTTCTACAAGAAGCAACTGATGCGTCTCTCGACAATAGCCACCCCGAGAGTGATTACATGCACAGAGGACCTGCCGCAATTCGTCGGTCTACCGCGAGGCTGCCGGAGCGAACTCGAGGCGCTGCTGCGCGATCATGGGATCGCATTGGAGGTCGAGGACCAGCGCACCGCTGGCGTTCCGCTCGGATTCGAGTTCCAGGGGAAACTCACGAACGTGCAACAGGCTGCCGTCGAAGCGCTGTGCGCACATGAGATCGGCGTATTCGTAGCGCCGCCCGGCGTCGGGAAGACCGTCGTCGGCACCTATCTCGTCGCGGCCCGCGGTTGTAGCACACTGATTCTGGTCCACCGCAAGCCGCTGCTCGACCAGTGGCTGGCTCAGTTGTCTCTGTTCCTCGGGCTAGAACCCAAGCAGGTTGGCCAGATCGGAGCTGGCAAGAAGACCGGCAACGGTCGGCTGGATGTGGCGATGATCCAGAGTCTGGTGCGCAAGGAGGGCGTCCAGGACATCGTCGCCCACTACGGTCAGGTCATCGTCGACGAATGCCACCATTTATCCGCTGTCTCATATGAGCGGGTAATCGCCGAGGCAAAAGCCCGCTACGTCGTCGGTCTCACGGCGACACCACAGCGACGCGACGGTCGCCATCCGATCACGGCAATGCAGCTCGGGCCCGTCCGTTTTCACGTCGAGCCCAAGAGTCAAGCGGCACAGCGCCCCTTTGCCCATACGTTGATCACCCGCGAAACCGGCTTCAAGACGTCGAGCGAGGCGCCTCCAAGCATTCAGGACCTGTACGCCTTGCTTGCGATCGACGCGAAGCGGAACCAACTGATCCTCGATGATGTGGTCCAGGCACTCGAGCAGGGGCGCTCACCAATACTGCTCACGGAGCGCAAAGACCATCTGGAATACTTCTCAGCGCAGCTGAAGAAGATTGTCCGGCACGTCGTAGTGCTGCAAGGAGGGATGAGCGCTTCGGTACGGCATGGAGTGAAGGCGCAGCTCGCAGCGATCTCCGATACGGAGAAACGACTCATTCTTGCTACCGGGCGTTACATCGGTGAGGGTTTCGACGATGCGCGACTCGATACACTCTTTCTGGCTTTACCGGTGTCGTGGAAGGGAACGCTCATTCAATATGCCGGCCGGCTGCACCGTCTCCATCCTGCGAAGCAGGAAGTCCGCATCTTCGACTACGTCGATGGCGAGGTCCCAATGCTGTTGCGGATGTTCGAGAAGCGTCTACGGGGCTATCGGGGCATCGGCTATGCACGAGGCGAAGCCCCCCTCGGCCTAGCCGCACCAGACGACGAGCTCGTGGTCAAGTACGACGAGGACGTGCTGCGTTCTCTCAAGCAGCGAGACGACTTTACATGAGTGCTGGTAAGCAAAAGTACCGCAGCATTGTCCGGATCAGCAAAGCAAAACTCACAAAGATGATCGAGCAAGCCACTGCCGACGCCTATGGTGACTCCGAGCAGGTCACAGGTTGGTTCACAATGATCGAGGAAAATCTCTTGGTGCCCTTCAAGACGACAGTCGTCGGTGTCGAGGTTATAATCCAGCGTGTTGATCTGGATCGCAACGAGCAGATAATCGCCGTCTGCAGACGTGGACGCGCCCGGCAGTCGCTGCCAATCCTCGATCTGCCGTTACCGACACCACCACCGGATGGCGCAGAGTGGATCGAAGCGTATCGGCGATGGCGCGCCGAAAATCGGTAGGACGGAACGACGTGCGCTATTGGTGGGTCAACCAGAACCAGACCTTCCGCCAAGAGATCGAAGGTGGTTATCTATGGTCACCCAAGCGCAACAAGAATGGTCGCCGCAATCCTTTCTACGAATTCATGCGCGAGGTCGCCCCAGGAGACGTTGTCTTCTCCTTCTGTGACACACGCATTGCGGCTCTTGGCATTGTCAGCGGCTATTGCCGGGAAAGTCCGAAGCCTGAGGAATTCGGGACAGCCGGCACGAACTGGAGCCAGATCGGTTGGCGCGTAGGCGTCCGCTGGCAGCGACTCACCAACACTATCCGGCCCAAGGATCACATCGCCCGTCTACGGCCGGACCTTGCGAGCAGGTACGCCCCGCTGACCCCGGAGGGGAATGGCTTGCAAAGTGTCTATCTGACACAAGTGAGTGCCAGCCTTGCATCGGCACTCTTTTCGTTGATCGGCAGGGAGGCATCGAGTGTGGCCGACGTCGGCCAGGAGATCAGCAAGATCGAGCGCGATTCGCCCGCGCCAGAACGCGACATCGAGGAATGGGAACACCGCGTCGAGATCGCCATTGCCGCCGACTCGGCGATTCGCGAAACCGAACGGACGGCGCTCGTTCAGGCGCGCCGCGGTCAAGGCGTCTTTCGGGACAACGTGCGCTCGATCGAGCGTGCCTGCCGCGTTACAAAGGTCGAGCGCATGGAGCACTTGGTCGCAAGCCACGTCCAGCCCTGGCGAGACAGCAGCAATGATCAACGGCTCGATGGCGAAAACGGACTGCTGCTGACGCCGACTATCGATCATCTGTTCGACAAGGGCTTCATCTCCTTCGAAGACTCCGGCCAACTGATCGTGTCGCCTGTGGCTGATCCGAAATCCTTGAAGCGCATGGGCGTTGACTCCGTAGGCCGCGTGAATGTGGGTGCATTCTCGCAAGGTCAGCGGCGCTACTTGGAGTTTCATCGCGAGAACGTGCTGCGTATGGCGCGCGGAGTCGCAGCGCGTTAAGAGCTACGTGCACACCATCTATCCGGTACAACGAACGGCGCGGTCGCAAAATCATTGGAGTAGGTGCAATTATGGCCACAGTGAGATTATATCGCGGTCATTGGGTTGCCGATTATTACGATACCCGGAATCGCCGGCGAATCGAGCGGCCCGATGGTCACTTTGAATTCCAGACCGAGGAGAAGCACGCCGCCCATGCACTGCTCGCGGATCGCCTCGCCGAGATGGCGGACGGCATCGTGCATGAGGGCCGCGGCACCTTCCAGGACGCAGCCGCCCGCTGGCTCAAGAGCAAGGTCCGGGTTCGGCCTTCGACCAAACGCAGCTACGAGCAGCTCGTTGCCTGTTATCTGGTCCCATACTTCAGGGACCGCAAGCTTCGATTGATCCAAGTGACCGATATCGAACGCTTTCGCTCCGAGCTCGGCCAAGGGCTCCCAGACTCGATCAAGCAGGCATTCGTCGCTCGTCTCCTCAAAGCGAAGCCAGGCCTTGCTGAGGCCCGCGCGACGCAGCGCGCGGATGGAGCGCGACCCGGCAGACGCACGATCAACAAGGCGCTCACCGTATTGTCGATGATCTTCAATTACGCGATGCGCAATCAGTGGGTGACGAGAAATCCTGCCGAATATGTCGATCACGCAAGGGATGAGCGACCGTTCGAAGAGCAGCCCTTGGACCTGGATGTCCTCACTCCTAAGGAAATCGCGGCACTTCGCGAAGCGGCGATTCCGGCCACCTATCGTGACGGAAAGCTCGTCACTAACAATTATCGGTTGATGATTTCATTCGCCGTATTTACGGGCTGCCGGATGGGGGAGATCTTGGGTGCGGCCTGGGGCCACATGGACTGGAAGAGCGGGCAATTTCCTGTACGGCGGACTTACAAAGAAGGACAGTTCCAGAAACCGAAGACACGCACGTCGTATCGGCGCTTGACGCTCCCGACCTTCTTGCTCAACGAGTTGAAGGTATGGCGGCTGGCGTGCCCCATCAGCCAATATGATCTTGTGTTTCCGAATCTCGACGGACGACCGATGAGCCACGCGAATTTACTCCAGCGTGGTTTTTATCCAGCACTTCGGCGCGCGGGTTTGAGGAGAATCCGATTCCACGACCTTCGCCACACATTTGCGAGCTTGATGATCAGTAACGGCGAGGACGTCGTCCGAGTATCGAGATTAATGGGACATGCCAACGCAGCTATCACACTTAATATTTACAGCCATATGATTCCGCGCGAGCACGATCCGAGCGGCGATCGGTTGGCCTCATTGGTATTTGGAAACAAAATGGAAACAATGGAAAATCCAGAGTTGATATCCAACTCGGAACTAGTGAATAATACCATAAAAATCAATGAATTGAGTGGTGGCCAGGGAGGGAATTGAACCCCCGACACGCGGATTTTCAGGCCGTTTTCTCGGGTTCTAGGGGTCTACAAATCAACCACTTACAGCGCTTGCCAGCCCCCTTCCCAGGCACACCAAGGCACAATCCTGGCACACCAAATCTCAGTTCGACACATTCCTGTCACAAGCCCTCTCGGACTTGCCGAGACAGGTTTCGTCGAAATCAGACGAATTGTGAACTAATCCGATTCCGATCTACCTTCATTCAACCTGTCGATTTCGTTTCTGGACATTACGACCGCGCCTGGCCTGACCTACAAAACATCAGCACGCGCTGCCGTGCACTTTTGCCGACCTAGCAGCATGTAGTCCAAAGACTTCCTCCGCCTTTCTTGCCACGATCGATTCAAATGTAGTGTCGAAACGGAAGCGGCGTTTCTGGAATATCGCTATCCGGCGCTGCCGTCAATATCTCGCCAATTGCATCGGCGAATCGAAGCGTAACAGGCAAGCCGTCTGCGTAGATGCACGCGTTGAAGTTGAGTTTCGTCAACTGGAAAACATCGGTCACGACCAAGTCAATCTTCGAGCTACCCCGACACATCTCGATACGAAGTGGATTGGGGACTTCCCATCCTGGGTATGTCTCTAGTTCAGGCACAAACCCGCTGGTCCATAGATAGGCCACCGAGCTTGACTCAATCGTCATTGTTCCGCGAATCACGGGCATGCGACCGGGCCGATAAAGTTTGAAGTCGTCGCTGCGTGTGATCCGCACTCCGCAAAGCTCCACATTCTCGGGCACGGCCTGTTGAAATCCAGCCCATTCGTCCTCGTTAAATCTCGTACGACCGTGAATGAAAAGCTCACTCGGGTCGTGCCCGGTTTGCTCGCGATACGCCGTGATAACACGCGAACCAATACAGAAAGCTTGTTCTTTCGATAGATGGAACTCACGTGTCAGTGGAGAGTAGTACGGTCCCGGCACCCCCTTGAAGACCATACCTTCGCCGCTCGTGAGGAACATCTGCGCTCCACAGCACGCATACGTGAGGTCCGGCCCTCGTGCGTCGTGTTTAAACACAAGACCGACGTAACAAACCCCATCACGAACCTTGCCGAGTCGCCACGGCCTTCCCCCAGCCTTATAGAAGGAGGAGACACTGAGATTCCAGGCAATTGAGGCGTGGTCCTGCATCCGCCGACGTGAGGTACCCTGGTCTGAGACCAAGGTGGATTCCCGGATTACTTGAGTGATGGCGCGGCTCTTGATCAGGCGAGCTTTAAGCTGATTATGAAAATCAACTTGGTAAAGATAAGTCTGAGCTGCAATCATGTCTTCTTGGAACAAAGAGGGCTCGCGCAAAAGCCGCCTGGCCAAACGCGCATTCATCGGTCGATCCGATTGCACGCGCTCCGATGTCGGCAGCCGCGATTGCGGGCGTCCCAAGTCGAAGACTTCATCGGGAATGACGACGAACCAAAGGTCAATCCTCTGGTCCTCGTCTCGCAAGAATGTATTGATCGCATTCGAAAATAGGCCCACTGTCGTGTGCACAGCGTCATGACGGTCCGTGCGATGGATCGCAGCACCGACCGTCGCCGCACCGACCGGTATTTCTGCCGCGGGCTTTGACGGCCAACTACAGTTGAATACCTCTCGAAAGCCCGGAAAGAAAATATTAACCTTCGACTCAGCAGCCGCCGGTATCGGTCGCTGCATACGTTCTGCCCACGAACGATAAGCCCGGATTCCATTCGGCGTGCCGATCACCCCGCAACGAAGCTCTGTCGGATTGTTGTGCTCTCGCAGAGGACCAAATAGAAACAACCCGTGTTTAGGATTAGTCGACGACTGTCCAAACCCGAACCCAAGCACCGGCTCCGGAAGAATAGAGGCATTTGCGGGCGAGACTGTGATTGTCACTGCACCGGGCCCTCCCTATGGAAGCCGTCTTCAATCGCATCTAAATCGCCCTCTAACCAATCTCCGTCCTCGGGCGAAACCATCTCTTCATCGAGTTCCCTTTCGGTCTCGGGGTTTGCATGCACTTCGCTGATGGATCGCGGGCTCAAGTAGGACACCGCAGCAACACGCAGTGTGAATGAGCCACCATCCCCGGAATAGATAGGGATTTCAGACTCGCCAGCGGACAGCCAACTCATGAATGCGCTTTGCAACGACAGCCAACGATCATTCCACCAGTTTTTGCAGAACGCGCGACGAGTCGTTCGCATTCTTTCAATGCTGGGCCACTGCGACTGGCCGTCGCTGCTGAATAGCACTCGAAGCCTGAGACTCAACGTCGTGGAGGTATCCGATGAAAATGTTCCCACGGGTGCAAGATGCCAATATAGCGCTCGCTTTTGACTATAGCCGACCAAAAGGCGCCGCCTTTGCTTGCCATCAGAATCAACGAACGTAGCGGTGTTGTTTGCAACCACACCGTCGGGAACAAACGGCGTGGGTTGTATCCCGCTCTGTGTGTAGAGTGCTAGTCCTCGAGAGATCAAGAATACGAGCCACTGCCGATTAAGCATGGCATGCCGCAATCGTTTCCGAGCTGCGGGGTGAACGTGCGAGGTGAGTGACGCGTTGCCAGCGAAGAAATCATCCGCTGAGATGATCGATTCGCGTGTGAGGCCGTGGATACCATATCCGGAGAGCTCCCTGTCACTGAAGAACGACAATGAGCACCCCCGGTACGGCGTCAGGGCATGCAACGTCTCAGTGTGCGATGTCGGCGTGCCGCTGAGAACATAAACACGCGCCGGGGAAGTGACTAACTCGAATCTGTTTGAGATCAACCGTTCTGGCTCGTCAACGACAGAAAGAGCGGGTGACCGCCGTTCCTCCCACCACATTCCTAGCGACAAGCCGTGTGTTTGACGTTGTCGCGGAATGCGATCTTGTGCCAGTGTCGCAGCCACAGCGGACAGGCCCGTTGCCCAACTAATCGAGAAGTCAACGATGTTCTTCCTTGCGATGTTGGCACGGAATTGTGAATACGGCGTGTCATCAACCCGCACGGGGATGACGAATCCGTTCAGCTTACGCGTACGCTCAATCGAGATCGCAAGACTGATTTCATCGAGCACGCCGGGCTTTTGCATTGCGCTACGGGATATGAGAACGATGACACGGCTTGCCTTGTTGCGGATCGTCTCTTCGATCGTGTCCCAAAACACCTCTCCTGCCTTGAGTTGCGAAACATCCGCCCAGGTCTCATACCCCAACCGAGTCAGTTGCGCCTGAAGCCACAGCGCGAGCTCATTGTCTTCAGGATTCGCATGGCTAATAAAAATGATTCTGCGTTCTGCCGCATCTACTGCTGTGGGCCCGAATAGCAGCAGTTCCCAAACGCCCTTCGCGCGCTGTCTGAGCTTATTGACTGCAGAGAGTCCAACGCGCTCGAAGTCTGATCCCGCATCGAGTAAGACGAGCGCGCTAGAAGTGGGAGGTGCGCCCTCCAAGGTCTTTGCAAATTCGACTAACGCGTTGGCGAGCGAATCTGGGTCCGTTGCATTTCCGCCAACTGCGCTGCCGGGGTCAAAATACTCGCAACCGACGGAAGCGAAAAGATCAAGTACTTTACCGCGATTCAAAGCGCCGAAGTCAAAGCGCGGGGCCGTCCTGAAATCTAGCGCCATTCTCGGGGTAAGCGTTCCCACGAGCTCGCGAATCACGGACTCGGTCAGCACGTCAGCCGTGCAGAGTGCAATGGTTCGCTCACGCACGGGCAAAAGTGACTCTTGAACGTATTCAAACTTCGGCCGTGTATCGTCCGGCGCGATCGTTCGATCGCGCACGAGTTTAAGATATGGAACAGTCACACGATGCTACTCAGCTTCTTTCGAAAGCTCAGCTTCCAACTCAGCATAGCCCAACTTACGCAGGTGATAAGGCGAGCCCCACTCGGCCGCGGAGACTTGTTTTGTACCTGTTTGGCTGTTCTTCAGATCTCCTTCCTTAAGGAACGCCCGCCGATAAAGACGGGGCGCTACGCCAGAGAACGGTCTGAACAGCACTTTAGGCGCCTGGGGCGCCGCCTTCCGTCCGCTGTCAAGAACCGGTGGCGCCGCATTGCGCTCATGACTGGGTAAAACCCAATTCTCGGCGACAATTTGGACCGAATCGTTGTGGAGTTTTAGGGCCCGACTCTTAGGATACGGTTCTATGTACTGCACTTCATCGATTCCCGCAGAAACGATGTGGCGTGCACAGTAGTGGCATGGGAACGTCGTTACGAACAGACGTGTGCCTACCGTCGTTCTTCCCTCACGTGCCGCTGACAGTATGGCGTCCATCTCGGCATGCACGGCGCGACTGAACTCGATTAGTTCCCCAATCCGCCCCTTGCGTAACAGTTGTGAAAGTTTTTCCGATTCCGCATCCGACAGGTCTTTGATCTCGGAAATCGATTTTAAAAGCGTAGCAACAATCTCGTTCTGCTCTCGCGTGTTACTGCAGAACGCCATCTCCCCATCTGCAACGCGGTATATGCATCGATGGTCGACGGGGTCAGGCGTAAAACCATCTCCATAGACACCACCGCCTGCGCGCGGAACCTCATTCGTGCCGGTTGCGATGACATTGCCGTGCCGATCGAGAAGCGCAGCACCGACTTGGCGCGACATGCAGGCACTGCGCATTGCAGCACCGTAAGCGTGCCACATCGCTGTTTCACCGGCCTCCGGTCGAATCACGTCGTCCCCTTGGCGAATTATCTTTACAAGCCGAGAAAGCTTATCGGCGATCTCCCAAGCACGATTTGCACCGCCATCGGCGTTCTTTCGACTTGGCGTGTTATCGATAAAAAAATCCGCAAGGTGGAACGCATCCGATACTTTTTGACCGTGTGGTTCCGGCGCCTTTTCGTCACGTTGCATGAACGCCTCAACTTGCTCCTTCCCAGCTTCAGGGTATTTGTTCCGCAAGCGCTCATTGCGAGTATCAGACTCGCAAACCACCCCGATGAGTACGAATGCGTCTTGGTAGATGTGTCGCAACAATTGAACTTCTGCTGGATGGCGGATCGAGTCGAGTACGTATGCGCGAAAGTTCCCATCGGGTTTAACGGCTTCCCCGGGGGCGACAGTCACATTCAGTTTTTGGGCGCGTTCGCTGCGGATTTCGACCGCGAATGCTTTTGCCACTGCGGCCGGGTCATTGCTGTCCTTGCGCATCGCATCCCCGAGATCCTGAAAGCCTGTGACATAGGCCATCGTCTTGGAAACTCCCTGCGGTCGCGTCAGCACGACCTTTCCGGCTTTCGCAGCCCAAGCGGAGATGAGATCGGTCGCCTTGATATAGGAAACGTCGTAAGACTGGCCGATGGCACCTGGGTCTTTCAGCAAGCTCATGAGCTTGTTGGCGATCTCTGTTGTGCCTGAGCCGACGTGGCCGACGACCGCGAACACAAGCTCGTTTGCAGCATTCAGAATAAGCGTGTCTCTGGCGGACTTACCCACTGGCCCGCGAAGTTTGACAACTTTCTCAGGTGCGTGTCCCATGCGATGATCCCAATCCTTATGTTGTATTTTTTCCATGACCCGCTGTACAAGCCGGCTTGTACCGTACAATGTTACCCTTGACGTAACGAATAACGCAAGGTAGGGTTAGTGGGGATGATTGGGAGTTACCGCGACAAGCGAATAAGTAGCTTTGCAGCGGGCCAGCGTGTTAAAGCATTTGATGGCATAGCGAAAAAGCTTGCCATGAAGCTTGATCAGTTGGATGCAGCAACATCCCTGAGCGATCTTGGCGTTCCCGGTAATCACTTAGAGGCGCTGAAAGGCGATCGAAAGGGCCAATTTAGCATTCGCGTGAACGACCGATGGCGCGTGTGCTTCGAATGGCCGAAAGGCGCGGACGGGCCAATCAACGTTGAAGTGGTGGATTATTACTAGGTGGTGAATGCTATGACACGTGCGGCAATCCATCCTGGAGGGCATCTTGCGGAGCAGCTCGAGGCGCTTGACATGAGTGCCGCGGAACTGGCGCGGCAGCTCAAAGTGCCAACGAATCGGATCACACACATTGTGAATGGGCAGCGTGCAATCACCGGAGATACCGCACTGCGCCTGGGGCATTTCTTTGGCACGAGTGCGGAGTTCTGGCTGAATCTACAAAAGCTCTATGAGCTTCGTGTGGCCGAGCGGCAGAGTGGTGCCGATATCAAGGCACTCCCTCGTTTAAGAGATCGCGCAGCCTAGGGATTCACAGACTCGTCAGCGCCTCTCGATCGATGGCGCGCTCTCAGGAAAGGAACTGGTGCATTACGGGGCCCGACATTTAGATTCCTGGAACGAGTCAGGGCCAAATCGGCATCCAGTAACTCACGTACCCCTTCACCTTTTTTCGAACCTGCCAGCAACACATGACCAGCGCAGTGACGATTAGCCACCGCCCGGAGACGATTGGCATCGGGTTTGGTTAGCATGGCCGCGCTTCCCCCCCCTTACCTGGATAAGGATAATTTGAAAATTATCCCGCGCCTCGCGCCTGCCGTCGGCGTTGCATGATCTTTTCGCACAGCCATCATGTCGCTGACGCCGATGGACTCCCCGCCGGATTTTCCGCAGAATGTTACGAGTGGCCAGCGAGTCCGCGATGCGACGAATACGAACCTTCGTCATCGTGACTGCCCAGCGTGCTGTATTTGCAGCTTTGACTTGGGCGGAACCCCAATCGATATTTGTTCTTCCTGCAACAAGCATGCTCAGCAACCCCTTGGCGGCAATATCGGAACAATGCCTCACCCGTTAATTACGCCTCCGGAATACGACGCCGACCAGATGCTTCCCAACTGCTCTTATGGCCCCGCTACGTTTATGACAGATTTCCGCAAGAAGGCACGTTTGAGGTTCTCTGCGCGCAAGTCACACAGCACAACCGCCCCGCCATCCCGCCCGGCCACCACATATAATGTCTGTCCAGAAGCTTGCGGTAATGCCACGATACTACCAGCTGTCGGATATTCACTCTCATTGGTCGAATGTTTGGGTGTCTTTTCGGCGCGCTGAGCGACGTGTCGTCCCCACGCAAAGTGCGTTTGCACCCACTGATTTGCCTTGAGCGACTGGCTAGGTGCCGCGGTTGCTTGAATACTCCTTTCTGCCTGCTCGCGAGCGTCAGCGTCTGGCAGCGCGGGAAGTACGAGTTCCAGTAGTGCTGCACGTTGCAGCACGTTGTCTTCTCGATCCTCGATCTCTTCCCCGAATGTAAATTTTTTGTCCGCCCTAAACTTGCACTCCCAGGCCAGCCAAATCATCAGCCCTCGGAGATGGACCACTTCCATCGAATGAGCGACCGCTATTACATCGCGCTGCCCCATCAAAGGCTGTGGTCCGCCAATAACCGAATCAAGAATTCCATTGAACAGTTTGTACCCCCGGCGGCCACCTCAAACTCCCCCACCCGTGGCCGGGTCAAACTCCCCCACCTGGCGGCGGCGGGACGAGGGATGATTACGCGGTCTGACGGGTCTTGGCAAGGCGTTCCGCGGATTCTTT
>Ga0116230_10001505_pt1 | contig 22292 bp, 20 predicted proteins | sample S1TSphfallax_3_FD_88678 | JGI IMG/M metagenome (GOLD analysis project Ga0116230, IMG submission 88678) | Host-associated microbial communities from peat moss isolated from Minnesota, USA - S1T2_Fd - Sphagnum fallax MG | ecosystem: Host-associated > Plants > Peat moss > Unclassified | place... | reverse complement strand
CCGTCGCGATGAGGCCATCGACTCCTACCGGCAGGCGGCGGCGTGCCGACCTGGTTTCGGCGACGCCTATTGGAGTCTCGCCAACCTGAAGACCTATCGTTTCTCGGAGGACGAACTCGCGCGGCTGCGCGAACTGCAGACCGCACCGGCGAGCCTGGACTCCCTCGGGAGCATCGATCCCATCGGGAACATCGAGTCGATGCGCAAGATCGACCAGTATCATCTGCACTTCGCGCTCGCCAAGGCGCTGGAGGATCGAGGCGAGTTTGCGGAATCGTTCCATTATTACTCGCTCGGCAATGCGCTGAAACGGGCGGAGAGCAATTACCGCCCGGAAATCATCGAGAACAACACGCGTCAGCAGATCGCGGTGTGCACGCGTGAGTTGTTCGCCGCCCGTGCCGGTTGCGGTGCGCCGGAACGCGATCCGATTTTCATCGTGGGGTTGCCGCGCTCGGGCTCGACGCTCATCGAGCAGATCCTCGCGTCGCATTCCCAGGTCGAGGGAACCCAGGAGCTTCCCAACATTCAGCAAATCGTCGGCAAGCTGCGCGGCCGCGACCCGGATCCAGCCAATCCGCGCTACCCGGCCATCTTGGCCGAGCTGCCGCCGCAGGAGTTGCGCCGGCTCGGCGAGGAATATCTGCACGCAACCCGGGTATACCGCAACGGAAAAACCGGCGCCGACGGGAAACTCCACGCGGTTCCCTTCTTCATCGACAAGATGCCGAACAATTTCCGCCACCTCGGGCTCATCCGTTTGATGCTGCCCAATGCGCGCATCATCGATGCGCGCCGTGAACCGATCGCTTGTTGTTTCAGCAATCTGAAACAGCTGTTCGCGAAGGGTCAGGAGTTCACGTACAGCATCGACGACATCGCCCGCTACTACCGGACTTACCTCGAACTCATGCGGCATTGGGATGCCGTGTTACCCGGCTGGATTCTGCGCCTGCAACACGAGGAGGTCGTCGATGACCTCGAGGGCAGCGTGCGGCGGTTGCTCGACTTTTGCGGTCTCGAGTTCGAACCACAGTGCTTGGAATTCCATAAGACCGTGCGCAGCGTGCGTACGGCCAGTTCCGAACAGGTTCGTCGGCCCATCTATCGCGACGGACTCGATCAATGGAAGCATTTCGAACCCTGGCTCGAACCGCTCAAGTCCGCCCTCGGCGATGCACTCACCCGCTACCGTGAGTGAAACGCTCATTCGGCCGGGCCGCAACGAAAGCTGCCCCTGCGGCAGCGGCAAGAAATACAAGCGCTGCTGCGGCTCGGCAGCCGATGCCGCGCCGCCCGCGCGCGGGCCGCCACCCCCTGCCGGCGCGCCGCGACCCCCCTTCGGCGTAGCGAGCCGACTCGCGAGCGCGCCGAACCCCCTCGAGATCGGCGCGCTGGTGGCACTCGTCGATCAATCACGATTGACCGAGGCGGAGCAGGGCACCCGCGCGCTGCTGCGGCAATACCCCGCAGCCGGTATGCTCTGGAAGATCCTGAGCGTCGCCCTCATGCGGCAAGGGAAGGACGCGCTCGAGGCGCTGCGCAAGACGGCGGAACTCATGCCGAACGATGCCGAGGCACACCGTAATCTTGGCGCAGCGCTCGAGGAGCAAGGCCAGCCTGCGCTTGCTTTGGAGAGCCTGCGCCGCGCACTGGAGTCGTCACCGAACGACGTCGATTGCCTGGTCGAGACCGCCGATCTCATGCGCGCCGTGGGACGCGATCTCGACGCCGTGCCCCTGTATCGGCGCGCCCTGCAGCGGGATCCCGGGCGGGTGGAGGCACAAAACAACTTGGGCAATGCGTTCCTGAAGCTCGCACAGTTTGCGGACGCGGCGGCGTGCTACCGGCGGGCTCTGCTCGCGCGGCCGAACGAGCCGCAGATTCTCTTCAATCTGAGCAATGCGGAGCGGCAGCTCGGCAACTTGGACGAGGCAGCCGACCTGAGCCGGCGTGCCATCGCGCTCGACCCGACTTTGAGCGTCGCGCACAATAACCTCGGCCTCATTTTTGCGGCGCAAGGGCACCGCGATGCGGCGGTATCGAGCTACCGCCGGGCGCTCGCGTTGAACCCGAATTACGTCGAGGCGCTCAATCATCTCGGCAACCTGTTGTTCGAATTGCGGCGCACCGAGGACGCGATGGCCGCCTATGCCAGGGCGCTCGAGCTCAAGCCCGACTATGCACCCGCTCATTTGAGCTTGGCGTTCGCGCTGCGCCAGCGACGCCGTCCGGACGAGGCCGAGTCGAGCTGCCGGGCTGCGCTGGCGATCGATCCCGACTACGTGGAAGCCCTCACCTTCTTGGGCGAACTCGAGGCCGACCACGGGAGATTCGCGGAAGCCGAGGCGCTGTTTCAGCGCGCGATCGCTTTGAAGCCGGACTATCACTTCGCTTACTTCAGCATCGCAACGCATCGGCGGATGACGGGCGACGACGGTGCCTGGCTGCGTGGCGTCGAAGCCCTGTTGAACAAACGTTTGCCGTTGAGCGAGGAAATAAGCCTGCACTATGCCCTCGGCAAGTATTTCGACGACCTCAAGCAATACGAGACCGCGTTCGGACACTATCGGCAGGCCAACGAACTCACGCGGCGCTACGGCGCCACGTTCGATCGAACGAAGCTCGCGCGCCGCGTGGACGAGGTCATCCACCGTTTCGATGCGGCGTTTCTCGGACAGGTCGAGGGTCAGGGAGCGGCATCGGAGCTACCGATCCTCATCGTCGGCATGCCGCGGTCCGGCACGTCCCTGGCGGAGCAAATCCTCGCCTCGCACCCCGCGGTGTTCGGGGCCGGCGAGGTGATCTTCTGGGATACCGCGTTCGAGCTACAGAAGGAAACGGCGCTCGTGCGCATCGCGCAAGAGTATCTCGATCGACTGAGCGCGGTGTCGGGTGGGGCACGGCGCGTCGTCGACAAGATGCCGGCCAATTTCATGTATGCGGGACTCATCCACGCCGTGTTGCCCAAAGCGCGGATCATCCACATGCGGCGCCACCCCATCGATACGTGCCTGTCGATTTATTTTCAGAATTTTTTCAGCATGGGTCCGTACGCCAACGATTTCGGGGATTTGGCGTATTACTACGGACAGTACGTGCGCATCACCGATCACTGGCGCGCCGTGCTGCCATCCACCGCGCTATTGGAGATTCCGTACGAGGCGCTGGTCGCGGACCAGGAGGGCTGGACGCGGCGCATGCTCGATTTCGTCGGTCTGCCGTGGGATCCCGCTTGTTTGGATTTTCAAAACACCGAGCGTGTGGTCATCACCGCGAGCAAGTGGCAAGTGCGCCAGAAGATCCATTCGGCGTCGGCCGGACGGTGGCGGCACTATGATCCTTGGCTTGGCCCGCTCAAGGACGCGCTGACCGCAGCACACGTGCCGTATGGGTGATCGTGCGGGCGGTGACCGCGCGGCCGCGGGCGGTAGCCGCACCGATGCCGGCCGGGACGGCGTGTCCCTCGACGTGAATGGCCGCGTTCACGCGTTGAAACTGCCAAGATCAACCCCGCTCCTCACGGTGCTACGCAACGATCTCGAACTCAATGGTCCTAAATTCGGCTGCGGCCTCGGCGAGTGCGGTGCGTGCGCCGTGCTCATCGACGGCGCGAGCGTGCGCGCGTGCGTGCTGACGGTGGGGCACGTCGCGGGGAGTCGAATCGTCACTCTGGAGGGTCTCGGCAGCCTCGAGCGACCGCATCCCATTCAGCGCGCCTTCATCGATGCCCAGGCCGCGCAATGCGGCTATTGCCTGAACGGGATGATCATCGCGACCAAGAGCTTGTTGGACCGCAATCCCGAGCCCAACGATGCGCAAATCCGGGACGCGCTGCGCTACCACTTGTGCCGTTGCGGCACGCATGTGGAGATCCTCGCCGCCGTGCGCGTGGCGGCGAAACTCCTGGCGGCGGAGCGCGGCAGCAGCAGGTGAAGCGCCTCGGCACGTTGAGCGTTGTTCGCGCGGCCGCCGGCGGTGGGGCCGAAGTATTTCTGACGCTGGCAGAGGACGGCAGCATCACCGCGTTCAACGGCCACGTCGATCTGGGTACGGGCATCAAGACCGCGCTTGCGCAAATCGTCGCCGAAGAGCTCGACGTGCCGGTGGAGCGCATCACCATGGTGCTCGGGGATACCGCCTCGGTGCCGGACCAGGGACCCACCATCGCGAGCGAAACCATCCAAATTGCCGCGGCACCGTTGCGCCGCGCGGCCGCCCAGGCGCGGCGGTTTCTGTTGGAACTGGCGGCAGAGCGATTCTGCAGGCCCCTCGCGGAATTGCGCACCGCCGACGGCACGGTGATGGTGGCGGGGGGCGGGGCCGTCGACGCCGGCGCGGGGGCGGGCGCAGCTGCGGGGCTGGCCGGCGCGCTGCGTTACGAGGAACTCCTCTTGGGACGCCAAGACCGGTTGCCCTTGTCGGACACGGTGCCGGTCAAGGCCGTCGCGGATTACCGCATCGTCGGTCACAGCGTGCAGCGCGTCGACATCGCCGCGAAAGCGGCCGGCGAGGCCGTGTTCGTCCACGACGTGCGGCTGCCGTCGATGTTGCACGGTCGCGTCGTGCGGCCGCCCTATGCGGGCTTGGACAGCGGCCCGTTCGTCGGCACGAGTCTGATCGCGGTGGACGAATCCTCGCTCGCGGGATTGCCCGGCATCGTCGCGGTCGTCGTCATTCGCGACTTCGTCGGCATCGTCGCCGAACGCGAGGAACAGGCCGAGGCAGCGGCGCAGCGACTCTCCATCGAGTGGAAGCCGGGTCCGATCGCGCCCAACATCGACGACGTCGAGACGGCGCTCTTGGCGCAGCCGGGACAGCGGCGCGTCTTGGTTGACCGGGGCGACGTCGACCGGCGCATCCGGGAAGCGGACCAGCGGCTGCAGCGTACGTATGTGTGGCCGTATCAGTTGCATGCGTCGATTGGTCCGTCCTGTGCCGTGGCCGATTGGGGAACCGTCGCTCAAGGTCAGGGCGTCGCCGATGGTGGGGGCGTCGCCGTGGGTGGGGAATTGCCCGGGCACGGGCGGCGTGTGCGCATCTGGTCCGGCACGCAAAATCCATTACCGCTGCGCGCCGATCTCGCTTTGCTTCTGAACCTGCCCGAGTCGCAGATCGAGATCATCCGGCTCGAGGCATCCGGATGCTATGGACGCAACTGCGCCGATGACGTGGCGGCCGACGCCGCGTTGTTGTCGCGCGCGGTGGGACGCCCGGTGCGCGTGCAATTGACTCGGGAACAGGAGCATCTATGGGAACCCAAAGGCGCCGGACAGGTCATGCAGGTCGATGGCGGACTGTCCCAGGATGGCTCGATCGCGGCCTACGATTTCGCGACGCGCTATCCGTCGAATGCGGCGCCCACGTTAGCGCTGCTTCTGACCGGAACCATCCCGCCGGTGGCGGCGGTCTCGGACATGGGGGATCGGACGGCGATTCCGCCGTACCGGTTCGAGCATTTGCGCGTGGTGGTCCACGACATGGCGCCGCTGGTGCGCGCGTCGTGGTTGCGCGGCGTGTCGGCGCTGCCCAATTCGTTCGCGCACGAATGCTACATCGACGAGTTGGCGGCCGCGTCGGGAGTGGATCCGGTCGAGTTCCGGTTGCGCCATCTCGATGATGGGCGCGCCGCGGAGCTCTTGCAGGCGGTGGCGCAGCGCGCCGAGTGGCAGCCGCATCGCGAGCCGCGGCTCGAGGCCATCGATGCCACCCGGCGCCGGGGCCAGGGTGTGGCCTACGCTCAATACGTGCATGGCAAATTTCCCGGCACGGCGGCGGCGTGGTCGGCGTGGGTGGCCGAGGTCGAGGTGGACATCGATTCCGGTGAGGTGCACGTGTCGCGCGTGGTCGTCGGGCAGGACACGGGGCTCGTGATCAATCCGGCCGGCGTACAGCACCAGATCCACGGCAACGTCATTCAGTCGATCAGTCGCACGCTCCATGAACAGGTGAGTTTCGACGGACCGCTGTCGCGCAATCGCGAATGGGGTACTTACCCCATCTTGCGTTTTCCCGACGTGCCCGTCATTCAGGTGGTCATGATGCCGCGGCAGAACGAGCCGCCGCTGGGTGCGGGGGAGTCCGCGTCCGTGCCGAGCGCGGCCGCCATCGCCAACGCCATCTTCGATGCGACGGGCGTGCGCCTGCGCGAGCCGCCGTTCACCCCCGAGCGCGTGCGCGCTGCGTTCGATGCGGCACGCGCGAATGGCGACTTGACGCCGCGTGCATTGAGGGCGCTCGAATTGAGCGCGCTCGAACCGCGCTCGCGGCCATTGGACCCCGAGGCACCGGCCCGGGGCGAGTCGGGAGTGGGGGCGCGAGTGGAGGCCGGGCATGAATTGGCCGAGCTCGCGCAGCGTGCTGAGCCGCCCCAGTCATGGCCGCGGCCAAGGTCGTGGGCGCAGCGCGTGAGCTGGGGTACGAGCGTCGCCGTGGGCTTGATGATGGCCGCGTTCACTTGGCGCAGTCCGTTGCCGGCGAGTGCGCCGCTCGACCCACATTGGTATAGCGAGGAGACCGTGGCGCGCGGCCGGGAGCTCGCGGCCTTGGGTAACTGCGCCGATTGCCACACCGTCGCGGGCGGCGCGGAGTATGCCGGCGGCCGACGCCTCGAGACGCCCTTCGGGGACGTGTACAGCACGAACATCACGCCGGACGCCGTCACCGGCATCGGCCGCTGGAGCTTCGCGGCCTTCGAGCGGGCCATGCGTGAGGGCGTGAACCGCGACGGGCGGCATTTGTATCCGGCGTTTCCGTATACGGCGTTCGCGCGCACCAGCGACCATGACCTCGAGGCGCTATACGCCTATTTGATGTCGAGGCCGCCGGTGACCGCCACGGTGCCCGACACCCGCCTGTCTTTTCCGTTCAGTGTCAGGCCGCTCATGGCATTTTGGAACGCGCTGTTTCTACGCAGCGGTGAGTTCACGCCCGATCCGGCGCGTTCGACCGAGTGGAACCGGGGTGCGTACCTCGTCGAGGGCCTGGGTCACTGCGGCGCATGCCATTCGCCGCGCAATGCGCTCGGCGCCGAGGCCGGCGGCTCGCGTCATTTGGCAGGCGGGCACGTCGACGGCTGGGATGCGCCCGCGCTGACCGCGCGCAGCGCTGCGCCAATCGCGTGGAGCGAGGCCGAACTCTATAGCTACCTTCGCACCGGTGCTTCGTCGCTGCATGGCGTTGCCGCGGGACCCATGCAGGCGGTGACGGCGAACCTCGCGCGCGTTGCCGATGCCGACGTGCGCGCGATGGCGCATTACCTCGCGTCGTTCAATGCGCAACTACCGACGGCGACGGCAGAGGACATGGCGCGCATTCTCGAGGCTCGCGCGCTCGAGCGAGCGGAACGTGAGCATGCCGCGGGCGCGCGGCTGTTCGAAGGGGCCTGTGGTTCCTGCCATGATCCGATTGCGGGCTCGCTGGCGCGGGTGCGACCGTCGCTCGCGGTCAACACCAATCTGCACGCCGCGACGCCCAACAATGTGCGCCGCGCGATCTGGGACGGCGTCGATGCGCCGGCGCTAGGCCACCTCGGCGCGATGCCGGGATTTCGCGGCCGCTTCGATGAGGGGCAGATGCGCGAGTTGCTCGATTACCTGCGCGCGCGGTTCGCAAGCGACAAGGCTGCTTGGGCGCACGCGGACTGAGCGCGGCGCGTGCCGGTCGTTTGCGTAGCGCGACGTTTCCGCGGAAACGCGATTCCTTGGGTTATAGTGGTCGGGCCATCTTGGACGCCGCGTGACCACGAACGAACACCCGCCCAGTCACACCCGAATCGACCCGGTGCCGGGGGACATCGATCCCGCGCTCGCGTCAACGGCGGGTCCGAACAAGGTGCGTTGCGATGCCTGTCCCGTGCTCTGCAACATCAGCCCGGGCCGCACCGGTGCGTGCGACCGCTGGGGCAACGTCGATGGGCGGCTCACCCGGCTGGATGCTCTGGTGATCACCCAGACGGGGAGCGCCGGCGCCACGTTCCTGACCGGCGTGGGCGCGGGGACGACTTACCCGGACTACAAGCCGGCGCCCTTCATCGTCTCGAGCCGCCACGACGGCGTGGACATGGTCACGGTCGTCACGGAAGGCATTTTCAGCTACTGCAGTTTCAAGGTGAAGATCGATACCGACCGGTATCTCGGGCCCGAGCAGGCCCACATCCGCCATCAAGGTGAAATCGTCGGTCACGTGACGACGGCCGAATACGGTTCGCAAATGCTGTCGATCGGCGGTGTGCATCACCTCACGGGCGGCAGCAAGAAGGAGGGCCGGGCCACCTGCGAACTCATGGCGGCGCTTGGCAACAAGCAGGCCGTGGATCTCAACATCGAAGGCGGCGCGAGTCTGATGGTACAGGCCGGCGTCGCACCCATCGTCAACGGTATCGCGGAGCAGCGCATGCGCGTGGGCTGCGGATCGGCCACCATCGGCATCTTCGCGCAGCAGTGGTTCGGTGTCGTCGACGAGGTGGTGGTCGTCGATGATCACATCACCGGTGTTCTCTCGGAACATCAGGCTGGCAGGTATCTTGGGATTCGTCCGTCGGGCAGCGAACGCAAAGGCCGGCGCTCGACACCGGGCCGGTATTTCACGGTGGCCAACCCGGGCGACGGCTGGGGCGGCACCGACATCGCGGACCCGTTGGGCATCATCGACGGCTGCGATCGGGACGTCGGCTGGCCGGGATTGCGGTTGTTGATGGTCTCGACTACCGGCGAGCACGCGGCGTACTTCGTCTTGGACGAGGCGCTCGTACCGCGAGTTGCGCCCATGCCGGAGGCCGTGACGCGGGTGGTCGAGCGCATCGCCGACAATTGCGAGCCGGCCGTGGCCTCGGTGCTGTTCGTCGGCGGCGCCGGCGGCAGTTTGCGGGCCGGGGTCACGGAAAGCCCGGTCGAGCTCACGCGGGCGATCAAGGCCGCGTTGGTCAACGTCACCTGCGGTGGGGCGGCTGCGTACGTGTGGCCGGGAGGCGGCATTACGGTGATGGTCGATGTTGCGCGTATGCCCGACCGGTCGTTCGGCACCGTGCCGACGCCGGCCATCGTGGCGCCGATCGAATTCACGTTGAAACTCGAGGATTTCAAGGCGCTGGGCGGGCATATGGGCAGCGTGGTGCCTTTGAGCGACGTGCTGACGCGCCAGGGGGGCCGCATCGTGCGTGTAGCGACCGACAATCCGTGGCCGATCGGCGGCAAGGCGCTGCTCGGATGAGCGGGCCTTACAGCAGCGCGAGCAGGCGTCGTCTCGGCATCGATCGCTGGCATTTTCAGCATGGGCCCATCGACCTCATCATCGAAACCGATGCTGATCTCCACGCCGACGCCGACGCCGCCGCCGATGGCGCAGCGCGCGAGCGCGCTTTCGCCGACTGTTGGGAGGCGTTTCAACGCGCGCTGCCGACGCTCGTCAGCGAGCTTTCCGCCTTGAAGCGCGCGGCGTACCGGCATCCCGGCGTGCGCGGGCCGATCGCGCGGCGCATGCTCGATGCGTGCCGCCCCTTCGCCGACGAGCGCTTCATCACGCCCATGGCTGCAGTCGCGGGCGCGGTGGCGGATGAGCTCATCGAATCGTTTCGCCGACCGGGCGTGCGGCGCGCGTTCATCAATAATGGCGGCGACATTGCGCTGCTGCTCGAGCCCGGCGCCGAGTACCGCGTCGGCATCTGGCCGCGCCTCGAGGAACTCGGTGAGCCGCCGGGTCACATCGATGCGGCCTTCGCAGTCGATCACGCCTCGCCGGTGCGCGGCATTGCCACCAGCGGCTGGCGCGGCCGCAGTCAGAGCCTCGGCATCGCCGACAGCGTCACGGTGCTCGCCGGATGCGCGGCCGCGGCCGACGCGGTCGCCACGTTGATCGCCAATGCCGTCAACTGCGACTGTGCGGGCATCGTGCGCGTGCCGGCCTCGCAGGTGAAGGACGACTCGGACTTGGGCGAATTACCCGTCACCGTGGCCGTGCCGCCGCTGCCTGCGTCTGCAGTTTCCGATGCCTTGGCGCGCGGGCGTGCCGAAGCCGAACGCTGGCGGGATCGCGGGCTGTTGCATGCGGCGGCGCTGTTCCTACAAGGCCGCTGCGAAGTGGTGATGCCGGCGGGCGTGGTGATACCCGCGGCCGCGGCGCTGCTGACTGAATCGATGCTGCCGGCCAGCGCGGCGTCGGGATGGGTGGCCGCATGACGGAACCCCAGCGCGTGGCGGTGCGTCGCGTGATGACGCATGTCGAGGACGTGTTCCATGAATTCGGGCCGGCGCCGGCGGCGCCGTTGCGGCGCGCTGCCGCCATGGCGGTGATCGCCAATCCGTTCGCGGGCCGCTATGAGCCGGACATCGCGCCGTTCATGGATGAGCTGAAACCGTTGGGGCTCGATCTCGCGCAGCGCCTGCTCGTGGCGCTCGACGCCTCACCTGGGCGGGTCATGGGATATGGCAAGGCGGCCATCGTGGGCGCGGCCGGCGAGCTCGAACACGGCGCGCTGTGGCACGTGCCGGGCGGCTACGGCATGCGCGAGGTGCTCGGCTGGCAGGAGGGTGTGGCGAGCGGCGGGGCGACCGCCGACGTGACTGGCGTCACCGGCCCGGCTGGCGCAACCGGCGGGGTCGGCGCGAACGCTCAACCCGGCAATGCGTTGGCCATCGTGCCATCGACCAAGAAAGTGGGTGCGCCCGGCGCCACCATCGACGTTCCCATCACGCACGTCAACGCGAGTTATGTGCGCAGCCACCTGGATGCGATCGAAGTCCGTGTGCCGGGCGCACCGGCCGCCGACGAAGTGGTCTACATTCTGGTCATGAGCTTAGGACCCCGCATTCATGCCAGACTCGGCGGACTGCGCGTGGAGCAGATCGAACGATGGGATGGTCAAAGGTGAGGTGCCCGTGATCGCAGCGATTCGCAAGCTCGTCGTGCAAGTGGATGAAATTCGCATGGAGATGGACCGCGCCGTGGAGCCCCCGACGCGTCGCGCCGTGGCCATGGCCGTCATCCACAATCCGTTCGCCGGGCGCTATGCGGAAGACTTGGCCGAGTTGATGACGATCGGTGAAGAGCTGGGTGCGCTCTTGGGAGCGAAGTGCGTGACGGCATTGGGCATCCGGCCGGATCAGGCGCAGAGCTATGGCAAGGCGGCCATCGTCGGGGAGTCGGGTGAATTGGAACACGCGGCCGCTATTCTGCATCCCAAGATGGGCGCCACCCTGCGGCGCGAGGTGGGCTCGGGTGCCGCGCTCGTGCCGTCGGCCAAGAAGATGGGGGGTCTCGGCACGGCCATCGACGTGCCGCTGGGGCACAAGAATGCGGCCTTCGTGCGCAGCCACTTCGATGCCATCGAAGCGCGCATCGGCGATGCGCCGCGAGCGCACGAAATCGTGGTCGCCATCGCCGTGACCGACAGCGGACGGCCGCTGCCCCGTGTCGGCGGACTCAAGGTCGGTGAGATCGTCGGCCAGGATGGGTTGCGCTGATGTCGGCACCCGTGGCTGCGACCGCCAGCGGCAAGGTCGCCATCACCCGCGTCGGTCTGATGTTGTCGGGCGACATCGACCGCCCCATTCTCGACGCGGACACGGTGGTCATCGAGGCGGGCCGCATCACCGCGGTGGGCCGCGAGGCCGATTGCGACCTCGCGGGTGCCGACGTGCGCATCGACGCGCGCGGCACGGCATTGGCGCCGGGTCTCATCGATTCCCACGTCCACCCGGTATTCGGCGACTGGACGCCGCGTCAAAACCAGCTGGGTTGGATCGAGTCGACTCTGCACGGTGGGGTCACCACGATGATCTCGGCGGGCGAGGTGCACTTGCCGGGCCGGCCGAAGGACATCATCGGTTTGAAGGCACTCGCGATCACCGCGCAACGCGCCTTCGCCAACTCGCGACCGAGCGGCGTCAAGGTGCTGGCTGGGGCCCCGGTGCTCGAAATGGGCATGGTGGAATCCGACTTTGCGGAACTCGCGGCCGCCGGCGTGACGCTGTTGGGTGAGGTCGGTCTCGGCTCGGTCAAGAGCGGTGCGATGGCCGCGCAGATGGTCGCATGGGCGCGCGAGCACGGCATCCAAAGCACGATTCATACCGGTGGTCCGTCCATTCCCGGATCGGGACTCATCGACAAGGACGTGGTGCTCGAGGCCGATGCCGACATCATCGGCCACATCAATGGGGGTCACACGTCGCTGCCTTATGCCGACGTGTGCGAACTGTGCGAGCGTTCGCGACGGGCTCTCGAGATCGTGCACAACGGCAACGAGCGCATCGGCATCTTGACGGCACGGCATGCGCGCGAGCTCAAGTGCGCGCATCGCGTGATCTTGGGCACCGATGGTCCCGCCGGTTCGGGCGTGCAGCCGCTCGGGATCCTGCGCATGATCGCCTTGCTGTCGAGCATGGCCGACATTCCAGCGGAGGAGGTATTTTGCTACGCCACGGGCAACACCGCGCGGATGCGGGGGCTGAATTCGGGTCTGATCGCGGTCGGGCGCGCCGCCGACCTCGTGTTCCTCGATCGGGCGCAGCACAGCGCGGGCCGCGATTTATTGGAGAGCGTGCGGCTCGGTGACCTGCCGGGAGTGGGCATGGTGTTGATCGACGGCGTCATTCGCTGCGAGCGCAGCCGCAACACGCCGCCCGCGACGCAAGTGCCGGCGGTGCTCACGTGAGCGCTGCCACCAACGTGAGCGCCACGACCGACATCAGGAATCTCGTTGCCCGCAGTCCGATGACCGCCCATCAAATCGCGGCCGTCGTCGTGTGCGTCGGGCTCAACATGTTGGATGGCTTCGACGTACTGGTCATGTCCTTCACCGCCGCCGGCGTCAGCGCCGAGTGGACACTGTCGGGTGCACAGCTTGGCGTGCTGTTCAGCGCCGGTCTCGTCGGCATGGCGGTGGGCTCCTTGTTTCTGGCGCCGCGCGCGGATCGATTCGGCCGGCGTACGGTGGTCATGGCCTCGGTGGCCATCGTGACGCTGGGCATGTTGCTGTCGGGCCTCGCGCAGAGCTACGTGCAGCTCGGGTTGCTGCGCGCACTGACGGGATTGGGCATCGGCGGAATACTGGCGAGCGCAACCGTGCTGGTGGCGGAATATTCGTCGGACAAGTGGCGCAACACGGCGAGCTATCTGTACACCTCGGGCTATTCGATCGGCGCCACCGTGGGCGGGGCCATCGCCGCCGTGCTCATCGGCCGTTCGGGATGGCGGGCGGCATTCGAGTTCGGCGCCGTCGCGTCGTTCATGATGCTGCCGATTGCCTATTGGGGTCTACCCGAATCGTTGGATTTCCTCGTGACACGACGGCCCGCCGACGCGTTGCGCAAGCTCAACCGGCTCTTGCTCGCGATGCATCACGCCGCCGTCGATACGCTGCCGGCGATCCACGCAGCCCACCCGTCCGGCGCGGGCGCGGCCGCAGGTGCAGGGGCGGACGCAGTCGCGAGCGAAGTTGCCGACGTGAGCAGTGCCGGTCCGGGTGCGCTTGCCGGGTCAGGTCCGGGATCGCTGCGGCAATTGTTCGCGCCGCATTTGGCGCGGTCGACCCTGCTCATTTGGATCGCGTTCTTCTTCATGATGGGCGGGTATTACTTCGTGTTCAGCTGGACGCCCAAGTTGTTGACGTCGGGCGGCATGACCGCACAGCAGGGCATCACGAGCGGGGTCTTGCTGAGCTTGGGCGGCATCGTCGGCACGGTGTTGTTCGCCTTCATCGCGCGCGGTATCGAGGTGCGTTGGCTGATCTCCTTCTGCCTCGTGGTCGCCGCGGCGCTGATGGGCGTGTTCGCCATGACCACCCACGATCTCGCGGTGGCGTTGACGGCCGGTGTCGCGCTGGGAGCGATGTCGACCAGCGCGATGGCGGGTTTCTATGCGCTCACTCCGGCGCTGTATGCCGCGAGCTTACGCACCACCGGCATGGGTTGGGGCATCGGCATCGGCCGGCTGGGCGCGATACTCGCGCCGCTCGCCACGGGCATGCTCATCGACCGGGGATGGCATTCGGTGCAGCTCTATTGGGTGTTCGCGGGCACGTTTCTGATTGCGGCGCTAGCGTTGGCCGCCATCGTACCCGCGGTTCGCGAGCCCGGCGCCGTGCGGGAATTCGGCTAGATGCGCTGACGTACGCGGCGGATCGTTGCCGGGCGCACCCTCGACGACCGAGGCTTTGCGCGCCGCGGCCTTGCGCACGAAGTAGAGTCCCGAAGACACCACGAGCACCACGCCGGCGACGCTGGTGCCGTAGGCGCTGGCCATGAACACCTGCAGCCAGTTGAGCTGAACGAGCCCGAAATTGCGCCAGATGAGGAGCGCACAGCTGCCAACGTACCCCGACGCATCGGCAATGTAGATCAGAAATCCCGCCGTGCCCACCGTGCCGCTGACGGCGATCAGTCGATCGAACAGCATGGCATTGAAGGGCACGTACGCCATGTAGAGGCCCGCGCCGCTCAATATCATCCACGCGAGCGGCGAGAGCAGTCCGGCCTGGACCATGAGCGTGGAGAGGCCGAGCAGGCACAAGCCGGCGAGTACGACGCCATGAATGACGAGGAGGGCGCGTGCGTTGTCCTTGACGACGATGATGACGCCGAGCACCGACAGCGCGAGAACCGCCACCGGCAGCTCGCTCGCGGTGAGCACGGCCGCGGCGTGTTCGACGCCGAGTGCGGCCCACAATTCCGGCGCAAAGTTGTCGCGAAAATCGCGCAGCGCCGTCGTCAGCACGTACGAGACGACGAGAAGGGCAACGCCGATGCCGTAGTCTCGCAGAAACCGGCCGCGCTCCGCGCCGTCCATGGGCGCGCGCCGCACGCGCGCCGCCTCGTCGAGCGCGTTCGGCGGCGGCAGCGCCGAGAGCACGAACACCGATGCGAACAGGAGCGGCAGGAACAGGGCACCGGTGACGGCGGGCATCCACCACGGGCTCACATGCCAGTGCTCCATCACGAGCGTGCCCACGGACTTGACGGCTCCAGAGGAGACGATGAAGCTTGCGCACAGGATTGCGCCCAAGACCTCCGAGGTTCGCCTGCCCTCCATGAATCCAAAAACCAGCCCCCAGATCATGCCGAGCGGCAGACCGTTCAAGAACATCGCCGCCACGTTCCACGGCGCCGGCACCACGGCGAACAGCACCAGCGCCGCGCCGGCCAGCAGGATCAACACGAGGATGGCGGACGCGCGCCGCGCGGGGGGTAATTCCGAGATGATCTTGATGCCGATCATCTTCGACAGCGCGTACCCCATGACCTGGGCGAGCACCAGTGCAATCTTGTAGTCGAGCGCAAACGTCCAGCCCGGCACGACGGCAAAACTCGCCGCGGAGAACGGTTTGCGAAAAGCGTACATCGAGAAATAGGCGGCGAAGCCCGCGAGGCCGGCCACCGCCGTGAAGATGAACGGATTGGAGCGTTCGAGCATGCGTCGCAATGTGGCGGTCACTAAAGCTCCATTCGTTCCCTGGTGCTACACGAGTGTCGCACAGCCGTGTGACACCGGCGTGATTGATGACGGCGTTTGATCCGGCGGTGCCTGCGTACGATGGAACGATGCCGGCGTTCGACCTGGCGGTCGTGGGTGCGGGCATCGTCGGGCTGGCCTGTGCGCTGGCCGGTGCGCGGCGCGGCCTCAAAGTCGTGGTCGTCGATCGCAGTGCGCGAGCCTGCGGTGCCTCGGTGCGCAACTTCGGGCTCGTCACGGTCACGGGCCAGGATCCCGAGTCGGTGTGGCACCGGGCCCGCCGCTCGCGCGAGGTATGGCAGGAGGTCGCGCCCCGGGCCGGCATCGAGATCGTCCGCCGCGGACTCTGGGTGTCGGCGCGGCGAGAGGAAGCCGCCGCCGTGCTCGACGCGTTCATGCGTTCGGGTACCGCGGCGGGATGTGAACTGCTGAGTCCGGCCGCCGCGCGGCGGGCGAGTCCGCAGCTGTGCACGCCGCAGCTCGAGGCGGTGTTGCGCAGTCCGCACGAGTTGCGCGTCGAGTCGCGCGAGGCGATTCCCGCACTCGCGGCCTGGCTGGCGCGCGACCATGGAGTCGTGTTTCGATGGCAGACGGCGGTGCTCGGCATCGAAGCGGCGCGGGTGCACACCTCGCGCGGCGAACTGCTGGCGGGAGCAACGGTGGTGTGTCCGGGCGATGACCTCGTGGCGATGTTCCCGGAGCGGTTGGCCGCAGCAGGTGTGGGTCGCTGCAAGCTGCAGATGCTGCGCCTGGAGAATCCGGGGTTCGACTTGCCCGCCACGGTCATTGCGGATTTGAGCCTGGTACGCTACGGGGGATTTGCGGGATTAACGCAGGCGACGACACTGCGCCGCCGCTTGGAGTCGGAACAGCCGGAGTATCTTCGGCACGGCATTCACCTCATCATTGCACAATCGGCGGACGGCAGTCTCGTGGTGGGCGACAGTCATCATTACGATGCGGCGGACGACCCGGCCGTGAGCGAGCGCGTCTATGAGTTGCTGCTCGATGAATATCGGGCGGTCATGGGGCGAGCGGCACCCGCGGTGCGCGAGCGGTGGGCGGGAACCTACGCCGTTGCGGAGCGCGCCGTATTGGTGGACTCTCCCGCACCGGACGTTCGTCTGGTCTTGGTCACCAGCGGTGTCGGGGCGTCGGTGGGATTTGCGCTGGGTGAAGAAGTCATCGACGGGCTGTTCAATTGATGGGAATCTCAGAGAAGGACGACATGAGTTTCGGCACAACATGGATTTAGCACAGCGTTTCGACTTGGTGATTCTCGACTGGGCCGGCACCGTGGTGGATTTCGGATGCCGCGCGCCGGTCAATGCGCTGCTCGAGGTGTTTGCGCGGCGACGCATCACGCTCACCGAGGCCGAGGTGCGGCGCGATATGGGCAAGGCCAAGATCGACCATGTCCGCGCGTTGCTCGAGGATGCGCGGATCGCGGCCGCGTGGCGCGACGCCACGGGCGCGGAGCCGAGCGGCCGGGACGTCGATGCATTGATGGCGGAACTCGACCCGTTGATGCGCGAACAGGCGGCGTTGGCCGCGACGCTGATCGAGGGTGCGCGGACCACCGTGGATGCGCTGCGCGCGGCGGGATTGCGCGTGGCGTCCTCGACCGGCTATACGCGCGAGATGATGCAACCGGTGCTCGCGGCGGCCGCAGTGCAAGGCTATGTGCCCGATCATCTGGTGTGTTCCGGCGAGACGCCGCAGGGGCGGCCGTCGCCGCTCATGATCTACAAGGCCTGTGCCGAGCTCGGGGTGTGGCCGCTGTCGCGCGTCATCAAGGTCGACGATGCCGAAGCAGGAGTGGCCGAAGGCCGCGCTGCCGGGTGCTTCACCGTGGGGGTGGCGGCGTCTGGCAATGGTGTCGGGCTGTCGGCCGCCGCGCTCGCCGCCTTGCCTGAGGAGGATCGCGCCGTGCGCATCGCGCGGGCGACGAAGGCACTGTACAGCGCTGGTGCCGATCGAGTGGTGGACAGCGTGGCGCAATTGCTCCCGGCTCTGGAATTTTCGGCGCGCGGACCCAAGGAGGTGCACGCGTGACCGCATCGTCGGCGACGCCGGTGTTGTTGACCCCGGGGCCGCTCAACACGTCGGCCGAGACACGCGCGGCGATGTTGGTGGACTGGGGTTCATGGGACGGCGCGTTCAATGCGCTGACGGGATCGGTGTGCCGGGATCTGGTCGCCATCGTGGACGCGAGCGAAACCCACGTGTGCGTGCCATTGCAGGGCAGCGGCACCTTCGCGGTGGAGGCCGCGCTCGGCACGCTGGTACCGCGCGGCGGCAAGGTGCTCGTGCCGGACAACGGCGGTTATTGCAAGCGCATCGTGCGCATACTGGGCTGCCAGGGGCGCGAGGCCGTGGTGCTGCCGCACGATGAGCAAGCGCCCGCGGACCCGGCGCGCATTGATGCCGCGCTCGCAGCGGATCCGTCGATCACGCACGTGGCGCAAGTGCATTGCGAGACCGGCACCGGCATCTTGAATCCACTGCCCGAGATCGCGGCCGTGGTGGAACGGCATGGCCGCCGCCTCATCATCGACGCCATGAGTTCGTATGGTGCCATTGCCATCGATGCGCGGCGCGTACGCTTCGATGCGCTCATCGCGGCATCGGGGAAATGTCTCGAGGGCGTACCCGGCATGGGCTTCGTGATCGCGCGGCGTTCGGCGCTCGAGCAGTCGGCCGGTAACAGCGCCTCGCTGGTATTGGATCTTGCCGACCAGTGGCAGTACCTGCAAAAGACCGGTCAGTGGCGTTTCACGCCGCCCACTCACGTGGTCGCCGCGCTGCGCTGCGCGATCGACCAGTACATTGCGCAGGGTGGACAAGCCGCACGGCTCGCGCGCTACACCGAGAATTGCGCCGCCCTGGTCGCGGGCATGCGCGCGCTCGGTTTCGCGACCTTCCTGCCCGATGAATGGCAGGCTCCCATCATCGTCACGTTTCATTCGCCGCCCGATCCGGCGTATGACTTCGGCACGTTCTATCGCCTGGTGCGCGAGCGCGGGTTCATTCTCTACCCGGGCAAGTTGACCACGGTGGATACGTTCCGCGTGGGCTCTATCGGCGCCATCGATGCGGGGGTCATGCGCGCGGCGGTTGGTGCGATTGGCGACGTGCTCAGGGAGATGGGGGTGCGGGAGGTGGCAACGCATCAAGGTGTGATTTGACGGCGGCCGGGAGCGGTGCTGTAGTCATGCGGATCGTGGTCGCATGAGAGGTCGAGCTTGCGGTAGACCATCTTGCCCACCTATCGATTGCCGTCATCTGAGGGCGGCCTATAAATGGTTTTGAGCCCACGGTAGTCTGCGTGGCGGCTGACATTTTTGAATCTGCTTGGCCAAATACTTTCCGCTATCATCCGCGGAAACTTTCCCAATCGGACTGACGTTGAAACGATTGCGACGGGGTCGGGAATTTGGGAGATCGCCAGATTGCGCAAGCGCTACGGCCGCGGCCGGTGGCGCAAACGCAAGGGTAACGCCGAGGTTCGGCTGGGCAGCGGCGAGATTGTCCGGCCGAGGTACACTGGTATGAGGCGACCGGCATCGGCAAGCGGGAATTCAAGATTAAGCACCTCCTGTGAGGGGTAACGCATCGTGGCTCGAGCAGCACGTCGATTGGTGATTTGCATCGATAATTCAGGGTACGAGGTATCACTGGAGCGTCGGAAAATTTACGTCTGTATCCCTGACGCTCGGGCGGAGAATTTGGGGCAGCTGCGAGTGATCGATGAATCCGGGGAAGATTATCTGTATCCCAGGGAATCGTTTGTGACGGCCGAACTGTCGTTAACCGTGCGCCGCGCCGTACTTCAAGCCGCCTAGTTGCGTCAGGCCGTCCGAGACCAAAGCTTTCCCATAAAGGGCTCGATTGGGCAAAAAGACTGGCCATTCGGCGACACCATCGCGGGTGATATGCTGGTTCGACGAAGGTTTCGGATGTGCTGCGAATGCTGCAAGACGACGGGTGGTACTTGCATTCCACACGAGGCAGTCACCGGCAATTCAAGCATCCGACGAAACCTGGGCGGGTCACGGTGGCCGGCAAACCGAGCGATGATTTGGCATCTGGCACGCTCAACAGTATCCTGAAGCAATCAGGCTTGAAGAAATAAGGTCAGTCTCATGCGCTACGCAGTCGTCATTGAAGCCGCCGGCAACAACTATTCGGCCTACGTTCCGGATCTGCCTGGTTGCGTGGCGACGGGCAGTACGCCGGCCGAGACGGAAATCGCGATTCGCGAGGCGATTGAATTTCACCTCGAGGGAATGCGCGAGGACGGCACGCCGCTTCCGCCGCCCTCCAGTCGCGTCGAGTATGTTGAGGTCGCTGCGTAGCGAACCTGTCGATGCGGCACCATCGAAGTGCCCGCGACATTCCCACAATGACCCTTGACGGTAGTTCTATCGGTGAGTTCTCCGGCGGCCTCGTCGGTCGCGACGGCCACATTCTTTATCGTGAAGCCGCAAAGAAGCTTACGATCTACTGGGAGATGTCGGTCCACAACGAATCCGACGGCTCAAGGTCCTACGGCGTTTCCGTTACCTGCGATTTTCAATATTGGGCCAGACCAAAAGGAGAACCGATCTCCGAGCATCGTCAATTGGAGATTTTGGCAGCACTGCGAGAGTGGCTACATATTCAAGGGAAGCGTTCGAACGTCGACCTTCCTAGCGATTTGTCGGAAGATCTCGCCAACTGCCTGCATAGGGGCTGCTATCGCATGAGGCTAAGCGGCTTCTATTACTGCAGGCAGCACTATGATCTTTCATCCCTGGCTAATAATCGTTAGGCACGGTAAACGTCGATAAATGCGCCAACTGGTTGGTTAAAAAGTTTCCCAAAAAAACGGCCCAAAACATAATCACTAATCCTCGAATACGCTTGCTTTTGTGGAGCTTGGCCATCGCGGGTATGATTTTTGTCGGTGGCGCGTTCCTTACCGGCAGTTTCGCGGGAGCGACGACAATGGTGGTCTCGGTGCTGGTCATCAGCGTCGTAGGATCTCTTATTACTTAAAATCGACATTCCCAAAAAAGGTCCGTTCATTGCCAAGTTAACTTGCCCGAGGAGGACCAATGATTGATCTTTTGGAGCGGCTCGCGCGTGAGTTGCGGGCTTGCGATGAACAGAGCTGTGCCAGTGCCGTAGAGGCGGCAATTATCGGCGCGGCGGAGGAGCGAACTGCGTTTCTCGAGTCGAATGCGTTGTGGGGTGGCGCAGGGTCTATTGCGGACCAAGCCGGAATTCGCGGCAACCGAGGCGATGGTCGCCGTCATATAGAACGAGCCTTGCGCGAGCTCGGCCATGAACAAATTCGTGTGGGGGTAGTAAACTCGCGCACGTCCATGTGGGTGGAGGCGTTTGATCAGTGGGCCGCGCGAGGGATTTGATGTTGACTGACGTGCAGTAAAATTTCCCATAAATGACGGCAAATCGAGAATGACCGATTCGGAGTTACTTGAAGTTAGCCGTACTGCTCACGAGCTTAGCTTGCGGCATGGCAGAGGCGCTTACCAGTATGCAACGAAACTTGCAGCGCAGGCACTTGCCGAGGGAAAGGCTAAAGAACACGAATTTTGGAAATATGTGTCGTCGTCTCTACGGCCACGTGACCTTCTCAGCTTTCCGATAAATAACCCAAGGCGGATAAGTGTCGCGTGTGACCTCGATAATTTTAAAACCTCTTGATACAACGCGACTATATTTGCGTCAACCGACAGAGCAGGATGCTGAAGCGATTAGCGCTATTGCCGGAGACTGGGAGGTCGCGCGTCGGTTAGGTCGTATGCCACATCCATACGCGGATACCGACTACCGTTTTTTTCTTGACCACGTCGTACCCAACGAGCCGACGTGGGTCATCTTATGGCGGCAGACCGAATCGATCATCGGTGTCATTGGTCTTAAGCCCGACGCGGACGGCGAGAGCGCGGAACTTGGCTATTACATCGCCCGCAACTGTTGGGGTCGCGGGGTCGCCACCGAGGCTGCGAGAGCGGTCGTGCACGCCGCTATCAGATCATTGGGCTACTGCAGGCTCAAGTCAGGCTATCATATGGACAATCCCGCATCTGGCGGCGTACTGATGAAAGTGGGCTTCACTGTGGTGGGAACGTCCAATCGCCCTTGCCTCGCCGAAGGTCGGGACAAGCCCTCCGTGGAAGTTGAATTAATTCCGTAAACATTCCTGACCCATCGGCGAAAGTAATGCACAAGCGCTTCCGTTTAACGGCTGAACAAATTAAGCCACTCGCGACTGGCCTTGGTTCGTGCATTGCGTCTGACCGGATCACCGTTGATGGACTATCTGTGGGATATATGTACCGGGAGCAATCTAGCGGCGGAGTCGATAGCGGCTGGCGCTTTCTCGGCGGGGACGAAACGCCCGCTTATTTGGAAGACTCTTCGACCTTTGAGCTCTACGAAGTGAACACGATCGCTAACTACGACACAGCAATAATTCCGTTGCTGTCGGCACCCGCAGGCAGTGCCTTTGCCCGTAACAAATTAAGGGGGATGGTTGGCCGACACCTAGCGGACTTGGACGGCTTCACTGAACATGCCCATAAACAACCCTTAGGGACATGACATTCATAGATCAAAATCCGCGAAGTGTTTATGCGGCCTTGACCGGTTTTTGGTTGTTCTTCGGCATATGGGCGCTTCGATCAGGGAAAGCGGAATTATTCCTTCACATCTGGTCGCTAACCGTAAGGAAGGCCGAGCGACCGGCTTTGTATTGGTTTTCTGTGGCGTTGCTGTTTGTGTTTGCGATAGCCTCCCTATACGGGGCATGGACGGGCGTCATCTAACTTTCCCATCTT
>Ga0116230_10001503_pt1 | contig 22298 bp, 16 predicted proteins | sample S1TSphfallax_3_FD_88678 | JGI IMG/M metagenome (GOLD analysis project Ga0116230, IMG submission 88678) | Host-associated microbial communities from peat moss isolated from Minnesota, USA - S1T2_Fd - Sphagnum fallax MG | ecosystem: Host-associated > Plants > Peat moss > Unclassified | place... | reverse complement strand
TTTTTTAAAAAGCCCAAAAAAACGTAAAATACGCGTATGTTTGAATCGAATTGAGAGTATGTCACTACTATGCATATTGTCCAAAGTTTGTTAAGATGCATAAAATGTTTCATGGGAAATTTGTGATAGTAGTAAAGGTTCAACTTGTTGTTGAGACATAAACATTCATTGTGGATGTGAATGTGGTGGATGTTAATGTTACCACGATAAGTAAAATAATTAAAGAACATGTGTTCAAGGATAAATAACCAAGAAAAGTAAAAAATGTTGTTGACTGGGAAAAAGAAAAGTGGTTGAAGCAATCAATGGTGAAGACAATTCAACAAATTTAGAAAACACAAACCTATACATAAGGGCCATCCACATCCATGGAGGGATGGAACACAACTTGGCTGGGTATGCCAAAGACTACTCCTATGAAGAGATTTTTCTAGACATTGGTAAACAGATGTTAAAGATAAGTTATACTTTGAACTTAGGATAGTTGCTTAAAATAGCTTTTGAGCTAAAAAAAATCTTTGGCAGAAGCTGAAACTAGAGAAAATTCATAATGTAAGTAAAACAACCATAGAAAAACAAGGTGGTTCTTAAATACCAAAAGTAGGGACAACTATTATAGCAATAGATAATCATATGGTAGTTATCCAAGTACAAATTGGGAAGAATACAATAAAGGATGTGTTGTTGGATGGAGGTTTTGGAATTAATTGATATGAGGTTAGGGCTCCCAAAACCCAAACCTACACCATATAATTTGAGGATGGTAGATCAAACAACCATAAAATTAGTGGGGTTGATTAAAAATCTGAAGATCTATGTTCATGGCATTCCTTACATAATTGTGTTTACTATACTTCAGAATAATGTGTAGATCTTAGTTATTCCATGTTGTTGGGGAGACCATGGTTGAGGGATGCTAAAGTGGTAATTAGAAATAACATTGTTACCATACAAGGGAATGGGACAATTGGAACAATTACAATTATTAAACATTTGGGAAGTGAAATAAGAAGACCATAAGTGTTACTATGCTACATTATCAAAATGGCATCACACATGAAGAAGAATATATCATCTTTGTTACATAGCCAAAATTATTTTCCATAGGAACAATCAATTTACTTGAAACAATTCAATATGTGAAAACCACAAATGTGGGGATCATGGATATAGATGTGAAAATTAGTATTTCATAATAGGGACTTGAAGTACATAACACAAAGAAGAAGATACCTAACAACAAATATGAACCAAAAGTAGTTGTGGAGGATAAGGTGTATCTATATACATATTACAGACATTAACCAAAGAGTCTTGTAATGAATGAAACTCCAACAAAAATCAAAACACATGGATTGCATGTAGCTGGATGGACATTAACTAAAGATCAACAATTGATGAAGCTCAATATGGGAATTAATGCAAAATCACTAATGGTGGAGATTAATACATAATTGAAAGCAGGCAAGGTATTGGAAGTGGAACAATTATTGAAGGAATTCAAAGATGTTTTTACATGGACATATAAAGATTTGAAAGGGATTCCACCAAAGCTAACATAATATAGAATTGAGTTGCACTTTACTATACCACTAGCACATCAGGCCATGTACAAATTAAATCCAAACTATGCTACAATAGTTAAACAAAATATAGATATTTTTTTAACAATTGGATTCATTGAATATGTAGAAGAAGCTACATGGTTGTCACCCATAGTAGTAGTACCCAAGAAAAAGGACAAGCTAAGAATTTGTATAGATTTCAGAAAACTAAATGTAGCCACAAAGAAGGATCCATACCCATTAGTTTTCACAAATGAAGTGCTGAACATAATAACAGGGTATGAGGCATATTTTTTCTTAGATGGATATTTAGGATATCATCAAATATCTATTAGTTCTAAAGGATGGATATAATACTACATTTGTTACAAACTAAGGGGCTTTTATATGGAAGTTGATGTTGTTTGGAATTTAAAATGGACCTCCAACATATAATAGAGCTATGACCAAAGCACTTAGATTGTATTTGGACAAATTTATGAAGATATTTTTGGATGACTTTATAGTGTATAGTGACATGGAGAGTCATTTGTAGAAGCTTAGACTATTTTTTCAAAAGTGTAAAGAATATGGCATTAGTATGAATCCAAAAAAATGTGCATTTATGGTATTTTCAAGGATGATCTTGGGTTTTATTATTTCCAAATAAGGGAAACTACTAGATCTAAATAAAATACAAGCAATAGTAAACATGCCACCACCTAAGAATCCCCAATATATTCAAATATTCAATGGGATGGCATAGTTTTATGTATGTTTTATAAAAAAAATTGTTGTTATTATGGCACCTATCACTAAACTAACCAAAAACCCAAAGATTTTTCTTTGGACAAAGTAATGTCAAAAGGCCTAGGAATTGATTAAATAAAAGTACATTGAAGCATTGATGTTGATATCACTAAATTGGCAGGTGGAATTTCATGTTCATATAGATGCGTCCTTGTTAGATGTAGGGGCTATGTTGTCTTAGAATGTAACAAGGACAAGTGATCAACCGATAATGTATACTTCTAAGCTTTTGAATAGAACAAAACATTATTATAACATAATAGAAATAAAGGCTTTAGCAATGTTTTTTTCTTCACACAAGTTTGGACATTATTTGTTGGGCAATAAAATTGTCTTTTATGTAGATCATATGGCATTGGTCTATTTGGTCAACAAACCATAGGTTTCAAGGAGAATAACTAGATGGTTGTTATTGTTCTTCGAATATGATTTCACAATAGTGTATAAGTCATGCAGAACTCATGTAATTGCATATGCATTGTCAAGATTACCGGATATTATAGAACCCACAAGTGTGTTTGATCAAACCACATATGTAAGTTTGTCTTATATATGGCTTGAATAGTTGAATGATGTAAAATAATTTTTGAAAATATGACAACTTGAAGGTGCATTAGTGGTGTAACAAAAAAAACAATTGGTAAGGAAAGCAGATTGGGATGAACATTTATCATACATAATTGTATACAAAATAATAGCATGGTATACACCATATCAATTAGTGTATGGATTACATCCATTGATGTCCACAGAGTACATTGTTCTAGTTGTTAGTGGAAATGAGAAAGATAATACTCTAGTGAGAATTTTAACTAACAAAATTATTGAACTTGAAAAGTTGCAAGAAACTAAAATGAAAAAACTACAAGAATTCAATAGCGGAATAGAGCATTATGGAGTCAATAAAAAAATCCAGAAATATAGTTTAGTTTTGGTGATTATGTTTTATGATTTCCAAAGGGATTAAATCAGACCTAAAGAAGTTTACTCGAAAATGGTTTGGACCATACAAAGTACAATATGTATTACCAAATAACACTTTATTATTGGTGACCATTGAAAAGTTTGAAACTAACCTTGTGTTGGTCAACATGAATAAGCTCAAACCTTATAAATACATGGAATTTGAAGTTCAAAAAAAAGACCATATGCCAGTATATTAGGAACAGAGCACATGTAGAGTTTAGAAGGTGAATTCTCACATAGAGGAGGAGGATGAAGGATATGAAATACAAAAACCATAGATGAAGAATGCTAAAAATAAATGATAGATCATAGATCCAACGAAGAATGTAATTTTTATTTTCAATCTGCATATTAGATATTGTTGGCTATTATTTTGTTATTTTATCTTTGGATATTGTTGGTTATTGTTGGTTATTGTTGGCTATTTTAAATTATTTTACCATTGGCTATTACGAGCTATTCTAAGTTATTTTACAATTGGTTATTGTCGGCTATTCTAAGTTATTTTACCATTGGCTATTGTTGGTTATTTTATTGTAATTTATTGCTGATTATTTAAAATTATTTTATCATTGGCTATTGTTTTGTATTCCATGTTATTTTATCGTTGGTTATTGTTGACTATTTTAAATTATTTTACCATCGGTTATTATTGGTTAATCTATCATGGGATATTTTAATCCTTTTTAAGGTGTTTTACCATAAGCTATTTTTTGGTTATTGTATCATAAATTATTATTGGTTATTTTATTGTAAATTAATTTTTGTTATTTTACATTATTTACCATATGTTATTTTTGGCTATTGTATCATAGGTTATTGTTGGTTGTTTAATGTTATTTACCATAGGCTATATTGGTTATTATATCATAAGTTATTATTGGTTATTTTAGGTTATTTATCATAGGTTGGTCTTGGCTATATAATGTTAATTAATTTATTGTTGGCTATTATTGATTAATTTATTGTAGGTTATTATTGGTTATTTAAAACTATTTTGTTGAAAATTGTTCTTAATTATTTTAAGTTATTTTATGACAAGTTGTTTAAAATTGTTATTGGTAGGTCATTATATTTTATTTCAAATTATTTCAGTTTATTATACCTTAAAATCAAATAACTTATAATAACATAAAGTATAATGACTTTGAATAGCTTGAGGTATAACTTGAAATAACATATATTAACTTTGAAAACACGAGGTATAATAAGTAGGGTTGATTGAATAATTTAGTTTACTTTAAACAAAAAAAAAAATTAAAAATTAAAATAACTTAAGGTAAAATAACCTATAATAGTTTAGGGTATAACCAATGGTATAATAATTCATAATTGCAGGTATAATAACTTAATGTATAAGTTAAAATAACTAAGATCACCTAAAATAACATAGGATATCTCATAGGATGCAAATGAAATACAATGAGCCAAAAATACTTTAGAATTAAAAAGATTGTATGTATTTTTTCCCAATTGTTTTTTCATATGAATGAATTTTGGAACAAGTTTTTTACAACTTGTTATAATAAATGTTTATATTTTTCTAAACATATGACATGTTTTGAATAAATATGAATTTTGGAAAATGTCTTGATTCATTGTAAATTTAATGTTTTGTCTTTTAAAATGATAATAATTTCAAATCATAACTATTTTTTATCTTTTTACATTTTATGTTTTCTTGTATCATAAACTATATCTTTGTTTAACATTTCATGTACATTTTATCCCATTTACGTGTGATAAAAGACTTTTGAAGTTCTAAAAAATTTGGATTAATTTTGAAAAGTTCTTTGAATTTGTAAAGTTTTAAAACTCCACATATTTTAGGGTTATATAAATTTTTTATGTGGTCATAGGTCTTTATCCTTTTTATTTTTTCCCCATCAAATTTGTTTTAGTGCATGAGTCCTTTGATAGTCCTTTCCAAAAGTGATTCATGTTTAACACGTTGTTTCATTTTTAAAAGTCCTAAATCAAATTTTCATCTTAAAATTTCATCAAATGGACTTTCAATTTGAATTTTTTGACATTCATATGAATTAAAAAGTAATAATTTACCACGATTGTCATCACTTTAAATGGCAAAACATACATATTTATCTAATTTTGACTATTCTTCTGTATAGTTTAATGGTTTTTTGGCTCTTGGGATTGTGATTACACCCCATAAAGTAGCATAGGGTGTTTAAAACAATAACATTGAAAAAACCTATTCACCATAATCAATTACAATAGTGATTTATGTCAATTAGTAGTGAAACATAATATTTACATAATGACCTTATAGTGAAATAACTTTAACCAAAATGAAATCATTAAATTGTAGTGAACCTATTTCACTTTTAAGGTCCCATAGTGGTTTAGGCTAGTGAACTACACCCCACTTTTGTACTAATGAAATGAATTTCCAAAACTTAAAAAAACATCATCAATGTCATAGGAACAATAAACTACCATGTGGGTATATGAATACAACATTATCAATAAGAGAATGAAAATATGAAAATTAGTTTTGATTTGCCACAATTGAATTCATAATAATGACAACCAACATGATTGGACCAACAACAAATGCAATTCATTTAAAGGAATGGGAATTAACCACATATGTCGATGTGGTACAATTGAAGCATAAGGATAAAAAATTCAAACATTATAAGGAAATGTTTAAGATTTATAATTGTGTCATAAAGAAAGTGAAAAAGGTAAATCATTATTTACAATGAACATGTAGAAAAGAAACGAAATATAATTAAGGAAACAAGTGAAAAATTCAATAAAGAACTAACAAAGTTAAATGTTCATCACCAATAAACCACTAAAAAGCTAAAATGGACATCAAATTTTATTTAATAACTAAAGTTTACACATGAGGAGAACTAAAAAGAAATATTGTAATTAAACTTCAAAGAAAACAAGTCCTTCTGTTGTAAGAAGAAAAATCCCTCCTAACAAATGAAATCAATGAACTTGAAACAAAAGAAATAAGGCTCAAGCAAAAGAAAAACAAGCGTAACAAAGCAAACATCATAATGATACAATTGATGAAGCTATAACATAAACAACATTGAAATAAAACCTTTTAAAGTTGTAAATGCAACTTTCAACATCAACAAAAGCAAAGAAGATTGATCAACCCAATTGGGGGGCAATTGCAATTCAAAATGCAACACATGCCTTATTATATGACCTATTAGCAAGGTGGGAATTAGTAGAATTATCAAGGGCCATATAAAAGGCATTAAAAATGGCACGTAGAGCAAACCAATGATTACCAATATAATATTGATGAACTTTTGGAACAATTACACATTTAGGAAAAGGTGGTGCAATCTAACAAACAAGATGATGTCAAGTAATAGAACAACCACTTATCACATATGTGATAACAATTACTGCAAAAATATTTCCAATTGTTACAATGGTAACAACCCTTACAACTAATATAAATGAACACTAGAGGGGGATCCTTGACTTGGGAAAAGAACATCCCATTTCAAGGGATCACAAAAGCCTACTTGCAAAAAAAAGTTAAGGAAATAAAAAGGATGGAAAGATGATCCTTTTCCAAGGGATGTTCATTGGAAAAGATGAGGTCATACCATCCAAGGCCCCAACACCACATAGCTCCCCAAGGATCTTGGGGAAAAAATGAGGTGAACATATGGGCCATTTGGAGACCATGTAAAAGCTAATGGGTAGTCTCAATACACGAAGGTTGGGAATAGTTAGTTTAATAGAACAAGTTGGGTTCAAAGTAGTGTCCATAAGTGTTACTTTGCATATCGTTATGGAATTAGAATACATGATTCCTTTCGTTTCCAACCCTAAAGGGTATTAGATTTTCTTTTGATTATAGACTTATTTGTGTGTGAGTTTAGTGCTACCCATGATTGGATCCGAACTTAAACAATAATTTCTTTACAATGTGGGTGATTGGCAACCTAAAATTTAAAGAACATTTTCTCTACAATTTGATATATGGATACATCATGTACAATGAGCCAAAAGGATTGATAAATTAAAATGTGAAGTGTTTTGCCCATGAATCCATGCTCTTGGATATTATTATAGTTTTAAAAAGTTTATGAACAATATGTAGGTTGGTACATGAATATGGAAATCAACATATTAGGCAAGTCTACTTGCAATATGGTATCCCTTGCAATAAGAGTTCCAACAATGTTATAAAATATGCAAAAACCTTTTAGATTGTGGGAACAAATTATTGATGCTTGCAAAGGCCTCATGTGGATGCTAGATGTTGGAGGCAACTCGATGAGCATCATTAAATCCAAACGTACATGCAATCTATCGTTTGCAACTATGGTCAATGGTAACTTGTCATTTATTATTGGGTTGAATTTTAATCATACTATTGATTATAATTAATAACTATTTACAAATATCAATTGCAAATGCTATAAGAAAAGTGATAATTTACGTTTGGTCCTTGCAACTAAATTTTAGTCACAAATAACATTTATGATTAAAAACCCATTAGTCATGTTAGACAAGTCACATATGATACTAGTCATAAACAACAATCAACTTTGCATGAAAAAGGTCAACAAAATACACCTTCATCCTTTGACTAGCCATATACATATTATCATATGTAATTAATATGCAACAATTTTGGAGGACAATGAAAAAAAATGATATGTCCCACCTATCCCATTTACTATATTATATTTTTTTAATATTTTAAATATAATTTTGAAATAATCTAAAACATCCAATTTATATGTTTGGATTGTTTTGGATTATGACATGTGAAATAATTTTGAAATAATCTAAAATGTCAAATTTATATCTTTGAATTAATTTGATATGACATGTGCCATAATTTTGAAATAAACTAAAATGTCCAATTTATATGTTTTAATGGTTTTAAATTATGACAAGTGCCACAATCAAAATGTGCCATAATTTTGAAATAATCTAGCACGTCTAATTTATATGTTTGAATGGTTTTGAATTGTGCCATGTGGCATAATTAAAATGTGCCACATGACATATGAATTAAATTTGTTCAAAATCTATTTAGGTAAATAGGTTTATAAATAGGACAAACTGAGTACATAGGAAGGAAGGATCAACCTACTTATTTATTTAGAGTAAACACCTTCCTACCTCCTTAGACTGAATATTTAATTAAATAGGTAAATAGTTAGGTTGACATGTTGTTTAAGAAGGGTTGGGTCATTAAAAGTAGGTACATAATTTAATATAAAAAATCGGGTTCAACAGTTTTGATTGGCTCCTTCTTTATGGCCCATGTTTTTTAATATGAATATGTAGAAAAATAGACCTTCATTATACAATTTTCAAGATGAAAATGCAAAACAAAACAAATGGGATAAATTTTGAAGTTGGACCTTAATTGCAAATTATGTTGCAATTAAAAAATTTAATTGTAAGTTACAAAAAAACCTATATATTTACCATTATTTTTATTTTCATAAATTATATAATTCCTTTAGTATGTACAAAACTAATTGCTAATTAATTATACAAAGAACAAACTAGCTATTATTTATTTAATTAATAAAATACCTAATTAAATAACTTAAAAAATGGTAAAAATCTAATGATACATCATAATAATTCATTATCAATTAAAGTTAAATAACTATATAATTAACCAATTAATTAAAATATTATTAAACATATAAAAATAAATATTCAGATTATTTATAATAATTATTATGTGAATATATTTTATATTTATTAAGTATTAAATATAAATGACAAGTAATAAAATAATTGTTAACTTATCGTATTAATGAATAATTTTATTATTAATGTATCTAATAGTGCTCGGATTAGCTACATTAAGGTATATAAACTATAATAATAAATTATTCAACATGTTAATAATCATATTGAATTATTATTGTAGTTAAGCTTTAGTTATTTAATTATCATTCAAGTTATTATTTCGTTTATTATAATAAACATTTAGTATTAATAAAAATAAAAATATTTATATATAATAATTACTATCAGATTTTTCAAATACAATAAAATAAAATTATTATTACTTACAAAATATAAACACATAGTATAAATATTTATTATGTACAAAACACATTGATTATAGATTTTTAAAATATAAAAACAAGTAATTTAATTTACTAAACTATAATCCTTGGAAATACATTCATTGCATTAATTACTCTAAATACAATAAAATCCATATACAATTTAAAAAATAAATTGTGAGTTTTAAATCATGACTATTACATTCAATTATTAATTATGAAATTATTATATTTAAAGTATAAATATTTAAAGTACAATTTCTATGGTAGTTATACATTAATTACATTAATTAAATTAATAAAATTTTATTATGAGAAAATTATTAGTTAGACCTACAAAATTTTGTGCAGTATCAATAATTAATTATTATAAATAGGTAGTAGTTGATGTAATAAATTATTATACTCATATTCATTTATATACATAAATTACATCAATAAGTTAATTTACTATTAGGGTTTATTATTATTTTAAGCACAAATTTTAGTTATAAGTTATCAATTCTAAATTACAAACAGCAAGGTAAATTATATAATTAATGTGCAATTGCTGTAATTAATGTATAACTTGTCTTGTTACAATAATTACTTTTTATTACTCAAATTGTTAAACATTAGTGTAAATTTTTATGTTATAATAATAAAATTAAATAAATTATATTCGTTATATATAACAATAAAATATTTTTATCCAATTACTTTAATTAGAGTAAAATCAGTGTGAATATTTTAAATATAACATGTTTTAATATTTATGATTATTAAAATACGTTTTAATATAATAATGGAATTATAGTCATTATATTAATTATTAAATATCCATTGAAGTCTTTTTAATTTATAAAAAAATTATAAACTTAAAGTTTATAAGTTATAAGTTATGAGTTTAATTATAAATTATGCCAATTCGATAATTAATGTATTAATGAAGTTATTACAATGAATTTAAAACTATTAATTCAAAATAATGAGAATAATAATAATAATGATAAAATATTATGTTGTGCTAATATTTTTATTTTAAATTATTGATTACAAATAATAATAAAATTATTGTAATTACATTAAAATTACTATGATTTTTTAAATAATAATTTAAAATAAAAATAAATATTGTGAATATTATTGTGTATTGAGTCCTTATAAAAAATATTGAGATGAAATCGTAACAAAAAATGCATTTGATTGTTAACGTAAAACCCAAAACATAATCCGTATGTTCACTTTAAAAGTCCATTACTATATGATTGGTCCATGTTTATTGAATTCCCCCCTTAATAAATAGTCTTATTCAAGTTGGCAATCTCGATCCATAAATATTTTTGTCAAATTGATGATTTTACAATGTGTTTGTGGCATTTGAATATAGTACACTTTGTAGAAAGTCCATAAATTAACAAAAAATGGGCCATTGTAGCTTGTAAACTATTTTACTAAACCCCATAATTGCATAAGACAAGTTGCATGTGATAATATGTATGCTAATAATATGGATAATATGGATTCATACTTCATCCATTTGTATATTCTATGAAGCTCTCACATACAACTACGGTGCAATTGCCATGGTGACCATTTAAATGGTTAATGATCAATTATATGGTGACACATGGCATTTGATCCATATTTCAATATCAAATATTATTTATAAATTAATAATATCCAAACCATCCAATAAATTATGAACCACATTTTGACACATGTCCATATGTTGAAGGGAATTATATGGTGACATGTGGCAAATGGAAAAACCCAATGATTATTTATTCAAATGACAATGTTTCATTGGAATTAGTTTATGTAGGATGGGCATTTTGGTGATTATCATTGTGACAATTTGAGAGTCATTCCGAATTATAATTCCTTATAGATCAAATTTCATTTTAGAATCATTTCTATTTTGCATCCTTTCAATGTTTTTGTTTATTTGTATATTTTTGTGAATTTATTTAATGAATTGGACTTTCATTGACATTTTGCTTACCAAATCAAGAATGAAAAAAATATTAATGGAACAAAATGACATATAATGGAATTTGTAAAATTTTAACTTTTGAAAATATAAAATTAATTACAACAAAATTATTATGTTCATAATAAAAATTCAATCATTGTCATTAGTAGTGTGAAACAACTGTATCCCAAATTTATTTATTGGGTAGGAGGGTAGGTAAACATGGCTAAGTATGCTTAGGTAGGATTAAAATAATCCTATTTTATGTTTGGATCAAACTTCTTTCATTGGCTCATCCCAAAGGCCCTTGGTATTTAATTTGTGACAAAGATTAACACACCTACTTATATAGTGTGCACAATTGGGATGTACAATTATGGTGAATAATTAATTCATTTCACATAATACTTACCAATGATGATGCAATGAATAAGGTTGGTGTCTGTTCAAACTTGAACTCAAAAGTTCAAAATGTTTTTAATGTGAAATGCGCTGCTAGACAATAATTTTTGTAGGACTAGCTTATTAGTATTTGTGGGCCTTTTTATGTTTAGTACATATACGATAACATAAAAGATTTGGAGCTTACAATGCATGTGTTGAAAGATGGTACTCAAATTCAAAACAACCATTGTCACAATAAACATATGCTATTAATGTGCATGATGTAATGTGTGTGGAATTTAAGAAAGTTGTAGTAAAGGCACTCATGCACCCCCGCATTCCTTGAAAGACTCAAATGCGAGTCCAAAAGTGGAAAAAAATAATGAAAGAAGAAAAAGTTGGGGTACATTCCCTATCTCGTAACACTTCAAGGTAGAATGGCGTGCTAGAGCTATGGGATGGGGACTAGGACAAGTGACAAGTAGGTCAATTATTCACATGAACTTGCACAAACCAAATAACGAGTTGGTTAATGCATAGTTGTAGCATTTTTGATGCACGAGCATACACATACTCACAAGACTCATCATGGCATGGATTTGGGGGAAGCCATCGCCTTCCACCTTATAGTGTTTTTTGTGCTTGACCATGGGGCCTGCATCCAAATGTCATTTTGTCCCAAGATTCTCAAGTTGGGAATCATAAAGTTCCCAAAATGGGACTTTTGATACTTTGGAGGCCCATAACTTCTTGTGAAGACCTCCGATTGAGGTGAGGTCTGAAAAAAAGTTGTGTATCTTTCAATAGCTTTCGAACGATATGTGGCACGCCACCTGCACAAAAATAAATCAAGGCGATTCTTGACTTTTAATGGTCAGGAATCAAATTGACACTTTGACTCCCGAATCTTCTTTTGGCCATAACTTGTGTTTTAAGTACTCAAATGGGACGTGCAAGACCATTTTAAACATGTAAGTTCCAAGAGCTTTCCAATGATATAAGGAAATTTTTTATCCAATAAGTTTTGAATCCTGAAATTTCTCTTTGAAAATTTGGGAGTCCATTGGGACTCTAATTCCCAAAGTGGGAACCCACTTGGGAGTGCATGGGTTTATTCCTTCACACCCTCCTACATTCTTATGAACATGAAATGTGACTCTTGGGATTCACTTTCGACCTATAACTTTGCAAGCCCTTACATTTGTTGTGAGCCCAAGGCTAGGGTCGCGACAAGCACATAATGAGTTCAAGTAGGTCAAGGTTAATTACCTTTTTTTTTGTTCCCAACATCAAGTGATTTAAGTTTTCTCATGATGTGTTCACTACATGTTCATGATGCATTCAACTTTTACAATTAGATTTCTTTTGCTAGTTAATGTCAAGTTTTAGTCCTCGTTAATTTTGTTTTGTTCCAATATCTTATTAAATTATCTTATGCAAAATTGTGTGCAATTTTATTCTTTCACAAATGTTAGATTTCATATTTGACATGGAGTTTTGCTATCCCAATGAATTACTAGGAAAACCCACAAAATGCATAGGATTTATAAGATCATTGTACATTTTTCGTGACAAAGGAGGTTAAATATAAACATGATGGGGATGCAAAAAATTTGGGCATAATATTTTGTATGTTGGGGGCACTTTTTATGTTTATATACAAGGGGCTCGTCATATTTAAAGGTTTGGTATTGAAGAAAATTCCACCAAACTTTATGTTGCCATGTAAGTGTTTTGGGGAAATTTCATTATGGGGCTTGAAGGGTGGGGTATTGATAAATGGACCTTTAGAGGTCTTTGTCTCATCCTTTAGTTTCTCATTGTTGGCATCAAAACTAACTTAGAAGTTTATTTTTTTTCTCATTGTGGGATGAAGAATTATCTGCACTAGGAAGGACACCACTATTTCACATGGTTTGAATAAATTTTTTTAATGATTTTGAATATAATTAAGGTTATAATTCAAATCAACAAGAGGACACGTGGTGATTTTTTGCACACTAAAGTGGTCATATTAGGTCCAAAGTTAGGACATGACTATTGACAATAAAATCATACACCGAGTAATTATTTTTGAACAAGAAAGGTGATGTCACATTTTAGGGCCAAATTGTAATAATCCAACCTAAGTCTATATATCATGTTTGCATCAAGAATGGGTGCATGGATACAAAATGAATGGTACATCTACATTCCACGTACCTTAAAAAGTTCACAAAGCCTTACAAAAACCCCTTTCACATTACAATCTATAGAAGGAGTTTAGAAAATGTATACGATTTCACATGCCTCTTAGCATTGTTAGAATTATGGCTATATCCAATAACTAAAGGCAAAGTCCAAGAATTATTGACATTTGATCTTGCACAAATGAAATGAATAATTTGAAAACAATGCATCTAACAAAAGACCTTTGTAGTCATAAATGACTAGAAACACATAACACTAAATGCACATAGTCCTTTGATACATATATTCCAAAATGTTTATTCAATATTGAAAGTGGAAGAAAGGAACTCCATGTTTGTAAAATTGAGGTTTGTAGTCAATTTGTTGTAAATCCATCTACATCCTTAAAATAGTTAGCATTTGGCTTTCAATTAACTAACACATGAAAAAGTTATATTTTGAAAGTCATACAAACATTGACTTGGAATCAAACCCAAATTTGACACTAAAAACTATGCATGCATGAAACATGATGTGGAGGTTACAAGCTTATGCTTTCGCACCTCATATGTTGGATGTAGTTGGTATTGAAATTTTTTTAGGGCTATTTGTAATGTCTTCGACTGAACAATTTCATTATACATGTTTAAGTGTTGCAATAGCCACACACAAAAATCGAATGAGAGGCACCATGGATAATTGGTCATTAGGTTGCAAGTGAAATGTAATTGTTTGATGCACATTGCACTCCAATCACTTGTCAAATTACGAGCATAGTCATTTGGTCCTAGTCAAAAGGAGGATTGTTATTTTAAGTTGCATGCCAATGATGCACCACATTTGGCCCTTCTTGTGATTCCTTATGCGTGAAATTATGATATTTTGCACGAATCATTTGTAACACCCAATACTAACTTGATCATGATATCTTGCACTCATCTATGGCACCAAAAATTCATCCAGATCAAGTTGATAGGTTATGTATTTTTTTTTCATGATTCAAGCAAACCCACTATGATTTTCTTCCAAAGAAAAAGTGAAAGAAACATGTCAAAGATTTGGTGGAGAAAAAGTTGAGTAATAAGAAGTTGGTAAGATTCTTTCATCATATTTGCATTAAATTAGTGGTGGTTTCTTGTTGTAGTGTCTTCTTCTGTTGAGGAGTATCCATTTCTCTACTTGTTCATTGGCTATCTACTTCCCTCATGTTGTTGCTTCTACTGCTATTGTTTTGATCTCTTTATTGTATGTCTTCTGATTCCATGTGCTCATTAGGTAAGATTGAAACCAAGTGGGGATTCATGTTGTCACATCATGTGTTATTAACTTTTCCATGCCCACTTTAGCATAGGTATATGAAAAGGGGTTTGAATTTTGAATTTACAACAACAAAAATGCAATAATGAAGTTCGAGATGCAAACATATAATAAACCATTTTGTAATTGATTATTCTTGAAACAACAATTGGAAAAGGAAAAGGAAAAAATAAAATCATGACGTGTTTATTATCTAACTTTGAATGTTGCACATTCTACAACATCCTTGACAATTTGATACTTGCGTTTGGTTTGATCATTCACAAATGAACCTCTAGACCTACCACAAATGTCATTTCCATCATCAACCTTTTAGACCTCATTGATCAATACATTTTGTTTTCATTGCATATAATATTCATTTTTTTCAATTATTACAACACGCAAGATATTAGATTAGATCCATGGGGTTTATTTGATTGCTAAATTTAGTGCATTGTAAATTCCATTCACGTCTCCTTCTTTCACAAATCATATTTTAAAAAAAAATTCAATTCAATTTGAGTTTCTAAAAACAAGTTTGATGCACATTTTTGTGATCGTCATCAAAGAATGATTATAGTAGCAAAAAAATCCACTTCACAAGACTTGTTGAGCATGATGCTGATGCCGATAATTGCCATACTAGATTGGTATTCCTAGAATGCGGAGTTGCCAAGCTTAATCAACAAAAAAAATCACAACATGAGTATTCAAATTCACATAAGCATATATACCATAGAGTAACCAATAGTTGTTTAAAATAAAATAACCTATAATAACCAGCAATATTTCACAATAAAATAATTTAAATAGCCCATGGTAAAATAACCTGTAATAAATTATGATTAAATAACCAAAAATAATTTATGGTAAATAACCTATAATAGGTAACAATAAGCTTACAATAAAATAATTAAAAATAACATATGACAAATAACTTATAATAGCCAACAATAGCCTACGATAAAATAACTAAAAAATCATAAAATAAAGTAACATAAAGTAATTAATAAAAAATAATTATCAATAATTTATGATAAAAAAACTAAAAATAGCCTAGGGATAAAATAACTTAAAAATAACCATTAATAGCCTCCAATAGAATAACAAAAACAATTATGATAAATAATCTAGAATAATTAGTAATATCTTATGATAAAATAATTCAAAAATCTTAGGATAAAATAGTTTAGAATATCCAACAATAGCCTAGGATATAATAACAAAAAATAGCTTAAGGTAAAATAATAGAGAATAATCAACTATAACACATAACAAAATAATTAAAATAATCAACAATAACATATGATATAATAGCCAAAAATAACATTAGGTAAATAACCTAGAATAATCAACAATATCTTATGATAAAATAACCAAAAAATCATAAAATAAAATAATTTATAATAGTCAAAAAAAGCTTAAGATATAATAATATAAAATATCCCAAGGAAAAATAACCTAAAATAACCAACAATAACCTCAAATATAGTAGCCAAAAATATCCTAAGGTAAAATAATCTAAAATAACCAACAATGGTTTATGGTATAATAGCCAATAATAGCTAATGGTAAATACCTTAAAACAACCAAATATTTTTGTGATAAAATAACCACAATAACCAATGGTAAATAACCTAAAATAATAATAAAAAAACCTATGATAAAATTGCCAACAATAGCCAGTGATGATAAATAACCTAAAATAACCAAGAATAACCTATGATAAAATTGTCCACAATTGCCACTAATGATAAATAACCTAAAATAGTAAAAAATAACCTATGATAAAATTGCCAACAATAGCCAGTGATGATAAATAATCTAAAATAATCAATAATAACCTATGATAAAATTGCCAACAATAGCCATTGATGATAAATAACCTACAATAATCAAGAATAACCTATGATAAAATTGTCAACAATTGCCACTGATGATAAATAACCTAAAATAGTAAAAAATAACCTATGATAAAATTGCCAACAATAGCCACTAATGATAAATAATCTAAAATAATCAATAATAACCTCTGATAAAATTGCCAACAATAGCCACTAATGATAAATAACCTAAAATATTCAACAATAGCCAACGATAAAATAACTAACAATAACTTTTGATAAAATAATTTAAAATAACTTATGTTACAATAGAAAAAAATTACCAATAATAACATAGGATATAAAATAATGTGCCTAATAATATGTGATGACCAAAAAAATGATTCATTTAAATAATAATTTAATAATTAATGACTCACTCTTTAAACATGGTAATGAGAGAAGATGAAAAGTTCAAATTTTCACATTTGCATATTCGGAAAACCCTTATGCACATTAACAATGCCTTTTCAAAATCATGAGGCCCCTTAGGCATACAAGAGGTCTTATAAACTTATTATTGTGTCGTATTAGTGTCCACTTTCATTTAGAAATGCCTTCATTCATTAACTTTATCGAGTTTAAAAGAAGAGGCCAACATTATCATAAGTTAAAAATACATAGAACACTAGGTGGTAGGAGTGAGAGTACATGTAACAATAATACTTCTAACAATAGTAGGTACAAAAAGTCATGTTGGAAGTGGAAGATGGTTTTAGCTACTTTCATCTAGCAATCTCTATAGGTGTAAGGTAAAGTCTTAGGGTGGGGGATTCCCAAAATATGGGCCTAAAATGAAATGGCATTCTCAAAATAAAAGGGCCTATGAAGAGAGGATAGCCAAGGGGCATTCCCAAAATATGAGCCTAAAATGAGGTAACATTCTCAAAATAAAGGGCTTAGGAATAGAGGATAGCCAAGGGGCATTCCCAAAATACAAGCCTATAATGAGGTGACATTGTCAAAATAAAAGGCATGGGAGGAAGGTATAGCTAAGTCCAGCAAGTGGCATTTTTGGAATGTCTTTCAACTCTAGGCTTGGCAAAGAGGGATCAAAAGTGGGATAGATTGTCTTCATGAGTAGGCATAAAAATTGTCCCTTTTTCTAGTAGGGATATTTAAAGACATAATGTGCCTTCCAAATACATAGATTAGGAATTTTTTTTGAATTCTTTACAACTTTTAATAATGTTTGGCTTGTGCTCTGGATGCATAAGGCCTTTGGTTTGGGGCATTTGGTGAAATTTGTGTCCATATTACACCTCATCCTATGCTAAATTTGTGATTTTAAAAAGAAAAGAAAGCAAAAGCTGGTTTAATTTTTTAGTTGCCAAAATTTCAATGACGATGTTTCATCATAATTGGTTTATGTAAGATGAATATTTTATTGCTCATCATTGTGATAATTTCAAAGTCATTTTAAATTATAATTTGTTGTAAATCAAATTTCATTTTAGAATTTTTTTTCTTTTGTGTTTGTATCTTGTTATTTATTTTGCACCTTTTCAATGTTTTTGGCTATTTTGTTTGTTTATAATTTTACATATGTGTAGGAACAAAGAGTCCATTAGATGAAAGACATATCATGGAGGATAGATTGTCTTTTAGTACTGGCATCATGCCATAACCTTGGCCAAGGCGACCGTGTTCGTAGTTTGCATGCGTTCATCAAGAGTGCCAGTGTGGGTGAAGGGTAGGGCCGAACAAAAGTGTTCCCAAACTTTTTATGTATTTGGACAGACAAGGAGCAAGTGCTTTTCATCATCTATCTTCCCCAAATCGTAGGCCCAATAAAGCCTTTGTACATATGGCATGCCCTTCCACGCACTTAACACTACCTCAAATTGCGTGTTGCCACACTGAAACCGGGCTAAAACTTTCCGTAGTTGAACACAATTGATGTCACACAAGTAGTTTTTGCTTTCGTATGACATACCCTTAAAGTGCAAATATCTTGATTGCACGTTGGTCCCGATCTCATTGTTGGTAAAAAGCTTTTCAATGAAAGCTAGCCGCATAATATCTTTCACCTTTTCTACATTCAACATTGTGTGGGGAAAACTTGGAAGGGGTGGGGCCTTAGCCTCCTACCGCATATCTAGCACCAACTGGCTGCACTAGTTGTAGCACTGCCAACTTAGCCATTTAAGCTCCCACCTGTATGTTGTGTGTGTTGCACCAAAGTACTTGGCTCTTCGCCCAGCCTCTCACCCCTGCTAGACAGGTCAAATGTATGTGCGTTGTCCCAAGAGCCGTTCCCAATAGTAGTTGAGCGGTCCCCACTTATAGCACACAAGTTGTTATAGGCTCCTCAACCTGTAGCGCATGGGCTACTATAGGTTGAGGTGCCATTTCCAACGGTGATTAAACTGGAGGCAAAAAACTTGCCACCTTTTGGGGTTGATTTTTGAATAACCATTTTTTCACAGATGCAGCCCAACATTTTTTTCCTGCAATCATAGCGAGTTGGGCTTCCCATGCCTTTCCCAAGATGCGGTCTTTAATGACCATGCTCACATGGTTATAATACAACAACACTTGTCCCCATGCAAAGTGTTAAAAAGGGAACTTGCCAAATTCTGCGAGCACAATGTTGGTTATTTTTCACGCCTCGAATAGGGAGTTGAGGAACCTTTGGTACACTACTTCAATAGCTCCTATTTTCTTGGAGTCCACCCAAACCTTACATGCATAGCTTGCTATGGAACACACCAACGTGTTGAAGAGGTCACAACGTAGCTTAACATCCATAATACATAGCCTCGCACAACGACGGTTCAACGCGAACAACGAGCACTAGTTGGTAATTGCTAGATGTTCCACTACATTATCCAGGTTCGAGGTGGTCTCGAACATGATCCCTAGGTATTTGAAGGTCTACACACGTTCAATATCGTCACCTTCAAATACACACTCTTGGCATGGGTCAACAAAATTGAACACCGTGACTTTTGTTTTTTTCACATTCACCATAAGCCCACATTCAACACAAAATTGTTGGAGCATGTCTAATTGTTGCTACAATTCCACCTCTGACTCTGATGTTAGAATGATGTCATTTGTAAAAAAAATAGCCATACGTGCAAGTCTGCTAGGGCTGGTGCATCGCATTCTCTGCTATCCAAGCGCCCTTATAGGGCATCCAAATATAGCCCAAATAGTAAAGGGATGAGAGGATAGCCTTGCTTCACACCTTATTAGCACCTGAAGTTGGAGGTGACACCTTTGTTTGGGTGGTTGATGCGTACGGTATCCTTGGCATACATCACTCGTAGGCATTGTAAAAAGCGTCCATCCACCTCGAAGCCAGTCAACACCTGCCACAACACTTCATGTGGCGCAATATTGAATGCATTTTAAAAGTCCACAAAACAACAATAAAGTTGCTTCTTTTTTACCTTACTCTTTCTATTAGAGTTCACAATATGAAGAATTGGTTAGTAGTGCGATAATTTTTACGAAACCCAATTTGACCCTTGGCACGCAGGCCATGTTGTTCAACCCCACTCACTCAACCTTTTATCAAGGATCATAGTAAACAATTTTGCTAAGATAGGCCCAACTGTTATCTCCCTATAGTTGGCAAATTTGGAGGCATTGTCTGCTTTGAAGAGCACGTGGACCACCCTAGTGGAAAATGGCTTCTGGAAATACCTCCCCTAGAAAGTAGTTGAACGTTGTCAATAATGGCATGTGTAGTAGCTCTTTCGCATCCAAAATGAACTCAACTTTCATACCATCCAAACTAGCAGCCTTGTTCATTTCTAGTTTTTTTCAGTGCCTAAATCAACTCAACAAGTGTGATATTTGTGTTTAGGGTGTGGCTAGGTGGAGGTTTTGTCACTTGAGTGAAGCGATTAGCTCGTAACCGTACGTGTGGTAGAGACTGGCCAACCAACTCATGGAAGCCTTCCAGAAATGCAACTACATTGATCTTGTCCACGAAGGGTGCCCTTGGCCGGTATTTTTTCCAGATGGAGAGCACATCCACCTTGGTAAGCCCACACATATGTTAAACTCTTGTAGTTTCCTAGAAAATTCTTTTCCTTTTTAATAAAATTTTAAGTTTACTTTCCTGATGTTTAACGGTGTGCCAATCGGGGTTAGCTTTCAGCTAGAGCTTTAGCTCACATTTCGCTGTATAGTAGTAAATGTCAAACTAAAGTTTATGGTAGTGTCTCTCTCTATAGCTCCCTCCCAAAGGCTTGTTGCCGAAAGTAGATTTTGTTGTAGCACCTATGCACTATTGCAATATGTCAGTTAACCCATCTACCCCTAGATGCCCAATCAAATCAACAACCCATAGGTTTCTAAGACTCATTGTTATGGCAAGCTGATATTTTTTAGCTTTTGATTTATCATATTTAAACCTAGTCAAGATTTTTTTTGTTTCAATTGTATGTTGTGGTTCAACAAAGCTACAATCGATGTTAAACCGTAGGCGCAACGGCTTGTGGTCAGAGTCTCCCCCCATCGCATAGTAGCAGGTGTCATCTATTAGCACCTTGAAGTGTGTAGCAACTTGCCAAATTGCAGGTGAGCTAATAATATAATCGAAAGTGTTGCGCCCCCCATTTGCTAGGCAAGTGAATTCTTTTAATTTGTCACCAGGTGTCCGGCCATTAAGGATGAACAACCCAGTGTCACAACATAGGTTTAGGAGCTTGCAGCCCTAGCCACCAACACTAGTGGCGCGATTCTATCGCTTAGCCACAACACCTAGTTGTTTAGTTTCAACGAGCTCATGCGCTTGTAATAGTTCACAAAGGTCGCTAGTGTCAATGGTATTTAATAGTGTTGTAGTACATGCATTAAAATCCCTTCCCAATAGTACTATGCCCCCTAAAGTTTGAATTTCATCAATATCTACTACCAGGTTTTGGAACAAGGATTCGCTTACGTGTTTGGAGCCAATAGGGGTAGTATACACCACACAGACAAACAAGTCAAGGATAGCACCATGTTGACCCATAGCCATAGATAAAAATCCTGACTTCCTTCCTTCCACTATGACAGGTTTGGGCTAAGGTGGCTACGAAAGTAAGTAACAACCCCCCTCTATGTTTTATCACTTTTGATTTTCCTAGCTGCACTGTGTGCACTATCGCAAATGAGTCAAACCCTTCAACATGTGGTAAATGTTGGCTTGGGAAGTGCCAAGTTTCAGTTAGTAAAACAAGGTTAGCACCTTGAAACAACTCTAGTATTTGCACCCTCGTTTATAGTTTATTTACACCAC
>Ga0116230_10001501_pt1 | contig 22322 bp, 19 predicted proteins | sample S1TSphfallax_3_FD_88678 | JGI IMG/M metagenome (GOLD analysis project Ga0116230, IMG submission 88678) | Host-associated microbial communities from peat moss isolated from Minnesota, USA - S1T2_Fd - Sphagnum fallax MG | ecosystem: Host-associated > Plants > Peat moss > Unclassified | place... | reverse complement strand
CGCGAGGCGATGAGCGACGAGGCCCAGGCGCTTTGTTTTCTTGCAGGCGCCAACTCGATTTTTCATGGGGATAGGTTGCTGACCACGAAGAATGCGACGGTCGGCCATGACGAGGCGTTGTTCGATAAACTGGGCTTGATACCGCAAGGCGGATGAAAAATGCCTGACTGGCTGCAGACCGGCTGGAAGCATGTCTGGCTGCCTTATGCGCAGATGCGGACGGCGCCGCTGCCGGCGGCGGTGGTGCGCACCGAGGGCAGCCGGATTTATCTGGCCGATGGCAGGGTGCTGATTGACGGCATCGCCTCCTGGTGGACGGCGTGCCATGGCTATAATCATCCGCATATCAGGCAGGAAGTGGCGGCGCAGCTCGAGGTGATGCCGCATGTGATGTTCGGCGGGCTGGCGCATGAGCCGGCTTACCGGCTGGCGGCGCGGCTGGCGGGGTTGATGCCGCCGGGGTTAAGCCGAGTGTTTTTTACCGATTCCGGGTCGGTGGCGGTGGAGGTGGCGATCAAGATCGCCGTGCAGTCGCGGTTGAACAAGGGCGAGCGGGGGCGGACCAAGATTCTGGCGTTCACCGGCGGGTATCATGGGGATACGCTGGGGACGATGGCGATATGCGATCCGGATGAGGGGATGCATGCGATGTTTGCCGGGCTGTTGCCGGAGCATCCGGTGATTGCGCTGCCGCGGGATGCGGCGAGCATTGCGGCGTTCGAGGCGTTTCTGGAGGCCAATGCGGATTGCCTGGCGGCGATCATTGTCGAGCCTTTGGTGCAGGGCGCGGGCGGGATGATATTGCATGAGGCCGAGGTGTTGCGGCGGTTGCGGCGGGCGGCGGACCGCTACGGGTTGAGCCTGATCTTCGATGAGATTTTTACCGGCTTTGGGCGCACCGGGACGATGTTTGCATTTGAGCAGGCGGATGTGGTGCCGGATATCATTACGCTCTCGAAAGCATTGACCGGGGGGACGTTGCCGCTGGCCGTGACCATTGCCTCCGAGGCGTTGTTTGCGGATTTTTTGTCGGATGATCCGCTGCATGCGTTGATGCATGGGCCGACCTTCATGGCCAATGCGCTGGGCTGTGCGGCGGCCAATGCGTCGCTGGATTTGTTCGAGCGCGAGCCGCGGCTGGCGCAGGCCGGGCGGATCGAGGCGCAGCTGGCGGCCGAACTGGCGGGCTGCCGGGAGATGCCGGGTGTGGCCGATGTGCGGGTGAAGGGGGCGATCGGGGTTGTGCAGCTTGAACGGATTGCTGATCCGGCGGGCTTGCGCGGGCGGTTGATCGAGCAGGGGGTTTGGGTGAGGCCGTTCGGGAAGGTGCTTTATCTGACGCCGGCTTTGACGATCGGGGAAGATGAGTTGACGCGGTTGACCGATGCGATCCGTAACGTGTTGCGAGCGGAATGATATAGTACGGCGAGAAAGGCGATGGGTGACGCTTCGCTCACCCGTTACAATGCAATGTTGCAAAGCGATGGGTGGCGCGTCGCTCACCCATCCGACGTTACGGGGGGAGGCGGGATGGCATTGCGCGGGCGTTGTGCATGATTTAGCACCGCTGGCAGGCCGTAGGCGCGTCTGGGGGATGTAGCGGTTTTGGAATGGTTCTCCAAGCTATTATGGTTACGCGAGCGGCCCTGGATCGGCTACATGGTTGCTGTTTTCGGGAGCGTGCCGGAGCTTCTGCTGCGGTTGGGATGTGCAAAATCCCTGGCCGGCGTGCCCTTCGTTACGTTTCATCCGGTGATTTTCATCGCGGCGCTGATCGGCGGGCTCGGCGCCGGGCTGACCGCCATTGCGGTGTCCGCGGTCTTGGCCGATTTCTTCATCCTGCCGCCATTGAATGCGTTTTCGCTGGGCTGGGTGGATGGCTGGGTGCCGCTGCTGTCGTTCATCGGCGTTGACTGCGTGATTGTCGTGCTGCTGGCGCTGGCGATGGCAACCATTATTCGCCTGTTCGACGCCGGCACGGCTTTGCGGGCCCGGACGGCGGAGCTGGAAGCGCAGTTCGCCGAGCGCAGCCTGCTGCTGCGGCAAACCGAGGAACAGCTGCGGCAGGCCCAGAAGATGGAGGCTGTCGGTCAACTCACCGGCGGTCTTGCGCATGACTTCAACAATTTTTTGACCGGCATCAAGGGCAGCGTCGAGCTGCTGCGGCTGCGGATCAGTCAGGGCAGGTTCGGCGAGCTGGACCGGTATCTCACCGCCGCGGAGACGGCGTCGGACCGCGCTGCGGCGGTTACCCACCGGCTGCTGGCATTCTCCCGGCGGCAGACGCTGGACCCGAAGGCGACCGATATTAATGGCCTGATCGCCGGCATGGAGGAGCTGATCAGCCGGACGGTCGGCCCGGCCATTGCGGTGAAGGTCCTGCCGGCGGCGGAACAGTCAACCGCGCTGGTCGATCCCAACCAGCTTGAGAGCGCGCTGCTGAACCTTTGCATCAACGCCAAGGACGCGCTGCCGGAGGGCGGGCGCATCACCATTGAGACCACCCATCGCTGGCTGGATGGCGAGATGGCAAGCGCGCTCGGATTGGGGGCCGGCGCCTATATCCTGGTCAGCGTGCGGGATAATGGCAGCGGGATGCCGGCGGAGGTTGTTGAACGGGCGTTCGATCCGTTTTTTACGACCAAGCCGCTGGGGCAGGGCACCGGGCTCGGGCTTTCGATGACCTATGGTTTCGCCCGCCAGTCCGGCGGCAATGTGCGCATCGCCTCCGAGCCGAATCAGGGCACGACGGTGACCCTGTATCTGCCGCGGGCCGATGGGGGCCCGGGCGATGCCGGCGTAGAGGCTGCGAAGCCGGACTGGTCCGGCAAGCCAAGCGAGACGGTTCTGGTGGTCGATGACGAGCCGTATGTGCGGATGCTGGTGGCCGAGACGCTGGCCGAGATGGGCTACCGGATTCTGGAGGCCGAAGAGGGAATGGCGGCGCTGCAAATCCTGCGCTCGAATGTTCCTGTCGATCTGCTGATCACCGATATGGGGCTGCCGGGCGGGATCAACGGGCGGCAGGTGGCCGATGGCGGGCGGGCGCTCCGCCCCGGGCTTCGGGTATTGTTCATCACAGGCTATGCCGAGAATGCGCTGAGCAATGACGGCCGGCTGGAGGCCGGAATGCAGCTGCTGACCAAGCCGTTCTCGATGGAGGTATTGGCCACGCGGGTCAGGGAATTGACCCGTGCATGAGCGCCGCGCGGCCGGTTAATCCGCTGGCTTCTGGTTGCGCGCGGCCAGGCGGCGGCGGATCTCGTCCAGGACGAAACGGTGATCATAGGGCTTGGTCAGCGCCGGCCCTTCCTCGCATAAATCGCCGGCCTTGGTGACGGTTCGTTCCATGCTGCCGGATAGGATGACGTCGATCTCCGGTTGATTGGCGCGTACCCAGGCGCGGAAGGCGAATCCGTTTTCCTCGGGCGCGTCGGCATCCATCAGGATGGTGCCAATGCTGACCGGGCCATCGGCGAGGATGGCGCGCGCCTCGGCCGCATTGAACGCCTCGACCACCCGGAACCCGCATTCGCGGAGATATTCGGCGAGCGGGGTGCGGATCAGGACATCCGCCTCGATCAGCATGACCGTGGCATCGTTCACGTGATGAACCGATCGGTTGCGCGCAGGGTTTGCGCGACCAGCGCCACCACGCGGTCAAGGCTGTAGGGCTTGCGGATGAACAGCCCGGCGGCGTCCAGGCCTGCCGGCTGGGCGCTGCCCGAGGTGAGGATGACCGGAATGGCGGGATATTTCGCCTGGACGTGACGCGCGAGGAACAAACCGTCGAGCGGTCCGGCCATTTGGATGTCGGAGAAGATCAGGTTCACCGGGGCGCCGGAGCGAAGATAGCTGATCGCATCGGCGCTGCAGGCGGCCTCGATGACGAACAGGCCGGATTCGCGCAGCAATTCCGAAATGACCATGCGGATGACGGCGTCGTCCTCCACGACCAGCACGTATTTTGGCGCGGGATCAGCTTCGACAAACGGTTTCGGCAGCATTGAAGATGTATCCCAGCGTGGTGCTTTTTTGTCTGGGTTTTAAATGGCATTCGGGATTCCGGGTTTGCAAGCCAGATTGCGGGCGGTCACGGGCGGGCGGATGATTTGTAATTCTTGCGTAATCTGGCGTTAAGCTGGGCGTGCGGGATTACGGGGGCGCGGGGTGGCGGAATGCGCTTCGCTTTTCCGCCCTACGGGGTTGCGGGGTTACGGGGTTTCGGGTTTTTTGTAGGGGCTGTCTTCGTTCAGTTCGGCTATGGCGCGGAGCATTGCGGGGCGTTCGGCTTGCAGGAAATCGGCGACGGCGCGGGCCAGGCCCGGATGGGCGATCCAGTGCGCGGAATAGGTGGGTTTGGGGATGTAGCCGCGCTGGATTTTATGTTCGCCCTGGGCGCCGGCTTCGACGCGCTGCAGGTTATGGGCGATGGCGTAGTCGATGGCCTGGTAATAGCAGAGTTCGAAATGCAGGAAGGGGACGTCTTCGCTGGCGCCCCAGTTGCGGCCGTATAAAGCGGTTTTGCCGCGCAGGTTGAGGGCGCCGGCGATCGGCGTGCCGTCGCGCTCGGCGATCATCAGCACCACCTTGTCGCCGAGGCGTTCGCCGAGCAGGGTGAAGAATTCGCGGGTGAGATAGGCGCCGCCCCATTTGCGGTCGACGGTGGAGAGGTAGAATTTGTAGAAGGCCGACCAGATGTTTGGCGTGAGGCCGGCGCCGGAGACGGCGCGGAAGGTGAGGCCGAGTGCGGCGTCGCGGCGTTCGCGCTTGATCACCTTGCGCTTGCGCGAGGACAGGGCGGCCAGGAAATCATCGAAGCTTTTGTAGTTGTTGTTCTCCCAATGGAACTGCGTGCCGAGGCGCTGCAGCCAGCCGGCGGCGGCAAAGTCCTGCCATTCGGTTTCGGTGCAGAAGGTGGCGTGCACCGATGAGCATTCGAGCTGCTGCGCGGCCTGCACCAAGGCGGCGGCCATGACGGCGGTGGGGATGCCGGGACGGCTGAGGATGCGCGGGCCGGGCACCGGCGAGAACGGCACGGCGACCTGCAGTTTTGGATAATAGCGGCCGCCGGCTTGCTGCAAGGCGTTGGCCCAGGAATGGTCGAAGACGTATTCGCCCTGGGAATTGGTTTTGACATAGGCCGGGGCGACCGCGAGGATTTCGCCATCCGGGCTTTGCAGGGCGGCGTAGCGCGGGTGCCAGCCGGAGCGCTTGCCGACCGAGCCGCTATCTTCGAGGGCGGAGAGGAAACCGTAGCTGACGAAGGGATTATCGTCGCCGGCGCAACCGTCCCAGGCGGCCTTGCCGATATCGGCGATGCGCGGGTGTATTGCGAGGGATAGCTGGGGTGTACCGTCGGGCATGGCGCACCCTATCCGATCAGGCTAGCATTTGCCCAGGCTATTCCGGAACGCGCTTTGGAATGGCTGGTGGAATTAAGGGGTTTTTTATGGCCGATGGATCAGTGGCGGCGCCTTCGCGCAGCCCGACGAAGCTTTCCGATTATACGCCGCCGGCGTTTTTGGTGGATGAGGTGGCGCTGGAATTTGATCTGGACCCGGAAGTGACGACGGTGCGCGCGGTGCTGAAGCTGCGGCGCAATCCCGCGCATCCCGCGGTGCATGCGCCGCTGCGGCTGGATGGCCAGGCGATGAAGCTGATCTCGGTGAAGCTGGATGGCGAGACTTTGGGCGATAATTTCTATGCGGTTGATGAGAAATCGCTGGTGATCGCCGATGTGCCGGATGAATTTCTGCTGCAGACCGAGGTGGAGATTTCGCCGCGGAAGAACACCGAGCTCTCCGGCCTGTATATGTCGGCGGCCGGGTTTTTCACGCAATGCGAGCCGGAAGGGTTCCGGCGGATCAGCTATTTTCCGGACCGGCCGGATGTGATGTCGCGCTATCATGTGACGATGACGGCCGATAAGGCGGCTTATCCGGTGCTGCTCTCCAACGGGAATTTTATCGGCGCCGGGGAAGACGGCGGCCGGCATTGGGCGAAATGGGAGGATCCGCATCCGAAACCGTCTTACCTGTTTGCGCTGGTCGCGGCCGATCTGGTCGCGGTGAAGGATAAATTTACCACCCGATCCGGGCGGCAGGTGGAGATCGGGATTTGGGTGCAGGCGGCCGATGCGCCGCGCTGCGGCCATGCGATGGCGGCGGTGAAAAATGCGATGCAATGGGATGAGGAACGGTTCGGGCTGGAATATGACCTCGATATTTTCAACATCGCGGCGGTGAGCGATTTCAATGCCGGGGCGATGGAGAATAAGGGGCTGAATATTTTCAATACGGCCGCCGTGCTGGCCAGCCCGCAAACCGCGACGGATGCGGATTTCCAATATGTCGAGCGGGTGGTGGCGCATGAGTATTTTCATAACTGGACCGGCGACAGGGTGACCTGCCGCGACTGGTTTCAGCTTTCGTTGAAGGAAGGGCTGACGGTTTTTCGCGACCAGGAATATATGGCGGACCGGTTCAGCGCGGCGGTGAAGCGGATTGGCGATGTGCGCGGGTTGCGGGCGACGCAGTTTCGCGATGATGCCGGGCCGCTCGCGCATGCGGTGCGGCCGGCGAGCTATCTCGAGATCAATAATTTCTACACCACCACCATTTACGAGAAGGGTGCGGAGGTGGTGCGGATGATGCAGACGCTGATCGGCCGTGAGGGGTTCCGCCAGGGGATGGATATCTATATCGCGCGGAACGATAATTCCGCCGCGACGGTCGAGGATTTTCTGGCGGCGATGCAGGCGGCGGCGGGGCCGATCGATCTATCGCCGATGCTGCGCTGGTATGAGCAGGCGGGGACGCCGGAGATCAGTTTCGACGAGGCGTTCGATGCGGCGGCGAAGCGCTATACGCTGACGCTGCGCCAAACGACCCGGCCGACGCCGGGGCAGAGCGAGAAGCAGCCGTTCCTGATTCCGGTGGCGCTTGGGTTGCTGGATGGATCGGGCAGGGAGATTCTTGCGCAGACGGTGGTGCTGGATCAGCCTGAGCAGACATTCGTGTTCGAGGGTCTGGACCAGCAGCCGGTGCCGTCGCTGTTCCGGAATTTTTCGGCGCCGGTCAAGCTGCTGGGGCAGGACCGCGCGCGGCTGCAGTTTTTGAGCGCGCATGACAGCGATTTATTCAACCGCTGGGATTGCCTGCAGCAATACGCGATGGGCGTGCTGCTGGATGCGATTGCGGCGCATCAACAAGATGCTTCGCAAGAAGATGCTTCGCAAAAAGCTGGGAAATTGGCGCTGGATGCGGGGTTGCGCGCGGCGATGGCGGGGATTCTGCAAGCGGCGGAAACCGACCCGGCCTATGCCGCGGAGGCGCTGGTGCTGCCCGGCGAGAGCGTGCTGGCCGATGCGATGGCGGTGGTCGATCCGGATGCGATCCATGCGGTGCGCAAGGCAATGCGGGCCGCGCTGGGCGAGGCGCTGCGCGCCGAGTTCAAGGCGGCGCTGGGGGTGTTCGGCAAGGCCGATCCGCAGGATTTGTCCGGGCCGGCGATGGGCGCGCGGGCGGTGAAGAATGCCGCCCTCGGCTATCTGGCGGCGGCGGGCGAGGCCGGACATGCGGCAAGCCAATTCGCCGCGGATGGCAATATGACCGACACGCTGGCGGCGCTGAGCATTCTGGCCGATCGCGCCGATGCGGCGCGCGAGACGGCGCTTGCCGCGTTTTATGCGAAGTGGAAGGACAATCCGCTGGTGCTGGATAAGTGGTTCGCGGTGCAGGCGCGATCGGCTGCGCCGGATACGCTGGAGCGGGTGCAAGAGCTGCTGCGGCACAAGGATTTCGACATCAGGAATCCGAACCGGGTGCGCGCGCTGATCGGCGCGTTCACCGGCAATCCGGCGGTGTTTCATGCGAAGTCGGGGGCCGGCTATAAGCTGCTGGCGGATTTTGTGATCGCGCTGGATGCGATCAATCCGCAGGTGGCGGCCAGGCTGCTGACCGCGCTTGGGACCTGGCGGCGGTTCGATGCGGAGCGGCAGGGGTTGATGCGGGCCGAGTTGCAGCGGATCCATGATATCGAAAATCTCAGCCAGAACAGTTTCGAGATGGTGTCCAAGTCGCTGGCTGCGGGGTAGGTGGATGATGGAATTTTTTTGCCGGAGGGCGCGGTGAGTTCGCGGGTGCTCTACGACCTGGCGGCGGCGGATCCGGATGTCCGGTTCAGCCCGTTTTGCTGGCGCATCAGGCTGGCGCTGGCGCATAAGGGGTTGGCCTTCGAGACGGTTCCCTGGCGGTTGACCGAGAAGGCGGCGATTGCGTTTTCCGGGCAGAAATCCGTGCCGGTGCTGGTGGATGGCGAACAGACGGTGGCCGATAGCCAGGCGATCGCGGAATATCTGGAGGCGGCGTATCCGGATGCGCCGAGCCTGTTCGGCGGGCCGCAGACGCGGGCGCTGATCCAGTTTGTGCGGCGCTGGTGCGAGGGCGTGCTGCAGGCCGCGCTGGTGCCGATTCTGGTGCCGGATATTTATCACATCATCGCTCCGAAGGATCAGGCGTATTTCCGGGAGAGCCGCGAGGCGCGCCTGGGGACGACGCTGGAGGCCCTGGCGGCGGCGCGCGGCGATCATATGCCGGCCTTGCTGGCGGCGCTGCAGACGCTGCGGGTGACGCTGAAGGGGCAGAAATTTCTGGGCGGGGAGACGCCGCTTTATGCCGACCATATCGTGTTCGGGGCGCTGCAATGGGGGGTCAAGACGTCGTCGACCCCGTTGCTGGCGGCGGAGGATGTGGTGACGCTGTGGATGCAGGCGGTGCTGGATTATTATGGCGACGGGGTTGGGAAATAGGGCGTGGGGCGTGGGGGTGCGGATGGTTTGCCGCGGTGGCGCCCAATGACTTTTAGGTTCGGTTAGTCCGCCTGGTATTGGACTTTCAGGATCACGAACCAGGGCGGGCCGGTGATGCGGCCGGAATCGTCGGCGGGGATGTGCTGCATCGAGACGTCGTTATCGACATTGCCGCCGATCAAGGTGAGTTGATGGACCCGGCCGGCGACCACGATGGAACAATGCGCGGGGAATGACTCGGTTGTGGGCAGGTCGGCGAAGCTGATGTGGCGGGCGCGGCCGCGGCCGAAACATAGCAGGTCGCCGATGCGCGGCGCGTAGCCGGCGGGGTTTTCGGCGATCAGCAAGGGATCGGCGATTTCGCCCTTGGCGGCGCGGGCGGCGTAGTTGATGTAGAAGGCGTGGTCCGGCGCATAGGGGAAATTGATGCCGGCGCCGGCCATTCGCATCACATAGGAAATGAAAGCGGCGGACCAGGCGTATTCGGCGCGGTCGGCGACCGGGACGATGTTGCCATGCGCGTCGTACAGGCCGGAATAGGCGTTGTCCGGTTCGTTGGCGTTCATGCCTTCCCACCAATATTCGCCGACGCGCTGCCACAGGCCGGGCTGGCGCTGCGGCATTGTGGCTTCGTCCGGGGTGTAGTGGGCGCCCCAGTCATCATCGACATGCATGCCCCAGAGACGCCACTCATCCATCGCGACCGCGACCGCGGCGGTGCGGGAGAACGGTGCGAAGTTTTTCTGGGCAAATACCGGTGCATGGGCATCTGGCGAAGAGCAGGCGGGAAGGCTTAGGGCTAGAAGCAAAGCAAGCGCTGCTTTTTTTATAAAAAAAGCAGCAAAAAAATTTTTTGATTCTGGGGCTGGGGCTTCGGCGCGGTCATCGCCCATGGCCCAGAGTAGCAAAAGTTTTTTGGTTCTTTTTTTCAAAAAAGAACGTCTTAGGCGGCTTCACGCTGGAACATTTTTGCCAGGGCGTATTCGTTGGCGGCGCACAGGCCGCGTTCGGTGATCAGGCCGGAGACCAGCCGGGCGGGGGTGACGTCGAAGGCCGGGTTGGCGGCCGGGCTGTCTTTCGGAACGATGCGGATGGTGGCGATCGAGCCGTCGAGGGCGCGGCCGGTCATGGTGGTGACTTCGGTTTGCGCGCGCTCCTCGATCGGGATGTCGGAGAGGCCGTCGCTGATCGTCCAGTCGATGGTCGAGGAGGGCAGGGCGACCCAGAAGGGGATGCCGTTATCGCGGGCGGCCAGCGCCTTCAGGTAAGTGCCGATTTTATTCGCAACGTCTCCGGAACGGGTTACCCGGTCGGTGCCGACGATGACCAGGTCGACATCGCCGCGCTGCATCAGATGGCCGCCGGCATTGTCGGCAATGACGGTGTGCGGCACGCCATGTTTGCCGAGCTCCCAGGCGGTGAGCGATGCGCCCTGGTTGCGCGGGCGGGTTTCCTCGACCCAGACATGGATGCCGATGCCTTTGTCATGCGCCATATATATAGGTGCGAGTGCGGTGCCCCAATCGACGGTGGCGATCCAGCCGGCGTTGCAATGGGTGAGGATGTTGACACGACGGGTTGGCGCGGCGAGCGCTTCGATGAGGGTGAGGCCGTGCGCGCCGATGGCCTGGTTGGTGGCGACGTCTTCATCGCAGATGGCGGCGGCTTCGGCGTAGGCGGCATCGGCACGGGCGCCGGCGGCGAGCGGGGCGAGCTTGTGCTGCATGCGGGCGAGCGCCCAGCGCAGGTTGATGGCGGTGGGACGGGTGGCGCCAAGGACGCTGATGGCGTTGCCGAGATTGGCTTCCGAGGGATCGGCGTGCATCGCCAATGCGACGCCGTAGGCGGCGGCGGCGCCGATCAGCGGTGCGCCGCGCACCAGCATCGCGCGGATGGCGTGCGCCATCGCATCCATGCTGGTGAGGCGCGGCAGGTCGAGCGACCAGGGGAGTTTGGTCTGGTCGATGATGCGCACCGACCAGTGATCGGTCTCATCCACCCAGATCGCGCGAAACGGCGTGCCGTCGATGTTCATTGCAACTGTCCCAGTTTGAAACGCGGGCGCGCCGCGAGGAAGCGGGCTTTTAATGCAGTTTTTTTTTGAAGTACATCGGCCGATGCGGTGCGGCGGCGGCCGGGGCATTTGGTGGGTTGCCACCCGCCTTGCGGGTTAGAGGTGCTGGTTGAGGGCGCAGACCAAGGTGAACAGGCGGCGGGCGGTTGCGAAGTCGATGGTGATTTTGCCGGCGAGGCGTTCCTGCATCAGCGTCGCACCTTCGTTGTGCAGGCCGCGGCGGCCCATGTCGATTGCCTGGATTTTTGCTTCGCGGCCTTCGGCGATGGCATCCGCATAGCTGTCGAGCAGCATTTGATAATCCTTCACCAGCATCTTGAAAGGACCCAACGCAAGCACGACGGCGGTCAGCGGCTGGTCGTTGGCGTCGCGGATGTCGAACACCAGGCGGCCTTCCTGGATTGAAAGATGCAGGATGCTTTGCATGTCCGGATACGCGGCGGCGGCGAACTGGTTTTCGGATTCGAGATCCTTCACCGCCTGGGCGCGGTCGGCTTCCTGCAATGGCGAGAGCCGGTGCAAAGCCGCGCCTTCGAGAACGATGCGGGTTAATCGGCCGCTCGAAATTGGTGACGGTTCATCCATTCGGCCGCTCCCGGTTGTTGTCGAGTTTCAGCAGAATGCCGATGACGGCACCCTTTGCCAGTCTTAGCGCGACCATGCAGAGCAGGACCAGCAGGAGCAGCAATACGGCGATTGCGATCGGCCCGGGATGCCAATGGAAGCGGAACATCAGCACGATGAACAGGCCGATGAAATGCGCGACGATGACCATGGCGATGTAGGGCGGTGTGTCGTCGGCCGGCATCTGGCCGAGCGGGGCGGCGCAGGCGGCGCAGTTTTGATGCACCGCCAGATATCCGTTGAAGATCGGCGCGGCGCCGCAATGCGGACATTTTCCGATGATGCCGCGGCCGATGGTTGTTCCCCATGGCGGCATCACCCAATCGGAATTGGCGGCGGATGGCGGTGGCCAATGCGTATCGTCTTCGCTGGATTGGGGCAGTATTCTGGTCAAGCCGCGCGAACTCCTTTGGGATTTCTCCATTAGTCACCGCAACGGCGTGAAGTTCAAGCGGCTTCGCGCGCCGGGCGCATCGTCAAGGGCTTTAAATTGGTAAATGGTTTCCGGCGCATTGCTTTCGAGAGAGAGACCGCGGCGCCGATGCGGCATTGCACGGCATGATCGGCGGCGAGTTTTTAGCCGTGCGGCTGCGCTGCATGTCTGAACAAGGATTTACGATTCATGCCGATCGATCATCGGCGGTTGCTGCCTTGCACGGATCGCATTTCGGATGGCGCGTCATGCGTTGCGTTTTTTGCGCTTGATATGCGCGCGATAATGGAGTCGCGAGATGTGAAAAAACCGATTGCGAAATACAAAATTCAGTATCGAAACGGCTATGAAAACCGTGTTAAGACTCTTTTCATCGTGATTTTTTTGCAAATAATAAAAAAAATCACCAATTTGTCGTCATTCGTGACGCTTTTTGTTGACAGCGCTGGTTGAGAAGCGGAATAGCGATTCTTGCGTGCGTTGCGCGATTCGCGCCGCAACCGACTCATAACTGTATCGGTCAAGAGGCCCCGCACGCGAATTTGGAAGGACGGTCATGGACCGTGACGGCAACCTACCCGGTTTTTTTCGCCAACGCGATGACGCCGGATCAAGGCTTGGACAAGATAAAGCCGCAATAAAGCCACGGGGTGGATTTGGATTGATCTCCGTGTCGGCAGAGTTTTTTCAAGCCGGGGGATCCCCCGCCTGTGCAGTCAACATCGCTGCGAAGGGCTAGACGGCACGCCGCTACCGGCCTTCTCCAACACCTCAGCCGAAGGAGCATTCCTCGTGACCATAGAAGATACTGAAGTTCAACGCGCCCAACCGTTAGCCGCCAAGGCGCCGGCTAAAAAAACCGCCGCCAAGAAGCCGGCTGCGAAAAAGCTGGCGGCGAAAAAGCCGGTGGCGAAGAAAGCCGCGGTGAAGAAGCCGGCGGTTAAGAAAGCTGCCGTCAAGAAGCCGGCGGTTAAGAAAGCCGCCGTCAAGAAGCCGGTTGCCAAGAAGGCCGTCGCCAAGAAGCCGGTCGCTAAAAAAGCGGTCGCCAAGAAGCCGGTTGCCAAGAAGGCCGTCGCCAAGAAGCCGGTTGCCAAGAAGGCTGTCGCCAAGAAGCCGGTCGCTAAAAAAGCGGTCGCCAAGAAGCCGGTTGCCAAGAAGGCCGTAGCCAAGAAGCCGGTTGCGAAGAAGGCCGTCGCCAAGAAGCCAGTCGCCAAAAAAGCGGTTGCCAAGAAACCGGCGGTTAAAAAGACCGTTGCAAAAAAGCCGCGTAAGACGACACCGGCGCCGGTCGTGACCGCCCCCGCCCCCGAGACCATCAATTAAGGTTTAGTCTCGGAAGACGTATCCATCGCGCCTGGATAAGGCGCGACCCCAAAAGTGCAGGCGGTAAAATGCCTGCACTTTTTTTGTGCCGGCGTATCGGACCCGCCGGCTTGATTCGGAGTCGAACTTTCCAGGGCGCTGAATCGGGCAGGCGATTTAAGTCAGATAAGCCGTGCCTCGCTTGGTGTTTCCGCGCTCGCGATCTGCAATCCGCGCAGCAATTCGCCGAACGCCATGCGATGATGCGGGGTGGCGCCGAGGGTTGATATGCCCGCCCGGTGCAACGCCGCGGCGTAGCCGGCATTGCTCGCCCAGCCATAGCCGGGATAGCGCGCGGCGAGGCGGGTCATCAGCCGGTCGCGGACCACTTTTGCGGCGATCGAGGCGGCGGCGATGGAGAGGCTGATGCCGTCGCCGCCGATGATCGGCGTGCAGGGCATCGTGCAGCCTGGCGCGCGGTTGCCGTCCACCAGCACATGGTCGGGCGTTTGCGGCAGCCGGTGCAAGGCGCGGCGCATCGCCAGCATGGCGGCATGCAGGATGTTGAGCTCGGCGATTTCGGTGACCGAGGCCGCGCCCAGCGCGATGGCGGCGCCGGCTTCGCGCAGGCCGAGCAATGCCAGCTCGCGGCTGGGGGCCGTCATTTTTTTCGAATCATCGATGATCGCCAGCAGGGCGCGCGGCAGTTTTTTCGGCAGGATGACGGCTGCCGCCAGCACCGGGCCGGCCAGCGGCCCGCGCCCGACTTCGTCCACCCCGGCGACAATGCCGCCGATGCGTTTTTCATGCTTGAGGTGAGGCATTCCGCAGATTTCCAAAAAACGCCTGCAATATCGCACGGCATTCGGAGTCGCGCACGCCGCCGATGATTTCCGGCTTGTGATGCGTGGCCGGGTGGCTGAACACGCGCGCGCCGTGCTCGACGGCGCCGGATTTCGGGTCATAGGCGCCGAAGACCAGTTTGCCGACACGAAAAGCGGCGATGGCGCCGGCGCACATCGCGCAGGGCTCCAGGGTTACGGTCAACGTGCAATCGGTGAGGAATTTGCGCGCCTGCAGGCGGGCGGCGTCGCGCAGAACCAGCATTTCCGCATGCGCCCCGGCATCGGCCATGGCCTCGACCTCGTTGCCGCGGGCGGCGATGACCCGGCCGGCGGCGTCGATGATCGCCGCACCCACCGGCACCTCGCCGCGGGCGGCGGCGGCGGTTGCTTCGGCCAAGGCGACATCCATGCCGGAAATCTGGGGCTTGATCATTTGCAATCCTTGCCTCGGCCCGCTGCACGGGTCTAGGTGCAGGCATGACCAAGCGCCCTCTCATCGGCCTGACGCTCGATGCCGAACCGCCCGGCGGCTACTCCAAATATCCATGGTACGCGCTGCGGCAGAATTATATTTCCGCGATCTCGGCGGCCGGCGGGCTGGCGGTGGCCTTGCCGCACGAGCCGGAGCTGGCGGCCGAATATCTCGACCGGCTGGACGCGCTGATCGTCACCGGCGGCGCGTTCGATGTCGATCCGGCGCTGTACGGCGCCAGTGAGCGCCATCCTACGGTGGCGCTGAAGGCGGACCGCACCAGCGCCGAGCTGGCTTTGCTGAACGGCGCCTTGGAGCGCAACATGCCGGTGCTGGGCATTTGCGGCGGCGAGCAATTGCTGGCGGTCGCCCTTGGCGGCAGCCTGATCCAGCATATTCCGGACAGCATCGCCGAGGCGTTGCCGCATGAGCAGGCGACCTCGCATTACGAGCCGGGGCACGCGGTTGAAATTCTGCCCGATACGCTGCTGGCGCGGATCGTCGGCGCCGGCACGATGCAGGTGAATACCTCGCACCATCAGGCGGTGCGCGAACCCGGACGCGCCACCGTCAATGCGCTGGCGCCGGATGGGGTGATCGAGGGGATCGAGGACAGCGCCCGGAAATTTTGCCTGGGCGTGCAGTGGCATCCGGAATATCTGATCGATTCCGGCGATAGCCGGATTTTCCAGGCGCTGATCGTCGCCGCCAATGGCTGAGGCAGCGCCGCGGGGGGACCCTGCCCGGGGGGAAAGAATAGCCAAATATCTGGCGCGGGCGGGGATCGCCTCGCGGCGGGACGCCGAGCAGTTGATCGCCGCCGGCAAGGTGCGGATGAATAATCAGGACGTGACGCATCCGGCGGTTTTCGTCTCGGCCGGTGATCTCGTGGTGGTGGACGGCAAGGCGGTCAGCCCGCCGGAGCGCACCCGGCTGTGGCGTTATCACAAGCCGGACGGGCTGGTTACCACGCATAAGGATCCCGAAGGCCGCAGCACGGTGTTTGAGACATTGCCGGAGAGCCTGCCGCGGGTGATCAGCGTCGGCCGGCTGGACCTTACCTCCGAGGGGTTGTTGCTGCTGACCAATGACGGCGCGCTCTCGCGGCAATTGGAGCTGCCGGCCACCGGCTGGCTGCGGCGCTACCGGGTGCGGGTGCATGGTGGCGTCGATCCGGCCAAGCTGGCCCGGCTGGCGGAGGGCATTCGCATTGACGGCGTGCAGTTCGGGCCGATCGAGGCCGCGGTCGATTCCCGCCAGCGCGCCAATACCTGGCTCAGCGTCTCGCTGCGCGAAGGCAAGAATCGCGAGATCCGCCGGGTGATGGACCATTTGCTGCTGCCGGTCACGCGGCTGATCCGGGTTGCCTACGGGCCGTTTCAGCTGGGCAATCTGACCCGCGGGGCGGTGGAGGAAGTGAACGGCAAGATCCTGCGCGAGCAGATTCCGTTTCTGGCGAAGAAGTGAGCTATGTCCGCACCGCGGATCATCGCCGGAAAACATCGCGGCAGAGTGCTTAGCGCGCCGGCGGGGCTTGCCACCCGCCCGACCAATGCCCGCGCCCGGCAGGCGGTTTTCGATATTTTGCTGCATGCGCCCTGGGCCGGCGCCGAGTTTATGCGATCGGCGCGGGTGCTGGATGTGTTCGCCGGTACCGGCGCCTATGGGATCGAGGCCTTGTCGCGCGGGGCGGCCGCCGCCAGTTTCATTGAAAACGATCGCGACGCGCTGGCGGCGCTCAGCGCCAATATCGCCGCCTGCAAAGCCGAAGGGGTTACGCAAATCATCAGGGCGGATGCCTTGCATCCGCCGGCAGGCACGCCGCATCAGCTGATTTTTCTCGACCCGCCCTATGGGCAGAACCTTGTTCCGCTGGCACTTAACGCGCTATCGGCGGCAAATTATCTTGCATCTAATTCGGTTTTTGTTGCCGAATTGGGACCACAGGACCAATTCACGCCGCCGGATATTTTGACCGAGCGCCGGCATGGTAAAGCGCGGCTGTTGTTCTGGTGAGGCGCAATGGGATGGCCGGAGGGTGGGTGCGCGGGCGTACCGCACCCCACTACGGCTCGTTGCCGAAGAAGGGCATTGAGGCGGTCTCCAGCGAGGTCAGCAGGTCGCTCCCCAGGACCAGGACGCCGATCGGGCCTTTATAGAGCCCAAGATTGGAAATGCTGTTCTGCTGGATGGATTTGACCGCCTGGCGGGTCAGTGCCGCGGCGCGCTCCCGCCAGGCCGGGTCGCCGGTCGCGTCGGCGCAGGCAAGGAGCGCGTAGGCGCGGCCGGAACCGCCGCAGCACAGGTCGCCGCCAAGCTCCTCACTGTCCCAGCTATACCATGCGGCTTGCTCGGCGAGCTTGAGGAAGGCAGGATTTCCGGTCTGGCGGTGGGCTTGCAGCCATAGATGGACGAAGCCGGCCGTGCCGTTGCACCAGCTTGCCACATAGTCCGGTTTTGGCGCCGGTTGTTTCCGTGGCCAGCGGGCGCCGCGGCCGTGCGGCTCGGCCAGGGCGGCCAAAGCCAGCAGCCATTCCGGCAGGATGGCCGGCAGCGGCGATTCCGTGGCTTCACGCCATTTGAGAATGCCGTGTAGATAGCCGGCCCAGCCATGCGCGATGCCGAGATATCCGGTCAGCTTTGGCGTTGCATGCCATTGATCCGTCAGTTCCTGCAGGAACGATTGCTCGATTTGATTGCCGAAGGCCCGCAGTTCGGCGGCTTGCGTCAACTGGTGGCGGGCAGCGACGCGCAGCAGGTTGGCGCCGATGACCAGCGCGCCGGCGCGGCCGAAAGAAAAGTCGAGCTTCTCGGCGCCGCGCATCTCCTCGATGAATTTGGTGATTGCATTGGACAGGTTGAACACATCGCCGCGGGCATGGGCGATGAAGGCGCGGGTCGCGGTGATGCCGGGGCCGGCATGCATGACAGAATGCGCGGTCACGACATCTTCGGTCACCCCGGTTTCCGGAGACCAGAATGCGTCATCGTCCTTGCGGCTGGCTTCGGCTTTTTCGGCGAGCAGGTCGGCCAGCACCAGCAGTTCCGGGCTTCGATTGTTCAGCGCCAGGCGATAGACACCGTAGGCCGTGCCGCCCAGACCGATATTCATCGAGGCGCGCGGCGCGCGCTCAGCCTCTGCATCGGCGCCCAGCCGCATCAGCTCCGCGACGCTGGCGCTGACGAAACGCGCGATCTCGGGCCTGATCTCGGCAAAATAGCGGGTGTCTGTTCGTGGGTTCACCGCGCGCAGCTGGCCGATCAGATCGCCGAGCGCCGGGTAGCGGTCGGCCGGCGATTTGCTGAGCGCTTTTTGCAGAATCTGTTCCAGCGCCGGCCATGCCTTGCAGCCGACCGCCGAAAAATCCGAGGTTCTTGCTTCGAGAATTTGTTTGTAGGCGTCGTCCTTGTTGAAAGAAAACGGCAGGTACCAGTGGCCGGTAACGATGCGATAGAGCAGCACGGCCAGGGAATATTGTTCGCCTTGTTCGGTGACGGCCGGCGGTCTTTGTTTGGCGATGCGCGCCGCGGCGTATTCCGGCTCGAAGAAGAAGCCGACGCCGCCGCGGTGCAATCTGCGGCTGCTTTGACCGTTCCGCGAAAGTCCGAAATCGATCACCGTGATGCCGCCGTCACCGGAGACCAGCACGTTGCGCGGGTGGACATCGCCGTGCAACACGCCCTGTTGATGAAATCCCCAGTAGATTTCAGCCAGGTTGACGCATAGAGCGAGCAGCTGCGCATCCTGCGATGCGCTGCTCTGGCGCCGGATCGCATCCGCCGCGCGGTCGACCGGTACGCCGGCAATCCATTCGGTCGCGATATAGGCCTGGTTGTCGACCACGCCATGATCGATGACGGCCGGAACGCCTAGACCCTGCAAGCGGGTCAGCGCGTCGACTTCACGCAGAATGCCGTGCCGGGTCGATGCATCCGGGGTCACAGCCAGTTTCAGGGCAACCAGCTGACCGTTGGCCGCCTTCGCGCAATAAACCTCAACATCGTCCAGCATCTGGATCGGCCTTACGATCCGATAGGTCTTGAAATCGGTGCGCAAGGCGGGTTCGGCGATTTTTTCCGGCGCGGCCGCGTCGTCGAAGACCAGAAAGGCGGCGCGCATCAGTTTTTCCAGAATCGGGAATGCTTCCTCAAGCAGCGCCTCCGGATCGGCATCCGACTCTTGGGCAAAGCGGAGGACCGCCTCCTTGATCCCGGTCGGCCGCGCGAAATGCGCAAGGAACTTCGCAAAGTCGGCGCTGATGAGTTTGGCCGGACTGCGGCCGCCGGGGCGGAAAATCGCGAAGTCGCCATCCCCGGCGCCGATCTTGGCGGCCATGGCGGCGGACAAATCTTTCACCGGGACGATCTTCGTGTCCTTGGCCAGCTTCAGCGGCAGTACGGCGGCGATGGATCCGGTCATGGAAATTGCGCGCCTGCCGGCGCCCAGGTCAGGATATCGACGCCCTCCAGCGATACCCGGTTCTTGGCAAAATGAACGGCCTCGGCGGGGTTGCATCCCTGCTGCCTGGCCAGGGTCAGCGCGGCTGCCAGCCGATGCGCGAGCCAGCTTCGCCAGCTTTCCATTTGCGGCTGGCCGCTGGCGCCGCCGGGCTTTTTTGGAGGGTCCATGCCCCAGGCCAATAGCGGATGCGGCAAGGCGCCGGCAAAGGGCAATTCATGCACCGGCAAATGCGGCAAAGCCGCCGCCAATTCGGAAGCGCATGCCTGCAGTTCGGCGAGGGTGTTGAAATAGGCGACAAATTTATCCGGACGGCAGACCGTAAAGCTATCCGCCGCGACTTTCACGCTGAAGGCGCCGCGCTGGCCGAAAACCGGAATGCAGCGGCGGAAGACCGCCGGCAGATCGCCGGGATTTGGGCAGACATAGAGCTTCACCGGCGAGGCGACGGTTTTGCGCAGCCCGGCACTGCGCCAGCTGATCCAGGAGATGTTGTCGGGGCTCGGCTGTTGCTCTTGAAACCGCGCATCCGCCATAAAAGCCGGGTTTTCCTGCAACCCCAAAAAAACTGTCATTCCGGAACGATCCGTTGGCACCGATTTTTCATTCAGACGGACCGGTATGCGATTGAAGAAGTACAGCCGCCCGGCCAGAATCTGCGGATTGTCCAATGCGATTGTCGCTGCGTAGCGCAGCGCTTTTTCAGAAATCGATGGCGCTGCATCGGGCGGCCCGGTGGCGAAATCGACCAGGCTTTTGCCTGAGACATATTGGCCATCGCGTTCGAGTTCAACGACGCGGTCGAGCAGAAGTTGCCAGAGATATTGCTCGAATTTTTCATTGCGCCAGAAGCGGTCCGGCACGATGCCGCCGTCGCGCAGTTTCAGGAACAACAGCGCGTCCCCGGTCTGGACGGCTTTCGCCGGCAGGGCGGCGCCGTCTCTGGGTGTCAGAAGGCCGAAGAATTCGGGGTCATCGGCGAATGGCCGGGCGAAATTTTGCGCCTCGGGGGACAGCTCATTGAACGCCAGCAGCGCATATTGCGGATTTGCGCGTAGCCGGGCCGACTTCAGGTCCAGCCAGGCATTTTTCAAAACCGCAATCCCGTAAAATTATTCAGCCGCTGCTAGGCGCCGGTCGATCTCAGGCTTTTTCCAGTGCCGCCATGGGCGGGATTTCCAGCTGCGCAAATGCCGGCTGGGTTTCCGGCATATCGGCCATTTCCGGCGCGTTGCCCTCGGCGATTGCGGCCCGGATTTCGGCCCGCAAAATTGCCAGATGCGCATGGGTCAGGCCCGGTGCCTCGGCGCCTGAGGTGTAAGCGGAACAGACCGTGCAGCTGTTGCAGCCATGACAGGTTGCATGCGTGCAGTCTGAACAATCCGAACAGCCCGAGCATTTCGTACAGCCCGAGCAATCCGAACAATCAGAGCATCCCGTACAACCGGTGCAACCCGTGCAGCCGGTGCAATCCGTGCAATCATTATCCGCCAGGACGCAAACGCGCCCCCCGGTTTCAACCGGCAGGCTGGAGATCATCAGATCCTGGACCCGAAACTGCATTCTGGTCATCGTCAACAGCCCTCCCCAATAGAGACCGGTATGCTCCGGATAGACGGCCTTTTCGACCGCCAAAGGCCAGGCTAGCAACCCGTGAGGGAATTTTCAAACGCTTATTACAAATTGCACGATAAGTTGAGGCGGCGCGGGTAAAGGCTTGGCGGTGGAAAACCGCCGGCAATTCAACCGCTAATTGAGGAGATGCCCATGCTCCTCGCATCCTGCGCGATGTTTCTGGTTGTTGCGCAAGCGCGTCAGGGCGCCAGCTTGCGCAGGGGCCTTGCGGTAAGGGCTCGCGCCTGGTCGATCGTGAACTGGCCGACGAGGCCGCAGAGCGCCTCGGCCTCGCCGGAGAGACTGTGGCTCGCCGCGGTCGTCTGCTCAACCATCGCCGCGTTTTGCTGCGTTACCTGATCCATCTGGTTGACCGCAATGTTCACCTCGTTCAGCCCGGCCGCCTGCTCATCGGCGGAGGCCGCGATATTGCCGACGGACTCGTTGAGCTTCAACACCTGTCCAACGATACGCTCCAGCGCCTTGCCGGTCTCCGCCACCAGTTTCACGCCGCTCTCGACCTGCTGGCCGGAGGTAGAGATCAACGCCTTGATCTCCTGGGCGGCGCCGGCGGAGCGCTGGGCCAGCGCCCGTACCTCAGTGGCGACCACCGCGAAGCCGCGACCGGCATCGCCGGCGCGCGCCGCCTCCACCCCGGCATTTAGCGCCAGCAAATTGGTCTGGAAGGCGATTTCGTCGATCAGGCCGATAATATTGCCGATCTGCCGGGACGAGGTTTCGATGCCGGTCATTGCCGTTACCGTCTCGCGCAATACCTGGCCGGAATGTTCGGCATCGGTCTTGGTGGAGACCGCCTGGGTACGGGCGTTGTTGGCGTTCTCGGCCATGCGGCGCACGGTGGCGGTGATCTGGTCCATCGCCGCCGCGGTCTGCTCAAGGCTCGCCGCGGTCTGTTCGGTCCGCCGGGAGAGATCGTCCGACGCCTGGCTGATTTCTGCTGCGCCGGATTTTACCGCCTCGGTATTGGCGGCGATTGCCTGTATCGTTTGCAGCAACGTATCCATCGCGGCGTTAAAATCCCGCCGCAATTTTTCATATTCCCGGCTGAATGGCACGGTGATGCGAAACAGCAAATCACCCGCCGATAGTTTCTCCAGCCCATCGGCGACTGACCCCACGACGAATTGAAGCTGCCTCGCGGCTTCCGCCCGTTCGGCATCCATGTGCGCGCGCGCCTGCTCCGCACGCTGCCTGGCCGCCTGAGCTTCGCCTTCCAGCTGACTTGCCTTGATCGCATTCTGCTTGAACACCAGGACCGCCTTTGCCATCATGCCAACCTCATCGCGGCGCTGCTCGCCGCCGATTTCGGTGTTCAGCTCGCCATTTGCCAGGCGTTTCATCCGATCGCTCAAGATTTTAAGCGGCGCTACCACCTTGGCGGCGACGATCCAGAGGAATGTTCCCCCGCCCAGCGCCACCGCAGCGATGCCCGCAGCCACCATCAGCAGAATCGAGGCGTGTCTGCGCGCGCTGAGCGCTTCTGCAGCCTGCACGTTGGCAGATTGCGCCGCTTCGATAAATTGATGCAAATCCGCGGAGAATTTATTGATCTCGGAATCGATCACGATCTGCTGGCGCGCGACGGATGCGGAAACGTTCAGATCGGCGGCGTTATCCTTGCTGCCCAGCGTGAAGCCGTTCGTCGTCACCGCGACCTGCTCCTGCG
>Ga0116230_10001499_pt1 | contig 22324 bp, 21 predicted proteins | sample S1TSphfallax_3_FD_88678 | JGI IMG/M metagenome (GOLD analysis project Ga0116230, IMG submission 88678) | Host-associated microbial communities from peat moss isolated from Minnesota, USA - S1T2_Fd - Sphagnum fallax MG | ecosystem: Host-associated > Plants > Peat moss > Unclassified | place... | reverse complement strand
AGACATGAAGTCACCTCACATCGAACTCAAAGGTCTTGAAATTATTTTTTCTTTTAAAATGTTTTGCCATTACTTGTTGGGTTACAAGGCCAAAATTGTAACAAATCACAAGGTTTTAACATACTTGGTGAACAAGTTCAACCCAAGTGGTCACTTGCTAAATGGTTATTGTTAATGGAAGAATTTGACTTTGGCATTGTCCATTGCCCAGAAAGGCAACATGGTTATGTTGATGATCTTACAAGGGCATATGAAGGAATGGGTGATGTTTTAAAGGATGATGATTTTCTAGATGCAATAATAATGACCATTAATGTAAAAAAAACGCTTAAGGAATATCAAGAAATCATTCAATGTTTGGATGGCATGAGGTTTTCAATTAGAGCCACAAAGGTGATGTGAACACAGATTACGCACAAGAGTCGAAATTATTCGATAATAAGGACTGGTTTTTCTTCCAAAGAACTAACGGTGTTTTACAACGAGCCATTGGAAAGGGTGAAACCTCACGTATTTTGTATGAATTTCATGATGGGTTTTGTGGATGCCACTTTGCAGAACAAATCTTAGTAGAAAAGATTTTGTAGGCAGGTTATTATTAGCGCACCCTCTTTGAGGATGCCCATGATTATTACATAAGTTGTGATGTATGTCAAGCTTATACACAAACATTTACTATGAATGGCCTTTTACACCCCATACCACCTTTGGGACCTTTTAAAAAATGGGGAACTAATTTAATGGGGCCATTACTAATGACTAGGAAAGGGCATCAATTCATTGTGGTTACCATAGCCTACCTCACAAAGTTTACAGAAGTACGTGCCTTGAAGTCTTTAATGAAATAAGAAATAACACAACTTTTGTATGAACAAGTCTTTATTCAATTTGGAAGCCATTCAAAATTGATTTTAATAATGGTCCCCAATTTTTGAATGAGATCATAGAAAACTTGTTAACATGCTTTATAATGAAACATATATTTATCACTATTTATAAGCCTAACACTAATGACCTAGTAGAAAGGACCAATAAAACATTGTGTTCCATGTTGACAAAACATACTAAGGTTCATGTAAACATTTGTGATTGGGATTTCAAGATCCACCATGTTCTGTGGGTTTACAACACCACATACAAAATTGCCACGAGGTATTCACCTTTCCATTTAATTTATGGGATGGAGGTTCTTTTACCCATTGAGTTAAAAGTAATGACCTTACGCACTACCAAAACAATGAGGCTTCTTTTGGATGAAACCCAATGTCATCAATTGTTACAACTTAATGAATTGGTTGATTTATAGCTAAAAGCCTGCTAATCCATTGAGGTCATGTAGTTAAAACGAAAGAAAGATTTTGATAAAAAGGTGAAAATAAGGAGTTCAAAGAAGGTGACCTTGTTATGATGTTTGACATTCGACATCATCATAGGGTTTTCAAGAAATTGTTGCCTAAATGGTTTGGACCTTTTATCATCAAGAAGGTGTTTGTAGATAATGGATTTTATGAGTTCAAAAATGTTGATGACTCACCATATCCAAATCACATTAATCATGGCAAGTTGAAAAAAATTTAAATATGTGATTCTGAAAACAAAATCCATAATGAGTTTGGGAGTGATACAACTTGATGTAATTACTTACAGGTTTGGTAATTTACTTGGTGGTTGGATTTAATGTGCATGTTGAATCATATGGAGATCCATGTGATGTGTAAATTTCAGGAAATTTCTTATTTGGTTTCATTTTGGTTAATATATAAGTGAGTGTTTGTGACCTTTGGAAACACCTTCATATGAAGAGAACAAATTATTGTATGAGTGAAAAGTTTTATGAAATATAATTGTGAAGGGAATTGAAATTTTAGTCTTTAAAGTTTTATGATTGTGTGAAATCCATGGTAAAAAAATGGTGTGACATAATAATTACACATAAAATATAAAAAGGTGAAATGATATTTGTATAAACAAAAACATAAATTTTCATAGCTATGTAATAAATATACATAGTTTTGGTCCTATATTCGCTTGTTGGTTTGCATGCACTGTATAATTCTTCCCCCATGCCCACTCATGAACATAAAAGGATAGATTGTACAAAGTAAGAAACTATTTTACTTTCACCACCTTGGCCATTCATTTGAGTTGGCCAATGAGAAACAATTGTCTCATGCTAAAGGTGATCTTGCTAGGCACTACAAAAATGTGCATCCTAACGAACACAAACAAGATGCACAATGTTTTTCTAAAAATCTTCATCCAAAACTTGAAAGTACTATAAAGACCACTTTAATGCTACAATTAGGCATGCTAAGGAAAAGAAAAAGGCTATTATCACTAGGCAATAAATCATGGTATGGAATATTTTCAAACCTTTGGTCTGATATTCCATTACAAGGGGAAGATTGCCCAAGCTTTTGGGGTTTTTTCCCATATGCAGGTGGAAGGGTCACAAGGCCATGGGTCTTTCTCCCACCCTTTTTATATTAAAGAAATTCCATGCCATAGTTTATGGCCAGTGGTAATAGCCTTTTTGCTATTCCATAAATCTGAGCCTCACACAACCCCTTTGATGGGCCTATGCTTATTTTAGTACCTACTTTTTAAAATAAAAAATGTGTGAAGCATGAGAGATCCTTTTAACCCCATTTCCCCAAAATGAACTTCCATCAATTATCTCAAACTTACATATCGATGTTAAATTCTAAGGCAATCCAAAGAAGAATGTCATCCTAAGCAATCTTCACATATGAACTGGTGAGCTGCCTCCATGTCATTTCTTCATCTCCACTCTATATGTTATGACTTATGACCATGTTTTGGAATGACTTCTAAGTTGGGCCGGGGGATAGAAAAGCACTTTTGGACTGGAAGGTGAAACAAATTCCACTTGCCTCTTTGGTGGGGAAGTGACTTTTGGGACTGATTATCTGTGTCATTCCACTCACCTAAAAAAATAAAATATGAGAACCAATTAGGACCTTTAAGAGTTGGGGTTGATAGGTTTGTGAAGGTGTTTGGAGAGCAATAGAAAATGGCATTTATATGGGCCTTCTTCAGGTAGACCATGCAATTACGCATGTGAGATTTTCAACATGAAGATGCCATGAAATAGCTTGCTGATGAATTCATGTGGTAGGGTATGTATTTGTCGTGTATACCAAGGATTGACACCCTGTAGGCTCTTACATGCTGGAAAATACAATATGGCTATGTATGTATATATAGAGGAGACAAAGAGAAGAAACCCATAAAGATCAAAGTAACCGGTCAAGACATTCTCTCATATAGCAACATGCTTGACAGCTGAAACAAAGTATTGTCTAGAGGCTAGACCAAGAGAAACCAGAGTGACTTGTCGATTATTATATCCTTTAATTCAAGTTTGAACAAAATAGTGAGACTGTGTTATAACACGGTTAGCTAAGCTGAATGCAAAATAATTTTGATGAAATAAAAAGCGGTCGAAAGAGAACATCCAGGGCTCCAATTATCATCTGGCACAAATTGATTCCTAGTTGGAGCCTATATTCTGCACCCAAAAGCCTACACACCTTTACAAACTGTCTTCACTAGTTCGGAACAAATCAACAAAAGAAAACAAGGGGTTGGCAGAATGTGGGTTCCTTGCTTTTTGGATACTGATCTACTCTTTTTGGTTTTGAAGTGGTTTGGTCTAGAAATCCCTAGGCCTAGGGCACTACCGAAATAAGGGTGCATGAGCCAAGAGTCAAGGGCAAAGCCTGATTTCAGTAATGGCCTCACCCACAGGCTTTATCCAATATAAAAGTCAATGCAGCCTTTAGAGAGCAAGGGCCCGGAGCACAGTACCTTGCAAGAAGGCCCCCCAAGACCGCAAACCTCACTCTAAATATTGTACTTAGCCCCCTATTCATCATATCAGGTGCCGTACTCTAGAACTAAGAAATTTTAATCAGGTCATTACAGCATACACAACCGCCTTTTGTTTTTGGATTATGTGATGTAGGTAGTCTGGTGATCATCTACAAGACGACTTAGCCAAATTTGGCTACAAGTGAGAGAGGAAAGTAGAAATTTTAGAAATCCTCTAATATTTTTGCAACAAGCTGAAACTGATGTCTAAATATGTACACAACCTTGCCTCAATACACAGCAAGGTACCATTCATTCATTTGGCTGAACCAAAAAATTAAATGAAATTAAAATAATGAAAAAACAATTTCAAAGGACTTAAAATGAGATTTGTATCTTTCCCATTGTCCCACACCAATCTCCCAATAAAGAGCAACAACAAAATCAAAGCACAAAAGTCAAGAAGCAACCCAAGATAAGCTAAGGAATTTGAGGTTGGACTTTTTTTTAAGAACTTAAGTGTAAACTAACCTCAAAGCATGAGCAGCAGCAACAGTAAATTGACCTTTCCAATATATTTAGGATGAAGTATTATAGCGAAATAATGTCAGAGACCTTGGGGCCGGTGAAGATGACGATGGTATCGGTGCCTTGCAATAACATCTGTTCTTGTTAGTCCAGCTGATAATTTAAATGGTTTGTCACTTTAGGTAGTTTTCTTTTTTCAAGTTTATGGGTGGGATGCAGTTCACTCTTTCAGGTTTAGAGGATGCCAGAGAAATTAACACTTCACCTTGGATGTGCTAAATACTACTGATAAAGGCACAAATGTGGGGGTTATATACTCTTTTTACACAGCAGAGACACACACCATTTTGACTAACAATTTCTCCAATAACAATAATGCTAATAAATGAGTCCAGGAGGAACCTTACGCCATTGTCACAAGCTACCTATATTGTCAAAAGCTACTTAACTTGTATCATCCTCAAAACCTACCCTACCTTGTACCATTCTCAAAACCTACATACTTACCTACCTGCCTTCCTAACTTGAGGCACCCTTCAAGAGCTATTTGCCTTGTACCATCCTCAAAACCTACCTACCTCGTAATAGCATCCTCAAAACCGTAGACCTACCTTGTACAATCTTCAAAAGCTATTTATTTACCTTATACCATCCTCAAAACCTACCTACCTACCTTGAAGCATCCTCAGAAGCTACATACCTACCTACCTTGTTCCGTCCACAACAAATCTTGTTTTGTGGGGATGATTGCTTTGCTGGCTTTTGCACGTCTCGTGCAGTTGAAGTGTTCCCCCCACCCACTTCCTCTCTCCCCATCGATCGATCGATCGACCCACCCATCAATCGCGGCTCAGTCTTGGAACATCAATCTTCCTCGAGCATCAATCTTAGCCGGGCATCGATTGATCACACCCAAGCCAAAAAAAAGAAGAAAGAAGGTTTTTATATTATCCTCAAATCCTCCATTTGTTACAAGAGTTTCGAAGGCTTTACTGCATGTGACGGATCAGCTAGCACAACGGTACTGTGGTGAAGATCGTGGTGGTGGGTGATGGGTGATGATGGCGGTGCCTGTAAGTGCGTGGTGACGGCGACGACAGGACTAGAACCCTGGACAGCTAGCTGGCTGAGTACTAACATTGAGGATAATATTCAAATCGGATTTCAAACACAAAATTATCGGCAATCATCTTTGACTGATCAATGATGATCTGGGACCCGCCTGCAAAAGCTAGCTAGCTCCAATTTTCACTTTTCTGTCTCCTAGCTTTAGATTGCTGCTACTACTCTTTTTACGGAGTTGCAGCAAGCACACTCGGATTGCTGAATCACAGGCTATACTTGTCCAGTCCCTTTACATGTAGGCAATCGTGATCTATACACCGGCCCACTAGCCGAACAGCTGAGGACGCTCCAGACTGTTTCAAAAGAGAAGTTTGCAACAGACGTCGCTCATGACTATTGCTGCCAGAAGTCTAACTGGATCATATATTAGCTCATGTGCAGATCTCTCATATAAGAGAGAGCGAGAGATTTCCAGCACCGGTGATTAATATGATGGGTGGCGTGATTCCTGCGAATTCAGCGGAAGGAAAATAATTCTGAGAAAAAATCAGCAAGAAAAAGAAGAAGAAGATGGTGAGATGCTTAAACTAGAGCGACACTACAGGAAATAGAAAAGAGGAGATTTTTCTAATGCAGAGAGAGAGAGAGAGCCACACAGAAAGACAAAGAGAGACGCAGAGACGGAGTGTGAGAGGAACAAAGAGAGAAGGGGCTCAGACGAAAAGAGGGGGAGATGATGAAGGAAGGGACACGGCGGGGAGGAGGAGATGGACAGAAGATATGGAATAACAGATGGTTTGTGTTAGTAGCGGCCATGTGGTTGCAAGCATGTGCAGGGATAGGATACATGTTTGGAGCCATATCGCCGGTGCTGAAGACCTCGCTGGGGTACAACCAGAAGCAGATCAACAGACTGGGAGTGGCCAAGGACATCGGCGACAGCGTCGGTTTGCTCGCCGGCTTTCTATGTGATGTGTTACCTACTTGGGCTCTTATCTTGCTGGGCGCGCTGCAGAATTTCCTCGGCTACGGCTGGCTCTGGCTCACTGTCACCCATCGCGTACCTCCTCTGCACTTTGCGCTGGTAAACAAAGCGATGTCCACCCACCCTGCTTGCGTCGTTTGTCCTTTCACAACTGTCTGTATTGAACACTCCTTATAAGGACATCTCTTCATTAGGTTGCTGTGATCACAGCAGCTTTCCATTATGACGTTCTTTCAAGTAGCTGCGCTCACATTCATCTCATAGCTCTACCGGTCAACCATTGACCAATTGCAGGAGCTGTGAGAGCTGTGAGTCCTCAAATTGTGACGCACCCTATAATGATATCTGTCCCTTTTTTTTCCATGAGAACATGTGTTTCCAGAGTTCCTAGCATGATTGATTACATATTTTCATCACAGTTGCAGCTCTCTAATGGAAAGCAGACTGTCCCTGCAACAAGAAAAACAAGGCCCTTTGTCAGTGGCTTTCCATTAGGCTGCTGCTGTGGTCACAGCACACTGTGTGTAACTGTGATCACAGCAGCCTAATGGAAAGAGACCCTAACACTTGTACTTCAAGGACCCGTTGTGATGATGATGGGAATGGTAATATGTCCGAAATTTATGTGTGCAGATATGTGTGCTGATAGGTGTGGGAACGAATGGAGAGTCGTACTTCAACACAGCAGCTCTAGTGACGTGTGTGCGCAACTTCTCGGACAATAGAGGACCAGTGGTGGGCATACTGAAAGGCTTTGCTGGGCTGTCGGGGGCCATTTTTACACTCATCTATACAGCTACATTTGCTCCTGATCAAGCTTCCATTTCATTCATGGTTGCAGTCATTCCAACATCGGTAGCCATATTGGTCATGTTTGTTCTGCGACATGTGCCGTCTCCTGCAGCATCACTAGCTGGCCGATCTTCTTCTGCAGAGAATGACGTAACTAGAGTGCAGGAATCACAAAACTTTAGGTTTGTGTATGGAGTTTGCTTAGCGCTGGCAGCTTATCTCTTGATCACAATCCTTATGCAAGATATCGCAGATGTTAGTCACACTGTCACTGTTGCATTTGCTTATGGTCTCTTGTTCCTGCTTGCTTTACCTTTGGTGATACCATTCCGAGCTGCTGTGATGAGTAGCTGCTTTTGGAAGAATTTTTCTTCTGTTGTTGTTCCCGATCTCCCTGATCAGCCAATCTTGCAAAAAGATGTTGAGTCATTGCTGCAAGCTCCACTACTGGGACATGACACAAGAATGCACTCATCAGAAACTGAAGAAGCTCATGTCACTGAAGGAGTTACAGCTACTGAGAGTACCAGCAGCAAACAAACTCTGTTAGAGGACTGCAAAAGCAGAAAAGAAAAGCACACCCACAACAACCACAGCTCCCCACCACATACAGATGAAGTTCTGTTCAGTGAGTTGGAGGATGAGAAGGAGACATGGCCAGAGAATGAGAGACAGCAGAGACTGGATCGTGCCTCTTCTCGATTGTTTCGTGCAGTAGCCCAAGGTGCTATCAAGTTGAAGCGAAGACAAAAAGCTGGACCAAGAAGAGGGGAGGATTTCACCATGAAGCAAGCTGCTGTCAAGGCTGATTTTTGGTTGCTGTTTTTCAGTGTGGTTTGTGGAGCAGGATCTGGTTTGATGGTTATTGACAATTTGGGTCAGATCAGTCAATCCCTCGGATTTGCAAATGCTCATATATTTGTTTCCATGCTCAGCATCTGGAACTTCCTTGGCCGAATCGGTGGTGGATATGTCTCAGAGATCATTGCCAGGTACCCACACATCTCTCTCCCCCCCCACCCCTCCCCCTTGTTCTTGTTGTTCTCTCTCTCTCTCTCTCTCTGAGAATTTCTGATCATGCTTCTCCCACTGATCTGCAGTGGATGCATTAGTGATTCTCTCTAAGAAGTGCAGCAGGATTTTTACATTATCCTGCCAATGCACTTTGATGCTGAAAATGGCAAAAACACTGCCACAATTCTTAGAGAGAAATGAAAATTTTGTTGCTGTTTGATGGAACAGTTAGTGTTTTAATTTGTGAATTTCTGATCATGTTTCTCCCACCAATCTGCTGGATGCATTGATGATTCTTGCTAGAAAGTGTGGTGGGAATTTTCTACTTTTCCTGCCTGCCAATGAATTTGGATGCTGACAATTGGAAAAAAACCACTGCACTTCTTAGAGAGAAATTCGCAAAACTTTTGGCAGCTGGTTTGATGGAACAGACTTTCACAGCTTTGATTTTTTGACAGGGATTATGTGTTTCCACGACCGATTGTTATGGCTGCAGCACAAGCAGGAATGGCAATTGGACATGTTTTGCTTGCCTATGGATGTCCAGGCTCCTTGTATGTAGGCTCATTGCTGGTGGGTTTAGGCTATGGATCGCACTGGTCTGTGACTCCAGCAACTGCATCAGAGCTTTTTGGGCTCAAGCATTTTGGCATCTTGTACAATGTCCTCACCATTGCCAACCCAGCGGGTTCACTCATTTTCTCAGGTCTTATTGCTGGAACACTATATGATCGTGAAGCACAGAAGCAGAGGGGACTTAATGCCCTGGCCTTCAGTTCAGTTGCCACTGAGCAGTTTGTCATCCAAAACACTGATGAAGCTTTGTTGTGTGAAGGTGCTATCTGCTTTCAGGAAACTTTGTTCATCATGACTGGAGTATGTATACTTGGTATTGTGCTCAATTTGGTGCTCGTTGCACGCACCTTGCCTGTGTATGTCACACTTTATGGGAAGCAACGAAAACCAAAGGATCACAAGTTTGAAGGATCAAGTTCTACTATTCAGAAAGGGTAGTAGATTATCTTTTTCTGATATCAGAAGAAACACTGCGATGACTCATCTTAGTGTAAAGATTTTGGAGCTCAAAGATTGTTCAATGCAGACAAGATTTGATCCATCAAATTTTACTTTGAACATTCAAGACTCCCAAGGGTAGTAGAGAAGTAGTAGGGTACCCTTTGAACATTGAACTAGGGTAGTAGGGGAGCTTTTTCTGATGTTAGACAAAACGGTAGTCATCATAGTGTAAAGATTTGGGAGCTCAAAGATCATTCAATTTACACAAAGATTTGATCGACCCCAACCTTACTTTGAACATACAAGATTCTCAAGATAGTTAGTTATCATTACCCATTAGTTAGTTACCCATTATCATTCTTGATTTTTTATGGGTTTTAAAGTTTCATACAAAAACTGACATGGCCATGGTGATCTCTTGTTTCCATGCACAACAAATCCAACACCTAAATGCCTCTTTTGTGGGATCACACTTGATCTTTAGTAACCAGATCCAAATATATTCAACTTGAATTGTCACCTGTTGGAAGGAAGCTCCCTTTATTTTTAGCCATTTAATGAAGGCTGTTTTATTTGACCATGTCTTTTAGGGAAGGACTATGTTAGGTAAGGACTATGCATTCACTTAGTTATACACCAACCTTAATGCCACAAGTAGCTTGGACTTTACTCTATGAAAAAGGTAATGTTCAAACACATCTACAAAAAAGACACTTGGTAAGTTAGAATTAGTTCTTAACAGCCTAAACTCAAAGCTCGAGAAGTAGTAAGTAGGTAAGAGGAGGCAAATGATTTGATACTTCATACAATTTCAAGGATCTATACTAATTGTTTTTGAGATATTTCATTTTATTTCCTTCATGCACAATCAACTTTGGTTTCGTTCAAATTTTGAATTTTGTTAAGCAAAATAAACTAATATGTATATCACAAATAATGTAATTTGAAGTGTCACTCCAAATTTAAACACAAACAAAAGAAATGGAAATATCATTGGCATGATCATCATGTATTTTACACCTTTATTAGATCTGATTGTTGAAATTTTTAACCTGCCCAATAGATGAAAATTAAACATATTTGTTGTTGTCACAATCACCTCTCAACTCATATCCACGGAGGGGTAAGGCAAGTCCACAAGGGGTTACGGAGTTTTAGGACTTGGGAACAAGAGTGGAAGGTTCCCACGCCTAACAGCAGCATAACCTCCATGCAACCTACCTCTCCTTAAGGCAAAACACTCTGGAGAAAATTTGTAGTGTATGTGGAGAACATCTCATATCCATCAATTTCCCTCCTAGAGATTGGGAGGGATATTATGGCTATTTGTAGGTGTAAGAACCCTCTCACTACTGAGGAGTAGGTATAAGAACCCTCCCATTTATACACCTCATGATCTACATAGGTTTGGTTCATGATAAATTTTGCCTAGTACTTTATGAGAGGTAAAGCCCTAGGGCGGAGGCATTCCCAAAATAAGCAGCCTAGGACGAGGTGATTCATCCGCCTCATGATCTACATAGGTTTCATTCATGATAAATTTTGCCTAGTACTTTATGATAGGTAAAGCCCTAGGGTGGGGGCATCCTCAAAATAAGAAGCCTAGGACAAGGTGATTCATCCACCTCATGATCTACATAGGTTTGGTTCATGATAAATTTTGCCTCGCTTTGTGATAGGTTAAGCCCTACACATAAAAAATTGGCATAATCAACAACCCTTAAAACACCTTACAGATTTGGAAGGTACCTCAGATGCTCAAGAAGGTTATGCTCAATACCATACCTACAAACACAAGGGAGACTTAGGTCAAGTTATTAAGCATAAGGTAAAGCCTAGGGTGGGGGCATTCTCAAAATAAGGGGCCTGGGGCAATGGAATAGCTGAGTCCTGAACAATGTTTTCCAAATATCCCCACCCATAGGAAAAATTTATCACAAACCTTATCGATTATAGATCACAAGTTGTGAGAGGAAGCGCGTTCTTTACAGTAGGAAAGATCTTAAACCTATAAACATAATTAATTTCCCTCTAACTCTTAAGGAGTCAGCATAAGATCCCTCCTCTTTTCTAGGAGGGATATTCATGGATCTACAATGCCCTTCAAATACAATGCAATTTCCCTTCCTTCCCTCTGCCCCACCCCCCCAAAAAAACATTCCCACACCACCCTCAGCCTCACTCCAACAACCACCAAAAAGAAACAAAACCAGAAGGCATCACCACAGAGTACTTTTAGGGCAACCATTGGGAAGGATAAAGTATCACAACTTGAGATATCCAATTGAACCCATACACAGTAAGTAGGTAGGGGATGTCTGTGGTTACTATGTAGGTAATTAAGTACATATATCACTTTGGGGGTTAAAAGGTGGGTAGCTGCCTGTGAATGGTACATACATAGCTAATCAAAGTGGTTAGCTATGGGACAGGACCCACCTTGTGCCCTGCAGAAGGAACCCAGGACTCACAGCACAGCCACTTTGTCAGCCAACATTCACAGCAAGCATCTCGAGTGAGACTGGCAAGAGCCAAAGGCACATAATCAGTACACTAGGAATGGAGATTATGTTACTCATCATGAGACAAGGTACAAACTACAAACTCTCTGCTGCATAAGATGAAATTCATGTGGTAACAAATAGGCCTAGGTTCATCTAGATCTGGAACCCTTACTTAACCCCAAGTTTCAGGGCCTTCAGATGGAACTCAAGCTTGATAAACATTAAAGGAAACTTCTACAGCCTCTTCTGACATAATGCTAGTGGACTACAATGGTCATCGATATTGCAATTAATACAGCCCACTCCAACAGACAAGCTTCTTCAAGATGGGGATGATATCCTCAATAGACCTCAACTCTGTCTAACCACTTGACTCAACTTTGAGATCATACCAGAAATATAATTGAGACAGCCATCCTCTGCACAAAGGCTGTTGATTGGCTTAGTCAAGCTTCACCCCAGAATAGAGCAATGTATCCCGTGTGATAGGCATACTGAACAAGCAGAAACTCTGCAATACCACAATTCAATTTCAACTGTCAGTGGACCTGAATCAGTCACAAGTTCCAAACTGGAAGTTGCAGGACAAAAAGAAAACAGTTAAAAATCCAAGTCTCTGCAAAACAGAAGTCTGATTCATGATTCCAAGAAAGTTGTTGGAATTCAATTCAGAACGTACCGCAAGAATGACAGAAATGATCAATATGACTACTGTGAAGAAAACAATAGCACGGCCTGCTAGTTGATTAGCCTCATCTTCTGGAGTGAGGGTGGAATTATCTGCAGTTGGTGCAGCAGCTTGAAGAATCCGAGCTGACCTTGAAGATACGGCAATTTGAAATGGGCTTCCATGGTCAGTTGTCTCTTTCACAAAGGTGAAAACACCTACAATTTCACCTGCAAAACAGCAGTGTGAAATTTCTTAACCAAAAATACATTTGAAATGGATGTCCAAATATGTTAAACTGTTTATCACCTATAACATCATACCATCCACAGCTTGACATGAGAAGGGGACTGAAAACTCACCACCATAGGCAGTTTGCAAGGACTCAAGGACCTTATTTGCTGCAAGCAATACAAGCTTGCATGCTTGCTGAGTGTGAGCTCCACTGCCATACTGTTTATGCAATGCCTACAAAAGTCAAGTAAAACAACAATTCAAACATAATGAATAACAGCAACACTATGACTAACAATGATATGTGGTGGAGCAAGACAATGTCATGGGAGGGCATGGAAAGACAAATGATCCACCAATCAAAGATAGGAAAATCACCGAGGCCAGTTGGGAAAAACCCTCTATTCTGCTAAGAAAGAACTTCAAGAACAAGAACTTTAGAGAATAAGTGGCCTGTGAAGAGCACCCAACTTTTGACTAAGAAGCCTGTGAGATGATCATCCTGAAGATTACAAAGGCAGAAAATCTAGACAAAATTCCATTCTTTATTAAGTAAAACTCTCATTTTCCTTCAAAGAAACTTTGAAGAGTAACCTTTTTTTCAGCAGACCAATTAAAATCACCATTTGAGCTTCCAAAGAACTCTCTTCAGAGCCAAAAAGCATTCAGAACCTGAAAAACAGACTATTGACTACCCAAAAATCACAGAATCTGAAATATTGAAATCCCCATGAAGCATATATATCATGTTAAAAGTTAAAACCTGCATATTCTGGCTGAAAACACTTGTTAAAAATATCAATGCTAAATCTCAACTTCAAACATAGTTAGTTGAAGGGCTGATATCTGAACCAACACAAAACTAAAACAATGGGACTTACTCATCCTATCAAAAACTTTATGCAATAAAACTTCATTCTTCCTGGCAGGTTAATCTTGGTATAAAGAATTGAGAAATCAAGACATGCAACATGGGAGGAGATTGAGGTATGCCCACATGCTCTTAGAACCCTTTCTCCATAACAAAAAAAGGTATATCTACAAACTCTGGGAAACTTCCTGTTACTAAACTTATCTTCTTAGTAATAGCCTTTGGGACAGTATGAACAAAGGATATAAGTCCATTTTCTTTTGCCCAGTATGGCAACAAGATCAAATGTCCTACTATCTACCTCCCCATTCAAAATCTCCAACAACATTTTCAAAAGCCAAGACCCTAAAGGAATCAAAACCTTCTTCAGCAATTGTGGCATACAAAGGTTTAAACTCAAAAGAAGAATAGGTATGCAAATTTAGACTATCTAATGGCTTCTCTTACATGTTCTTGGAACCTTTCAAAGCCCAATTCACAGGTTTGACCACCATAAAACATCTTACCAGAACCAATACTACAGATGACATAGATCTAGACTCTATCTGAAACTAGACACAGGTTGGCATGAGTTTTGAGAAAACACTGGAAACCAAAATATGAATGCAAACTACATCCATGTATATCTCAAGCAATAAATGAAGTAACAGTGGGCATACCTCAATCCCTGTAATCATGCCTGTAAAAAGCTGTGCTGGACGGTCAGAAACATGCCCTAGCTCCTTACGTTCTGCCACTGCATGCTGCATACCTCTGACAAGGGCCACCAACTCCATTGCAAATGTGCGATCAGCATCCTGCAGGACAGGCAAAAGAATTGGGTTGATCAGCAACACTAGCCAGAATCTCTAATACAAATACAAAGGTCAAGACTGTGTGGACTGAGAGAGAACAATTTCAGCAGTGTCAATAAGATGCCCCAACCATGAAGATGATGACAAACATGTGATGAACATCACTGGAATTCTCCTTGTTCATAGAAACAGAAGATAAGATATTCAAAGAGAAATTCATGTGTCAGGTAAGATAAATTTGCCTTTGAAAGATCCAATGCAATGGAATTGTCACTGGTCAAGGGCATTGACAGAGTCCCAGCTGCTGAAGCCCCCTCTGGTACATACAAAGCCCCCAAAAGCGAAGTCTGCACCACAGGAAATCAACAACAGTCAAGAATCCATGTCTATTTTCATGTTGCATGAAAGGCCTAGACTTTTTGGCTAGCTCTCAACTTATAGCTCTTGGAGGTCATCAAAAGCAAAAGAACCATCCCGCACACCAACAAGGCCCCCACCAACCAGACAGCATCTGGGAAGCTTAACTGGTACTGTTAGTGAAAAAAAGCTTACCAAGTCTTTTATAGCATGCTGCAGAGATGCATCTGTCATATCCAAATCGAAAGAGCCAAGCAAATCATCCAACCTCACATCCTTGCCTATCACAAGAGAAGACGCCAATCAGATTTCTAACCCTAATTTAGCACATATCAAACCACAGACAACACTACTCTGCTTTCTGCAATAATGAGGAACCTCCTGGCCTAAACATCTTATGACCTGAACAGCTCAAAGGAGAGATGTAACAAGGTGACGAACAACTTTTAAAACACCAGATATTCAACATATAAAGGATCCAGCAAAACACTACCCGAAAGCTCAAACAGCTGTGAATCCACTGTGGATAGTGGGCGCTGCTGAAACAATGATTTGCCAAGAATTTCCTGTGCTGTCCATTCGCTGAGCAGTTCTGTGAGAAAAATCAAAAGCTTTCTTCAGAAAGACAGGTACGAGTGAGTAATCCAATCCAAGAACACTCAATGAATCATGGCTTGGAAAAAATCATATACAGGGGAGCAAGAGACTTCCTCACAGAGAGTAAAGGACCAGACTCACCAGAGTCAACTCCCATGATGTTCAGCAACAGAACTGCACGTGGACGACAGAAGGGATCCGGTACCAAAACAGAATCCAACTGTCAAGGCACCAGCCACTATGTGAGATCCACTGCTCATGTGCAGCAACCCTAGGTATCGTTTTGCACAATGTCAATGTGCAATTCTCTGTTATTCTATGGTTCATTCATGAACTTCTTCAGACCTACTTCCCTGCTACTCAAAAATGCAACAGTAGGAGGGGGTGATTGTTTTGCCTGTTCAGCTGCAAGATATCACAATTGGAGTTTTGCTGGAGAGCATACCTTCAAGGCAGATGACTGGCTGACATCAACAGGTGGGAAAACTCCCAACAGCACCGCCACGGATGTTGTGACATCAGAGTAAGAAAATACTGCTGTCTGCCTCACAGAAAGATCAAAGATTAATTAGTATAAACTGAACTCCAATTTCCACTCCTAAACAGTAGATAAGCCATATGTGACATGGCTTCATCAGTGCAAAGATTTTTCCCATGCCGGCACTTTGATTTTGTCAATTGTACTTGTAAGCAGGAAGTATTCAGATCATCAAAACAGAGAATCCCCCTAGGTTTTAGCATGCGGAAAAGAGTTTAATGAACATACATCTGAGTTTGAAATTGAATCCCCTGTTTGCAGAAAGTGCCGCCCGCTATCAGCCTCAACAAACAGCAGTGTGCCAAGGGCATCTTCCTGTACATTATAAAACAACAATCACAATTACAAAAAGCATTAGTAGCAATGAGTATGCACTAGTTGAGCAATCAGCAGTATGCAACTGTGCATTTGGAAGGTGTATCAGTAGAATTGATCCGGCAGCAAAATGCAGTACATGTCACAAAGTGACAAATGTGTGTATGAGATGCAAGAGCTTCAGCTTTCCGCTTTTACACTAAGGCCTACAAGGTGAGCAGGAGCACGAGCTACAGCTCCTACAGAAACCTAAAAGAGAAAAAGGTTCGAAAGACGAAGCTGTAACATAACCGAGCATGGATCAATGCAACAACACATCCCCACAACATCATCTCCATGCACAGTTTCCACTCTGAGCCAAGTTGTCGTCCATGAGGCTCCCCGCAAGATCCAGCATCCAGACACACAAACAAGGCTCCGGAAAAAGGAATCGCAACAACACCCCCGCCCCTAAATTCACAACATGAGTCGTGGAAGAAGGAGCATGTTTGGTGGAGTAGGAGAGGGAGTGGGAGTCCAGAAACGAACCTGCCCAGCAACAGCAACTAGCGCTAGAAATGGAAACAGCAACCCCAACGCAAAACAGAGCCAAGAAGAAGAACGAAACCCGAGCTGCTGCTCCATAACTACTTACTCCGCCTTTCAAAGCTCCAAATTTGTTTCAGCAAAACAGAAAAAACAATCTCCTCCACCACCTGAAGAAAAAACTTATCCCCGAGATCAAATCCAAAACCGAGGAGGATCAGAGCATTCAACAGCGACCAAACTCGTTAGGGTTTGTTTCTCTCTCGCTTGCCAGGTCGAGCTTCAGCAGAGAAGAAACGGGAAAAAACCAAACCCCGACAAAAATTCTGCCTACGACAAAACCGGTTCGAAGAAATAACCAAAGATCGGTTCTTTTCCCCCGTCCGTTGCTAAAAATCTGCTACAGAGGAACACGAGCGCAGGGGCAGAGCGCGCATCGATGGCGCAAGGCAAGAGGAGACACGAGCGCGCGAGCGAACGAGAGAGACGGTAACCGACTCGACCGGTCAAGTTACCGAAGGGAGCCCACGACGCCACGCGGAGAACCGCCGGTGTTTTGTTTTTCCCGATGGTTTCTTCGTCGTCCTCGTCCTCGTCTTCTTCGTCCGCCGATCTCCTTCGTTCTTCATTGTTTTCTTCTTCGGTTTTTTCCGTCTTCCTTTTATGCAGTCTGGAATTACATAGCTCTCAGATGCAAAAAAGCCTTCATCTTTCTTTTCTTTTCTTTTTTTTCTCTCCCTCTCTCTCTCTTGGGGGTGTTTCCTTTTGTTTTCAAATCCTTTCTCGTTAATTCCCACCAAATCAAACCATCTCTAATATCTTCTTCTCTAATTGTTTATTTATTTATTTTTGGGTTGTGTTTTGTTTTCTCTTTCCACCAACTCAAACCCCTTTCTATATTTTTTTTCTCTTGTGTTTTTTTTGGGGGGGGGTTCATGGTCATTGCTTGCTGATCAAATGGATGTGTATACTTGGACAATGAAACAAACTTACTCATGAAATCCAAGGCTACACACTCCAAGATTGTCCAAATTTTTCAATTATGGGTGTGGGAAAAAACAATAACCAAAAAAAAAAGGCATAGTGGTGTAATCATGGTTGGTTATGGGAGAGGACTAGCACATTATATATGTAGTCATGTTTAGTTATGGGAGAGGACCAACACATTGTAATGCACATATTTGAGCGGGTTTAAGGGTGGTTTTTCTGATTTTTAGATAACCAAGATAAGCAAAATGCAAATAAATAAATGATTCTTTGGTTATGGGGGTTTATGTTGACATTAAAAGGCATGGAATTGTTCATTAATAAATTGTAAACCCTAACAAGGATACAATGTGCAAAGATCAACAAAGGACATTCTTTCTTTGAATCCTCTAAGGCATCGCATTTATTAGTTCCCAAAAGAGAGTCCCCAAAGATTGTTACAATGCATAAAAAATTCGCATTCCTTCCAAAAAAACAAAGCACAAATTAAAATTTAAACTTAAACAAGGCTTACATCAATTGAGGACATCATTCTCTACTTTTAATTTAAGCTCCAAGTAAATCTTTTCTACGAGCTAAAGTAGAAAAATAGTTCCAACTTTGTTTAGATTTCATAGATCTTAATGTTGTAATGCTAAGGAATTTTGATTTGCTAGTAACAAATAGAACATGTAAAAAATGATAGTCCAAGTCTAAGAATTTATTTGTAAAGAACAAATGTCAACAAGAAAGTAAAACAAGTAGAAGAACAAAAATCAAGTTCAAAAGCAAGCCTACAAAAGGTGATTAAAATAGAACACATAAAAGAAGGATTAACAGTAAACATACGAGTTGAAACTATAGACCGGATTTACAATTTAAGGTTCCAAAAATATGTTGATTACCATTGGATCCAAATATCCATAGTTCGAAATGCTACATTAAGGAGCGTCAAAAGAACTAGGGATCAACTAAATCATATTAATCAGTCCCACAAATTTCTCCCCACTGCAATAAAAGATATTGATTTAAATTGAGATGATTTTGGGTGAAAGCACAATCAAGTAGACCACAAAAGTAGTCTTCTTTAATTCAAAAATAGTGATTTTCACATCTAAGCATGAAAATAGTTCAAGAACTCTTCCTGTCATAATGCAAAACTATGGAACCTCACTTGACATCATAAGAATGTAAAGTTCATAAGAATGAAAAGCAATTGCATCATAAAAGTTTGTAAATAATGTGTTTGAAAATCAAAATTTTAAATCTCGTAAACTTACGACATTTCCAAAAACCAAATGTAACATTTCTAATTTACATGTTTTCACAAAATCTATGGTATACTTTAAGGCTACCATTTTATTTTATTTTATTTGGACATTATTTTAATATATTTTCACCTACTTTTATGAAATAGGACATTTACTTGCACCTACTTTCATTCACAATAATCTTATTTAACTATTGATTAAATATGTTTATATCATTTTTTTCACATAAAATCACGAACCATATTAACTTCAATCTTTCTACCCAACCAAATTACATGTTTGATAATTTTATGATATATTTTAAGGTACTTGTTGTTAACTACATTATATCCTTTCCTAGCCAAAACTTTTGCTCTATACTACTTGTCAACTTGAATTCGTATTTCATTAAAGTTCCATATATGATCAGAATTATAATTGTGTTGGCTATACATTGATTGCAAGTTTTTGTAGAAATAGTTGCATGAGTTGGGTGTTAGCCCCTATGTTATGCAAACTTCCAATCCTTCTACCCATTATATGCTAACTTTTGGATGTTTGCACTTGAACTAATACCACCAACTATCATCTAGTATTCCATCCCAAAATAGTGTACAACCCTTGTTTGTGTTAGTTTTGCAACTTTCATCTTTGGTTGTTGTACGTTAGTGGATAGTCCACATTATTGTCCATACAATCACTGTTACATCTTCTTTTTATGTAAACATGCACACATCCTTGCCCCATGTTCCTAGATTCAATTTTTCCATTCAAGTGGTTAGAAAAAGAGCTAATTGGGATGTTCCATGACTTGTTGGCCCTCCTTAGGGAATGTCTTTCTTTCAACAACATCCATTTTTTGAAATTAACGTTTTATTTGTCCACATGGTTCTTCTGGTTATTAAAGGTATTAAATTCAGCTATGGTGTTAATCTTTTGTTTTGTGGGTTAGGAGTAGGGGGAAGTTTTTCCTTGTTAGTTATAAGGTTTGTTGTTCATAAATCCAACATGCTACTTTGTCTCCTAAGAGGGACTGTCAAGTTTGTGATTGCTTATCTCTTTTTGGTCTTGTTCTTTAACAATTTAGTGGAATGTGTTTTAGCCCCACCATGGGTATGCCTTTTTATTCCTTATAAACAACCCAAGAATCCAAAAAGTGTAGTAAATTTGGAAATTTTGTTAAAACATGTTCATAAATTGTTACAATAAAATATAGTAACTTATAAAATTTTGCAAAAGGGTGAAAACACAATTAAGTAAACCAGTTAGTGTAATTTTTTGAATATTTTCTTTTCATATATATTATTCACATTTGTGAAATTTTCAAACCAATAAAAAAACTTGTCATGACATGTGTATTTGAATGTTTTCAATCACATTGTCACATTTCGAAAGAATTACATGAATTTTTGTGTATGATAGATACGTGCCATAATCATTTTTGGAGAAAATAGGTTCATTTTTAGTTTTTTGGGTTTAGTCACTTAGGGCTAGGTGCACATTTGAAATTGAGGCAAAGGAAAATAAATGTCAAAGGATGAATGTGAATCTTCCTACAAACAAATTAGGATGAATCATCTCACTTAGTTTGTTTGAATGGGGGAAAATCCCTTGAATTTACTATACTCTATAATGATTTTTAACACAACAATATCCCTTCCTTAAGAGGCAAGGCCACTAATCCTAACCCTTGGATCCTTATAATAAGAGGCCATTTTCTTTATAACTACCCAACAATGGTCCTCATGTCACTTTAACTTAAACACCCTGATTGGGAATTTGTAATGTTAAATGATTTTCCTTTGAAAAAAACTATGAAATTTTTCCATTTTTGGGTGAGATTTCAAATATTGGCTTTTGGGTGAAATTTCCAATATTGACTCTTGTTGTGATATGGTGGAAAAATATAATTGTCATTATATGTTGATCATGCATATTAATTACAACCTACTATAGATGATTATATCCATGTGAATTCATGAAATGCATCTTGAAAATGATGAATGAAGAACATGTCAGGGTTATTGGGATCACAAGTTTTGGGTGATGAAAAATGAAAGCTCCTAGGTGATCTATTTTTTATTGGAAACACATGGCAAAGTTTCCAAAAAGGGGTCAATGTTGTGTAGTTGTATTTGAAGCAACAATGTTAAAAATATAGTTCATCTATTCATGGATGAATTGATTATGAAAAGGATCTTGGTTATCAATATCAAGTTTAAATGTTCAATTGTCTTTTCTAGGTTTGTCAAATATTTTGGCATTAGATTTGTGGGAATTTAAATCTTGTTGGTGTTACGTGTTGGGGTGTTTACAATTGTGTGAGTGTATGGTATTTAATGTATGAGTGGATTGATAAAATGTTAATCATTAACATATGGGAATCTAAGATTTCAAAATCAACAAGTAACTAAAGGGTACCTTGGGGGAATTCAAATGGTGTTAATGTTTGGGGTTTTTTGTTTTTGTAGACCTTAACATATGGGTTACATTCATGGACTATGAAACCATATCTAACAAAACATCAAAGTCTGATTCAGCAAACACCTAAATTTTTTTGGCATTGATAATGGTTGTTTAATAGGAAACAAATATTTCATTGCTTAATATAATGCATTACTTCATGCTTTGCTTCTATGAAATGCATACATGTTATAAATTTAGCATGTAACATCCACTTTTCATGATTTGAATCCTTTAATGTGCCAATTTGAAATTGATATTTGGTTAATTGGTTTGTTTAAATGTTTTTTATTTTAAAAAATTGGCATAATTTACTCAAAAATGGTTTTTTAGAAAACAAAAAAATACAACCATCGAAGTATATTTAAAATAACCTAAACACAAATCTATTAAAACTCTAGTTCAAGATAATGTGGCTCTTCTTACACAAAAGATGTAACTCATTTGCACACGTGAGAGAAACTTTGTGGTTTCATCCATTACAATGTAAAGTATGTGATGTTTATTGTGGCATATATCACATCAAAATGACAATTAATCTCCATGTGATCCTCAATTTTATTTTTATTTTTTCAAAAATCTTGGTTCTAGTTTTGATTTTTAAAGATATTATAATTCATGTTTGGGTTTCAAAAGTTTGACATAATTATCCTTTGGTTCTTATTAATGAAAACCAATGGTTGTCACCCACCAAAGCAAGTGTCCACCCCAACTATGGTATTTGCCAATGTCATGAATGTAAGTGTCAATAGCCATACATGTAAACTTTGTACACATCCTAACTTTTACACTTACATTTATATTGTTAATTTGTATATTTTTGTTTTAGAACTACATGAAGACAAGGTAACTATTTGTCAAGTACACTTACATGGCCCCATGTAAGTGTTTTGGGGCTTATAAATGTAGGTGTATAAACTTAAACTTTGTCCGTAAATTCACCATGTCTTTGGGCCCCCTTTCACCCCCAAACCTTTATTTTGGTGGTATCTATAAAACAAGGAAATT
>Ga0116230_10001498_pt1 | contig 22330 bp, 20 predicted proteins | sample S1TSphfallax_3_FD_88678 | JGI IMG/M metagenome (GOLD analysis project Ga0116230, IMG submission 88678) | Host-associated microbial communities from peat moss isolated from Minnesota, USA - S1T2_Fd - Sphagnum fallax MG | ecosystem: Host-associated > Plants > Peat moss > Unclassified | place... | reverse complement strand
GCCTCGACCTGCTCCTTCAGTCGCCCCTTGGAGGGAACCGCGATGATCAGCGAGTCGCTCATCAACGTGAACCCGCCCAGGCCCGCCCGGGGCGCACCATGCAACCGACCGCCCCGGTGGCTAGACTGGCCCCGAGCTTCCCGGGCAGGCTGTCATACCGACCGCCCGCGGCCACGGGCTGGTCCGCGCCAAGCTCTTCGCTGCGCACCTCGAAGATGGCGCCATCATAGTAGCCAAAGGCGCGACCGAACGCCGCCGAGAAGCGCACCACGCCCCGCGGGACGCCGGCTGCAGCCATGGCCGCAACCCGCCGTGTCCAGGCCGCGCGGCCCGCGTTCAGCGCGTCCGAGGCCTTGCCGACCAGATCGGCCACCGCGCTCAAGGCAACCTCCGGTTCACCAGAGATCGACATGAAACGCCCGAACAGGTCCGCCTCGGCGGGCGTCAGGCGCGGCGCCTTGGCGAGGGCGGCGCGCTCGCCCAAACGATGGACGATCTCCGCCGCGGACCGGCCGCCCACGGGCTCGATTCCCGCCAGGGCCCAAATGTCTTCCAGCACAGCGGTAGCCTCGACCTCGGGCAGGCCCGCGAGGAGGGCGCCCAGCCGCTCGCCGCCGGTTGGCGCGGTGTCGCCATTCACGGCGCTCTCAAGCTCGGCGCGCAGTTTGCGCGGGCTCGAAAAGGCGCGCTTGAGGCGCGCGGCGAGGGGAGGGGCGAGATCAAGGGCGTCCACCACCGCCCCGAACAGGCCCACATCGCCCATGATGAGCGTAAGGTCCTTTCGCCCTCCCGCCATGGCCGCCCGCCAGGCCATGACCGCCATCTGGGCGTCCGCCAGAGCGGGTTCGCCCGGTTCGAAGGCTTCGACGCCGATCTGTGGGAACTCCTCGGGGCGTTCGGAGCCTGGCGGGGCCACGCGGAAGACATGGCCGCTATAGAAGTACCGCCCGCTTGGCCTGCCGCTGGCGAGGTGCGCGGTGAGCGCCGAGAGGGTGAAGTCCGTGCGCAGGCAGGCCTCGGGTCCCGCGTCGGCGGTCTGCACGACGAACAGGCGCTCACGCAGGGTCTCGCCCGCCAGATCGAGCAGTTGGCCGAGCGGCTGCAGCACTGGGGCGTCCAGGAGGTGAGCGGGGCTCTCCAGGAATGGCGCGCGCACCGCGTCCAGAACGTCCGCGGGAACGGGGCGTTCGAGTCTCACCGCGCCGCCTCGACGATGCGGCGGACTGGCGCGATGAATTCGCCGCGGGGCGCGGTGAACTGACCCGGCCTGTCCTCGCGCCAGGCCCGATTATCACTCACGCCTTCCGCCAGACGTCGGCCCAGATCGAGATCCTTGATGGTGACAACGCCCTGAGCGACCTCGTCGCCACCCATGATGATCGCCGCGGGCGAGAGGCGGCGGTCGGCATATTTCATCTGCGCGCGCATGCCCGAGGCGCCCAGATAGACCTCCGCCGCCAGGCCCGCCGCCCGCAGCTCCGCGGCGAGCGCGAAATAATCCCCCATCAAGCCCTGTTCGAGGGCGAGGACGACGACGGGGCCCCTGGCGATCTCGCCCTCCGCGCCAGCGGCCGCGAGCGCGGCGGCCAGACGCGAGACCCCGAACGAAAAACCGGTCGCGGGGGTGGGCTGGCCCGTGAAGCGCGCGACAAGGCCGTCATAGCGTCCGCCGCCGCCGATGGATCCAAACCGGGCTGTCTCTGACGCGCCGGCCGGTGAGACGAGTTCGGCCTCGAACACCGCCCCAGTATAATATTCCAGACCCCGCACGATGGAGGGTTCAAACACCGCCCGGCTTTGGTCGATCCCCAGCCTGTTAAGCGCTTCGCCAATGCGACGAAGCTCGCCAAGTCCGGCCTCGCCCTCATCCGACCCGCCGATCGCCTCTGCGATACGATCCAGCGTCTCCGCGCGCGACACCCCGCCCGCCTGAACAAAGGCCAGAACCGCTGCGATGGCCCGCGGCCCAAGCTCCGCGCCTCGCGTGAAGGCGCCGGACTCATCGCGTCGGCCCGCCCCCAGCAGGTCAGCCACCCCGCCCGCGCCCAGGCGATCAAGCTTGTCCACGGCCCGCAGGACGGCCAGCTTCTGGCCCTCATCGGTGACGCCGCTAGCGGTAAGGAGCCCATTGAGCAGTTTGCGGTTATTGATCTTGAGAACGCAGGCGCCGCGTCCGAGGCCCGCGGCCTCATAGCCTTCCAGGGCCATGGCGATGATTTCGGCGTCGGCCTCCGGTCGGTCCGAGCCCACGGTGTCGGCGTCGCATTGCAGAAACTGACGGTAACGTCCGGGTCCGGGCTTCTCGTTTCGCCATACGGGCCCGAAGGCGTAACGGCGGAACGGCTTGGCAAGGCCCTCCCAATTTTCTGCCACATAGCGGGCCAGCGGCGCGGTGAGGTCATAGCGCAGCGCCATCCACTGCTCGTCGTCGTCGCGCAGGGCGAAGACGCCCTCATTGGGGCGATCCGCGTCGGGGAGGAACTTGCCCAGCGCATCCGCATATTCAAAGGCGCCGGTATCGAGGGCTTCGAAGCCATAGGATTCATAGACGCGCGACACCGCCTCCAGGATGCGCCGCTCGACGCTCAGGGCGCCGCCACGGCGGTCCTGGAACCCGCGCGGCGCGCGCGCGAGCGGCCTTGGCGGCTCTTGAGGCGAGGGCTCTTCGGTCATGGGCGAGGGCGATTAGCCCGCGCGGGGGCCGGGGGCAAGGCGACTGGCAAGCCCGTGAGGGGGCGCGGTGTCTGGCGCGGGGCGGGCCGCGGCCTCCAGGGCGTGGACAACCAGGTCAGGCGTCAGGAGCTGGGGCAGCACCCGGGGCGCGTCGCCCTTGGCGTCGTAAAGGAGGTAAAGCGGAACGCCGATGCGGCCCTCGGCTTCCAGAGCCTTGGCGATGTCGCCGTCACGGTTGGTCCAGTCCGCCACCAGATAGACAACGCCGGTCTGGCTCATGGCGCGGGCCACGGCGGGGTTGGAGAAGACCACCCGCTCATTGACCTGACATGTGACGCACCAGGCGGCGGTGAAGTTCACCAGGACCGGACGGCCCTCCGCCCGGAGATCCGCCACGGCTGTGGGGCTCCAGGGCTTTGAGGCGAGGCCGCTGGCTTCGCTCGCGCCTTGGCCCGCCGCGCTGGGCGCCGGGAAGGGGACGGCGAAGCAGGCGGCGAGGGCGCCGACAAGGGCCAGCCCCGTCACACCGGCTGCGATGCGGCTGGGCCGACCCAAGACCCGGCGCTGCTGGAAGGGGCCAAATGTCCACGCGGCGAGCGAGAGCATGATGGCCGCCGCGAGCAGACGCGCCAGGCCTTCGGAGCCACTTTGCTGGGCGAGAACCCAGGCGAGCCAGGCCGCCGCCGCGTACATGGGGAAGGCGAGCGCCTTGCGGAACATGTCCATCCAGGCGCCGGGGCGCGGCAGGGCGCGGATGAGGGCGGGGCTGAAGGCCACCACCGTGAAGGGCGCTGCAAATCCCAGGCCGAGCGCCAGAAACACCGCCAGCGCCGCGGGCCAGGTCTCGGTCAAGGCGAACCCCAGAGCCGGACCCATGAACGGCGCGGTGCAGGGCGCGGCGACGACGACGGCCAGAACTCCGGTGAAGATCGAACCGGTGAGCCCCTCCCGGGCCGCCAGTCCCGACCCCAGCCCCTGGAGTGAGGTCCCGATCTCGAAGAGACCGGAGAGATTGAGGGCGGCGGCCAGCATAATGAGGGTCAGGGCCGCGACGATCACGGGCGACTGAAGCTGAAATCCCCATCCGACCGCCGCCCCGGCCGCGCGGGCGGCCATGAGAGCGCCGGCCAGAGCCAGGAAGCTGACGACAACCCCGCCCATGAAGGCCAGGGCTTGGGCGCGGGGTCGCGCCTCCTCTCCCGCATGGCCCGCCAGGGCGGCCGCCTTCAGGGACAGGATCGGGAAGACGCAGGGCATCAGGTTGAGGATCAGGCCGCCCAGGAATGCAAAAGCCATGGCCACGAACAGGCCCCCGCTCGACTGACGTGCAGCCGCGGGGGCGCCTAAGCCCGAGGCGCCGGCGGGCGGCGCGCCAGGCGAGGCGTCGATGTCATAGGCCTTGCCATCCACGACCAGAACGCCCGCCGCCTGGGCCGGGGTTGGGGCCTTGGCGAAATCCGATCCGCCCGCCAGAGTGAGCGTGAGACCCTTGGGCCCGCGCTCCACGGTCTGGGGCTTGGCCTGATCGATCAAGGTTCCGCTGAAAGGATAGAAATAGGCGTCTGCCGCTGAAATCCCCGCAAAGGGCGGCCCGACAATACCGACGGTCAGGCCCTGCGCGGTCCGCTGAAACCGCGCGGTGAGTCCGGCGCGTTTGGGCGCCGCCGCCAGGGCCTTGGCGATCAGCGCGCCGCTCACCGGATCGCTGGGCGCGGGCGCCGCGACGACCGGAAGGTCTAGGGCGACCTTGGCCGTCTCCGGCACACAGACCGAGGAGCAGATCAGGTAATCGACATTCAGCGCCAGATGCGCCGTCTCGCCCAGGCGCGCGCTCGCCGGAATATCGAGGGGCACGGGCATGATGACCCGCCCTTCGTAGCCATAGTTCATGATGGGCCCCAGAGGCAGACGCCGGGGCGTGGGCCAGACTATCTCGCCCGCGCGCCAGCCCGGGGGAAGGGTCCAGGTCAAGCTGGGCGCCTCGCCGGCGTCACCGGGATTTCGCCAGTAGGTGTGCCAGCCGGCGTCCAGATCCTGGGTCACGGCGACCCACGCCCGCCCGCCCGGGCTGACGCCGCGGGTCTCGGCGACTACCGCCGTCCGCGCGTGCGGGCCGCTGGAAACCTGCGCACGCGCGCCGAGCGCGCCGGCTAACAAGCTTATCAGGACCAGAAGAGAGGCGAGCGCTTTCATGTAAGCCCTCTATACGCCACGGGGCGGCTCAAGGTAACGCTGGCGTCTGTATTCGCGCCCGTGGGTTGATTTTGCCGGCGGCGCGCCTTCCAGATGGTCTTTGGGGCCGCCGCGCCCTTTAAGGCTTCAACCCCATCCGAGACGCCATGCCCGCAGCCTTTGACGATATCCACATCGGCCAGGTCGCCCATCTTGGCGCGGTCATGGTGGAGGAAGAGTCCCTCACAGCCTTTATTGCCGCCTTTATGCCCGCCTGGACTATGGAGCGAGGGGCCCCGGACGCCATGGTGTTCGCCATCTGGTCGAAGCTGGACGCCCAGGCCTCCGCCGCATGGCCTCAGACCAAGCGCGTCGGGGTGGATGCTCTAAGATGGGCGCGCAATCCGCCGGCCGGCGAACTGCTGCGGGGTCGCATGACCATCATGGGCAAGGACCCGGTAGGCGACGGAAAGGGTATCGTCATCGCCCAACACGATCTTCTCGACGAGGCTGGCCGCCTGGTCTTCTCGTGCCTGACCCGCAGCGTGTTCTCGCGCTAGTTGAGACGCCCGACCGCCGCTGGCGTCCCCTGACGGAAGAGAGCAAGGGACACGAGGTTGTCGAACTGAGAGATCGAATTGAGGTGGGCGTAAATCTGCCGCAGCGCCCCATTGTCCATCAGTTCGCGCAGCTTGGCGTCGGGCAGGGCCTTCAGCTTCTCTTCCGACACCGCGAAAAACTCCGCCAGATTCTGCTCAGGCCCCTGAGTCCCGTCCGGAAGTGTCGGCCGGAATGTCGTGCGCCGCGTTTCAAAGAGGTCGAGGCTGGTGAGAAGCTCGACGAAGGACTCCGTGCGCCGCACCTCGACCTCGTAGTCATTGCAGAATTGGATGCAGCCCTTGGTGTATTCCGAGGCCTCGCCATTGGGCTCGAAGAAAGGGAGATCGGGCAGATCGCCCAACATGGCGGCGCCGCCGTCGATGCAGACCACCAGTTGCTCGCGCGTCTCATTTGCCGCGAGCACGAAGGGATAACGGCGGATATAACCCGGCACATAGATGCCCGGCTCGAAATACCCGTTCTCCCGGATGAACATATTTGTCTCCGAAAGGACGCCCATGATCGCCAGGGGTTGCCGCCGTTCTCCGGCGAAAATCACCGGGAAAGACAGGGACGCCATCATGAACTCGCTGACGGTCAGGGGCACCGCCTGGCTGTTCGCGGCGAAGGCAAAGGGCCGGTCAATCCGGCGCAGGCCAAGCTTCCCATGGGCCTGGGCGTTCAGGGGTTCCGGCTTGGAATAGAAAAGCGCCGCGCCCGAAATCGGGTCGGCGGCCGTATCCGTGGGCGTATCCATTGTCATCTAGAGGGGTCTTTACAGGTGGGTTGAGAAAGGCGAGGGGCTAGGGCGCGCGTGATCATCGCCAAGCGGGGTGGGTCTCTAGCGGATCGCCTTCGTCGCGGCAATCTTCGCGGGCGCGGCGAATGGTTGCGGGAGATCGGGCGGGGGGTTTGAACGCGGTCCTTAAGAAAAGGCCCTTACGAATGCCGAGCTATGGTCCTGACATGATCGAACACACGGCGGAGGGCGCATGACCCGAACGCCCCGCTCGCCGGGCATCTGTCCAGGAACGGGCAATGCCCCGGCGCTAACCGTTTGCGTGACCGTCTTGACTGTCCTGGCCGTCGGCTTCACGGCCTTTGCGCTGAGGTCGATCCTGATCCCCTTCCTGCTGGCGCTGTTTCTGCTCCTGGTGATCGGCGGCTTTGAAGAGGTTCTGACCCGCCGCGTGAGGCTGCCCCCGCGCGCGGCGCTGCCCGCGGCGATCGTCGCGGTGGTGACGATGTTCGGCCTCTCGATCTGGCTGATTGTCCATAATGCCGAAGGGATCGCGGCGGATTCGGGCGCCTATGCGGCGCGTCTGGATGAGATCCTGAAGATGTTCGCCGACAAGGTCGGGCTCGCCGCAGCTCCGACCATCGACAGTCTCTTCCATCAGGCAAATCCCGCCCGGTTCGCCCCGGTGGTCGCCAAGGAGGCGGGTCATGTGCTCGAGGGCGCTGTTTTTGTCCTCGTCTACCTCGCCTTCATGCTCGCCTCCCGGGCTGGGTTCGGCGCCAAGGTGGCGGAGATTTTCCGGGACGCCGCCCATGAGGAAGCCGTGGGAATCGCCCGGCGCATCCAGGCCGGCGTGGAGAGCTATGTCTGGGTCCAGACCCTGGTGGGCCTGATCATCGCCGGAGCCTCCATCCTGTTGATGTGGCCCATGGGAATCTCCCATCTCCTGTTCTGGGCGTTCCTGATCTTTCTCGCCAACTACATCCCGGCCATCGGCGCCGCCATTGGGGTGCTTCTGCCTCCCCTATTTGGCCTGGTGGAGCTCAACGACCTGTGGCGTCCCATCGTTCTTCTGGTGGGCCTTGAGGCGATCCACTTCGGCATCAGCCATGTTGTCCAGCCGCGCATGCAGGGAGCGAGCCTCAATATCGACCCCATCGTGGTCCTTCTGTCCCTGGCCTTCTGGGGCGCCATCTTCGGGATCGCCGGCGCGTTCCTGTCCACCCCCCTGACCGTCGTGGTGATGGTGGTCTGCGCCGAGTTTGACGCGACCCACTGGGTGGCGATCCTCCTGTCGGAGGACGGTAAGCCCAAGACGCGGGAACTGGAGGAGCCGTAACGACCTCGGGCCTATTTCGCGCGATTATCCACCAGATCCGTCACCACTGACGGATCCGCGAGGGTCGTCGTGTCGCCGAGATTGGCGATGTCGCCCTCCGCCACCTTGCGCAGGATGCGGCGCATGATCTTGCCCGACCGGGTCTTGGGCAGGCCCGGCGCCCATTGGATGACGTCCGGATGCGCGAACGGGCCGATCTCGCGCCGCACCCACGCGATCAGTTCCGCGCGCAAAGCGTCCGAGGAGGTCTGGTCCGCGTTGAGCGTCACATAGGCCCAGATGCCCTGACCCTTGATGTCGTGCGGAAAGCCGACCACGGCCGCTTCGGCCACGGCCTCATGGGCCACCAGGGCGCTTTCGATCTCCGCCGTCCCCAGGCGGTGGCCAGAGACGTTGATCACGTCGTCCACCCGGCCGGTGATCCAGTAATAACCATCCGCATCGCGCCGACAGCCGTCGCCGGTGAAGTACTTGCCCGGATAGGCGGAAAAATAGGTGCTGATGAAGCGCTCATGGTCGCCGAAGACCGTGCGCATCTGGCCAGGCCAACTGTCGGTGAGGCAGAGGTTTCCACTTACCGCTCCCTCCAGCACCGCGCCCGCCGCGTCCACCACCTCAAGCATTACGCCAGGCAAGGGCTTGGTGGCGGAGCCGGGCTTGAGCGGCGTCGCCCCAGGCAGCGGCGAGATCAGGCAGCCGCCCGTCTCGGTCTGCCACCAGGTGTCCACGATGGGGCAGCGGTTCTCGCCCACCACGCGATGGTACCATAGCCACGCCTCGGGATTGATCGGCTCTCCCACTGAGCCCAGCAGGCGCAAGGAGGCGCGGGATGTCTTCGCCACGGGCGCGTCGCCCTCGCGCATCAGGGCGCGCAGGGCCGTCGGCGCGGTGTAGAAGATCTCCACCTGGTGCTTGTCGATCACCTCCCAGAACCGGGATGTCGTGGGATGGTTGGGCACGCCCTCGAAGATCAGCGTCGTTGCGCCGTTGGCCAGGGGGCCGTAGACGATATAGCTGTGGCCGGTGACCCAGCCGACATCGGCGGTGCACCAAAAAACTTCGCCCGGCCGATAGTCGAAGACCAGCTCGTGGGTGTGGCTGGCCCAGACGAGGTATCCGCCGGTGGTGTGCAGCACGCCCTTGGGCTTTCCCGTAGAGCCCGAAGTGTAGAGGATGAAGAGCGGATCCTCCGCGCCCATGGGTTCGGGCGCACAATCCGTCGGTGCGGCGGCGCGCGCGGGGCCATAGTCGACATCGCGCTCTTCAAGCATGGGGACAGGCGCGCCGGTGCGGGTGATCACCAGCACCTTTTCGACATCGGGGCACTGGCGAAGGGCCTCGTCCACATTGGCCTTGAGCGGCACCTTGCGGCCGCCGCGCAGCCCCTCGTCGGCGGTGATCACGAAGCGCGAGCTACAGTCCTCAATTCGCCCGGCGATGGAGTCGGCCGAAAAGCCCCCGAAGATCACCGAATGCACTGCCCCGATCCGGGCGCAGGCCAGCATGGCGAAGGCCGCTTCGGGGATCATGGGCAGATAGATCGTCACCCGATCGCCCTTGGCCACGCCGAGGCCCTTGAGCACGTTGGCCATGCGGCAGACCTCCGCGTGGGCCTCGGCATAGGTGATCCGACGACTTTCGGTGGGATCATCGCCCTCCCAGATGATCGCGGTCTGATCAGCCCTCGTGGGCAGGTGGCGGTCCAGGCAATTGACGCTGGCGTTGAGGACCCCATCCTCGAACCACCGAATCCGGAAGTCATCTGGCTGGAAAGAGACGTCCTTGACCTTGGTGAAGGGCGCCATCCAATCGAGGCGCGCCGCCACATCGCGCCAATAGCCTTCGGGGTCGGCGGCGACTCGCCGGACGGCCGCCTCATAGGCGGGCTCATCCATGCGGGCACGATCCGCCCAGGCCTGGGGCACGGCAAAAACCTGATCGTCGCTCAAGCAGCGTTCCCTCGACTGGTGTTCTTCGTTCTGAGGCGCGAATATGCGAACCTTGAATGCCAAGGCAAGGCGCGGGCGCGCCTTACGGCCCACGCCCGATGCGGACCTTTGATCATGCTGCTTCACTTCTCCACCTGGCCGGAGATCGAATCCTTCCTCCGCAGATCTCAGGTCATCGTCGTCCCCATCGGCTCCAACGAGCAGCATGGGCCCACAGGTCTTCTGGGAACCGACTGGCTCTGCCCGGAGATCATCGCTCACGAGGCGCAGAAGACCGCCGACATTCTTGTGGCGCCCACCTTCAATATCGGCATGGCCCAGCATCACCTGGATTTCCCCGGCACGATCGCGCTTCGGCCCTCCACCTTCATGGCGGCGATTGGAGACTGGACCCGGTCGCTGACCCATCACGGCTTTCGCCAGATCCTTTTTCTGAATGGCCATGGGGGCAATGTCGCCACCATCGAAGCGGCCTTTTCGGAGCTCTATGCCGAGGCCAGTTTCGCCGGGCGGTCCGCGGGCTTCGCCTGTCGCCTGAAGAACTGGTGGGACCTAAAGGGGGTGGGGCGCCTCGCCCAGCAGCAGTTTCCGGTGGGCCATGGCAGCCACGCCACGCCCTCGGAAATAGCCGTGACCCAATGGGCCTATCCGGATCATATCAAGGCCGCCAATTACGCCCCTCAGATCGCGCCCACGGGGCCCATCCGCGAGGCCCGGGATTTCCGCGCCCGTTTCGCCGATGGCCGCATGGGCTCCGACCCGGGCCTGGCGACGCCGGAAAAGGGTGGCGAACTGGTTAAGCTCGCGGCGACGGGCCTGATCGCGGCGGTGGCGGAATTCGCCGCGGAAGACGCGCCGGTGGGACTTGCCGCCCAGTGAGTTCAAATCCCTTGCCCCCGCTGCCCGATCAGCTGCCTGGCGTTGATTGGCCGACACGCGCCTGGCCCACGGGTGCGTTAAATGACGCGCTCATCGCCCCGCTCCTGGCGGAGGCCTTCGGCCCCTCGCCCAATGCCGAGCTTGGTGAGACGCACGCTGTCGTAATTGTCAGGAACGGACGGCTTGTCTTCGAGCGCTATGGCGCGGGATTGGGGCCGGACGACACCTGCCGCTCCTGGTCCATGGCCAAGAGCATCACGCACGCTTTGGTCGGGATCGCGGTCGCCGATGGCCTCCTCGATATCCACGCCCCGGCCGATGTCCCGGCCTGGCGCGCGGGCGGCGATCCGCGCGGCGCCATCACGCTGGACCATCTGCTCCGGATGTCGAGCGGCCTGGAATGGCTAGAGGATTATGAGCCCGGTCGCCGCTCGGACGTGGTGGAGATGCTGTTTGGGCCCGGCAAGGAGGATGTGGCGGCTTTCGCGGAGGCCAAGCCCCTCGCCCATGCGCCGGGATCATTCTTCTATTATTCCAGCGGGACGACGAACATCGTCTGCCGGATCCTGGCGCGGACGCTGGGGCTGACCGGCGCGGCCTTTGAGGCCTTCATGCGCGAGCGCCTCTTCGACCCCCTGGGCATGACCAGCCCAGTCCCGCGATTTGATGCGGCGGGGACGTTCATCGGCTCCTCCTATTGCTTCTGCAGCCCCCGCGATTTTGCCCGCTTTGGCCTCCTCTATCTGCGGGACGGGGTGTGGGAGGGCCGGCGCCTGCTACCGTCCGGCTGGGCGGACTACGCCCGAACGCCCACGTTCCAGCAGCCCGGCGGCGATCTTGAGGGACCTTACGGCGCCCACTGGTGGCTGGATCGCTGGGGCCCGGGATCCTTTTGGGCCTGTGGGTATGAGGGTCAGCACATTGCCATCCTGCCTGATCGCGATCTGATCATTGTCCGCAATGGCGTGACGCCCCTGGCCACCCAGGCGGCCGCGAGGCTCTGGGTCGCGGCCCTAGCGGACGCCCTGGGCTGACCCATGGCCACGGCGGGACCCGAGATCGAGCGTCTGATCGCTCTCCTGGCCAAGCTGCCGGGCCTTGGGCCCCGTTCGGCGCGCCGCTCGGCTCTCGCCCTGCTGAAGAAGCGGGAGCAGCTTCTAGTCCCCTTGAGCCGCGCCATGGCGGAGGCTGCCGAAAGGGTGCGTACCTGCCAGGTCTGTGGGTCTCTGGACACCCACGATCCCTGCGCGATCTGCCGCGACGAAACGCGCGATCCGTCCGTGCTGTGCGTGGTGGAGGAGGTGGGTTCCGTCTGGGCCATGGAGCGCGCCAGCGCCTTTCGCGGCCGCTACCATGTGCTGGGCGGCCTGCTTTCGGCCCTGGATGGTCTGGGCCCCGAGGCATTGAGAATAGGCGCCCTGATCTCCCGCGCCTCGGACGGCGCTGTGCGCGAGGTGGTGCTGGCGCTTCCGGCGACCGTGGATGGCCAGACGACCGCGCACTATCTGGCGGACCGGCTCGCGGGCGCGGAGGCCCAGGTCACCATGTTGGCCCGGGGCGTGCCGGTGGGCGGAGATCTCGATTGGCTCGATGACGGCACCATCGCCCAGGCCATGAGGGCGCGAAGGCCGGCCTAGAGGGCTCCGGCTTGGCCGTTTCGGCGACTCCGGCTACTGAACGGACCATGAACGAAACGGTCATGTCCCTCATTTTCGGCCTGCTTGCGGCGGGCGCCGCCGTCTGGGCCATGGCCGAGCGGGGACGGGCGTCCCGCGCCGCGCTCGAGTTAAACATGCTGCGCGACCAGGCGACCTCGGGGGCCGAAACCTTAAAGGCCCAGGCGGCTCTGTCGGCCAACGCCGTGGCCGAGGAGCTGGTCAAGCGGGCCACGGAAACCTTCACCAATCAGGACAAACTTGTGCAGGCCAGGCTTGAGGCCCAGCTCAAGCCCGTGGCGGAGACCTTGGAGAAGGTTCAGGCCCATGTCACCGCGGCCGAGAAGGCCCGAGCGGAAGAGGCGGGGGGCCTGAAGGTCCAGATCCAGCGTCTGATGGAAGCCGCCACCCAGACCCAGGACGAAGCCCGCAAGCTCTCCGCATCCCTTCGCCGGGGAGCTGGTGTTCAGGGCCGGTGGGGCGAGCAGATGCTGCGTAATGTTCTGGAGATGGCGGGCATGCGGGCCGGCGTCGATTTCGAAGAGCAGGCGTCGGTGACCACCGACTCGGGCGCTCTTCGTCCTGACGTCCTGGTCCGCCTGCCTGGAAACGCGGTGTTCGTGATCGACGCCAAATGTTCCCTGAACGCCTTCCTCGACGCGCAGGAACAAACCGATGAGGCAACGCGGGAAGCCGCCTACCAAAGACATGCCCAGAGCGTGCGCGCCCATATGACCAGTCTGGCCGCCAAGGCCTATTGGGAGCAGTTCGAGAGCGCCCCCGATTTCGTGGTGATGTTCGTCCCCGGCGATCCCTTCCTGGCGGCGGCTGCCGAACGCCTGCCCGATCTGCTGGCCCAGGCCATGGACAGGCGGGTGATCATGGTGACGCCCTCCAGCCTCTTCGCCCTGTGCAAGGCGGTGGCCTATGGCTGGCGGGTGGAGGAGCAGGCGCTCAACGCCAAGGAAATCGCCGACCTTGGCCGGGACCTTTACAAGCGCCTGGCCACCATGGGCGAGCACGTGGCGGCCATGGGACGCTCGCTCGGCGGGGCGGTGAATAAGTACAATGACTTCGTGGGCTCCCTGGAAAGTCAGGTCCTGACCCAGGCCCGACGCTTCGAAGATCTGAAGGCCGACAATCCTTCCACCCCCATCAAGGAGCTGCCCGGCGTCGAGGCGGCGGTGCGGCCGTTGATGAAACTCGCTCCGGAGCCGGGACCGCCGGCCTTGACGCTGGCCCGGCAGGCGCCTACCTCGCCTTCATGACCCTCCGGCGCATTCTTACCGTGGAGAGCGATCTCGCGACCCTCAAGCAGGTCTCCGCGCCCGTGGCGGCGGTGGATGATGACCTGCGCCGGCTTATGGATGACATGTTGGAGACCATGTATGACGCCCCCGGCATCGGCCTCGCGGCGATCCAGGTCGGCGTGCCGAAGCGCGTGATCGTTATGGATCTCGCCAAGGGCGATGATGCGCCGGCGCCCCGCTATTTCGTGAACCCCGAAATTCTCTGGGCCTCGGAAGAGACCGCGCCCTACGAAGAAGGGTGCCTCTCGGTGCCAGAGATCTATGACGAGGTCGAGAGGCCCGCGCGCGTGCGCCTGCGCTATCTCGGCTATGACGGCGCGCCCGTGGAGGAAGACGCCGAGGGTATTTTCGCCGTCTGCATCCAGCATGAGATGGACCACCTTGAAGGCGTCCTCTTCATCGATCACCTCTCCCGCCTTAAGCGGGACCGCGCCATCGCCAAGGTGAAGAAAGCCGCTAGAGCGGAAGCCGCTTAAATCAGGTCTTTGGCCTCTCCCCGCGCGGGAGGTAAGAACCACCCATCATGCGCCTGGCCTTTCTCGGCACCCCCGATTTCTCCGTGCCGAGCCTCGCCGCGATGCTGGCGGCCGGCCATGACGTCGCCGCGGTCTACGCTCAGCCGCCCGCGCCTCGGGGCAGGGGGCAGACCCTCAGGCCATCTCCGGTTCAGGCGTTCGCCGAAGCTAAGGGACTTAACGTCCGCACCCCGGCCTCCCTGCGCGCGCCGGAAGAGGTCGCCGCCTTCGCCGCCCTGGGACTTGACGCCGCCGTCGTGGTGGCTTTCGGGCAGATCCTCCCTGCGGAGCTGCTCGAAGCGCCCCGTCTGGGGTCCTATAACCTCCACGCCTCGCTCCTGCCGCGCTGGCGGGGGGCAGCGCCCATTCAGCGCGCCATCATGGCCGGCGATGCGGTGACGGGGGCGCAGGTGATGCGCATGACGCCCGGGCTTGATGAGGGCCCTGTGATCGCCCAGGCGCGTCTGCGCATCGACGCCCTCGATACGGCGGGAAGCTTAGCGGACCGCCTCGCCGTGGCGGGAGCAGAACTGATGACCGAGGCCTTGGACCTGGTGGCCCGGGGCGCCGTCCGCGAGACGCCCCAGTCCGCCGAGGGGGCGACCTATGCCCGCAAGATCAAGCCTGCGGAGACCCGCATCCGCTGGGAGCGTCCGGCGGCACGGGTAGATGGCCAGATTCGCGGTCTATCGCCGGCCCCCGGCGCCTGGTTCGTGGCGCCGGGCGAGCGCGGTCCGGTCAGGGTCAAGGCCCTCCTCAGCGCCCGGGCGGAAGGCGAGGGCGAGCCGGGCCGGGTTCTGGACGATAATCTCCTGATCGCCTGCGGCGGTGGCGCGGTGCGTATTCTGCGCGTTCAACGCGAGGGACGCGGCGCCCAGGATGCGGAGCTCTTCCTGCGCGGATTCCCGCTCCCCGCGGGAACGCTTCTGATCTGATGCCCCGCTATCGCCTGACCCTGGAATATGACGGCGGACCCTATGCGGGTTTTCAGGCCCAGAGCGGTCAGCCCACCGTCCAGGGCGTCATGGAGGCGGCGATTCTCGGCTTTTGCGGGGAAGAGGTCCGTATCCACGCGGCCGGCCGCACGGACGCGGGGGTTCACGCTACCGGCCAGGTCATCCATTTTGATCTCGAGCGCCTGGTCGCGCCGAGGACGGTCATGAACGCAATCAACGCCCATCTCGGGGCCGAGCCGGTGGCGGTGGTCTCCGCCAGCGTCGCGGACGCAGAATTCCATGCCAGGTTTTCCGCCACGTCGCGGCGCTATCTCTACAGGATCCTCAACCGCCCGGCGCCGGCGGTTCTGGAGCGGGGCCGGGTCTGGCGGGTTAAGACGCCCCTCGACCATGAGGCGATGGGGGATGCGGCGCTGGGGCTCCTCGGCCTGCATGATTTCACAACCTTCCGGGACGCAGCCTGCCAGGCCAAGTCGCCGATCAAGACCCTCGATTTGGCGACGGTGGAGCGCCAGGGCGAGGAGGTTCAGCTGGTGTTCGCCGCCCGCTCATTCCTCCATCGCCAGGTCCGCTCCATGGTGGGCTCGCTTGTGGAAGTGGGCAGAGGCCGCTGGTCCGCCGAGGACCTGAGCCGCGCCCTCGCCGCCAAGGATCGCGCCGCCTGTGGCCCCGTGGCGCCCGCCGAGGGGCTGTGCCTGGCGTGGGTCGGTTATGACGACGCCGCGAACTTGGCGAAATAGTCGGTGATCAACCGCTCATAGATCCTGGTGAGGGCCTCGATATCGGCGACCGGCGCGCCCTCGTCGATCTTGTGCATGCCGGCCCCGACCAAGCCGAACTCCACCACGGGGCAAAGGGCGCGGATGAACCGGGCGTCTGAAGTGCCCCCGGTGGTGGAGAGCTCAGGGGTGACCCCGCCGGCGGCGGCGACCGCGGCGGCGACGACGCCGGTAAAATCGCCAGGCGCGGTCAGAAAGGCATCCCCGCTGATCGAGGTCTCGACGCTTATGCGCCCCCGAAAATCCGTTCCGGCGGCCTTGGCCTCTTCGGCGATCCAGGCGGCGAGAGCCGCACCCTGATAGGCGGGATTGAACCGGATATTGATCCGGGCCTCGGCCTTCGCGGGAATGACGTTGCCGGCGAGATTGCCGATATCGATGGACGTGATCTCCAGATTAGAGGGCTGAAAGCCGTCGATCTCGGCGCCCAGGGGCCGATCCAGGAGCCGCGAGAGAAGTCGCACCAGCACCGGCGCCGGATTGGCCGCCCGGTCGGGATAGGCCACGTGCCCCTGCACACCCTCCACGATGAGTCTGGCGCTGACGCTGCCGCGCCGGCCGATCTTGATCATGTCTCCAAGTCGGGCGCTTGAGGTGGGCTCGCCCACCACGCAGTGATCGATGATCTCGCCCTCAGCTTGGAGAGCTTTCACCACCGCCTTGGTGCCGTCCTCGGCGACACCTTCCTCATCGCCGGTGATCAGCAGGGAGAGAGAACCTCGCGGCGTCCCCTTCGCGAGCACCCGGCCCGCCGCGGCGATATAGGCGGCAATGGCGCCCTTCATATCGGCGGCGCCGCGCCCCAGGATCACGCCATTTTCGATCTGGGCGGCGAAGGGCGGCGCCGACCAGGCCGCCGCGTCTCCCGGAGGCACGACGTCGGTGTGGCCCGCGAAACAGAGGTTCGGCCGGGCGTCTCCCCAGCGAGCGTAGAGGTTTTCGATCTCGCCAAAACGCATGGGGCGGCAAACGAAGCCCAGGGCCTCCAAGGCGTCCCGCACCACCGCCATGGCGCCCGCGTCGGCCGGCGTCACTGAAGGGCAGCGAATGAGCGCCGCGCAGAGAGAGACCGGATCGGCGGGGCTGGCGAGAGACATGAGCGGTCCTTAAGCTGAACCTCGTCGCCTCGCAAAGCTGAAGGTTCCTCATCAGAAGATGGCCAAGATCGATCTCGCCGCCGCGCCAATCCGGACAGGCACGAATTACCCTGCGCCCCACGACGCGCCCTGCCAGCTACGCGTGCGGCGGCGTCTCGGCGACGCGGGAGGCCTCAGCCAATTTGGGGTCAATCATCTCACCCTGCCGCCCGGCGCCTGGTCGAGTCAGAGGCACTGGCACAGCCACGAGGACGAATTCGTCTGGGTGCTGGAGGGCGAGGTGGTTCTGGTCACCGACGCGGGCGAGACAACGCTCAAAGCTGGCGACTGCGCCGCCTTCCCCGCCGGCGAGGCCAATGGCCACCATGTGGTCAATCGCGGCGCGACCGACGCCAGGCTACTGGAGATCGGGACCCGCGATCCGCGCCGGGATCGGACCGCCTATTCGGATATCGACATGATCGCCGAGCCGGGCGAGGAGGCATACCGTCACCGGGACGGCGCGGCTTATCCCCTCTCGACCTCGTAACTAGCGGGGCGCGCGTTTCACCAGAATGCGCTGAAGCGTTCGCCGGTGCATGCCCAGACGCCGCGCGGTTTCCGAGACATTGTGGCCGCAGAGTTCATAGACCCTCTGGATATGCTCCCACCGCACCCGGTCGGCGCTCATGGGGTTTTCCGGGGGCGCCGGGCTCTCGGTGACGGAGGCGACCATCAGGGCTTTCACCACATCATCGGCATCGGCGGGTTTGGCCAGGTAGTCGATGGCGCCGGCCTTCACGGCCGCGACGGCGGTGGCGATATTGCCATAGCCCGTCAGCATGATGATCCGCGCGTCCGGCCTGGCGGCCCTTAAGGCGTCCACGACGGTAAGCCCTGAACCATCCTCAAGGCGCAGATCCAAAACGGCGAAGGCCGGCGGGGAAGCCTTCACCGCGGCCACCGCCGCGGCCACCGAGCTGGCCAGGGTTACCTGGAAGCCGCGTGATTCAAGCGCTCGACCGAGCCGCGTTCCAAAGATAGCGTCGTCGTCCAGGAGGAGCAGCGACATGTCGGCCGCGGTCAGGCGCGTCGCGGACTCGGCTCCCATCAGGACACCCTCCGAGCGCCGGTTCGTTCGTCTGTGATTACCAGAGCCATCTTCATATGCGGACGACAATAGTCTGACGCAAGCTTGGGCGAGGGGGGCTTGCCCGTTTCAGACCGGCTCCAAGGCCTCGATCCGGGCGCGGGGCCATCTGGCCGTGACGATCGCCCCCAACCTTTGACCATTGCGGAAGGCCACCTTGGCCCCCGTCCGTTCCAGAAGGGTCTTGGCGATGAAGAATCCCAAACCCATGCCCACATGCCCGCTGCGCGAGCCCTCCGCCGTGCCGTGGCGACTGGTGACATAGGGCTCGCCCAGTCTCGCCAGAACCTGAGGGGAAAAGCCCGGGCCGTCATCCCTCACCTCGATGGAGAGGATCTCGGCGTCGAAACGGGCGGTGACGAGGATCTCGCCGCGCGCAAAATCATAGGCATTCTCCACCAGGGCGGCGAGAGCGTGCAGAATCTCCTGTCGTCGCCAGAGATCCGGCGTCGCGAGGCTAGGCGGCCCCGTCACCACCCCTTCGACGCGCACGCTCCGGGCGGCGACATAGGGGTCGACCACCTCGCGCACCAAGTCCAGCAAGCTCATCCGCTCATGCACGACGTCGGACTGTTCCGGTTTTTCCGAGAGCCGCTTGAGAATGTCCCGGCATCGCTGGGCCTGTTCCACGAGAAGCCAGGCGTCCTCCTTGAACGCCCCCTCCCCAGCCTGGTGGGCCATTTCCTTCGCCACCACGGCGATGGTGGCCAGGGGCGTCCCCAGTTCGTGCGCGGCCGCGGCGGCCAGGGCGCCCAGGGCCGAGAGGCGCTGCTCTCGGGCCAGAACTGTCTCGGTGATTTGCAGCGCCAAGGCGTTTCGCGCGCGCTGACCGCTCGACCAGTACGAGTAGCCCGCCGCGAAGGACATGGTCACGATCAGGGCGCCCGCGCACAGCAGACGATAGGCGGCGCTGATATTTCCTACGGCATGATAAGGCCAGGGCGGCGAGACGATGAGAGCCAGCGCGAGCACACCGATCGTGGCTCCGGCCCAGATCCCAACGGCGTAACGCGGCGGCAGGGCGCTGCCCGCGATCGTCACGGGCAGGACGAGCGCCAGCGCCAGGGGATTGATGAGGCCCCCGGTGAGCGCAATGAGAACGCAGGTCTGGACAATATCGAAGGCGAGATGCGCCGTCACTTCACTGGGCTCGCCACGGCCCCGCGGCGCGCGCCAAACGGCGGTGGCGAGACCAAGCGCGGCGGAAACGCCAATGGTGAGGAAACAGGCCGCGCCATCGACCCGCCACCTTAGGATCTTCCAGATCACCATCACGGCGATGATTTCGCTAAACAGAAGGACCCCGCGCATCTCCACCAAGGTGCTCAAGCGGATCGTCCGGGCCGGCGTGGCCAAGGCTTGCGCGCTCACGGCGGCGGGCGTATCGGGCCCCCGCCTGGGAGGTGGGGAGCGGTGATCCTCCAGGGATTCGAGGGATGGCTCCGATGGCATGCTCTGGAAGATGGCTCCGAATGCGCCCGGGCGCGAGGGTTTGTTCGCGGGGCAAGGCGTGAGGCGGGACCCATGAAACGTGTCATGCTCTGGATAGCCTTCGCCGCGGTGGCGATTATCGCGGTCGGGCTCCTGGCGACGCAACTTCCCGGCCGGTCGCCGGCGCCGGCGACTCAGAGCGTGCAGACCGGTCCCTCTATCGGCGGTCCGTTCCATCTCACCAATCAGGCCGGCGCGGCGGCGGACCAGCGCCTGCTACTGGGCAAATGGACGGCGGTGTTCTTCGGTTACACCTATTGCCCAGATGTCTGCCCCACCACCCTGGCGGCGCTTGGCCAGGTCAGCGATGATCTGGGCCCCGACCAGAAGCGGTTCCAGGTGGTTTTTATCACGGTCGATCCCGCGCGGGACACGCCAGAGGTTCTCGGGCGCTACCTCTCCAGCACGACCTTTCCCAAGGGGGCCATCGGCCTGACGGGGACGCCCGCCCAGATCGCCGATGTCGCCCGCGCCTACCACGTATTTTATCAGAAGGTTCCTCAGGGGAGTTCCTACGTGATGGACCACACCGCGGTGGTTTATCTCATGGACCCCAAGGGCCAGTTCACCGCGCCTCTGGATCTTACCGCCCCGCCGCCCCAGGTCGCGGAACACCTGCGCCAGGTGATGGATTGATCGTGCGACGGTCGCCGTGCGCCCTTTCATCGCGGAACCGGACCGACTAAGCTAATGACCCAAGACCCTGTTGGAGACCGGATGCTTTACGCGTTTCATGAAGCGGCCTTCGGCATGGCCGCCCCCTTACGTCTCGGCGCGGAGATCACGCGCCATTTCTGGCGCTCGCCCCTCAATCCGGCGGGCGAGACGGATATGGGCCGCACCCTTTTCGCCTCGGCCGATGTGGTGGCCAATATGACCCGCCGCTATGGCAAGCCGGCCTGGCGGATCGAAGAGGTTATGATTGGCGGCCATCCGGTGGCGGTTGAGCTCAAGACGCCCTGGCAAACCCCTTGGGTGAAGCTGCGTCACTTCGTTCGCGATCCCGCTGATCTGGCCGCCGCGGGCGCGGAGGCGGAACGCCCCCCGCTGCTAATCGTCGCGCCCCTGTCCGGCCATTACGCGACCCTGCTGCGCGGCACGGTGACGGCGTTTCTGGCCGATTTCGACGTCTATATCACCGACTGGTCCAATGCCCGGGACGTGCCCATTGCCGCCGGACGCTTTGGCTTGGCGGACTATGTCGACGCCATTGGCGGGATTCTTGACCATATCGGGCGGCGCGCCCACGTGGTCGCGGTGTGCCAGCCTGGCCCGCCGGTCCTCGCCCAGACCGCCCTGATGGCGGCCGATGGCCATGCCTCGCGCCCCGCCAGTCTGACCCTCATGGGATCGCCCATCGATGCGCGGCTGGCGCCTACCAAGGTCAATTCCCTGGCCGAGGCCAAGCCCTTCGCCTGGTTCGAGTCGCGGATGATCGACACGGTGCCCTGGCCGTGGCTGGGCTCCATGCGGCGCGTCTATCCTGGCTTCGTGCAGCTCTACAGTTTCATGTCCATGAACGCCGACGCCCACCAGGACGCTCACCGCCGCTATTTCGCCGATCTGGTGAAGGGGGACGGCGAGCCTGCCGAGCGGCATCGCGAATTCTATGACGAATATCTCAGCGTTCTGGACATGACAGAGGAGTTCTATCTGGAGACCATCGATGTGGTGTTCCAGCGATACCTCCTGGCCAGGGGCGAGTGGATCCATCGCGGTCGCAAGGTGGATCTCTCCGCCCTCACCGACGTGGCCCTGATGACCGTGGAGGGCGAGAACGACGATATCTCCGGTGTCGGCCAGACCCAGGCGGCCCATGGCCTGTGCCCTGGCGTGCCCGAGAGCTTGCGGGAGCTGTATGTACAGCCCGGCGTCGGCCACTACGGGGTCTTCAACGGCCGCCGGTTTGTTTCCGAGATCTATCCCCGGGTGCGTGATTTCATCGCGCGGAGCGAAGCGGCGCTCTAAGGTCTCGGCGCGCGGGGGCGATTCGGCCCCTGATACTGCCCGGACCGGCGCCTTGAAATGAGCCTCTTTGGACCGCGCTATGAGGACGGTCAGCACCTCGATCTGGGCGGGGTGAAGGTGCGCCTGCGCGTCAGCGGCCGGGCCCGGCGCATATCTCTCAAAGTGGATCAACGCAGTGGCGAGGTTCTGGCCGTGGCGCCCACCCGCGCTCTCCTCGGCGAAGCGGCGGGATTCGCAAGGTCCAGGCGGGACTGGTTGTCGGACCAGATCGCCAGGGTTCCGCCGCCCGCGCCCGCCCTGGCGGCGGGTCACGTCATGACGGTGCTGGACGAGCTTTGGCGCCTTAACCCCGATGGTCGCCGCCCGCGCCTCAGCCCCCCCGGCGCAGATGGGGCAAGGGAGCTTCGCGGCTGCGGGGCCGGTGAGGTCGATCCGGTTCTGGTCAGACGCGCCGTCATCCGCGAGGCTCTCGACGCCTTCGAGGCCCGCACCGCCCATCATTGCGAGCGCCTGGGCGTCGCCCCGCCGCCGCTTCGCCTGATCGACGCCCGCACGCGATGGGGCTCCTGCACCCCAGCCCAACGGGGACGCCCGGCCTCTATCCGCCTTTCCTGGCGCCTCGCCCTCGCCCCCTTCGGGGTGGCCGACTATGTGGTCGCCCATGAATGCGCGCACCTTCTGGAAGCCAATCATGGCCCTAGGTTCTGGGCTCTCGTGGAGCGTCTGGTGGGCAATCCCAAGGCCTTGCGCGGCTGGCTGAAAACAAAGGGCGGGAGCCTGCACGCGCTGCTTTGATCTGGCGGCGGCCGAGGTTACCTCAAAGCCGATCAACGTCCTCATTCCGAATGGCGTCGCCGTAATAGAAGTCGTTGGCATCGGGCCACGTGGCCGGCCCCCGGGCATGGCGCGGGTCAAGAGGCGGTTTTGCTCTGGAGCGGCGTGGCTTGCGCCACCTGGGTCGCCAGACGATGTGCGCGGCGTCATCCCCGCTGTCGTTTCCGTCGTCATCCACATCTGGAGGCGGCGGCGTTTCGATCTCGGAACTTCGAAAGATGTCCCAGACCCTGACATCGCCCCCT
>Ga0116230_10001497_pt1 | contig 22339 bp, 20 predicted proteins | sample S1TSphfallax_3_FD_88678 | JGI IMG/M metagenome (GOLD analysis project Ga0116230, IMG submission 88678) | Host-associated microbial communities from peat moss isolated from Minnesota, USA - S1T2_Fd - Sphagnum fallax MG | ecosystem: Host-associated > Plants > Peat moss > Unclassified | place... | reverse complement strand
GACATCGTACCCTCCATCATTACCAGTGTACCTAGGTAATAATTGTATCCGCAGACAGCAGCCGTGTCGAGGGATGCTTGGGTTACCCTCTCGCCTGTGCCAAATGAGCACGCACATACAAGGTTTGATCCATTTTGAGGCTATTCATCGCGCTGCTGTTGACTCCGCTGTTGGCCCACTCGGGAGTCACCTACGAGGTTGCCATCCGGCAAGTGGATCAGTCGAACCTGGCCCCGGTGGGGCCCGGTTCACCCTCCCTCGGGGCCGTCGTCACACAGTATTTCGTCGAGGATGGCAAGGTGCGCATCGGCGGCCCGAAGGCGAAGACCGTCTACCTATTCAAGGATCACACCATGGTCGTCATCGACAACACGGCGCGATCGGCGCACGTGTTGCAACATGCGACGTTGAGTCAATGGGCGGCGCACTACGCCGATGCCGTCAAGCAGCTGCAGATTGCGGCGGCAGCCGCACCACCGGACGAGCGCGAGGCGGCCGAGCGCAAGGCGGCCGACATGAAGGAGGTCAGCGAGCGGATGTGGCAGCCCGTGCCGCGCGATTTTCACGTCACCGTGCGGTTCGAGTCCGTTGATGGACGCGCATGCCGGATCTGGGAGGAGCGCGAGAAGGATGCAAAGCGCTTGGAGCTGTGCATCGCGCCGCCTGCCATGGTTCCCGGGGGCGCGGAGATATTGGCTGGATTGAAAACTCTGAGCCTGTTCCGGCAAGGCTCGGATTTTGCATTTGGGATCGATTTTGGCCTGTCGGAATGGTGGCCCGATTTCGCCACGCTGGGCGGCGTGCCCATCCTCATCCGCGAGTACAAGTACGACAGCGAGATCTCGGAGACCATGCTGTCGTCGATGCGACCGGGCGTCCCGGCGGCAGGCCAATTCGACATCCCGGAGGGTTATCAGGTCAAGGACGGACCCGACTATACTCAGTGGTACATGCAGTGACCGGTCGGCAGTGGGCGACAGCAAGGGGTTCGCAGTACCGCGTCGGGCACCGTCAGTCCGTGCCGGGAAGCGTCACCATCGTCAGGGTGCGCGGTCCGAGGGCTGCGTTGTCGCTGGCCTCGTCGATGACGATATAGAAGCTTCTCGAGTCATGCCGCGCAGCATCCGCGATCACGGGAATGGCGAGATCCGCCAGGTTCTTGCCGTCTTCGATGTGCTCGACGCGCGTCTTGACCGGCATGAAGTCCCGGCCGGGTTTCGCGGTTCCGGATTCGGTCCACCAATTGAAGCTGACGTCACCGCGCATCGAGCGCGTACGCCGCACCAACACGTGGGCAACCTCGTCACCGGGCGCTACGTCGACGTTATCCGCCGCCAATTCGATTCGCGCGTGAAGCGGGTTTGCGGCGGGCGCCGCCGCCGTCGCGGCCGTAGGCGCAACCGCGGCGGCGCCACTGGCATTGACCAGTGGCCGGGGGCCATTTCGCGGCGACGTGGGCGGCGTAGCCAACGTGGGGGGCGGGGCTGGCGGCGCGTTGACCCGTGGCCTGCTGGGTGCGGCGGGCGCGACCTCGTCCGCGGCGATCTCGTCGCCGGCCGCCGGCACGTCGGTTGACCGACCCTCGCCGCCGCGGCCGTCGTTCCATAACTCGCCGAGCATGGTGTTGGCATAGGTTTTCTTGAACTTGGCGACCGCAACCCGGGTGGACTGCTGTAAGTCGTGACCATGGCTGCCGATCCACCAGGCGCATGCCGCGACCAGCACCAGTGCTGCGGCGGCGACCATCCACCGCTTGCTCTCGGGCTGAGATGGCCGAACGGCCAGGAGGGCAGGCAACTCGGGCAGCTGGTCCACCGCCGTGGCGGACGCCAATTCCTGCAACCAGCCGGGGATGTCGGTGGGTCGTCGATCCCGATCGAATTCCAGCCCCGCGCGCAGCGCACGCCACTGTCGGCCGCTGATGCCGTGGGGTCGAACCGGCTTCAGGCGCAGGGTGCGCGCCTTTAGCGCGCTGTGCTCGCGGTAGGGGTGGCGGCCGGTCAACAACAGGTAGGCAATGCAAGCCAATGCGTACACTTCGTCGCGGGCGTCGGCTGTTTCACCCTCGAGCAACTGGCAACTCGCGAATCGTGGCGTGGCCACCGTGATTTGCTGGGTGCCCTCGAAGTCGGAGATCCACGGCGTGCGCCGCAATTGATGTGCAGCGCCGAAATCGAGCACGCGCACCTCCCCACTGTCGGTGATGAAAATGTTGCCGGGATTCAAGTCGCCGTGGACCACGCCGCGCGCATGCGCGTGGACCACCGCCGAGCCCACGTCACGCACGATGGCAAAGGCATAGGGTCGATGCAAGCCAGTCACCCCGTGCACGGCAAGCACCCGGCTCAGCAGCACGCCGCTCAAATATTCCATGGTGAAGAAGGCGAGATCGCCGTCGCGGTCGAATTCATGCACCCGCACGATGTTGGGGTGGCTCAGCGATTGCAGATGTTGGAACTCGCGCCGCAGTTCGGCAAACAATCGCGGCCGCTGAATCACCGCCGTGTGCAACACCTTGATGGCCACTTTCTGATTGCCATTCGCGCCGTCGAGGCGAAATTGATCGACCGCCTCGAATACCGTGCCCATGCCGCCCTGGCCCAACATCGCGACGACACGATAGCGGCCGCGCAACACGTCGCCGGGGGCCAACGAGCGTTCAACGTGCGGCTCCTCATCCCCCGCGGGTGTGCCCAGCGCTGCCGGCGTCGCTGCCGGGGCCGCTGCCGGTGGCGGGGTGAACACGGTTGCTGCCGGTGCGCCCCGGCTGTGCCGCAACGGGACGCTGATTTCACCGGTGCCGGTCGGGCCCATGAGCAGGCTTTGCAAATGCGATTTCAGGCTGGTGAATGCGCCGGAGTCGATTTTGCCAAGTCGATAGTATTGATCGAGGAGTGCCAAAAGCTCCCAGCCGGCATCCGGCGACCGCCTCAGCAGCTCGCCGACGCCGCGAAGGAAGGTGCCCCGGTCGCACGTACCCGTTGCCAACGAATCCATCCAAGCTTTGGCAGACAGGGGTTCTGGCGCGCTTCGCGGTTGCGCAACCACTGGCTCAGTCAATGAATTCATAGCACCTAAACCTCTTCCGATCTGCGAACCCTTGCCGCCGGAAAAGATTATCGGACTTTTCGGTTCCGGGCTCGCTTCAATGCTAGCGCTGCAAACGCATCGGCCTGCATCCGATTGCATCCGCCAGGCGGTCGAATGGTAGGGTGGGTTCAGGCCGCGTGGTAGCGCAGGAACAGCCCGATCGTCAATGCGAGACCCAGTGCCACGATGCACATCCGCATGATTTTCTCGTTGACTCGATTGAGCGCATAGGCGCCTACCTGGCCGCCGGCCAGCGCCGCGATGCCGACCACCACGGCCTGTTTCCACGCCACCTCCGCGGAGATCAGGAAGATCAGCACGGCGGAGGAATTCATGACGCCTGCGAGGACGTTCTTGGTGGCTCCCGCATTGCGCAGAGCCAGGCCCGACAGCGTCAATGCCGCGAGCATGAGGATGCCAATGCCGCCGCCGAAATACCCGCCATAGACGGAGATCGACAGCTGCGCGGCGCCGGCTGCAACGGTACCCAGCGGTTTCTGCGTCGCCGGTGCGCGGCGGAAGAAACTTCCCCAGGCGAACACCACGGTGGCGAATAGCACCAGCCAGGGCACCAGCGCGGCGAAGATCGAGACGGGCGTCACCAACAGGAGCACCGCGCCCAAGGCGCCGCCGATCAAGCTCAAGCAGACGAGGACGCTGAACCGCAACGACGGCGTGCCGGTCGCATGACGGCGTCCGGCGAAGCCCGTGGCCATTTGGCCCGGAAACAGCGCGATCGTCGAGGTGATGTTGGCAGCCCGTGGGTCGAGGCCGGTCACCAGCAATGCCGGAAAGACCAGAAACGAGCCGCCACCTGCAAGGGCATTTTGGATGCCGGCAATGAAGGCCGCAAGCGCCAGCACCGTATACAACGCACCTATGGGTGATCTTCCAGCGGATAAGTCCGCGGCGCATCCGCAGCCGGTGCTGGCTGGGCTTGCACCGTCGGGTTTGCCGGGACCTCGGCTTCCGGAGCCGGCGAGGTTCTGACCGACGTACGCGTCGCCTGCGCCAACCGCTCCAGGAACCGTTGGGCGGTAGCGGGTGCGGCAGGCGCCTGGCCTGAGAAGATGGCCGTTGCCGTCACGTCGTTTTTTCCGTACAGCGCGGCATTCGCCGTCTTGTCTATGGCGATCACGCTGCCATCGAGGGCAATACCGCCAAACAAGCCGCGCGTCCGCGCGTACGAATAAATTTCCGCATTGAAAGTCATGTCGGTCGCAGCGGAGCCCTGGCGGCCGACGGGCCCGGTCGCCACGGACACATCGGCACCCAGGGTGAGCTTGCCGCCCGCGATGCCCTCGACACCGCTCTTGGTGGTGAACACCAGGATGATGTCGGAGGATTGCGCACCCGCCTGGAATCCCCAGCTGCCACCGGTCAGTGAAACGAACACCGGGTTGCTCCAGGGCGCGTTGAGCCGGTCGCGAACCACCAGCACGCCATTGCCATGGCGGCCGCCGAAGATGAACGCGACCTTGGTGACGTCGGGAATGACCGCGATACCATAGGCACGTGACAGCAAGGCGTCGGGCAGCCGCGAATCGGGCATGGCCTGAACCTCTTCGAGGACTTCGGTGGCGACCAACAAACGTCCTTCTTCGCGGGCGCCGGCTTCTGCCATCCCGACCAAAGCCGGAGTCAAGAGCGCCGCGAGCACCAAGGTGCCGATGATTTTCTTGATGTCGAACATCTCCACTCCTCGTGAATCCCGCGCGTCGCTATAGTAACGGGTCGCCGCGCGCCATGCGCTCGTCTTGCGCAAGCTTAACCCGCGTCAGGTGCCGGCGAGGACTTGGGCCGCTTCCGCATCGCGGTGGTGAGCACGCAGATATTCGACGAAGCGCGCACTGGCCCACTCCGTCGCCGGATGTGCGCGGCCCACGGTGGCCAACAACCGCGCGCGCGCGGCCACGAGCATCGGTTCGCCTTCCGCGTCGTCGTTGCGCAAGATCAACGCCCACGCGAGGCCCGCCTGGGTGCGAGCGGTGCGCCAACTGTCCGGCCCCGCGAGCGCCGAATTGATGTCGAGGGCTGCGCGCAATTCGACTTCCGCCGCCGCCACCGAATGCCGCTGCAACAATACCTCTCCCAGCAACTGACGGGTCGAGGCGATGTACAGGTGCCGCGCCGGCAGCGATCGTGCATACACGTCGAGCGCCTCCCGCGCGCTGGTCTCGGCATTCGGCAGATCGTTGGCGGTCTCGTACAGACTGGCCAGGTCCGACAGGTAGTAACCGGTCAGGTAATGATTCAGGCCCAATCGCTGAGTGGCGATTTTCACGGCCGCCTGAGTGGCCTTGATGGCGCGCGTCACGTCGCCCTGCCGTTCGTATAGAGTGCCGAGATTCGATTCGGTTTCGGCAATGCGCTGATCATCGGGGCCGAACACGTTGCGCTCGATATCGAGCGCCTCGTTCAACACCCGCTCCGCTTCCGGGTATTTGCCGCGCTGGGTCAAGATATAGCCTAAGTTGACGAGTGCGGCCGCGTGGTCCGGGTGATTACGGCTGACGGTTGCATCGAAGATCTGCATGGCTTGCCGTTGATAATTCTCGGCGACCGCCAGGTTGCCAAGCCACAGTTCTGCGATCGACAGCCCGGTCAGAGTTCCGGCGACGGACAGGTGCTGATTGCCAACGGCACTACGATAAACCGCGAGAGCTTCGGTCATCAATTTGCTGGCAGCGAGTGGATCGCTTTTGGCGTCGAGTTCGAAGTGACCGAATTGCACCAGGATATCGGCGGTCTCCTCCGACGGGGATTCATCTGCGTGGCGCGACAGCGCGAGCGCCTGCTGCAGATAGGCTTCCGCCGAGACCAAATGCCCTCCGTCGGTCAGTGCCCGAGCCAGGTTCGCGAGGGCGGCCGCGGTGCGATGCTCATCGACGGGGCGCTCTTGGCGGCGAATCGCCACCGCCTGTTCGAACAGCGGGATCGCGCGATCACTCAATCCTTGCCGCCGGTACGCGAGGCCGATGCTCTCCAATAGCTGTGCCCGCACTTCCGGCTGCAGGTTCGTGTTGGCCAGGATTCTCTCCGACCCGCGATCGAGCAGGTCCTTGGCGGTCGGTTCCTTGCCTTGCGCGTTGAAGGGATCGGCCTGCGAAAATACGTCGACGAGAAACGCCGACACCTGCTGCGCACGGTCGCGCTCCTGGGCCGTGGCCTGACGGGCCAGTTCGATCCGATGATTCTGCACCAGCGTCACGCCCGCGATGACGGCGAGGCCGAAGAATGCTGCGGCGACCCCGAGCACGCCCAAAAAGTGCCGCCGCAAAAACTTGGAACTGTTGTAGCGCCAATCTCCCTGCCGCGCCGACACCGGCATGCCAAGCAGATGCCGGTTCAAATCGTCAGCCAGGCCGTCCACCGATGCATAGCGGCGATCCGGCTCCTTGCGCATGGCTTTGGCGATGATCGCGTCCAGATCGCCGCTTAGCCGCGCCCGCAACCGCTCCGGTGACAGGCCGCGCCGATCGGAGATGCGGCTGCGATCGGCGTCGGTTTCGCCATTGACCCTGGCCACTACGGTCTGGCTCGCTTTGGGCGGATCGTCCATGCAGATCGCCCGTTCGAGTTGCAACTGGCTGTAGCCCGACAGCCGGTACGGGGAACGGCCGGTCAACAGTTGAAACAGCAACACACCCAAGCAGTAAATGTCGGTCGCGGTGGTGATCGGCCTGCCGAGCACCTGCTCGGGCGCAGCGTTTTCCGGCGTCAGCATCCGCTCTTGGAGCCGGGTAACGGCAACCGTGTGCGACAGTGCCTCCGGAGCCAGCAGCTTGGCGATGCCGAAATCCAGTAACTTCGGCGCGCCGCTGCTGCTGACGAAGATGTTTGCCGCCTTGATGTCGCGGTGGACCACGAGATTGCGGTGCGCATATTGCACCGCGGCACATACTTGGATGAACAGTTCCAAGCGCTCGCGCACGAAAAAGGTGCGACTGTCGCAATAAGCGTCGATGGACTCGCCGTCGACGTGTTCCATCACCAGATACGGGGTTCCATCCTCCAGATCGCCGCTGTCTATCAGCCGTGCGATGGCCGGGTGATCGAGCGTGGCCAGGATGTGCCGCTCGCTTTGCAGCCGACTGCGCAGTCGCGGATGCAGGGTCGAGTGATGCATGACCTTGATGGCGACCGTTTGCCGATATTGGGAGTCTTCGCGCTCGCCCCGGTAAACCGTGCTCATCCCGCCGTGGCCTAGGATGGACACCACGCGGTATTGACCCACCCGCGTGCCGAGCAGGCGATCCTGGTGTTCTTCCAGCAGCGATTCGGCCGCCTCGCCGATCACGTTGAGCAGCGGATCCTCCGCCCGTCGATCCGACGCGAGCAAGGATTCCACCGAGTTGCGTAACTCACTGTCGCCGCCACACTGCTCCGCCAGGCGCGCGTCTCGATCGGCGGGCGCCGCATCGACCACGTCCTCGAATACCGATTGAATCTGTTGCCAGCGCGCTCGGGGCATCATACCGAGCGCCCCGTTGCGATTTCGGTGAGCAGCCAGGCGCGCGCGAGCCTGATATCGCGATGCACGGTGGCGGTCGATATGCCGGCGGCGACCGCGATCTGCTCATAGGTCAAACCGCCGAAGTAATGCAATTCGATCACCTGGGCGAGCCGGGGCTCGAGTTGCAGCAGACTTTCGAGTGCATCGTCCAACTCGACGACGTCAAAGTCGGGCGCGGGCGAGGGGTGGGTCTCGGTGGGGCCGGATTCCCGGACTCCGGCATTGCGCTTGATGCGCGAGCGCGATTTGGCATGGTCGACCAGAACACGGCGCATCAAGCGTGAGGCCAGAGCAAAAAAATGCGTCCGATCCTGGAGGGCGACGTTGGCCTGAATGAGCCGCATGAATGCTTCATGGACCACTGCGGTGGCTTGCAGAGTATGGCTGCCACGTTCGCCGCGCATGTAGTTGCGCGCGAGCCGGCGAAGTTCGTCGTACACCATGGGCGTCAGTCGGTCCAATGCCTGGGGTTGGCCGGATCGCCAATCGGTCAACAGCTGAGTGAAGTTCGCAGGAACTTGCGTCGCCGGTTTTTCCATCATCTGACTGAAACGTGTCCTTTGATCGTCGTCCCTGAGTCTTCGTGAATGCCAATTGCGGCTGGTTGAGGGAATCTTGCCCCGAATGTCGCTTTATTCCGGATGGGAGTCGTCAGGCTCCTGAAAAGTGTCCTACAGAATCATTTAACTCAATGAAGGGGTGTCATATCATGAAAGTAATTCTAATCGGTTTGATTGCAAGCTGCGCTGTCGCCAGTACCGCTTTTGCGCGGCAGACCCAGCTAATCGACATCCCGGGCTCGCACCCGCCGCAGGCCCAGGTCATGGACATACCGGGCTCGCATCCGCCACAGGCCCAAGTCACGGACATCCCGGGCTCGCATCCGCCGCAGGCCCAAGTCATGGACATCCCGGGCTCGCATCCGCCGCAGCTCACGGCCCGGCGCTAACGCGTAACTCATTGGTTGTAATGGAGGAGCTACTATGTACCGTCGCGGAATGATGATGACGGCTGCCGCTATATTCGCGCTGGGAGTGGCCTTTGCGGCCCAGCCGACGTCCGAGCGCGCCGATCGCGGCGCTTCACGGCCGCAACAAATATCGCCCTGGGTGCCGGGTACCAACATGCTGATGTCTGCCCACGAATCGAGCCTCGGCGCCGCAGCGCCGCCTCCTTGAGACCACCGTAGGCATTCGCGGGCCGGGGCTTCCTTGCGGCGGTCCCGGCCGCATCGCGACTTGAGCTAGAATGCTGTGGAGACTGGCGGGGATTTCCATGGCCAACGTCGTTGTGATTGCGCACCGTGGTGCGAGCGGAGAGCGTCCGGAACATACCCTCGAGAGCTATCGGCTGGCAATCGAGCAGGGCGCGGATTATATAGAACCGGATCTGGTCATGACCCGGGACGGCGTGCTCATCGCCCGGCATGAAAACGAAATCGGCGGCACCACCGACGTTGCGGACCATCCGGAATTCGCCTCGCGTCGACGGATCCAGAGCATCGAGGGCGAGCCGGTGGCGGGCTGGTTCACCGAGGATTTCACGTTGGCGGAGATCAAAACGCTGCGTGCCCGCGAACGGCTTGCCGAGTTGCGCCCGCTGAACCGGCGCTTCGATGATGAGTTTACGATCCCCACCTTCGATGAAATCCTTGAGCTGGCGACGGTCGCCAATGCCCGGCGACTCGGCATGCCGCGGATCGGCGTGTATCCAGAAACCAAGCATCCGGCGCATTTCGCGTCGCTCGGTCTGCCCCAGGAGCAGGCGGTATTGCGAGCCTTGGAGCGGTTCGATTACGCACGGGAGGGATCGCCGGTTTTCATCCAATCCTTCGATCCGAATAATCTGCGTCAGCTGCGCCGCATGACGCATTTACCGCTGGTGCAGCTGCTTGAACACGAGCTGTGCGATCTGGCCGCGATCGCGGAATATGCCGATGCCATCGGTATCGCCAAGTCGCTCGCCACGCCGACGGCCGTCATCGATGCCCATGCACACGGAATCGCGGTGCATGTCTGGACGTTCCGTGCCGAAAATGAGTTCTTACCGGCCGATCTGCAGGTCGGCTCCGACCCGGCTGGCCATGGTCGTTTGGATGCCGAGATTGCGCGGTACCTGTCGGCCGGCATCGACGGCTTCTTCACGGATTTCCCCGCCATCGGCGTGCGGGTCCGCGATGCTACATCTCCGCAGTCCAGCCCGAGCACCACCCGCTGACGGACACCAATTTTCCGGGAAACAGGCTGCAGGGACGATAGTCGTTGCCCGGTTTACCCTGCAGCTGCAGGCAGTTTTCGCAGTTCGATCCCTTCACGTAAGTCGGATATTTCTTGGCGTCCACCTGGCTCGCATTCAGCACATAGCCCAAGGCCGCCGCCGCGGGGTCTTTCACATCGAGCTTTGGCAGCTCGTCGGCCACCGCGCTGCGGCCGGCAACCGTGGCCGCAGCGGTCGCGAGCAGCACCTTTTCGACGAAGTTCCGGCGTGAAAGCGGTTGTTTTTTCATATCGTCAATATGCAGAAAAGCAGCGCGCGAGTCACGCGCCATTTGCCGCCCGGCGGTTTTGCTATGCTCGGCGTTTTTTGGATGAAACGTGCCCAACATCGTGATCCTCGTCCGGCTGGCAAAAGTCGGATTCTTTTCCGCCCTGATATTCACGTTCTACAGCGCGGTGACTCCCCCGCAGCAGGCATTGCAACTCGTGCCGTGGGACAAGGCCGAACACTTCATGGCCTTTTACGGACTGACGGGGTTGGCCGCCGCGGCCTTCCCAAAGTACAACCTGTTGCTGATCGCCGTATCGTTGTCGGTCTTCGGCGCCTTGATCGAATTCGTTCAAGGGCTGCCCATCGTGCATCGTGACCGCGATTTTTGGGATTGGGTGGCCGACAGCCTAGCGATCGCGGCGGCGCTCTCTCCCATGATCCTCGTCTGGTGGCGCCGCGAAGCTAGAAAAACATAGAAAGGTAGATCTGGTAGATGGTGGCGTTGAACTGATACAGCGGTTCGCTGCCGGCGGCACCCATGAAGCCGGTTGACGGTTGAAAATCACGCGTATCGCGGAAGTCGCTGTATTTGAATTGCATGCGGCTGATGTCGCCGGTGACCGTGCCGCGTTTGAAGATCTTCCAGCCATCGGGCAGGAAGGCGTAGGTGGCCTTGAGGCCCACGGTGGTGTTGGTCTGGGCGGCGAGATTTTGATCGCGGGCCTCGAAATTTTGATAGTCGACGGACGGAAACAAGTCGCTATAGAAGGTGGCGTGGTTTTGATCGTAATAGCGCACCCGGCCTTCGAGGATCCACACGTTGGAGATCGGGTGGGTGTACCCCAACTCGGTGGTATTCGCCCTGATACCCCAGGTATCCGTGTAATAACGATAAGACACGGAGGCGGCCGCGCGCCACGGCAGATAGTACTTGGCGCGTGCCTCGACCGCGGTGCTGGTGTGCGTATTCGGGTAGATTTGCGCGCCATATAACGCGCCGCCCTCGCAGGGGACGGTGCTGCTGGGATCCGCGCAGTAGCGGATCGAGCGGTAGGGGTTGGCGAGGTATCCCTGGTCGGTAATCACCTCGAGAGTGGCGCCGGCAATGAGGTTCTTGGTCAGCACCTGTGACAAACCGCCTTCGAAGCTGCGCGTTTCCGAGTGCCCCAGCCAGTTGATGATCGGCTTGAAGGCGGAGCCGGTGTTCTCGCCGACCTTGTTGCGAGTGTCGGTGAAGCCCAGGGTCACGGTGGTCAGATCGCCGAACATGTCCTGGCTCAGCGAGAAATGCGTGGTGTTCGAGATGTAGTCGCGCTCGACACTGTTGGTATAGGCGAGGTTGTAGGTGGTCTTGTCGTGGATGTACTCGAGTGAAATATTCTTTTGCTTGCGCTCGTCTTTGATGACGCTCGCGGTGCTAATCACGTCGACCGATGCGCCGCTCACCTTGTCGACGAAATAACTCGCCTCGACCGCGAATCCTTCCGAAAATTTCTTGCGTACCAGCACCGACTCGCCGGTGATGTCCATGCCGCCGCCTTTGTAGTCGCTGTAGAAGATGTCGGCGCGGTCATCCGGCAGCACGGCGGCGCCGGCGACCCCGACCACCGCCAAAGCCACGGAAGCGACAATTCGCGCGACGGAGCGGAATGACGATTTGCTCATGGTGCGGCAGGTGCGTCAGTTGCAGCCGCAACCGCCGCCCGCCGTGCCGGTGGCGCCGCGCGATCCCTCGCGCGAGTCGTACACATGCCCGATATACTCGGCGGAGGTGGCATCCCGGTCCCAGGACATGATGGGGTCAGCCAGCCGGTCGCGCTCGTAGGGCTTGACCCAGGGCTGGATGCTGCACGCCCCCTCGAGCAGCAGCAGAGCGACCAATCCGAGGCGTAAAGAAGCTTTCATGATTACTCTTTTATAAGCTGGCGGATGCGATCCTGGTATTCGTTCTCATCCCCCGGCTTGTAGCCGCGATGGATGTAGCGAATCTCTCCCTTGCGATCGATGATGACGGAACTCGGCATTTCATCGACATGGTAGGCCTTGCTCACCTGGTTGGCCGGATCGAGCAGCACCGGGAAGCTGACGGGTTTGCGGGCCATCAGATCCCTCACCGGCGCCGCGTCCTTGTCGACGCTGACGCCGATCAGGGTGAAGCCCGCCGGTTTGTACTTCTTGTACATCTGGTCGAGCAGGGGCATCTCCTGCTGACAGGGTCCGCACCACGTGGCCCAGAAATTCACCATGATTACCTGACCCTTGTACTGGCTCAACGCGGCCTGTTGTCCGGTCAATGCGGCCAGCGTGAACGGCGGGGCCGGGCCGCCGGCGTCAGCCGCGTAGGTGGTTGCGCAGAATGCGATGGCCGCGAGGGCACAGCGCTTGAAGAATGTTGCGGTAGAGCTTTTCACTGTCATCTCCTGGTGAATCCAAGCCGATACTCATCAGAAAAACGTGGTCAAGCCGAGGGTCGCTTCGATATTGTCGACGTTCTTGGTCCGTCCGGTCACGTCGGTTTCAAAAATGTGGTCACGCACATCGAGGTGCACGGCGAGCCAATCGGTGAGCACGATCCGCTCGCCCACCCCGAAATTCACCGCAAACTGATCGCGGTCCGCAAACTTCACATCGCCCATACCCGCCGTGACGTAAAGCGCTGAGTTGAACGCACGCCCGCGGCCGAGAAATATCTCGCCCGGCAGCACGTTGTAGCCCAAGTCGATGTCGTAATACGTGAATTGCCTCCCAGCGTTGTCCAACACCGTGATCTCCGGAAACTCATCCTCGAGGCTGGTGGTGCCCGCCTTCGAGCGCGCCAGATAGCCTTCCAAAAAGAGGTCCTCGGACACGTGATAGGCGCCGCGCACCCCATAGATCGGGTTCACGCCGAAATCCTGAATGCTCAATGCGCCGAAATAGGCGCCGACCTCGAAGTCCTTCGCCTTGATCGACGGCACCTTCACCTCGCGGCGCTTGACCTGCGGTTCGACGATCGACGGTTCGCCCTCGGGTTCCTCGACCACCACCTGGTTCGACGCCTTGTCCCCGCGGTGGAACCAGCCGCAGCCGGATAGCAGCAATGCCGCTAGAAGAACACTGCTAAGCCGAGTTTCCATTCTTCAGGTTCCTCTGTCTGATTCTGATTGGTGAATACGTCGTACTTGCGCCAATCGGCGCGCCACATGAACCGCGTCGTGATGAAGCCGCGAGCGCCGACCGACACATAGGCCATTTGATTGTTGCGCTCCAGCGGCTGCGGCGGGTTCTTGTTGTCGATGTATTGATAGCCCGTGCCCACTCCCGCGGTGGGTGAGAACCACTTCCACTCCGGCACGAAGGTGTGGCGCACTCCGATGGTGGTGATGTACCGGTTGTCGATGGTGCCGAACGCCTGCTCGACGACCCATTCGACGTCCAAGCTGTCGGTCAGACCAAAGTCCGCGTAGGCGGTCACCAGATTTTCATGATTGAAGACGCCGTAACCGGCACCGACCTCCCAGCGGTGGGTCGCAAAGTCGGGGTAGGGCGGTATCGGCGCCGGGTCACCCGAGGCCAGGATGGTGCGGGCGAGATCGGCGCGGCGCACCCAGCCTTCCTGCCCGCCCGCGGCGCGTACCTTGTACCAGTCCGTTCTGCTGAACAGGATGGTGACCGAATCGTCCCGGCCCACTACGTAAATGACCGGGTAGCCGCGACCCGGACCGCTGTGCAACTCGATGAAAGGATCGGTGACGATCACCTCGACCAGGCGCTCCTTCGCATGGACCGGGGTGAGATTGAACGCCTGCAAGATCAGCAGCAGCGCGAGCAGGCGTCGCATCAGCTTCAATTCGCCGGAGCAACGAATGGGTTGTTGTAGTACTGCGCGCCAATGTCCAGCCATTCTGAAATCAATCGCAACTCCGCCGGCGTCAAAAAGTTGGTGTGGTCGACGTATCCCGGTTTACCCACACTCGGATCCTTGTAAGTCCCGTCAAACACGCTGAAAAAGCCAGCCTCCGAGGCATTGGCGCTGCCCGCCGACATCGGTGCCGGCACCGTAAAGGTCGTCGAGACACCCATATTAAGCGCCTGCTCGTTATGTGCAAACAGAAGTTGCACGTAGGAGGTGTTGAAGGTGACATCGACGATGCTCGACGCCGTGTCGGTCAGGTCCAAGTAACCGGCCGGTACTTGCACCGCGCTCGCCGCGCTCACGCCATTGTGACAGACCGTGCAGGTGGCCGCGGGCACCGCCGCCGTGACCACCGGGGGCGAGCGCACGAAGTTCCAGACTTGCTGGAGCTGCAGCGGATATTCGATGGTGCTGCGGCATAGGGGATTCCACGGGATGCAGTTGGCGTTGATCGGCTGTGGGGTGTTCAAGGCGCCATATGCATAGGTGATGGGCGGGTCCGGCGTGCGCACGGCGGGATCCGTCCACACGTCGGTGTACAACACATCGATGGTCGGTAGTTCCGAACAGACGCTGGCGGCACCGCTCTGGCAGGTGTTGCCGGTGCGCGCATCCGCCATCGTGTCGCCGGCATTGATGGCGGGGAACGCCCCGGTGGTGGCGGTGGCCGTGGTGTTGGTGTCCGGAAAATACGCGCCCGGCGCCGCTGCGCCTGCGTAGACGCTGGTGGTCAGGCCCGACCGGCCATGCGACGGCGTGGTCTGGCTTCCCGCCGTATGGCAGCCGTTGCAGGTCTTCGTTTCGCCGGGCATCAGTTGCATCCAGGCGGTATGCGGTGTGCTGATGCGCCGTGCGTTGGCATCGAGAATGTCGATGGTGAAGGGAACATTGGCCGGCAGTTGCAGCTTCACCGAACCGTCCGGTTCGATGGGTGCATAGGCCAAAATGTCACGCATGCCGTTGCCGGTCTGTCCGAAGTCGTTCTGATCGATCTGGCGCACCATGGCGCTCGGAATCTCGACCGCTTTTTGCACGCGAATGAAGCGCGCCGGCCGCTGTGCCGCGGTGGCGATCTTGGGGTCGGCGAGCGCCGCGATGCCGGGCACTGACGGACTGGTCTGGTTCGCCACCTCGTCCACCCCGTCATAGTCATAGACGCTGCGGATCTCGAGGATGCCTAAGGGCGCGTTGGTGTTGGTCGCGAGCACGTTCGCCTCGCCGGAGAGCACCGCGTCCGGTACGAACGGCGGCAGCGGCGTTCGCGCCTGAAGCAGCACCGGTTCGACGATGGTCAGGCCGGGCTCGGCGGCCAACACCGGGCTCAAGGTGCCGGCGCCGATGTCATAGATCCAGAGGGTGTACGCCGGCGGAGCGAGTTGCACGTTGCTGCCGCTGGTGTTCGCCGTGGTACAGATTTCGGTGGTGTTGGGCGTCACGCGGGTGTTCAGCACGAAGCACGGTGACCAGCTCACGAGCATGCGATTGGTGCCGTCATATAAGGGATATACGGAGGCGAAACGGCCGCCCAAGGAGGGTTGGTTGGCATCCGTGGTGACGCCGAGCGAGGTTGCGCTGCCTTGCGCGGGGCGGCCATTGGCGCACGTTCCGCTCGGCGTGATCGGGGTCGAGGGCTGATCGCATTCGACGTAGTTGGCGGCGTCGATCTGCAGGATGTCGCCGCCCAGTTGCGTGCCCGTGAATGGTCTTACGATGGCGACCAGTTTGCCGTCGTTGCGCTGCCGCGCGTTCAGGAACTGGATCTCGTTGGCGTTCGTGCCGTCGGCGCTCGCGCCGGTGGCGTGGCTGTTCTCGCCATAGTAGAGCTCGAGCTGCGTGCCGTCAGGCCTGGTGCGGTACAGGCTGATCTGGCCGCCGTTCACCGACTCGTAGCGCGAAAATACGATCGTGCCGTCGGCCAGCACCGAGGGTGCGAAATCATGATTGGTGTTGAAGCTGATCTGGTGGATGTTGCTGCCATCCGCATTCATGACGTGCAGCAGGAAGATGGGCTGCTTCGGATCATTGGCCGATTGCACCGGGAATTGCTCGTCGCCCTCGTCGATGAGCAGCGCCTGCGTGGCCGCCTGGCGGGTCGAGGAGAACACGATGCGGCCGTCCGGCAGGTAGTGAGCGCCCACGTCGTGACCGGCCGTCGTGTTGTCGTTGGTCAATTGGGTGACGGTCTGGGCGAGCGCGTCGTATTGATAGATCTTCCAGGTCGGCTGGGTCACGTCGGTGTTGCCCTTGTTCGGATCGAGCGGCAGGCGCAACGAGAAAATGAGCTTGGTCCCGTCCGGGGAAACGTCCAGATCCCGGACATCGCCGTTTCCCTTGGTGATCGATGCGGTGATGTTCGTCTCCTTGGAGCCGGCACTCGCCTGCGCGCGGATGTAGACATCGCCGCCGGCGGTCGAGGTGATGAGATCGGCGGCGTTGATGTCCTTGGTGGGAAAGGGACGTTTGATGTAGGCGAGCGGGTAGGTGAAGGAGCCCGGGTCCAAACTCTCCTGGCCGGCGAGGCCCGGGGCGTGGCCGCTCACGCCGCTCTCGCAGCCGGCGAGCGCAAGCAGCAGACCCGCGCAGATCAGCGCGTTCGCAAGAATGTGACGGCGATCACGTGGGGGAAAATTCTTCATCGAAGCCGATCCTCTGCGTGATGCGATGCAGTCCGCCTGAATCTTACGACGCAATTGAACTTAATGGGTTTGAAATGTGCATCTTCGTTCGAAGTCCGTGCGAGTTCTGTTAACACACTCACAGAAGAACCCGGGCAGTTAAGTTCCCCTGTGCAGGGTAGAAAACATAAGCAGTTTGCGGCGCAAATATAGCCCGGGACCCGCTGCCTATGAGTGTCGCCCATGGCCGACGTCGGCCAAATGAGACATTACCGGCGACAGGTGTCGCTACGTATATTCCCGCCACGTCGAATCCGGAAACTCAAGGCCAATGGATGTGCACATGGACAACGCAATTCGCAAGACGCGCACGCTCAAGTCGACGCTGTGCATCGGCCTGCTGGCGGCCTGCACCGCCACCGCGACGCTGGCCGCGCCGCCACCGACGCGCGATCAGGCGAAGCGCATTTTCGATCGCATCGCCGGGGTGCCGGCAACCGATGCGCAATTGACGCAGATGACGAGCGCCGCCGACGGCGTGACCGCGGCGCTCGTGGCCACGAACGACCCGGCCTTTTTCAACAACACGATCCGCAACCTCGCGATGCCCTGGACGAACCGCGACCAAACCGCGTTCGCGCCGCTCAACGACTATGTGGCCACCGTGGTCGGCATGGTGCGCGACAACATTCCCTTCAACACCTTGTTGAGCGCCGATCTGCTGTATGTCGCCGACTCGAGCGTCGGCGCGACGTACTCGCCCGCCAACAATGCCATGTATCAGACGATGGACGACAACAACGTCGACCTCCAGGCGCATCTCGTCAAGACCACCCAGTCGGCGGTGACCGGCATTCCGGCGGCCGCCACCGCCGGGGTGTTGACCACCCGCGCCGCGGCGGCCGCGTTCTTCATCAACGGCACGAATCGCGCGATGTTCCGCTTCACCATGATGAATCATCTGTGCAGCGATCTGCAGACCATCATGGACACCACCCGACCGCCGGACCGGATCCGCCAGGACGTCACGCGCAGCCCGGGCGGCAACAGCGCGCTGTTCCTCAACAACTGTATCGGCTGTCACAGCGGCATGGATCCGATGGCTCAGGCATTTGCCTATTACAACTTCAGCAACACCGACACGACCACGGCCTCCACCAGCGGACAGATCGTCTACACCGCGGGCCAACCGCAGGCCAAATACTTCATCAACAACACGAACTTCCCTCAAGGGTACGTCACGCCCGACGACCATTGGGACAATCGCTGGCGCACCGGCCCGAACCAGCTCTTGGGCTGGGATCCGACGCAGACCGGCAGCGGTTCGGGCGCGAAGGCACTCGGTCAGGAACTCGAGGCGAGCGCGGCGTTCTCCAGCTGCCAGGTGACCCGGGTGTTCAAGACCGTGTGCTTCCGCGCCCCGAGCAATGCGGCGGACCGCGCCCAGGTGACATCGATGATCGCGTCGTTTCAGGCGAACAGCTATTCACTGCGCCATGTGTTCGCCGAAGCGGCCGTGTACTGCGAGGGGAACTAATCATGAAGCTTAACGCTAGCGGTGGATGGTTGGTGCTCGCGGCGTCGATCGCGCTGTCCGGGTGCAACGGCGGCGCCAGCACGCCGACGACCGTCAATGAAACCGTGGCCAGCAGTTCGACGGCGAGCGCCTACACCGGGCCTGCGCCGGCGACGGCGGACGTGCAGGCCTTCGCGGTCAACTTCTGGGCCAATGTGCGTGCGCAGAACCGCTGCGGTCAATGCCACAATTCCACCTCGCCCGCTCAGATGCCGAACTTCGCGCGCAGTGACGACGTGAACCTCGCCTACGCGCAGGCGAATACCGTGGTCAACCTGAAGCAGCCCTCGACCTCGACCATCGTTGCCAAAGTGAGTGGCGGTCATAACTGCTGGCTGGCCGACCCGGGCGCCTGCGGTACGATTCTGACCACGTGGATCACGAATTGGGCCGGTGCCACGGGCGCCGGCGGCGCGGGCACGCAGATCCAATTGGTCGCGCCACCGGTGCAAACCGTGGGCCAGAGCAAGAACTTCCCCGCATCGCCGGCCGATTTCCAGGCGACCGTGTACCCGCTGTTGTCGACCTATTGCTCGAAGTGTCATTCGCCGAACGCCTCGACGCCGCAATCGCCGTACTTCGCCTCGCCGGACGTGAACCAAGCCTACCAGTCGGCGATCCCGAAGATGGATCTGAACACCCCGGCCAATTCACGCTTCTATGAGCGTCTGCTCAATGAGAATCACAACTGCTGGAGCAATTGCGCGGCCAACGCAGCGACCATGCTCGCGGCCATCCAGCAATTCGCCGGCATGGTGCCGCTCACCAGCATCGATCCCTCGCTCGTGGTCAGCAAGGCGCTCACCCTGGCACAGGGCACGGTGGCGAGCGGCTCCGGCCGCTATGACTCCGCGGTGATCGCCGAATACCTGTTCGAAACAGGCACGGGACTTACGGCGTACGACACCAGCGGTGTCGATCCGGCGGCCGATCTGACCATTTCCGGCAGCGTCACCTGGGCCGGCGGCTGGGGCATCAATGTCGGTGCCGGTGGCAAGGCGCAGGCCTCGACCTCGTCGAGTCAGAAATTCACCTCCATGATCCAGGCCACGGGCGAGTACAGCGTCGAGGCCTGGGTGGCGCCTTCGCTGGTGGCGGTCGACAAGTCCTACATGGTCAGCTATTCGGGCGGGGATGCCACGCGTAATTTCACGCTGGGTCAGACCAACCAGCAGTACGACTTCTTGATGCGCAGTTCCAACTCCGATCTGAACGGCATGCCGCAACTGCAGACGCCGGTGGCGGCGAACCTGCTGCAGGCCTCGCTGCAGCATGTCGTGCTCACCTACGATCCGGTGAACGGGCGCCAGATCTACGTGAACGGCGTCAACGCCAACGTTCCCGATCCGGAGAAAGGCGGCACCATCGCGAACTGGGACAGCACCTTTGCCCTGGTCCTCGGTAACGAGGTCTCGGGCGACCGCTCGTGGCAGGGACTCATCAAGTTCGTCGCAATTCACAATCGTGCGCTCACGGCGGCACAGGTCCTGCAGAACTACAACGCGGGCGTCGGCCAGCGCTACTACGTGTTGTTCAACGTGGCCGACATTACCAACGTTTCGCAAGGCTATGTGATGTTCACGGCCAGCCAGTACGATAGTGCCAGCTATCTCTTTACCGCGCCGACCTTCGTCTCGCTGGATCCCACCGTCACGCCCAACAACATCGTGATCAAAGGCATCCGCATCGGCATCAACGGCACCATTCCCACCGTGGGCCAGGCCTACATACCGCTCGATACCACGGTGACGGCCGCAAACTACAAGTTCGACGGCGAGGTGCTGTCGCAGGTCGGAACCGTGATCCCGATCCAAAGCGGGCCACTCACCGACCAGTTCTTCCTGAGTTTCGATCAACTCGGCACGGCCACGCACGTCACCGTCGAGGCCACGCCGGTGGCGGCGGCCCCGGCCGACATCCCCTTGGTGGCGGATGTCGGCGTGCGCACCTTTGCCGAGATCAATTCTTCGCTCGGTATCTTGTCGGGGGTGTCGGCCAATCCGACGGCGGTGAGCACCGCCGACATGCAGACCATCACGACGACTTACGCGGCCGTGCAACAGCAGCTGCCGGCGAATCCGACGCTCGAGGGTTTTTCTGCCGGCAATCAAGTCGGCATCGCGCAGCTCGCCGTCGCCTATTGCAATGCCATGGTCGACACGCCCGTGATCGCAGCCCAGGTGCTGCCGGGCGTGACCTTCAGCCCCACATTGTTTCAGTCCCAGGCGGGCATCGACTCGGTGACCAGCGCCCTGGCCGCGCGGGTGTTGGGCGTCAATCTGCAGAGTCAACCGGCCGCCTCGACCATGACAGGAGCGAGCACCGGCCCGGGAACCGGCGAACTCGACAATCTCATCGGCGCGTTGTGCAGCGGCAGCGTGCCCTGCACCAGCTCCGCCCGTGTGCAGGCGGTGACCGTCGCCGCCTGCGCGGCAGCGTTCGGCAGCGCCGACATGTTGATCAATTGAGCCGTGGCAGCAGCGAAGAGGTCGCAAAGTATGGGCAAGAAACACAGTGATCCGGGATTACGTCAGCCGCTCCGCCATCTGGACCATCCGCGGCCGCGAACGCGGCGTGAGTTCCTGGCGCAGGGCTTCATCGGCGGCGTCGGCACCGTGGTGGGCCCGTCGCTGCTCGGCCTGCTGGCCGGTACGCAGAGCGCCCACGCGACGCTCGCGCCCGACATTCAGAGTCTGCTCGCCCCATGCAACATCACCGCCGGCGCGGGCAAGATCCCGTTCATCTGTTTCGACCTTGCCGGCGGCGGCAACATCGCCGGCTCCAACGTGCTGGTGGGCGGTCCGAACGGCCAGCTGGATTTTCTGTCCGTGGCCGGGTACAGCAAGCTCGGGCTGCCGGGGACCATGGTGCCGAATCCCAGCACCACGGGTAATTTCATCGATGCGAGCCTCGGGCTGCGCTTTCACAGCGACAGTGCCCACCTGCGCGGCATCAAGGCGCGCGCCAAGGCGGCGGCGCTGGCCGGCACCAATGGCGCGGTGATCCCGGCGTTGTCGCAGAACGACACCAACGTGAATCCGCACAACCCAATGTACGGGATTTATCAGTTCGGCGCTCGCGGCGGCCTGTTGAATCTCATCGGCTCCGAAAGCTCGGTGTCTGGCGGCAATTCCATGGCGCCGCCCACCATGGTCATCGCGGCCGCGCAGCCGAGCACGGTGGCGAGCGAATCCGATACCACGGGATTGGTCAGTACCGGCCAGTTGAACACGCTGCTGCCCAATGCCGACGACCAGGTCAACGTGCTCGAGTCGATGAAGCGAATCAGCGACGCCAAGTATGCGCAGGTGATGGCCTATCCCGCCAATCCCACGCTGGACGCCGCCGCCAAGCAGATCCAAGCCTGCGGTTATACGAAAGCCGCGTTCGTCGTCAACAAGTACAGCGCATCTCCGGTCGACCCGGCGAGCGACCCGAAGGTGGTCGGGGCCTCCGGCATCTTCACGACCGCCGAATTCAACAGCAATTCGGACTATCAAAAGACCGCGGCGGTGATGAAATTGGTGATCGACGGCAATGCCGCCGCGGGCACCATCGAGATGGATGGCTTCGATTACCACACCGGCGACCGCGCTACCGGCGAGACGCGCGACTTCACTCTCGGCAATTGCATCGGTGCCTGCCTGCAATACGCAGCTCTCGTCGGCAAGCCGGTGATGATCTACGTCTTCAGCGACGGCTCGCTGGCCAGCAATGGCATGATCGACAACTCGGTCGCCGGGCGCGGCAAGGGCGTGTGGACCGGCGACAATCAAAGCGTCGCGGCCACCTACTTCCTGGTGTTCAATCCCGCCGGCAAGCCGGTCGCTGCGCAAACCAATCCGGAGATGAGCTTACAGCTCGGATATTTCAATTCGGATGGTTCCCTCAACACCACCGGCAGCCCCGCCGGCAACAACGTGTTCAACCTGGCGCAAATGGTGGTGCTCAACTACATGGCCTTGCACGGATCGAACGCCGTCAATCTATTCCCGACGCTGTATCCGGCACCGAATCTCAACAACACCTTGGGCACGGGATCTGCTCTGGAACCGCTGATCGCGTTCCAACCGCTGGCCGGATTGGTGAACGGGGTGGTGCCCGCCAGTTGAGATGTGGCGCGGGTGGCATTCGCGCCGCCCCACGAGTGTGCGCCAGGT
>Ga0116230_10001495_pt1 | contig 22344 bp, 25 predicted proteins | sample S1TSphfallax_3_FD_88678 | JGI IMG/M metagenome (GOLD analysis project Ga0116230, IMG submission 88678) | Host-associated microbial communities from peat moss isolated from Minnesota, USA - S1T2_Fd - Sphagnum fallax MG | ecosystem: Host-associated > Plants > Peat moss > Unclassified | place... | reverse complement strand
GGAATCAAAGGACATTCTGGACAAGGCACTGACCCTGTTCCCGCGCAACGAGCCGATCACGATTCGACTTGCCGAGACGTTGATGCGCAGCGGTGAGAACAAGCGCGCTCAATTGCTGCTGGATGACTTGTTCAATGTCGTCGAGCCGTCGCCGGACCAGACGAAACTCATTGCCAAAGCAGCGAGCCAGGCGGGCGATCTGGCCGACTCTTACTACTACATGTCCTACTACTGGGTCATGAGCGGCGATTTGAAGATGTCGGCCACTCAACTGCAGCTGGCGTTGGCGCTTCCCGGTTTGGACCCCGTACAGCGGGCCAGATTCAGCGCCCGGCTGGATGAGATCAAAGCGGCCATGCCGAAGGACCGCAAAAATACCGTGGCCGACGATAATGGCAACGGGAATGGCCGTCACTGAGCTGACGCGCTATTGATCGAACACCAAGGCGCGCGAACCCTGTATCTTGTCTGCGCCGACGTCCTTTAAGAAAGAGAGATTCGACCATGCTGCAGGAAGGGTTTGGACGCGCCGCGCTGGCGCTTGTGTACGTTACCGCACTTAGCGCCTGTGTGACCTTGCCTCCCAACAGTCCGCGCTCACCGCAGGATCCGTGGGAATCCTGGAATCGCGGCGTGTACAAGGTCAACGATGCGCTGGATAGGGCTGTCGCGAAACCCGTGGCCAAAGCCTACGTAAGATACGTTCCCGAACCCATCCGTATCGGTGTGAGCAATTTCTTCTCGAATCTCGAAACACCCACGGTCATGGTCAACGATGCCCTGCAGGGCAAGTTTCTCGCCGCGGCCAACGATCTCGGACGTTTCCTGCTGGATACCACTCTGGGTGTCGGCGGGATACTCGACCCGGCAACGGCGGCGGGCCTAAATCGTAATGACGAGGACTTCGGTCAGACTCTCGGAAAATGGGGCGTCGGCCCCGGGCCATTCATCGAAATCCCGATTCTGGGACCCTCGGACCTGCGCGACGGTCCGGCCCGTGTGGTCGACACATACACGAATCCGCGGCAATACATCAAGAACGATTACATCAAGTACGGCCTGTATCTGCCGGACTTCACCGACCGCCGGGCGAGTTTGTTGCCGCTCGACGATACGCTCAAGAATGCCTACGATCCCTACGCATTCGTCCGCGACGCCTATTTGCAGCGGCGGGCCTACCTCGTAGCCGACGGCAAAGTCGCCGATGAAAGTCTCGTGGATCCAGGCGACGATTCGGCGCCAGACACGTCGAGCAAGCGCGACCCCACGGAGCCGCCCGGCAAACCGGCAACGGTCCCGGCGCCGAAGTAACGGGAGCTCGAGCCGGATCGTTCAGCCCGCCGCGAGCAACTCGTCGACGTCGCTCAGCCGCGCCAATTGCTCGAGCTGCGCGGGCATATTTACGTAGGTCAACTTGCGCTGGACGTTCTTCGCCACGCTCAGCCACTCGATCAACAACGCGAGACCGGAACTGTCGCTGCCCGTCACACCGGCCAAGTCGATGACGGCAGCGTGTCCTGCGCCGATGGCCGCGCTGCCGAGCGGCAGCAACCGCGCCACCGTGGTGAATTCGAGCATGCCGAGCACCCTGGAGCGCTCGCCATCCATCACCTCGAAGGTTGCCGATGCGGCGGGATTGCTCAATTGATGACCGCTCCTGCGACGCTGTTGTCGCGAACCTTGCCTTCCGCCTCGAGCCTGTTGATGACTTCGTCGAGGCCCTTTTGCTGTATCTCGGCGGCGAAATCGGTGCGGAAGCTCTTCACATAGGATATTCCCTCGATCACCACATCCCATGCCTTCCAGCCGGCATCGGTCTTTCGCAAAGTGAAGTTGACGGGCACCTTCTCGCCGGTGGATTTCTTCACCTCGGTTCGCACGGTGGCCTCGGTGTCGCCGGGATCGCCGCGGTACGGCAGGATGATGAAGCGGTCGGCAGTGAAGTTAAGGAGCGCGCTCCCGTAGTTACGCAGCAGCGAATGATAAAACGCCGCGACGAAGCGCTTGCGCTGCTCAGGAGTCGCGGTGCGCCAGGTTTGCCCCAGCACGAGTCGCGCCGAATATTCGCTGTCGAAGTTCGGCAGCAGCACGGTCGCCACCAGATTGTCGAGTTTCGCGGGATCCTTCGCATACATGGCGCGATTGGCATCGAGTTCCGTCAACATCCGCTTCGCGGAATTCTCCACCAGTTGTTCGGGCCCTTCGGTGTTCGACGGTGCGGCGGGTGCCGGTGCCTGCGCAGCAGAAATGCCCCAGCCGAGCAGCATCGTCACGAGCCACAGCGCCGAACTCGTTTTCTTCACTCCGATCGCGATCATTTCGTTTTCTCCGGTGATACGGGCGCATCCGCGGCCGATTGTCCCTTGGCAGAATTTGCCAGGAACTGACCGATCAGGCTCTCGAGCACGAATGCAGACTGGGTAAAGGCGATTTGATCCTTGTCCTTGAGATAAGTTTCGGCGCCTCCGGCTGTCAAGCCGATGAACTTGCCGCCCAGCAGTCCCTGGGTATAAATGGCGGCATCGCTGTCGGTCGGGATCTGATTGTACTTCGCATTCAAGCGCATCAAGACGACGGCCTTGTATTCCCGCATATCGAAGTCGATCTTCACGACGCGGCCGATTTCGACCCCGGACATCGACACGGGCGCACCCACGCGCAAGTCACCGATGTTGTCGAACTTCGCGGTCACGTCGTAGTGCGGGGTGCTGCCGAAGGATAGGCCGCGGTTGGTGGTCTGCGTCGTCAGGAAGAACAGCGCGGCAAATCCCAGCACCATGAACATGCCGGTCCCGAGATTCAACGTATTCGACCTGCGCATAGCGATGCCCTCTTACAGAAATGCTGCCGTCAGCAAATAATCCAAAAACAGGATGACCACGGCCGATGTCACGACCGTACGTGTGGTGGCACGACCGACGCCCGCAGCGGTGGCCATGGCGTAATACCCTTCGTAGACAGCGATCAAGCTGCACGCAACACCAAAGACCGCGCTCTTGGCGATGCCCTCGGTGATGTCGGACAATCCCACGCCCGCACGCATTTGCGACCAGAAACTACCGGAATCGATGCCCATGATCTGCACACCGATGAGTTGGGCGCCATAGATGCCGATGACACTGAAGATTGCGGCCAGAAGCGGCATCGCAATCACGCCGCCGAGGAAGCGCGGCACGACCACTCGCTTGATCGGATCCACGGCCATCATCTCCATGGCCGACAACTGATCGGTGGCGCGCATCAACCCCAGCTCGGACGCGAGCGCCGTACCGGCACGGCCGGCGAACAATAAGGCGGTGATCACCGGTCCCAGCTCCTTGACGAGGCCGATGGCGGCCGCGGTGCCCAGCGCTTCCTCCGAACCAAAGCGCTGCAAGAGCTGAAATCCCTGCAATCCGAGCACCATGCCGACGAACAAACCCGACAGCATGATGATGACAAGCGACAATGCTCCTGCATTCCAGATCTGCGCCATGATGAGATCGAAGCGGAGCAACGCGCCCGGGACCAAGATGATCAGACGTAGCAGAAAGCGCACCTCCGCTCCGAGACCGATCAGAGAGTCGCTTGCCCGATGCCAAAGTTCTTTCACGACGCTCAAGAATCCTCGCCGGTGGCCAAAAGCTCGCTGAAGTAATCGGGTGCCGGGTAATGGAATGGCACGGGTCCATCGGCGAGCCCCCCCACGAACTGGCGCACGATTTCCGACGGGTAGGATCGAAGCTCCTGCGGAGTCCCCTTCGCGACGACCTTCCCGCCCGAGAGCAAAAAGACATTGTCGGCCACGGTGGAGATCTCTTCGACATCGTGCGAGACGACGATACTGGTCAATCCCAGGGTGTCGTTCAGCCTTCGGATCAGACGCAGAATCACCCCCATCGATATCGGGTCCAGCCCGACGAAGGGCTCATCGTAGATCAAGATCTCCGGATCCATCACGATGGCACGCGCCAGCGCGACGCGACGGCTCATGCCGCCCGAGAGTTCCGATGGCATCAAGTAGGCGGCTCCACGCAATCCCACCGCCTGCAATTTGGTCAGCACCAATTGACGGACCAATCGCTCGGGAAGATCCGTGTGCTCGCGGATCGGGTAGGCGACGTTATCGAACACGGTCAAATCGGTCAGCAGAGCCCCATTCTGGAACAACATGCCCATGCGGCGGCGCAGCACGTACAGCTCCGCGCGCCGCAACGTGCGCAAATTCTGCCCAGCCACCTCGATGGCACCGCTGTCGGCTCGCACTTGGCCCGTGATGAGCCGCAGCAACGTCGTTTTGCCCGTGCCGCTCGGTCCCATGACGGCGGTCACGCCGCCGCGCGGGATGGACATGTCGAGTCCCTCGAAAACCGGCCTGCCGTTGACGGCGTAGCCGAGATTACGGATATCGACTATTGGAGATGATTGGTTCAAGGAGTTGCCGGCAGGCCGGGCGTCGCGAAAGAGATGCCCGGCCCGCTCTCGAGGATTATGCCGCGGAACTTTCCATCGCGGTATTGTACGTGCCGCCCGCCGCCAGCCTGTTAAGCTTGGCACGCACCGCCAATGCCTTCTGGCCTGCAGCGAAACTCGCCGCTTTTCCGGCCCAAGCGCTCAACGCGTCCTCTTGCAGCGCGCGGCCGTAGCTGAACGTCAACGGCCATGGCAAGGGACCCGCGGCATTCATGAGGCTCAAGTGCAGTGTCGCCTCGGTTGGGCTCTGGCCACCCGACAGGAACGCAATGCCGGCCACCGCGGACGGCACCTGGCGCTTGAGAGTGCGCACCGTGGCCTCCGCCACGTGTTCGGGAGAGGCTTGCTGCGCACATTTCTTGCCGGCGATGACCATGTTCGGCTTCAGCACCATGCCTTCAAGATATATGCCCGCGGCGAACAGGTGCGAGAAGACGCTGTCGAGTACCACATTGGTAACCGACTCGCAGCGCTCGATGCCGTGGGAGCCGTCCATCAACACTTCGGGCTCGACGATCGGCACGATGCTCGCTTCCTGACAGAGCGCCGCGTAGCGCGCGAGCGCAGCGGCATTGGCGTCGATCGCATACGCACTCGGAATGCCGCTGCCGATGTCGATGACGGCGCGCCACTTGGCAAAGCGGGCTCCCGCCGTGTAGTAGCCGGCCAGGCGCTCACGCAGGCCGTCGAGGCCCTCGGTGATCGTCTCGTCGGGATACCCGGCCAGCGGCTTCGCGCCCGTGTCCACCTTGATGCCCGGTACCATGCCCAACTTGGACAAGTACGCCGGGAACGGCACGCCATCGGACGTTTTCTGATGCAGGGTTTCGTCATACAAAATGACGCCGCTGATGCTCTCGGCCACGCCCGGTGTCGTGAACAACATCTCACGATACAGACGCCGGTTTTCCTCGGTCGACTCCAATTTGATGCTGCCAAAGCGCTTACCGATGGTGCTCGTGCTCTCATCGGCAGCTAAGATGCCTCTGTGCTTGGCAACCATTGCGTGCGCCGTGGCGCTCAACTCTGCAGTGTTCATGTCTGAAGTCTCTCGTTTCTTGATGACGGTGCGGCGCGGCGGATGATATCAAAAGCCGTTCAATTCCGCCTTGAGAGGGCAACTTCCACGTCCTCTTGCTGGCGCTTCCAATTAAATAGGACTAAAATTGTCCCACTTAATGCCTCCGAATGGGAGATGCCTCCTCATGCTGCGAATGGGTAAGTTAACCGATTACGCGACCGTTGTGCTCGCGAGCTTGGCGCAGGAACCTGCGCGGCATCGGGCTGCGGCGGAGTTGGCGGACAGCACGCGGCTCAAATTACCGACGGTAAGCAAGGTCCTCAAAGGCCTGCAGCGCGCGGGCTTGGTGATCTCGTCCCGCGGTTCGCAGGGCGGATACCGCCTTGCGCGTCCGCCTGAGGAGATTACCGCAACCCAGATACTCGATGTTTTCGAAGGCCCTATCGCCATTACCGAGTGCAGCGGAGCGTCGAGCCGCTGCGGTATCGAGCGTCAATGCCGGGTCGGTGGCGGGTGGCAGCGCGTCAACATCGCCATCCGTCATGCCCTCGATGACGTCACGCTTCATCAACTGGCGGGCCTCGATGCCGGTCCACGATTCGGCAAATTCGCGGCGGAAACCCGCGCCGATGCCCCCCGCACATAACGACATCACGATCACTGGAAATACCTGTGTCTAGCAAAACTCAAGACGTGGAAGCGCTCCTCAACCAAAAGTACCGGCATGGCTTCGTCACGGACATCGAGTCCGACAGCCTGCCGCCGGGCCTCGACGAGGATGTCGTGATTGCGATATCGCGCAAGAAAAACGAACCGAAGTTCCTGCTCGATTGGCGCCTCAAGGCCTTCCGCCACTGGCAAACCATGCAGGAGCCGGCGTGGGCACACGTCCACTACAAGCCCATCGACTACCAGGACATCGTGTATTACTCGGCGCCGCGCGCGCCGCTCAACGCGCCCAAGAGTCTCGATGAGGTCGATCCGAAGCTGCTCGCCACATACGCCAAACTCGGCATACCGCTGCACGAGCGCGCGCGGCTCGCCGGCGTTGCCGTCGACGCGGTGTTCGACAGCGTCTCGGTGGCCACGACCTTCAAGGACAAACTGGGCAAGGCCGGCGTCATCTTTTGCTCGTTTTCGGATGCCGTTCGCGACCATCCGGAGCTCATCGAGCGCTATCTGGGAACGGTGGTCCCGACGGGCGACAATTTCTTCGCGGCGCTCAATTCCGCGGTGTTCTCCGACGGTTCGTTCGTCTACGTGCCTGCCGGCGTGCGCTGCCCCATGGAATTGTCCACCTACTTTCGCATCAATGCGGCGAAGACCGGCCAGTTCGAGCGCACGTTGATCATCGCGGCCGAGGGGTCATCGGTCAGTTACCTCGAGGGTTGCACGGCGCCGATGCGCGACGAGAACCAATTGCATGCCGCGGTGGTGGAGCTCGTGGCCCTCGACGACGCCCGGATCAAGTATTCGACGGTTCAGAATTGGTACCCCGGAGATGAGAACGGCCTTGGCGGAATCTTCAATTTCGTCACAAAGCGCGGCGAGTGCCGCGGCCGAAATTCGAAGATCTCGTGGACCCAAGTCGAGACCGGATCGGCAATCACCTGGAAGTATCCGAGCTGCGTGTTGAAAGGCGATAATTCCGTCGGCGAGTTCTATTCCGTCGCGGTCGCCAACAACTATCAACAGGCCGATACCGGCACCAAGATGATTCATATCGGTCGCAATACGAAGAGCACGATCGTGTCGAAGGGCATCTCGGCCGGACATGCCGAGAACGTCTATCGCGGGCTCGTGAAGATTCTTCCCAGCGCCGACGGCGCCCGCAATTTCACGCAATGCGACTCGCTGTTGATGGGTCCGGACTGCGGCGCTCATACGTTTCCGTACATGGAAGTCAAGAATTCGACCGCCACCGTGGAGCATGAGGCGAGCACATCGAAGATCGGCGAGGATCAATTGTTCTATTGCCTGCAGCGCGGCATCTCGGCCGAGGATGCGGTCAACATGATCGTCAGCGGATTTTGCAAAGTGGTTTTCAAGGAGCTGCCCATGGAATTCGCCGTCGAGGCGCAAAATCTGTTGAGCGTGAGTTTGGAAGGCGCGGTCGGTTAATCGGGATTTCAAGGACACTATTTTGCTTACCATTTCCAATTTGAGCGCTCGCGTGGCGGGCAAGGACATCCTCAAGGGCGTGAATCTGGAGGTCAAACCGGGTGAAGTGCATGCCATCATGGGGCCGAACGGCTCGGGCAAGAGCACGCTCGCCCAGGTGCTCGCCGGCCGCCAGGATTACGAGGTGACGGGTGGCACGGTCACGTTCGAGGGCCGGGATTTGCTCGCGCTGCCGGCCGAGGAGCGCGCGCGCGCGGGGCTGTTTCTGGGTTTCCAATATCCGGTCGAGATTCCGGGCGTGAACAACGTGTATCTGCTCAAGGCGGCGCTGAACGCAAAGCGCAAGGCCGCCGGCCTGTCCGAAGTCGATGCTTACGACTTTTTGGCCCTCATCAAACAAAAGATGAAGCTCATGCAGATGAACGAGGCATTCTTGTCGCGCGGCGTGAACGAGGGATTCTCGGGCGGCGAGAAAAAGCGCAATGAAATTCTGCAGATGCTGGTGCTCGAACCCAAACTGGCGATCCTCGATGAGACCGATTCAGGGCTCGACATCGACGCGCTCAAGGTCGTCTCGATGGGCGTCAACAGCCTTCGCGATCCAACCCGTGCCGTGGTGTTGGTGACCCACTACCAGCGCTTGCTCGACCACATCGTTCCGGATTTCGTTCACGTGCTGTCGGGCGGGCGCATCTTGAAATCCGGGGACCGGTCGCTCGCCTTGGAACTCGAGAAGCGCGGTTACGATTGGGTACAGGGAGAGGCGGCATGAGCGCCCCTGCGCACGCCACGGCGGCATCGCCGGCGCTGCGCTCGTTCGAAGCCCAGTGGCAGGCACGCCGCGGCGGCCCGCTCGCCGATCTGCGCGAGAATGCCATGCAGCGCGTGCTGCGGCTCGGCTTGCCCACCACCCGCGACGAGAGCTGGCGTTATACGAACATACGGCACCTGACGCAAAAGGCTTACGTCGCCGCGCCGGGGACGCTCGGCGGATCGACGCCCCCTGGCACCTCGGCGCTGCTCGGGGACGACACGAACGCCGCGACGCTCGTCCTCGTGAACGGGCACCCGTCCATTCCTGATTCCCTGGATGCGCGCTTCGACGGGCTCACGATCCACAGCTTGCGAGCCCTGTCCGGAACCGATCCCGAGCTGATCGCGTCGCATATCGAACCGCTGTCCGATGCCGAGCAAGCGCGGTGGGGGCTTTTGAACACAGCCCTGTTCGAGGACGGCCTATATATCCGCGTCAGCGGCCAGGTCGCCGCTCCCTTGGTTATTCTGCACGTGCTCTGCGCCAACGGCGCGGACACCGTGGCTCATCCCCGGATCATCATCGACGCCGCGCCGGGTGCGAGCGCCACCATCGTCGAACACTACGTCGAGCACGGTGTTGAAGCGCCGCTCTGCAATTCCGCTTCGCTGATTGCCGCGGGCCGGGATTCGCGGCTCGAGCACTATCGCGTGTTCGCGACCGGCGGCAGTGCCGCGCACATCGATTCGCTGACCATCCGTCAGGCTGGCAACAGCCACTGCAAACAGTTCACCGTGCTCATCGGTGGCGGTCTGGTTAGGAGCTCACTCGAAGCCCATTTGGAGGGCGCGGGGGCGTCGCTGGAGAGCGATTCGCTGCTCGTGGGGCATGAGTCGCGCCACGTCGATTGCGTGAACTTCGTCACCCACGGGGCGCGCGATACACGCAGCCGCCAAACCGCCCGAGCCATTGCCGGGGGCACTAGCCGGGTCGTGTTCAACAGCAAGGTCGTGGTCGCGGCGGGCGCCGTTCATGCCGATTCGCAGCAGTCTTGCCGCGGCCTGCTCCTCTCGCCGACGGCGGAGATCGACTTGAGGCCGCAGCTCGAGATTCATACCGACGAAGTGAAATGCGCCCATGGCGCCACCGTGGGTCGACTCGATCCCGACATGCTGTTCTACATGCTGTCGCGCGGGCTGGATCGGGACACGGCACAGAGCCTCTTGGTCTACGCCTTCCTCGCCGACGTGTTGACCGGCATGTCCGTGGCGTCGGCGCGCGGCGCCATCGAAGCGATATTGATCACGCAGTTGCCCGATTCACACATTTTGCAGAACTTTCGATGAAAAACATGGCTTTGGCGCAAGACTCGACGTTCCAAGTGCAAGCGGTCCGACGCGACTTCCCCGTGCTCGCGCGCCTCATTCACGGCAAACCGCTGGCCTACCTCGACAACGGTGCATCGGCGCAACGGCCCGATGCCGTCATCGACGCCGTCAACGATTACGAGCGTCATCACCATGCCAACATCCATCGTGGCGTCCATACCTTGAGTCAGGAAGCGACCGCTCTCTATGAGGCCGCCCGCGATCGGCTCGTGCGATTTCTCAATGCGCGCTCCCGGCACGAGATCATTTTCGTCCGTGGCACCACCGAAGCGATCAATTTGGTGGCGCAAAGCCATGCGAGGACCACCCTCAAGAGCGGCGATGAAATTCTCATCACCCATCTGGAGCACCATGCCAACATCGTGCCGTGGCAGTTGGTGTGCGAACAGACCGGCGCCAAACTCGTCGTGGCGCCGATGGATGAGACGGGAGACGTGAATTTCGAAACCGTTGAAGCGTTGATGAACGACAGGACACGGTTGTTCGCCTGTGCGCACGTGTCGAATGCCCTGGGTACCGTGTTGCCCGTGAAGCGGCTGGTGGCCGCGGCCCGGGCCCGCGGGATCGTCACGCTCATCGACGGCGCTCAGGCGGTGCCGCACATGCCCGTGGATGTTCAGGATCTGGGTTGCGATTTTTACGCCTTCTCCGGGCACAAGCTGTTCGCGCCCACCGGCATCGGCGTGCTGTATGGCCGCGAGGCGATGCTCGAACGCATGCCGCCGTGGCAGGGCGGTGGCGACATGATTTTGACCGTGACGTTCGCGAAGACCACGTTCAACGGTCTGCCATACAAATTCGAAGCGGGCACGCCGAACATTTCCGGCGCCATCGGCTTGGGCGCGGCAGTGCGATACCTGGAGGGATTGGACCTTGCCGGAAGCCGGGCACACGAGCACGCCCTACTCGATTACGCCACCGCGGCGCTGGGCAAAGTCGAGGGCCTGCGGATCGTCGGGACCGCGAAAGACAAGGCGAGCCTCGTCTCCTTCGTCGTCAAGGGCGTCCATCCACACGATCTGGGAACCATACTCGATGAGGAGGGAATCGCCATACGTACGGGCCATCATTGCGCCATGCCGGTCATGGACTTCTTTAAACTGCCGGCGACGGCGCGCGCCTCGTTCGCGTTCTACAACACGTTCGACGAAATCGACCGTCTGAGCATGGCCGTCGAGCGTGCGCGCACCTTATTCGCATGAGGAAAATTCATGGAGCTCAATGATCTGTACCGGGACGTGATCCTCGATCACAACCGGCGACCTCGTAATTTCGGCCCGCTCGATCCGGCGGATGCCAGCATCGAGGGCTTCAACCCACTATGCGGCGACCGGCTGACCGTCCGTCTCAAAATGGCCGGAGATGCCATCTGCGACATACGCTTCGAGGGCGAGGGTTGCGCCATATCGACCGCATCGGCTTCACTGATGACGGAGGCGGTCAAGGGAAAGAGCCGCGGCGAGGCGCTCGCCTTGTTCGATCGCGTGCATCACTTGCTGACCGACGACGATGCGTCGAGCGAAGAATTGGGCAAACTCGCGGCGCTATCCGGTGTCCGTGAATTCCCGGCGCGGGTCAAATGCGCGAGTCTCTGCTGGCATACCCTCGCGTCGGCGCTGAAGGCCTCCGATGCGCGGGCATTGCCCGCTGTATCCACTGAATGAGTCTTTGAAAAATGCACTCGTACGAAAATGAACCCATCGTCGTTCAGCGCGAAGTCAAGGCCGTGGCGATCCCGGCCGGCGTCGAAGTCAATCTGAAACTCGGCTCGGTGGGCTACATCACACAGGCGTTGGGCGGCAGCTTCACGGTGTACATCGACGGCAATCTTTTTCGCATTGCCGGACAGGACGCCGATGCGATCGGCAAGACGCCCGCGTTGCCCCCCGAGGTGCCGCCGGGGGCGTCCGAGGATGACATCAAGAACATCGTCTGGAAGCAATTGAAAACCTGTTTCGACCCGGAGATTCCCGTCAACATCGTCGATCTAGGGCTGATTTACGAATGCGACGTCAGCAAGAACGAGGACGCGACGCGGACGGTGGCCATCAAGATGACCCTCACCGCGCCGGGGTGCGGCATGGGCGAGATATTGGTACAGGACGTGCGCGACAAGGTCGAGATCGTGCCGACGGTGTCGCGCGCCAATGTCGAACTGATCTTCGATCCGCCCTGGAATCATTCCATGATGTCGGACGAAGCCAGACTGCAGACGGGAATGATGTGAATTGGATCGACGCAGGCTCCGCCGATTCGTTGGGTGATGGCCAGACCGTCTCCATCGCGGTAGGCAGACGCATGATCGCCATCGCCCGCAGCGGCAATGAGTTCTTCGCCATCGAAGATGTGTGCACGCATGACGGCGCCGAGCTCACCGGCGGCGCCATCGAGGGCACGGAGATCATCTGTCCGCGTCACGGGGCCCGGTTCTGCCTGCGCAGCGGCGCGGCGCTCTCGCCGCCGGCGTATGAGGCGGTGAGCGTGTTCGAAACCAAGATTGCGAGCGGGCGATTATGGGTACTCGCAGGCTGACGCTGCTGCGTCATGGTCAGGCCCAATCCATCGACAGCTGTCCGGAGGACTTCGAACGCATGCTGACCCGGCGCGGCGGCATCGAAGTGCGGGAAATGGCCTCCCGCATCGTGCACCGGGACCTGACGCCGGATCTCATCCTGGCAAGTCCGGCGGAGCGCACCTGGGCGACCGCAACGATCGTGGCCACGACCTGTGAACTCGATGCCAAGCAGGTCCAGGTCGCGCGCGAGTTGTATCTGGCGACACCGGAGACGGTGTGGCGGCTGGTAAAGGCGGTCAACGGCTCCATAGGTCACGTGCTGATCTGTGGTCACAACCCCGGCTTGAGCCAGATCGCCAGCCGACTGGGCCCTAAACCGCAGCGCCGCGATCTACCCACCGCAGGTATGGCGACGGCCGTCTGGTCCGCGGCCTCCTGGGCAACGCTCGAACCGGAAACCGCCTCGAGCAGCGATTTGGACGATCCCGAGAGCATGGCGGATCTCTGGGCTTAGCAGCCTGTCTGAGTTCTCGTGAGCCCCACGGCCGCGCTCAAGTCTGGTCGCGTTGCAGCTTCATCAGTCGGCGACGGTCGCGCTTGTCGGGACGCGCATCGGAGTGAGGTCGGGATAGCTGTGCGAGGCGCTGCTGCTCGCGGAGCAGCACACGGCGCCGCGCGCTGTCCGGCGTTTCCGCATACTGGGTTTGAGCCTCCGGCGCGGGGCCGCGACGCCGTGGCAGTCCCAATACCTCGAATTCGGCCACGATGCCGTCCAAGCTCAGACTCAAGCGATCGCCAATGCGCACCCGATGGGCGGGCTTGATGCGTTCGCCATTCAAATGCACCTTGCCGCCCGTGATCGCGCCGGTGGCAAGGCTGCGCGTCTTGTAGAACCGGCAATGCCAAAGCCACTTGTCGAGGCGGTTGCCATCGGATTCCGCTCCGGAACTCATGCGTAGCGATGCCTCGAGAATAGCCATGTCGATGAACTGCGCCGCTATAATAGCGCCATGAACGCCCTGAAAGAATTTCGCGACAGGCTGCACCGGGACACCGCGGCGCTCGACTCCGCGGGCCTGTTGAAGCGCGAGAAGGTCATCGGCTCGCCTCAAGGTCCGGTCGTCGTGCTGGCCGACGGCCGCGAGATGGTGAATCTGTGTGCCAACAATTATCTAGGTCTTGCCAACCATCCATCGGTGGTCGCGGCGGCGCAAGATGCTCTGACGCGCTATGGCTACGGCGTCGCCTCGGTGCGCTTCATCTGCGGGACCCAGAGCGTTCACCGCGAACTCGAGGAACGCTTGAGCGCCTATCTCGGGATGGAGGACACCATCCTTTATTCTTCGTGCTTCGATGCCAACGGCGGTTTGTTCGAAACGCTGCTCGACGACAACGATGCGGTTATCAGCGACTCGCTCAATCACGCGAGCATCATCGACGGCATCAGGCTGTGCAAGGCCCGGCGATTGCGGTACGCCAACAATGATCTGGACGAACTCGAGAAAGCCCTGCGTGACTCGGCCGATGCGCGCGTGCGGTTGATCGCCACCGACGGCGTGTTCTCGATGGACGGTTCCATTGCCAAGCTGCGGGATATCTGCGATCTGGCCGATCGCCATGGCGCGCTGGTCATGGTCGATGACTCGCATGCCACCGGCTTCATCGGCGAACGCGGTCGCGGGTCCCACGAACTCCAGGGAGTGATGGAGCGCATCGACATCATGACCGGCACGCTCGGCAAGGCGCTGGGCGGTGCCAGCGGCGGCTACGTGTCCGCGCGTCGGGAAATCGTCGCCTGGCTGCGTCAGCGATCGCGACCCTATCTGTTCTCCAACAGCATCGCACCGCCGGTCGCCGCGGCGACACTGGCCGTGCTCGACCTGCTCGAAACGTCGCCGGAACTGCGCGAACGGGTCCATGCCAATGCGCGGTACTTCCGTTCGCAGATGCAAGGGTTAGGCTTCGAACTCCTGCCCGGGGAGCACCCGATCATTCCGATCATGCTCGGCGAAGCTCCTCTGGCAGTACGTCTTGCCGAACGCTGCCAGGCCGATGGTGTCTATGTCGTTGCGTTCGCCTTCCCGGTGGTGCCGCATGGCAAGGCCCGCATTCGCACCCAGATGAACGCGGCCCACACGACGGCTCAACTCGACCATGTCGTCCAAGTTTTTGGGCGAGCGGGTCGAGAACTCGGCATCATTCACTAAGGACGGTCCATGAAAGCATTGGTCAAGGCTCGCGCGGAACCGGGGATCTGGATGCAGGACGTGCCGGAACCTTCCGTCGGCCACAATGACGTCCTCATCAAGGTCCATCGCTCCGCGATTTGCGGCACGGACATGCACATTTACAATTGGGACGCCTGGGCTCAAAAAACCGTGCCCGTGCCGATGGCCGTCGGTCACGAATATTCAGGCGAGATCGTCGAATTGGGCAGCGAGGTTCGCGGTTTCGCCACCGGTGATCGCGTGTCAGGCGAGGGTCACATCACGTGCGGACATTGCCGCAATTGCCGTGCGGGCCGGCGGCACTTGTGCCGCAACACGTCGGGAGTCGGCGTCAATCGAGCCGGCGCGTTCGCGGAGTATCTGACCATACCGGCAACCAATGTCTTCAAGCTGCCCGCCGCCGTCGATGATGAGATTGCTTCCATCCTCGATCCATTCGGCAACGCCACCCACACCGCGCTTGCGTTCAGCGTCGTGGGCGAGGACGTGCTCATCACCGGAGCCGGTCCGATCGGCATCATGGCGGTTGCCATCGCGCGCCACTGTGGCGCGCGCCACGTCGTCATCACCGACGTCAACGATTACCGGCTCAATCTGGCGGCATCGATGGGCGCTTCGCGGGCGCTGAACGTAACGCGCGAATCATTGGACGAGGCCATGCGTGATCTCGGCATGGAAGAAGGCTTCGACGTGGGTTTCGAGATGTCGGGTAATGCGGTCGCGCTGCGCGAGATGCTGCGCACCATGAACCACGGCGGCAGCATCTCGATGCTCGGTATCCCGCCCGGAGAGACCGCCATCGACTGGAACCAGGTGATCTTCAAGGGCTTGGTGATCAAAGGCATCTATGGACGGGAAATGTTCGAGACCTGGTACAAGATGTCGAGCATGTTACAGAGCGGCCTCAATGTCAGGCCCGTCATTACTCACCGGCTCGGCGTGAACGACTACCTCGAAGGGTTCGAAATCATGAATTCCGGCAAGTCGGGCAAGATCGTTCTCGACTGGACGGCGTTGTAAACAGCGGCGCGTGGCGAGGAATCCGCAATGAACGCGGCGACGAAGCTGGAGCGGGGCGTCGAGCGCGTACTGTTCGCCAGCAGATGGCTATTGGCACCCTTGTATTTGGGCATGATAGCGGCGATCGGCGTCATCCTGGTCGTATTCGCCCGGGAACTGGTGGACGAGTTGTCGCATGTGACGGCCATGGACGCCGAATCGTCGATTTTGCTGGCACTGTCGTTGATCGATTTGTCGCTGACAGCCAACTTGCTGTTGATCGTCATGTTCTCAGGCTACGAAAATTTTGTCTCCAAGATGCACATCGGTGATCCCACCGACCGGCCGAGTTGGATGGGCACCGTGGACTTCGCGGGCCTCAAGATCAAGCTCATCGCATCGATCGTGGCCATCAGTGGCATCGCCTTGCTGCGCTCGTTCCTGCCGCTCGGCGATTCAGGGGCGCAGGTCGACACCCATCGCATCGGGTGGATGGTCGCCATCCATCTGACCTTCGTCGTGTCGGGCGTGCTCCTCGCTTTGATGGACTGGATCACGTCGAAGGCCGCAACGCACGGCTGACGCCGCGTCGAGATCGTTTTCCTGAGGAGTGTTCAATGACCTGTGATCCCAATATCCTGCGCAGCATCCCGTTGTTTGCGTTGCTCGATGTCGATGAGACGGCGGTGCTCGCCGCGCAAGTCGAACTGAAGCAGTACGCCGCCCGCGAGCGAATCTACAAAACGGGTGACACCGGCGGCCAGGCGTACGTCATGTTGTCCGGCAGAACGCGCATCACCACCGTCGATGCGGACCAGCAGGAGATCATCGTCGACGAGCCGGCGCGCGGCGAGTTCTTCGGATTCGCGTCCATGCTCGAACAGACACCTCACCACACGACCGCCATTGCCCTAGAGCCGACCTCTTGCATCGAAGTCTCCCGCGACGACATTTTCGCCTTGTTGCAGCGCAAGCCGGATGCCGGCATGGACCTGTTGACGGCCCTCGCTCGTCAGCTGCACGCGATTCAGGAACTGGCTCGGGCGCGAGCCAATCGTCATCCAAACGATCTCATCGAGACCGAGGCGACATTCGGCGAGCGCCTCGCCGATGGCGTCGCTCGTCTCGGGGGCTCTTGGAGGTTCATCATTGGCTTTGGCATCGTCATGATCGTCTATACGGCGATCAACATCAGCCTGCGCGGCAAGGCCTGGGATCCTTATCCGTTCATCTTGCTGAACCTGTTCCTCTCGATGCTCGCGGCGATTCAGGCGCCGGTCATCATGATGAGCCAGAACCGCCAGGACACCAAAGACCGGTTGCGCGGCGAGCTCGATTACGACGTGAACCGGCGTGCGGCGTCGGACATCCAAGGCCTGTCTCGCAAACTGAATTTGCTGGACGAGAAGTTCGACGATGCACTCGATTTGCTGCGGGGCTCGGAGCGCACGTGACTGCGACTACGCGCCGAGGCGGCGCGCGCGAGTCAGCCATACGAAATGGTCATGTGCTTAGGGCCCTGCAGATGGGCCCAGCGGCCGCGCCGAAGCGGACCTGATTCTTCCCGGCGGCTTTCGCCTGATAGAGCGCGGCATCGGCGCGCGCGTAGATATCTTTCCAGCCGAAGTCGGCGCCGTGGCTGAGCGCGAGGCCAAAGCTTGCCGTGAACTCCAGGAATCCCTTGCCCGTGTCGACCGACTCCCGACAGATGCGCGCGCGCAGGCGCTCGGCGATCTGGGACGCGAGCTCCTCATCCATCTCACCGAAACACAGAATCGCGAATTCCTCGCCGCCGAGCCGCGCCGCGATGTCCCGTTGACCGCGCAATTGAGCCTTGAGCAATCGTCCCACGGCGCGCAGCACGTCATCCCCGACGGAGTGGCCGTGTTCATCGTTGACCCTCTTGAAGTCGTCGAGGTCCAGTAAGATGAGTGCGCACACTTCTCCGGATTTCTTAAAGCGCTTCCAAGCAGCCTCGCTGCACTCGCTGAAAACGCGCCGGTTGGCGAGACCCGTCAGATAATCCGTGGTGCTGTCGTTGACGAGTTTGTTGTTGACTGCTTCGAGTGCCTGCTGCGAGGCGCGCGCAGCGGTGACGTCGACCGCCAGCACCGAAAATCCGCGAATTTCCGCCTCCCGAACGGTGTCGGGAATGAATTGAATCTCGATCCGCAACTCCTCGCCATCCGAGCGGGTATGGGTGCGCTCGAATCGTTGGGTATGACCGTCGAAGACCATGCGCAGTTGCGGTTGCATTCTCGCGAACTCGATTTCTCCGACCAGTTTTTCAAGGGTCATGCCGATGATCCGGTTCGGCTTCATTTCGAAGAAATCGTGATACCTCTGGTTCGCGAATTCGCAGACCAGATCGCGATTCCAATAGCCGATCAATACGGGGACGTTGTTCGCGATCGTGCGTAGCCGCCGTTCCACCTCGCGTACGGAGCGCTCCGAATCCAGCACTTTCTTGATTTGAACTTTGAGCGCATCGTTGCTCATCCGCAGCCGCAAGGTTTTCTGCTCGACCTCGGCCTCGAGCACATCGCGGGCGCGCAACAGTTCCGCCTCGGCGTGTTTGCGCGCGGAAACATCCTCCAGCACGACCAGGATGTACGCGGGCTCACCGCTGGGCGACCGCTTCAGAGCGGCCGAGAATGCGCTCCACAGATAGTCTCCATCCTTGCGCAGAAAGCGTTTCTCCAAGCGAAAGCTGTCGCATCGATCCGCAGCCATCTGCTCCAAGAACTTGGCATGTTCCGCGATGTCGTCCGGGTGAGTGATATCGATGAGCGACAAGTCCGCCAGCTCTTCCGGCGCGTAGCCGAGCATGACACAGGCTCGTTGGTTGGCGCGCTGGACCCGGCCGGTCACGTCCGCATGCACGATTCCCACCGCAGCCTGCTCGAATGTGTCCCGGAACAAGGCCTCCCGCTGCACCGCAACGTGCAACAGGCTGTCGGCCTGCGCCGCGAGCTCCTGCGCATGAATGGAGGCCTCGATGATCTTGGCGTAATCGCGCAGCGTATCCACATCGACTTCGTCGAGATCCCGGGGCCGGGTATCGAGCGCACACAGCGTGCCGATCGTCTGTCCATCGCGGGTGAGCAGCGGTATCCCTACGCACGCGCGGATGAAGGGTGCACCCTTGACGAAAGGGTGGTTGGCAAAGCGTGGGTCCCGCGAAGCGTCGGGCACGATCAATGCTTCGTGGAAATCGAGCGTATGCGAACAGAAGCTCATCTCTCGGGACGTACTCATCCCGTCCGTGCCAAATCGAGACTTGAACCATTGTCGGGTCTCGTCGGCCAGCGCGACGAACGCCATCGGAAAATCCAGGGCAGCGGCCGCCAACCGGGTGACGCGCGCGAAGGACTCGGTGGGGGGAGAATCGAGTAATTCCAGGCTGCGCAAGGCGACCATGCGATCGGCTTCGTGCGGCGGGATACAGGCAATCTGAAGCGCGGAGTACACCTGATTGTCGAGAATCTGCTGGTACGTCGAGCTCATCCGGTCTGGTCCCCATCCGTGAGCAGTGTCGCCGGTGTTAACGTAATCCCGGAAGATCGCGCGCGCAAGCACGGGGGAAACCGCGGTGCATGCCGCGCAAATGCGCAATTTACGGCGATTTTGGCCCTCAGACTCCGGGTACTATCCGCAGATCCCGGATTGCACCACCATCCAACGCCGCCAGCGCCAATTGATACGCGGGGCTGTCGTGCGCCGCAATCGCCTGCTCAACCGACGCGAACTCGATGACGACGATGCGCTCTTTCACGCCCGCCTCGTAGGTCTGTGCGGCGGTGGCGCGGGCCAGGAACCGTCCGCCGGCAGCCTCGATGGCGGGGCCCGCCAGGCTCGCGTAGGCGGCGAGCTTGTCGGGATCGGTAACCTCTCGATAGCAATTGATCCAATATGCTTTGGACATTTAATGAGCCTTCGACATTCAATGGGCCTTGCGCATCTAACGGCCCGCCAACGTATTGCGCAAACCACGCGGCTCGCGACACCAACAATAAGCATAGAGACCGCGTGGATCGTTGAGCTTGGCAATGCTGCGCGCCTGATCGAGCAGCGGATCCAATGCCGTTTCGATATCCGAGCGCGGTGCGGCGACTCCCATCATCCAACTCAATCGGACCGCCTGCGAGCGAAACTGCATCAACAGCTCCTCGCGCAGGCTCAACTCGGTCTCGAGGTAATCGACATCATAGTCGCCGCCGAGCTCAGCCAGCTTCGCTGCGGCATCGGTGGCATCCTTGAGGCCGCCCAGGTGATCCACCAAGCCGATTCGCTGGGCGTCCACACCGGCCCAGACGCGACCTTGTGCGATCTTATCCACCTCATCGACCGACTTCTTGCGGCCTTCGCCCACTCGCATCAGAAATTCACCATACGCGTGGTCCACGGAGCTCTGCAGAATCTGGCGGGTCGCCGGGGTCAGCGCCCGATCCAATCGCATGTCGCCGGCAACCGGCGTCGTGCCGATGCCATCGACTTTGACGCCAAATTTTTCCAGCGTGCGCTGAAAGGTTGGGACCACCGAAAACACGCCGATCGAACCGGTCAGCGTGGTCGGGCTTGCGAAAATCTGGTTGGCGGCGGCGGCGATGTAATAGCCGCCCGAGGCGGCATAGCTGCTCATCGAGACGACCACCGGTTTGCCTGCTTTGCGCAGTGCCTGTACCTCGCGCAGGATCTGCTCCGAGGCGAACATGCTGCCGCCGGGACTGTCGATGCGCAGCACCACGGACTTGACCGTGTTGTCGTAGCGCGCCTGGCGCAGCACGTCCGCGGTGCTTTCACCGCCGATGGTACCCGGCGGCTGATGTCCGTCCAGTATTTCTCCGGAGGCCACGACGATGCCGACCCGCGCGTCCGACTTGGATTTCAAGAGGTGCTTGGAGCGCACGGATGCCAGGTACTGGCTCATCCCGATCGCACTGAACGAGTGACTATCCGAGTCCTCGCCCACCAGCCCCTTCAACTCGTCTGCCAACTGACGACGGCTCTTCAGCGCCGTCACCAAACCGCGCTGCAGTGCCAGTTTGGCAGCGTCGCCATTCACGGCCGCGAGCGCGGCCGGTTCCTCGGCGACGTACTCGTTGAGGGCGTTGGCCGGCAGCGACCTCGCGCGCGTCACGTCCTGTTGATAAGCATTCCACAGCGCATCGAGCCAGACCGAGCTCTCCTCGCGCTCACTCGGCGCCATGTCACTGCGCGAGAACTGATCCGTATAGCTCTTGAATGTACCGGCCCGGAACACGTTGACGTCGACACCCAGCTTTTCGATGGCATCCTTCAAGAACATCCGGTAGTAGCTGAACCCGTCGACGTAGATCAAGCCTAAAGGATCGAGGTATACCTCGCCGGCCTGCGAGGCGAGATAATATTGGGTCTGATCCATCGAATCGGCGGCGGCGACGACGCGCTTGCCGGCAGCGCGAAAGTCGCGCAGTGCGGCACCGATCTCTTGAAGTTTCGAAAGTCCCGACGGACTCAAGTTGCCGAGTTCGAGCACGATGAGCTTGATGCGCGCATCACCCTTGGCGGCTTGGATGGAATCGAGGATGTCCTTGAGGAGCGTCTCCGGAGCCGGGCCTCCCGATGCCTGGCCGAAAGCGCGGCGCACCGGGTCGCTCGACAGCTGATCGACCAACTCACCCTCGGGTGCCAGCACCAGCGCGGCGGACCGCGGGACCACCGGCACCGACGTGTGCAGTGCCGCGAGGATGAAACCGAAAATCACGAGCAACAGGACTAAATGGAGGAACTTGCGGATGCCCTCGAGCATCCGCCAGACCAGGCCGAAAAAACCCGCGATCGCCGACCCGACACTCATAGGTTGCCTCCAGGTCGGCTCGATGATGGATGCGAAACGACGGTCAGAGCTTCTCGTCGATGCGCGCGGCCTTGCCGGACAGATCGCGCAGGTAATAGAGCTTCGCACGGCGCACCGCACCCCGGCGCTTCACGGCAACTTCGCTGATCGAGGGGCTGTGCGTCTGAAATACGCGCTCCACGCCTTCGCCGTGAGAGATCTTGCGCACGGTGAAGGAGGAATTCAGGCCGCGATTTTTGATGGCAATCACAACGCCCTCGTAGGCCTGAACGCGTTCGCGATCACCCTCGGTCACCTTGACCTGGACGACGACGGTATCGCCCGGATTGAATTCCGGAAATTTGCGCGACGCGCGCTCGTTGTTCAATTCTTGGATGATCTTGTTCATGTTCTGGTCCTCAAGCTGTAACCTTCTTCCGAGACTGTCGACGTACCCGTCGTGCCCTGCGCACGATCGGCTTTGAATTCTTCCAATAGCATCCGCTCATCCGCACTCATCCCGCGCCGCTCCAGCAATTCGGGCCGTCGCAACCACGTGCGGCCCAAGGCCTGTTGCAATCGCCAGCGCTGAATCGCGGCATGATCACCCGATACCAACACGTCCGGTACGGCGTGCTCACCGAGCAGCGGCGGCCGAGTATAGTGCGGCCAATCTACCAAGCCATCGCTGAACGACTCCTGAACCGCCGATTCCGCGCTGCCAAGGGCTCCAGGAATCAACCTCGCCATGGCATCGATGATGACCAGCGCCGGCAATTCGCCGCCCGACAGCACATAATCGCCGATGGACCATACCTCATCGGTCTCGGTCTCGACGAATCGTTCATCGACGCCCTCATAGCGTCCGGCCACCAAAATCAGCCCCGGCCATTCCAGCGCGTCGCGAGCCAAGCGCTGCTCGAAACGACGCCCGTCCGCCGCCAGGAACACGCGTCGGCTACCGGGCGGCATGGCGGTCACCGCAGCGTGCAGCGCGCCGCGCAGCGGTTCCACCTTGAGCACCATTCCCGGACCGCCGCCATAAGGG